>Ga0255057_10000032_pt1 | contig 69655 bp, 68 predicted proteins | sample Cases_109_6_MG_FD_189022 | JGI IMG/M metagenome (GOLD analysis project Ga0255057, IMG submission 189022) | Seawater microbial communities from Amundsen Gulf, Northwest Territories, Canada - Cases_109_6 | ecosystem: Environmental > Aquatic > Marine > Gulf | place: Canada: Northwest Territories... | reverse complement strand
CGAGTCCTGGGCCAGGACTGGAGACGACGCGGCGACCGCCGCAAGGACCAACAGGGAGGTCCGGAAGAGCCTTTTCGAGGTTCTCATTGTCCACCTCCCAGCGGCAGCAGTATTCCGGCAAGCAGCTGGAGCCCGCTCGAGCGGACGCGCGCACTGAGCGCATCCTCGGCAGTGCCCTCTTCCGAGATGTTCACGAGGCCCTGCTCGTACCGCGCTTCGAGCATGATCTTGAGCGAGCCCACCGGGAGCTGGCCGCCGACACCGAAGTCCACGGAGACGTCGAAGCTCTTCAGCAAGTCCTTGACGTCGATTTCTTCGTCGCCGTCCTCGACTCCCGTCAGATTCGCACCGGTCAGGAAGGAAAAGTTGAACCCACTGATGACGTATACCTTGCCGCCGACAGTCACGAATTTGGCCAAAACGGGAATCGCGAAGTAGTCGAGGCTCAGGTCCGCGATCTTCACCGGATCCTCTTCGTCATCCACCTTAAATTCGATGGCCGCACCGCGCGGGAGGATCATCGGCTGCACGCTCAGCCACACGTCATCCGTAAGGTGGAACTCGCCGATGACGCCGAATCCGAAGCCCGTCTTCCCGCCGTACGAGAAGTCGTCAGGGGCATCGCCACTCAGGCCGGCGGAGTTGAGGACTCCAAAGGCTCCGATCGTGACCTGCGCCGGCGCCGCGGGCGCGAGCATCAGGGTCAGGAAGAGGAGCAGCGGCAGGTAGCGGGCTTTCTTCATGGTAACTCGCTGGATAGGGCCCGTGCGTCCCCAGCCGGTCCGGCCGAGGTTGAAGGACGACCCAATCTGGCCGTCACAGGCGCGAAAAGGCAACCGACCGGGTGGGACTGCCTCGGAAGGCGATGCGCGGTACATTTACGCCATGAACCATCGAAACGGCCGTCTCCGTCCATTGATCGTCGGGCTTCGACTTGGCGTCGCCCTGGGCGTCGCCTCTCTCGCCGCGTGCACGGTACCGGCCGACGACCCCGAGAGCCCCCTGGTCCAGGAGTTCCCGCCTGGCTGGCGCTATCCCCCGGCAGCGCCTCCGCTGCGCGCCCAGCACGGCATGGTCGTGAGCACCGACTCACTGGCCAGCATGGCCGGCCTGAACATGCTGCAGGCGGGCGGCAACGCGGTCGACGCAGCCGTCGCCACGCAGTTCGCGCTCGCCGTGGTGAATCCAGAGGCCGGAAACATCGGCGGGGGTGGCTTCATGGTCGTCCGAATGGCCGACGACACGCGGGCCGCGCTCGACTTCCGGGAGAAGGCGCCGCTCGCAGCCACTACCGACATGTACCTGGACGCGGTGGGACGCGTCACGGACGCCGGGGTGATCGGGCACCTGGCCTCGGGCGTGCCCGGCTCCGTCGCCGGGATGGAGGAGGCGTGGCGCCGATTCGGCACCCTTCCCTGGTCGGACCTGCTGCAACCCGCGATCCGCCTGGCTCGGGACGGCTTTGTGATCGGGCCAGGTCACCTGGCGTCGGTCGACGATCGGATGGAGGAGCTGCTGCGGTTCCCGTCGACCGCGGCCGTATTCCTGCCGGGCGGCGAGGCGCCGGCCCCGGGATCGTTGTTCCGACAGCCTGACCTGGCTCGGACGCTGGAGGCCATCGCGATTGACGGCGCCGCGGCTTTCTACACCGGTTGGATCGCCGACTCCACGGTCGCCCAGATGGAGCGGGGCAGCGGGATCATCACGCACGAGGACCTGGCGGCGTACGAGGCTATCTGGCGGGACCCCGTGGTTCTCGGGTATCGCGGCTACGAGATCATCACGATGCCACCTCCGTCCTCCGGCGGAATCACCCTGGGCGAGATGCTCAACATTGCCGAAAGCTTCGACCTGGCGGGTTTCGGCTGGCTATCGGCCGATCACGTGCACGTCGCCGTCGAAGCGATGCGAAGGGCTTACGCGGACCGGAACTTCTACCTCGGCGATTCCGACTTCGTGCCGATCCCCATGGGGAAGCTCCTGTCGCAGGCATACGCAGATTCACTCGCGGCCACGATCAACATGCGGCTGGCCTCCGACTCCCGGGCGTTCAACCGGGTACCCGAGGAGTCGACCCAGACGACGCACATCTCGATCGTGGACCCGGACGGCAATGCGGTGGCCGTGACTACGACCCTCAACAGCTGGTTCGGCTCCAGGGTCGTCGTCCGCGGAGCGGGCTACCTGCTCAACAACGAGATGGACGACTTCACGTCGAAGCCGGGTGTCCCGAACATCTACGGGCTCGTGCAGGGAGAGGCCAACGCCATCGAGCCCGGCAAGCGGATGCTGTCGGCGATGACCCCGACCATCGTGGTGGATCCCGAGGGCAGGACGGACCTCGTGACGGGTACGCCGGGGGGAGCCACGATCATCACGACCGTGTTCCAGATCGTCACCAATCACATCGACTTCGGGATGCCGGTCCGGAACTCGATCGACGCCCCCCGCTTCCATCACCAGCACTTGCCGGACCTGGTGCGATACGAGCGGTCGGGCCTGCCACAAGACGTGATCGCCGAGCTGCGGAGGCGTGGTCACATACTCGAAGAGCGCGTCGGGACCAGCGGTGACGTGCAATCCATCCAGATCACGAACGAAGGAACCCTGCTCGGGGCCTCGGATCGTCGGCGCGGAGGCCGGGCGCTGGGGTTCTGAATGACCGGACGGGCGACCGCGCGCGGCGGCTGCCCGTCTGATCGTCGATATGAGTGGCGCGGCTCAGGGAATCAGGCCGGCCGCCGGACCGTGATTCTCTCTTCGACGCGCAGCGTCATCTCCGAGCCTTCTTCGAGGACGGCGTCGACGTCCTCGGTGCTGAGCACGATCGCCGTCCCCGCGGCCGCTCCGGCGACACCACCGATGATCGTGCCGGTGGCGTTGCCACCGATCACCCGGCCCAGGATGCCACCCACGACCGCGCCCGCTCCGATCTTCACGGCCTTCTCCTCCGTGCTGCTGCGGCCACGCGTCGTCACGTTGGCCTCGGTCAGGGTAAGCGCCACCTGGTGGGACTCTCCGTCCAGAAGGAGTTGTCCGAAATCGACCCGGATCAGGGCCCGCTGCCCCGCCGAGCCAGACGTCTCGAGAGCGGTGATCTCGCCGCGAATCTTCGTCCCGGCCGGTATCACGACGCCCGTTGCGTCCGTTACCGGTGCCAGCAGCGTCACCGTGAACACGTCACCCACGTTGCTGGTCTTCGTGCTCAGCTCCCGGTCGAGGCTGACCCTGAGGAGTGTGCCTGCCCCCACCGACATCTCGCGATAGGTCGGAGCCGGCGGCTCCGGATCTGGCGTGGGCGTGGTCCGTCGAGGCGACTGTGCCGGCGGGGCCTCCCGTCGTGGGGGAGTCTCCGCGGGAGCTTCGGCCTGCCCGGGCTCGTCCTCCACCGGCTGGTCGTCGATGGCCGCGAGTGAGTCATCCGCCATCGCGAGATCCAGTTCGCGATCGACGGGATCCGGTTCGTCAGCGGGCCCGCACGCCGCCGTCAGTGCCGCGAATGACAGGAACATCAGGAGCGCAGGTCTGAACTTCTTGCGCATGTCTTCTCCTTCGTTACGGCCCTCTGGCCGCGCCAATCGTGTCTCTGCGCCGGGATTCCGGCCGCCGTCTCCCCCCTGATCACTGCAGATCCGGGGCCACGTCCTTACGCGGGATCCGGTCCGCCTCGCCGGGAGAAAGCGCTATCTTTATATATTCGTTCGCGCACTCGTACCGCGAGAGCCGCGCGTGAGGTCCACCGGCCGCCGAGGAGGCGGTGACTCGCGCCACGAAATTGACCTGGAGACAAGGACCCGCATGCGGCACCTGCGCACGCTCCTGCCCTACTATCGCCCCTACTGGAGGGGGCTCGTCGCGGGCATGTTCCTCATCCTGGTGTCGAACGTGTTCACGATCGTCGGTCCATTCATCGTCAAGCTGGCGATCGACGGGCTCACCGCAGACCTGACCCGCACACGCATCATCCAGTACGCGGTTCTTCTCGTGGCTGCGGCTCTCGTAGCGGGCGCGGCGCGTTTCGGGATGCGTAAGTTCCTCAACGGGATCAGTCGGAAAATCGAGACGGACCTCCGCAATGACCTGTTCGCGCATCTTCTCCGACTTCCACCGCAGTTCTACGATCGGTGGCGTACCGGCGACCTCATGAGCCGTGCGACAAACGACGTGCAGGCGGTCCGCCAGGTGGCCGGCCCCGCGATCATGTATCTCGTGAACACCATCACGATCGGCGCCATGGCTCTCGGCCTGATGATCTGGATCAGCCCGAGTCTCACCCTTATCGCCATGATTCCGATGGTCCTGATGCCCGGTCTCGTGATCTGGCTCGGGAAGAAGATCAACGTCCGGTTCGAGCGCATCCAGGAGCAGTTCTCGGAGATCTCTAATTTCGCGCAGGAGAACCTGGCGGGAATTCGCATCGTGAAGGCGTACGGCCGCGAGGAGGATCGTTCCAGGGCGTTCGGCGTCCTGAACGCCGAGTACCGGCGCCGGAATATGGACCTGGCGAAGATCTGGGGCGCGTTCTTTCCGGTCCTGACCTTAATGGGTGGGCTCGGCTCCGTCCTCGTCCTGTGGATCGGCGGCCGGGAGGTGATTGCGGGCGCGATCACGGTGGGGGACTTCGTCGCCTTCGGGTTCTACCTGGTCCTGTTGATGTGGCCGATGATCGCAGTCGGCTGGGTCACGAACCAGATTCAGCGGGGGGCCGCCTCCATGGGCCGCATCAACTCGCTCCTCGCAGAGCCTCACGTCATCGAGGACCCGCCGTCGCCGATCGCGCTGCCGTCCGTCCGCGGGGAGATCGAGTTCCGTGACGTGTCGTTCCGCTATCCGGGCACGGAGCGCTGGGTGCTGAAGAACGTGTCGTTCCACATCGAGCCGGGGCAGACGGTGGCCGTCGTCGGCGGCACGGCGAGCGGCAAGACCACGCTGGTTCGCCTTATTCCGCGCCAGTATGACGTGGGCGCCGGCAGCGTGGAAGTGGACGGCGTGGACGTCCGGCAGATGCGGCTTGAGGACTTGCGCGACTCCGTTGGAGTGGTGCCCCAGGATCCGTTTCTGTTCAGCATGCCGCTACGTCGCAACCTCACGATGGGTCAGCCCGGCCTCGAGGGCACGGAGCGCCTGGACCGCGCCCTGGATATCGCCCAGCTCCGTGCCACGCTGCATGTGCTGCCCGAGGGTCTCGACACGGCCCTCGGAGAGCGAGGGATCAACCTGTCGGGCGGACAGAAACAGCGCGCGACCATCGCGCGGGCGCTGTACCGGGAGACTCCGATCCTGATCCTGGATGATTCCCTGTCGGCCGTGGACACTATTACCGAGCAGGCGATCCTGGCGGGACTTCGGAAGTTCATGCACGATCGGACTTCGATCATCGTTTCTCACCGGGTCACGGCGGTGGCGGGGGCAGACCTGATCCTGGTGCTCGAGGACGGGGAGATAGTCGAGCGGGGGACGCACGCTGAGCTCCTTTCGCGCCGCGGAGTCTACACGCGGCTGCTGGAGCGGCAGTTGCTCGAAGAGGAGATCGAGCGCGAAGAAGCGGTCGGCTAAATCCGCTCCAGGATGAACGACGGCGTGAACTGGGTCGCCCAGCCGGCGAGCGTCGTGAATCTGCCGCTCGCCAGGAGAATCCCGACCCCGATGAGCAGCAGCCCGCTTACTCGCTCCACCCACGGAATCCAGCGCTTGAACCGATCGAACGTGGACAGGAACCACGACAGGGCGAGCGCGCTGAGCACGAACGGAACAGCCAGCCCGAGTGAGTAGAAGCCGAGCAGAACGAGCCCGTCGGTAAGTGTCTGGCGGGTGGCAGCGAAGGTGAGGATTCCGCCGAGGATCGGTCCGATGCACGGCGTCCAGCCCGCCCCGAACGTGATCCCGACCAGGGTCGAGCCGAGGTACCCGAGCGGCTTGTTCCTCAGGTGGATCCGGCGCTCCCGAGCCATCCCCTTGAACGGCCGCACACCGATCAGGTAGAGGCCGAAGAAGATGATGATCAGTCCGCCGATCCGGGCGATCCATATCTGGTACTCGCGCAGGAGCTGGCCCACGAACGTGGCCGAGGCGCCGAGCGCGAGGAAGATGAGGCTGAAGCCCAGGACGAAGAACAGCGAATGCGTGAACGCCACGCGCTTCACATCGCCGCCGCCCTGCTCGAGCTCCTCGATCCCGACGCCGCTCACGAACGACAGGTAGGAGGGAACCAGGGGAAGAACGCACGGCGACAGGAACGACAGCACACCTGCGACGAACGCTACAGCAACTCCAATCTCCATCTCGTTCATCAGTCTTCCTCACCCGAAACGCGTGCGCCCAACCGGCCTGCTCACCGCAAAGACAAGGCGCCCGTCGCGGCTTATGCGACGAGCGCCTGGCTCGGGCCGGGCGCCGAAGCTAACCCGGAGCGGGTGGCCGATCAATCGGCGGCCGGCTCCTCCGGATTAACGAGCTGCGACCAGTTGTCGGCACACCCGCCGATCTCGAAGTGCAGCGGCTCTCTGTGATCGCCCAGTCTCTCGCGGAAACCGGCCACGACCCGGGACACCCGGTGCGTCGGCACGGCTCCGTATTCGGTGATTCTCCGAACACGGTCCGAGCCGGGATCCTGGCCACCGTTCCCGTTCCCGTTCGTGACAACCGCCGAGGATCCGTTTCCATTCCCGGGGTTGAATTCGGCCCCGCACAGATGCCGCATCTCGTCGGGAAGGAAACGCGTAAAGAGGAGAAACTCGGACGACCCCTCGAGGTGTGGAAGGGGAGGAAACACCCAGATGTCACTGATCTCGGCCGGAGCGATGCGCTGACCGAGATCGCGGAGGCGTGTCGCCACCTCCAGGCGGACATTCTCTTCTGCTGCCACGCCAGCACCCTTTCCGTTGCCCGCGGATCGAGATCCGGCCCGGCCGTTCGTCCTGTCCTGTTCCATCACTCCCTCGCCGAGAGGAGAAACGAATCCACTCCGCCGGTGATGGCGGTGGACGGGCAGGACATTTATAATGTAAGCATCGAACCCTGATGGGTACAGGGGTGTGCGCCGAGTGGCATCTCCATTACGTGTCGGCCGTTCAGGAAAGGGCCTCTCGGATCGCGCCGAGCACCCTCACCTCGGCCGCCTCGAGCCCCTCGGGCACGACGGCGCCAGAGGCCTTGACGTGGCCGCCTCCCCCGAACTCTCGCGCGATCGCCGCGACGTCGGCGTCCCCGGTGGATCGGAGCGATATCTTGGTCCTGCCGTCGTGCAACTCGCGGAACAGGATGGCGACACGTACGCCGCGAATGCGCCGCGCGTACTCCACGATTCCTTCGAGATCTTCTTTGGTGGCACCAGTTTGTGCCAGGTCGGCCTGGCGCAGGGAGATCCACGCGATGGGAAGGTCGTCGGCCACCCGCAGGCGTTCGAGCGCCCGTCGAACGAGGTCCAGCCCCGCGGGTGTGTACCGGGCGTAGATGCGCATGTACATGGCTTCGGGGTCGACGCCGGCCCTCAGGAGGTCGGCTGAGATCTCGTGTGTCCGCGCGGAAGTATTGGCGTAGCGGAACGAGCCCGTATCCGTAGCGATCGCCACGTAGAGGGCATCCGCCTCGGGAAGCGTGACCTCGTTACCGGCCAACTGGATGAGATCGAACACGAGCTCGCCCGTAGCGCAGGCCGCCGGATCGCACACCACCACGTCGCCGATGGAGGACGACGTGGCAGGGTGATGGTCGATCACGAGCAACTTGCGTCCGCCCGTCCGTCCGATGACGGCGCCGAGGCGTGACGGCTCTGCCGTGTCGAGGACCAGGAACACATCGGCCTCGCGCATCGCTCTCTCGCCTTCGGAATCCGCGGGCGTCCACGCCCCCGTGTCATCCGCCAGCAGGAACCGGAACATGTCCGGGAACGGGGTGGGATTCACGATCGTGGGATCGAGTCCCCGACGCGTCAGCCAGTGGACGACCGCTGCCTGGCTTCCGGCTCCGTCCCCATCCGCATTCAGGTGGGTCGAGAGGACCACCTTCCGGCCCGGCTCGAGCTCCTGGAGGATCCGCTTGAGGCCTGAGCGACGGGCCATGTCGATGGATCTAATCGTCCGCCTCCCTGTGGAGTTGGCGTCCGCCGCGCAGGATACGCGCGTAGCAGTAGACCACGAGCACGGTGACGCTCGTCATGCTGACGACCATGAACCCGAGGGCAAACGGTGTGATCTCGTGTCCGTTCACTTGCTCCATCCTTCCCTTCGTCGCCACGCCTCCCGCACGAGCAGGAGACCGGCAACGAGCAGAACGAGCATAACAGCCCGGCTGAGCCACAGATATGGGATGTCCGCCGGGTCCTTGCCCTCCATCAGGAACTGGGGAACGGCCTCGGTTACACCCCACCAGCCGAGCAGTGTGTACAGGAACGCCGGCGTGACCCACTTCATGATCGGTTTGTAGATCGGCGGAATCTGCAGGTCGGCCCCCCGGTGCAGCTCCTCCCACCCCCGGTCGATCCCGAACACGAACGAGAACAGCACGATCTCGATCGCCGCGAAGATCACGAGTCCGAACGTCCCGGCCCAGTAATCCCACTCGTCCAGAAAGCCGGTCGGGTAGAAGACCACGTGCAGCAGCCCGATCCCCAGCCCAATGGCCATGAGGGCACGCACAGCTCGCCGACGCCGCCACCCGAAACCCTCCTGCAGGAACGAGATCGCGGGGCTCGCCTGGGCCACCGCCGACGTGATTCCGGCGATGAAGAGCAGGAAGAACCACAGGAAACCCGTGAGCCGGGCCAGGAGCTCCGGGCCCGGCAATCCCTGGAACACGACACCCATGGCCACGATTCCGAGGTCGAACGATCCGCCCCGGGCGATCTCCTGGGCTCCTTCGACGCCGAAGAATACAACGGCGGCCGGGATCGCGATCGTCCCGCCGAGCACGACCTCGGCGAACTCGTTTGTCGCACCGGTCGACAGGCCCGTAAGCGTGATGTCGTCCCGTTCGGACAGGTAGGATGCATACGTGTGGATCGTCCCCATCCCCAGCGACAGCGTAAAGAACATCTGTCCGGCCGCCGCCAGCCAGACCTTCGGCTCTGCCAGGCTGCTCCACTCGGGGCTCCAGATGAAGTCGAGGCCTGCCATCGGGCTGGCCTCCGCGGGCGGGAGCGTCAGGACGCGCACCATGAGGACGAACGCGAACAGGAACAGGATCGGCATGCCGATGAGGGCCAACTTCTCGATTCCGCCACTGATCCCCCGGGACAGGACCCAGCCCAGGAAGCTCATCGTGATGAGGAAGAACAGCAGGGCGACCCAGCCTCCGTGTACCGACGAGTCGAACAGGTTCTGGTACGAGCCCAGGAAGTCCCGCATCTGCTGGACTTCGCCCAATCCGAAGTACTCCCCAGTCAGGCTGAAGAAGCTGAAGCCCAGCATCCACGACACGACGTACGTGTAGTAGATGAACACCACCAGCGGCATGAACAGCCCCAGCACGCCCGCATACTTGGCCCACTTCTTCCGCCGATCGGTGAGGACGTCGAACATGCCCGGCACCGTGCCATGCCCGAATCTTCCGCCGTATCGACCGATCCCCCATTCGATCCACATGAGGGGGATCCCGAGGAGGAGGAACGACACGAAATAGGGGATCATGAACGTGCCGCCGCCGTTCTGGGCGGCCTGCACCGGGAAGCGCAGGAAGTTGCCCAGCCCGACCGCATTCCCGGCCATGGCCAGTATCAAGCCGACCCGGGTGCCCCAACGTTCTCGAGTGGGGGGGAGGGTCACCGGCCCACACCAAGCCTCTTTGCCACTTTCGCCCAGGTGGAGCCGAGGTGCACGAGGTGGCTCGACGCCCGCCCCTCGATGCGTCCGTCCCTGAGCGCTGACAGGAAGGCCGCGGAACCGTCGAACGGCGGCATCGCGACACGGGCTCGGCCGATCTCGCGCAGCATGTGAGCGTCGCTTCCGGCCCCGAGCGGAAGACCGTGGGCAAGGGCCCAGTCCTGTGCCTTCTGGTTCCGACGCGGATCGTGGATCCGGGCGTTGAAGCCCTCGACGGCGTCGATACAGTCGCGGACTTCGTCGAGAAACTCCTCCGTCGTGCCTCGGTGCGAGTCGAACGGATGCGGCGCGTACACCACGCCTCCCTGGCGGCGAATTTCCTGTGAGACTTCACGGAAAGTGCCGCCCGACGGAATGTGCTCCGACAGGAACAGTCCGATGAGATCGAGCCCCTCGGCCGTGCGGACCTCTTCGCCCACGATCACCAATTCCCCGTCGATGGATCGGGCCTCAAACGCGCCGTCTATCTGATTGTGATCGGTGATCGCGATCCGGTCGAGACCGACGTCCCTGGCCCGGCGTACCACGTCGGCGGGCGTGCTCAGACAGTCTTTCGACGCGCTGGTGTGCATGTGCAGGTCGACCCGCCACAGCGCGGGCGCCACCGCACGGCTTTCATACTCAGCGCTCGCAGCCGTAACGGCATCCCATACATCCCGAGCCTCCGACTCGAAGCTCGGAAGATCGTCGTCGTTCCAGATCACGTAGTCCGCCGATCCGCGCTTTCGCTCGCCGGACCATTGCGCGGCGTCCATGGCGGAGAACTCCTCCGGGGTAAGGCCGCGGGTATCGCACACGCGCTGCCGCCGCACGTCATCCGGCGCGTCCACCACGACCACGGCGTCGAACTCGTCCTGCAGGCCCTTCTCGAACAGGAGGGGAATCTCGAGAAGCACCACCCTGACACCTTCAGCCTCGGCAGCTAGCAGGAGAGCGGTGCGCAGACGATCCACGGCCGGGTGAATGATCGCCTCGAGCCGTCTGAGCGCCCTAGCGTCCTGGAACACGATCCCGCGCAGTGCCGCCCGGTCGAGCGAACCGTCCGGCCGAATCACGCCTGTTCCAAAAGTGTCACGGATCGCCTCGAGGGCCGGCTGGCCCGGCTCGACGACCTCTCGGGCCAGCACATCCGCGTCCACTCTCCGCGCTCCCCACATTTCGAACAGGGCGCCGACCGTGCTCTTTCCGGCGCCCATGGTCCCGGTGAGTCCGATACGGATCACGGCGTCGAACCGCTATCGGCCGAATCCACATCGATCAGGGATTCGCGGGGAAGATCGGCCACCTCGAGCGCCGCCGCGAAGTCATCGAACAGCTCGTCGATGAGTATCTCTGCGTTCCCATCGTTCACGTCCTGGAGACCGATTCGCGCCCCGGCCATCTCTCCGTGTCCGCCCGCCGAGCCCCGGTCTCCCACGACACCCTGCACGAGATCGCCCGCGTGGGCATCCGGCAGATGGGCCCGTACGGAGATGAGAAGATCCTCCTGGTAACGCCCCGCGGCGATCACCCAGTCGACCCCGTGCACCTTCAGGAACATGTCCGCCAGCTGGGCCACCAGGTCGGGATACTCCAGGCCGCCGAGAGGAACGAAGACGACGTCTCCCCGGCTCCAGGCCCGCTCCAGTCCTTCGTGGAACGAGCGGTACACTCCTCTCGGCACGCGCGCGTGCCGGATTCGCGATATCGCCGCCGGATCCGTTCGTGGGTACAGAAACACGCTCGCCGCGACGTCCGCCTCCGAGGCCTCCCTGCCGAGGTCCATCGTCTCCGACTGGATCCCGTAGAACAGAGCCGTCGCCAGCTTCCGCTCCGGCTCGAGTTTCGCGGCCCGGATGTACTCGACGAGCATCGATGCCGATGCCCCGTACTCGGGCTGAATATCCGCGAACGGCGAATCCTCGCTCTCGGGCCGGGCTGGATGATGATCCAGCACGACGGTCGCCGCGCACCCGCGAGGCAGGGAGTTGTTGCCTGCGCCGGGCTGCGTGTCAACCAGGGCGCAGGCGGTGCCGCCCTCCAGCTTCAGGCCCTCGATCCGCTCGAACGGAATGTCGAGCTCCTCCATCACGGCCCGGTTCTCGGCCCGCCCGATGATCCCCCCGAACGCCAGCGTGGTCGGGATTCCGCAGGTCCGCTCGATCAGGAACGCCAGGCCGGCAGCCGAGGCGATCGCGTCCGGGTCCGGGTTGTCGTGGGTCAGCACGAGCGCTTTCTCGGCCCCCTCGAGGGCCCGCCGCATCTCAGCGACCTTCTCGGTGACTTCGGCCGTCGGACGCCGCGGGGTCATCGGTCCGGCCTCCGCCTCGTCCGAGGACTCGGGCGTCGGTACGACCGCACCGGAATCGTCGGCGACGAGCATCAGTCCAAGCCCTGTCCGGTCTCGCCTCTCATCAGCCCCAACCCGCGTTCTCGTTCAGGAACGGATTAGACGCGGCTTCGACTTGAACGGTGGTCGCCGGCCCGTGGCCTGAATACAGGGTCGTGGCCGGCGGCAGAGTCAGGATCTGTTCCCGGATCGAGTGGAGCAGCGTCTGCGTGTCGCCTCCCGGCAGGTCCGTGCGCCCGATGGACCCCGAAAATACGCAGTCGCCCACGAAGGCCTCCGACTCACCGACCAGCACCACCCCGCCAGGCGAGTGTCCCGGCGCATGGCGCACGCCGAATTCGATGTCGCCAAAGGTCAGGCCCTCGCCGTGCGCCAGCCAGTGGTCCAGGGGAGGCGGCGCCTCGACCGGAACTCCGAACATCGCTCCATGCTCGCTCGCTCTTTCATACAGCGGCAGGTCATCGGGGTGCAGGTAGACGGGGATTCCATACCGGCGAACGAGACCGGCCACGCCACCCACGTGATCCACGTGAGCGTGCGTCAGGACGATCGCACGGGGAGGCACGCCCCACGCGTCCAGCAGCGAGGCGATCCGGTCAGGCTCCGCTCCCGGATCGATGATCACTACATCCTCGCCCGCGCGCGCCAGGAAACAGTTGGCCTGGAATGGTCCGACGGGAACCGTCCGGACTTCGAGAATGCGCTCGGTCAAACCGAGAACGAAGTGCCGCAGCCGCAGGAGCCCGTTGCGTTGGGGTTCTCGAACGTGAAGCCCTGCCCCTGGAAACTGCTGTGGTAGCTGATGTTCACACCCGACAGATACTGACCACTGAACGGATCCATGATCAGGCGAATCCCTTGGGATTCCAGCACGTAGTCGTCTTCGGCCGGATCTTCCTCGTCCACCTCGAGGGCGTACTCGAAGCCCGAGCAGCCACCCGGCATCACGCTCACGCGCAGCGCGGCTGTCTTCTCGTCCAGGTTCTCGGCCGCGAAGAACTGTCGCACCTGCTCCGCCGCTTCCGCGCTCAGCGTAAGGGTCACTCCACCCTCTGTCGTCGTTTCACTCATGTCGTCCTTCCTGCTGGTATGCCACAGATCCGCGCGTTGGCTTCGGCGCACCGACCTCCATAACTCTAGGTTCCGGCCGTCGAGCAAGTCAACCGTGGGCGAGCCACCGCTCGGCCTCGAGCGCCGCCATGCAGCCGGTTCCCGCGGCTGTCACGGCCTGCCGGTAGTAGTCGTCCATCACGTCCCCGGCGGCAAAAACGCCGGGAACGGACGTCGCGGTCCGCCAGGCGTGCGGCGTCGCCACGTACCCGTTCTTGAGAGCCACTTCGCCCCCGAGGAACGCCGTGTTCGGCGTGTGGCCGATCGCGACGAACAGGCCACCGACCTCCAGCTCACGCTCCTCGCCGGTGAGCGTGTCCTTCAGCCTCAGGCCCGTGATCTCGTCGTCGCCCAGAACTTCGGTCACGACCGTGTTCCACGCGAAGCGGATCTTGTCGTCCTCCAGGGCCCTGTGCTGCATGATCCGAGACGCGCGAAGCTCGTCGCGCCGGTGAATCACAACCACTTCCGACGCAAACTTCGTCATGTAGAGGGCGTCCTCCATCGCGCTGTCTCCGCCGCCGACCACGGCGATCACCCGGTCACGGAAGAAAGGCAGGGCGCCGTCACACACCGCGCACGCGGAAACGCCGCCGCCCGACTGTGCGAGACGCTCCTCGTTGTCCAGGCCGATCCAGCGAGCGTTCGCCCCGGTCGCGAGGATTACCGCCTGCGCCTCCACCTCCTCGTCCGTACCCGACCACAGTCGGAACGGCCGTCCGGAGAAGTCCACCTTCACGATGTCCTCGGTGATCACGCGTGTGTCGAAACGCTCCGCCTGTTCCTTGATGTCCATCATCATCTTCTGCCCGGTGATTCCTTCCGGGAAGCCGGGATAATTCTCGATCTCCGTCGTGAACATGAGCTGACCGCCGGGAACCATCGTGCGGCTGAACGAACCCTCGTACACCAGGGGCTTCAAATCCGCCCGCGCCGCGTATATGGCAGCCGTCCACGCCGCGGGGCCCGAGCCCACGATCACCAGCTTTTCCTTGCGTACCTCGGACATGGTTTCCGGTCTCCGATTATCTCGCGTACGTACAGATTGTCACGCCTGCGTGCAGACGCTCTATGACAACAAACGTGAGTTCCGAACTGGCAGTTTGCTTTGGGACCCTGCCTCAGCCCGGCGCTGACGCGCACCGCGCCGCGATCGCCCTCATCCACTCCATCGGGACGTTCTGTGAGCCCGGCGGCGCTCCCGAATTTGTCCCGTGCCAATCGGATCCACCACCCCGAAGCAGATCCCGCTCGTCGGCCAGCGTCTCCAGCGTGCGGCGCACCCCGGAATCATTGCGACGGTGCAGAATCTCGACCCCGCTCAAGCCGCTGTCCATCCAACCAGCGAGCTCGAGCTGAGTGAAGTCCCGCCCCGGATGGGCAAGGATCGTCACGCCCCCGGCCTCCCTCACGAGCTCGATTACCTGCGCCGGCGGCGTCGGCTTCTTCTCGACGAACGCCGGTTTGCCGCGGGCGATGTAACGGCGGAAGGCCTCGTTTTCTTCTTGCACCCAACCCCCGGCCACGAGTGCGCGTCCCACGTGCGCCCGGGTCGGGACCCCTTCCCCTGCTTCCGCCAACACGTCATCCACCGTCAGGCCGACGCCGAGGACCTGCAGTCGCTGCACTATCTCGTCCGTGCGGCGGAGTCGATCGGCCCTGAAGTCCCGGAAGAATGACCGCATGCCGGGATCCGCAGGATCGAACCCGTACGCGAGGATGTGGATCGACTGGCCGGGGGCGTTCGCGGACAGCTCCGCCCCGATCAGGAACTCGAGGTCCAGGCGGCTGGCCTCGGCGGCCGCTTCCTCGATCCCATCCGCCGTGTCGTGGTCGGTAAGCGACAGACCTCGCAGACCTCGCGCGGCGACTTCGCGCACCACGTCGGTCGGGGAGAGGACCCCGTCTGAAGCGGTGGAGTGGAGATGCAGATCGACGTAGCCCAAGGAGGGTTCAGTCAAAGGTCTGAGGCGCACCCATCGAGGTGGTGTTCCCAAACAGCTTTCGGATCTCGTCCTCGGGCAGCCGATCGAGATCGTCCTGCGAGGCGAACCGATCCTCCGGCACCTCGGTCACACGATAGGGACGCAGCCCGTTGCTCGCGCAGAAGAAGACCACCACCCGGAATCCGGGACGTCCGGGCCCGCCCAGCTGCGGTCTCCAGGTATCGTTGTCCGCCTTTATCGCCGTCGTCATGTTACTTGTCCCGTTATTTCGTTTCTATCCGCTCTACCCGGATCAGCCCCGCCGTCACGCTCTCCAGTCGGTGCTCCTCGCTCCCGACAAGGACGATCAAGGCGTCCAGAGATCTCTTCTGCACCACGATTTCCTTCCCGAGCAAGAAACCGGCGGAGGCCAATTGGCGCAAGCGGGCCGCGTCCTCGTCCGGGACTTCTCGAACGACCGCCGGAACGCCGGCGGGGAGATCGATTAGAAGATCCAGGTCCCGGCTCTCGATCACTCCGTCCGGCGACGGAATAGGCGCGCCGTGTGGATCTTCGAGCGGGTCGCCGAGAGCGCTGGCCATCCGGTCGACGAGGTCGTCCGACGCGGCGTGCTCCAACCGCTCTGCTTCGACATGCACGCCGTCCCACGTATACCCGAGCCGCTCGATGAGATACGTCTCGATCACTCTGTGCCGACGGATGATCCTGAGCGCCGTGGTCTCGCCGCGCGGAGTGAGCCGGACCCCGTGGTAGGGCTCGTGCTCCAGCAGCCCCTGCTCCGCCAAGGACTTGACCATGTTGGTCACGGATGCCGCCGACCTGTCCAGCACCGCGGCCAGCGCGGTGGTGGAGACCGGGTCACTCTCTTCCTGGAGCTTGAATATCGCCTTCAGGTAGTCTTCGGCCGCTCGACTGGGCGAGTTCCGCACGTTCGTTCGACCTCCGCTCATCCTGCCCTGCCTCTCACCGCCACGGGATGTCGGTTCAGGCTGGGAGAAAGCTGTCCCCGTCGGACAAACCAGCGACAAAAACGGCGATGATCTCCGCCGCCTGGTCCAGGTCGCGCCGGCTCACGATCTGATTGGGAGAATGCATGTAGCGGTTCGGGATCGAGACGAGCCCGGTCGCCACACCCGCGCGCGACATGCGGATCGCATCCGCGTCGGTCCCCGTCAGGGCTGGGATCGCCTGGATCTGCACCACGAATCCGGCGTCATCGGCCGCCCTGGAGAGGCGGCTGAAAACCACCGGATTGATCGCCGCGCCGCGCGCCAGCACCGGTCCGCCCGCGAGCTGGATATCTCCGTGCTCCTTTTTGTCCACACTCGGATGGTCCGTTGCGTGCGTGACGTCGACGACGATTCCGACGTCCGGGTCGAGGCCGTAAGAGCCCGTCCGGGCACCCCCGGCGGCCATGTATCCGATCTCCTCCTGGACGGTGGCCGCAGCGACCACATGTGCGGAACATTTCTTTTCTGCGGCCCGCCTGAGCGCCTCGAGGACCACGAACGCGCCGACTCGATCGTCGATGGATCGAGCGGCCACGAGGTCATCGTTAAGATCGAGTGTGTCGGACCGGATCACTGCCACATCGCCGATCGAGACTCTGGCACGAGCTTCTTCGGCGCTTGCCGCGCCGATATCGATCCACAGGTCCTTGAGCTTGACCGCCTTCTCTCCCTCATCTCCTGAGATCAGGTGTATCGCACGGCGGCCGACCACGCCCGCGACGAGGCCCGTCTCGGTCAGGAACTCTACGCGCTGCCCGACGAGGACCTGGGCGTCCCACCCCCCGACGCTCTTCACCCACACGTAACCCTCGTCATCGACGTGATTGACCATCAGGCCGATCTCGTCGATGTGTCCGGCCAGCATCACGCGCGGCGATGCACCGGGATTGATCGCGGCAAAGCTGTTGCCGTGCACGTCGCCCCAGGTTTCCGCAGCAAATCTCGCGGCCTCCTCGCGCCACACGTCGGCGGCCGCGGTCTCATAGCCGGATGGTCCCCGGGCATCGAGGAGACGATCGATCAGGTCTGGCATAGTGGCTTCATCGTCTGTTGACGGTCACGTCTGGTACGGCAGGATGGATCTCTGTTTCGCGTTCGGGCGATATGTCCGTGCTGGGCCGCAGGGCTACCGACCGGGACGCAGGTGCAAGGGTACTGCCGGAGGGGCGAGCCAGCAACGGCGGATCCGGTTCAATCGGTCTCGGCGGCGAGCATCTCGCGGACCCGATCCTCGAGCTCGGGTTTCGCCTTCTCCCCCGCCCCGAGCTCGTGAATGTAGTCCAGGAACAGTCTCTCGAAATCAAAATGCGGATAGCAGTTACGACATTTTGCCAGATGCCGTCTGACCGCATCGTGCTCGGCGGCACCGAGCTCCCCGTCCAGATACTCGTAGACACGAGCCAGCGCTTCTTCGCAGCTCAGATTGGGTTCTCCCGGCCGCTCGGCGCCCGACGGCGGCGTACCGCATTCGGTCATTTCACGTATCCCATCTCGACAGCGTACTCGTACAGCCGCCCCTGCAGGCGCTTCCGGGCCCGGAACAGGCGCGACTTCACAGTTCCAACCGGAATATCCATCAACTCGGCAACCTCCTGGTAGCTGAGTCCCTCGAGGTCCGACAGGACGACGGCCACCCGGAATTCTTCGGGCAGCTCGTCGATCGCCGAGATGACCTGGTCATCGATGATGTGATCGAAAATCCGACCTGCGGGATCAGCCTCGTAAAGGGCATCGGATGCGGGTCGTTCCGCCACTTGGTCGAACTCGACTGGAACGGGGCGCGATTTCTGTTTGCGGAACTGGTTGATGAACGTGTTGCGGAGGATGGTCATCAGCCACGCGCGACAGTTCGTGCCGGCCTCGAACCTGTCCCACGCCCGATATGCCTTGAGCATGGTCTCCTGCACGAGGTCCTCGGCACGCGGCTCGTCTCCACCGCTGAGCCTGAGAGCCAGACCGAACAGAGCGTCGAGGTGGATGAGCGCCTCGTCCTCGAACTCTGCTCTTCTTCGCTCGGCCAGAATGCTCATCAAGTCTCTTTCAAAGCGCGTCGTGGTTCCTGCATCCGACGTACGGTATGTTGGCGCCGTCCGACGGAGCAAGCAAAGATGCGCGCGACGCAAACGCCTGCCCGGTCATGAGAACGTCGCGGGGACGTATTCGGGTTCCCGCCGCGACCAACAGCGCAATCAAGGAAGAGATCATGGCTACCGAGAACCGCCGCTGGCCGCGAACGGCGATCCTGCTGCTGACAGGCACGATCGCAATCCTGCTCGTGGCTTACCTGGCCCTCCTGGTCGTGCTGCGCGCGGTAGTTGACCCCGCATCCCTGGCGGACCGGGCGGAACCTTATCTCTCGTCCGCTCTCAACCGTCGGGTCTCCGTCGGATCTGCGGCCCTCTCGATCTTCCCGCGTCCCGAAGTGCGGCTGCTCCGGATCCGGGTCGAAAACCTGCCGGACTTCGAAGGGACCCCGCTCGCAACGGTAGACGAGTTTCGCCTCCGCCCCCGGCTCCTCCCCCTTCTGAAGCGACGGGTGGAGGTAGACCGCGTACAGATCCTCGGACCACGCGTGCTCCTTCAGGTGGACGAGCAGGGTAAGACAAATTTCGGCGATTTCGTGCCGGCCTCCCGAGAGGAAGACGGTCAGCCGCAGACCCTCATCTTTCTCGATATTCGAGGGATCCAAGTAGCAGACGGAAGGGTGGGATACCGTGACGCGCTCAGCGGTCGGTTGGTGCAGGCGGACGGCCTATGGGTCGAGGGAGCAATCAGTCGAGATACGGACGGACGCCTTGCTCTCGACATCGAGTCCAGCGTCGACAGTCTGCGATTTGCCTTTCCACCTGCCTGGCGAAAAGGGCTCAGAGGGCTGCGCGTGGAGGTTACGCTCGAGGCCGTCGCCGGGCCTGATATGCAGTGGATAGAGGTCGATACGGGCAAGCTGACGGTGAATGGGGTCACCGTTGACGTCAGCGGACGCGCAGATTCCGTGACGTCGAGCCGACGCATTCTCGACCTGGCCGTTCGGGGCGATCGTATTGAGCTGTCTCGGCTGCTGGCGGCTCTCCCCGATTCCGTTCGTGACGCCGTGGATGCGGAAGTGTGGGGCGACATGGACGTCGACCTTACGGTCCGCGGCGCACTCGGTCCCGACGTGTTTCCTTCGGTCGACGGGATCGTGACGATTCGGGGCGGCGGATTCGGGCGCGGCGGGAGCGATCCTCTTCTCGAGTCTCTGGACGCGGATATCAGGCTGGCCGGGGAACGTGCCGAGATCAGCGGCGTCCGCGCTCGCCTCCCGGGTGGAGAGCTGTCCGGGTCGGGACACGTAATCCTCGAATCGACGCTGGCATTCCGCGCAGATATCGGTGGGCGGGCGGAGGCTGAGGCGCTGGCCCGGGCATTTCGCCCGCCCGCTGCCAGGCGCCCGACCGTGAGCCGGGGCAGCATCCGCTGGAACGTGGAGGCGGAGGGAGACCTGACCGACCCGGCGGCTACGAGCCTCGCCGGAGAGCTGGGCCTGGACGACGTGGCCCTGACCGGCGGCCAGCTCGCGGGCGAGTTCGAGATACCATCGGCTGTCATCGATCTCGAGGACAGCCAGGCGCGCTGGAGCGACATGACCGTTATCGCGGCCGGTGATGAGATGCGAACGACGGGCGTCGTGTACGATCTGCTCGGGCGGCTGGCGATAGGCGATCCGCGAGCGCCAGTGGTCGAAGCGTCCGTCGAAGGAAAGAGACTGGACCTCGACGCCTTGCTGGGCCCGGCCCGGGACGAGGTCGGGTACGGACGCATCGCCTGGGCTCGCCTGGCGGATCGTCCGCTCGAGGGCCGGTCGCCGGAAGATTGGGCCACCGAGAGAGAGCTCCGCCGGCCGAACCGACTCCCTGTAACGGGCCGAGTGACTTTCCGCCTCGACTCGCTCGTGCGTCTGCCCTATCGGCTCTCGGACGTGGAGGGCCAGGTCCTGATCGGCCGGGACAGGATAGAGCTGAATGACACTCGCTTCGCCATCTACGGCGGCACCGGCTCTGCCCGCGGTGCGCTTCAGCTCGGCGAGGTGGCCTCGGAGCCATTCCTCCTGGACATCTCCCTGGAGGGCGTGCGTGCCGAGCAGTACCTCGCCCAGAACACTCCACTTGGAAGCCTCATCTCGGGATCTCTGACGATGGACCTCTCGATGGAAGGTGGCCTGGACTCGCTCGCGCTACCCGTCACACGGGCGTTGAATGGGATCGGGCGGTTCGAGATCCGGGACGGCCGCCTGGCGTCTAACGCCCTTACCGACGGGATCCTCGCGTTCCTCCACCTCGAGAGCATCCGTGACCTCGAGTTCACGCACTGGACTTCACCATTCCTGATTCAGGACGGCCTGATCGTGCTCGACGGGAGCGATTTCAGCGGCTCGGATCTCGTGGCGGAGCTGCAGGGGGCACTGGGATTCGGCGGGAGTTTGAACATGGGGGCCCTCGTGCGACCGGACTCCGCCCTGGCCCGCGGCGCGGCCTCGGCGGCGGGCGCCGCGGGAGAGGTAATCAATCGCTACCTGGCAGCCGGAGGAGCCGTACAGCTCGCCCTGCGGCTGACGGGCCAGGCGACGAATCCGCAAGTGGAGCTCGATCCGGACGCCATGGGGGAGTCGACGCGAAACGTCCTCGATCAGGCCGCGACAAGGGCCGTCGAATCGGGTGAGGAGGAGATCCGGGAGCGCGGCCTCAACCTGCTTCGCGGACTGGCCGGCCAGCGAAACGAAGAGCCGGCGGACACGGCCCCGGGGCCGTGATTCGCAGCATTACAGGCGAGGCATTCCGATCCGCGACCGAAGGCCCGATACTACCGGGCTCCGGGTGAACAGGCCCGGCCTTGCCGGCTTGCAGTGCGGGCCACCTGCACCGATCCCGATTCCCCCGGACCCACCGAGCGCCGCGAGAATGGAGACGGGCCGGTCGTCGATCGGACGAAGCGGTTGGGAATTCGACGTCGACGCAACGAGGAAGTCGGATACCGTCGAGTACGTGGCCGCCGGATTCTCCTCGGCATCCGACGCCTCGAGATTCTCCATGAACATCACCGGCTGGATGGCATTCGCCATGGCCGCAGTGAGTTTCGGAATCGAGGGGATAGCCGCGAGGGTGGCGACGTCCGCCTGCCTCGGCGCCACGTTTTTTTCCGCCTCCGGCCTGACGACTTCGGCCACATCTGCCAGGGGAGCGTTGCTCTCCGGCAGACCGACGAGCTGGGCTACCGACCGTTCTGACCGCTCGTCATCGGCATCGTCCGTTCCACCCCAGGCGAAAAGGGCAACCTGGAGCGCCACGACGACAACACCCGCCGCCAGGGCCACCCGGAACCTCTTCTCGAAACCCACTTTGTCACTCATCCCGTGACTCCCGGTTCATACATACGACCGCGTTGCCGATCGAGAATCTACCGCCGTTGGACTCCGGCTTGATCCAAACTAATCCGGTGCCGCCATCCATACAAACCCTGTCGGGCAGGCAGGGTTCCGCGCCGTGCTTCGCGCCCGGTGCGGCGCCGAAGTATCTTTTGTTCCATGTGTGGTCGATTCACGCTCGCCACCCCGGCGGCCGAATGGGCGGCGCTGTTCCGCCTCGATGAGGTCCCTGACGTAGCGCCACGCTTCAACATTGCGCCCACGCAGGACGTGCAGGTCGTGCGGGCACCACCCGGCTTGAGAGAACACGCGGGCCTCCACCTGGCTCCGGCGGGATCGCCGCTGCCACGGGAAGTAGCGACCATGCGCTGGGGACTGGTGCCACACTGGGCTCGAGACACGGGCAGCAGCCAGCCTCTGATCAACGCCCGCTCCGAAACCGTGGCGGAGAAACCGTCATTCCGGGACTCGTACCGGAACCGCCGGTGTCTGATCGTCGCAGACGGGTTCTACGAATGGCAGGTGGCGGGCCGTCGAAAGCAACCGTACTGGATCGGTCTGTCGGACGCACGGCCGTTCGGCTTCGCCGGTTTGTGGGATCGGTGGAAGGCGGAAGACGGATCTACGCTCGAGAGTTGCGCGATCCTCACGACCGAGGCCAACGATGAGTTGCGCAGCCTGCACGACCGAATGCCCGTGATCGTGGACCCGGAGCACTTCAACCTCTGGATGGACCCGGACACGATTCCGTGGGAGCTCGAGCCCCTGCTCAAGCCGCGTCCGGAAGACGACATCCAGGTCTTCCCCGTGTCCACACGCGTGAACTACGTGGCGAACGACGACCGGCTGTGTATGGAGCCCGTGCAGACGCAGACGGAGTTGTTCTGAGCCTCGGTTTTTCTTGAAAATGCGATCAAGTACGCCGCATCCGCCGAGATCCGGTGGCACGTCACCTCTGGCTTCCCTCCACGACCGCCAATGCTTGAACACATGTTCAACTGTTTTCGACGGTTTTGCTGTCGATTACACTCCGATCTCAGGATGCACTGCACACCGGACTTGACAAGCTCGCCCTTTTCGTTGATTGTTTAGTCAACACCATGGCCAGTGATACGAGGAATCGGATTCTGAGCGTCGCGGCACGTCTGTTCGAAGCTCAAGGCTTCGACGGCACCGCTGTAGCCGCCATCCTGAGCGAGGCGGACGTAAACAGCGGCAGCCTGTACCACTTCTTCCCCGGTAAGGAAGCACTCCTTGTAGCCGTGCTCGAGAAGTACCTGGACACCCTCGAGCCTGCTCTGCTTGAAGCTGCCAACCGAGCCACCGACGACCCTGTGGACACAATCTTCGCGCTCCTCGAGCTGTACCGGGGACGGCTTCTCGTATCCGGTTTTGCGCGTGGTTGTCCCGTGGGAGACCTGGCTCTCGACATCGGTGGCCGCCATCCCGAGGCCCGCGCCCTGGTGGATGCCTATTTCGGTGCCTGGACAGCCAGAGTGTGCGGATGGCTCGAAGCCGCCGGGGACAGGCTCCCTCCCCATACGGATCGTCGGGCTCTGGCTGCGCATGTGCTGGCGGTCATGCAGGGCGGAGTGATGCAGGCCCGGACCGCTGGCTCGATCGAGCCGTTCGATGACTCCGTGTCGCAGCTCCGCCTGCTGCTGGACCTCCTCGGAGCCGGGGTCGAGAGCCCGGCCGACACACGCTCCCGCAGGCGCCGAACCACGGCTGCCGGAACGTCGATTCCGTCCGACGCCTCGGCCCCGATCCCGTCTGAGACGGACCCGGTGGTCGGGACATCCATGGAGCGGAGTGCCGGGAAGAGGGAGGTCGTCGGCGCGGACGAAGCGGCGTGGTGGCGCGCATGGTAACGATGTCTCGGGGATCCCGCTGTGGTGCGGACACACGGGGGGAGCGCTCATGATCGACGAGCGGACCATTCGGGAGATGGTGCGACGGGTGGTGCTTCGCACCGTCCAGGCTGCGGCGGACTTCTCGACCCCCGGCGAAAGTCGGCTCATCACGCAGGAGGATGTGGAAGGAGTCCCCGCCGGTGGAGATCTGACCGTGCCTGGCGGAGCGATCGTGACTCCGCTGGCCCGGCAGCTGGCGCTGGAGCGAGGCGTGAACATCGTCGGTCAGGATTCCTCGCTCCCCAGGGTCGCGGAGGGTGTGAGCGTGTCGAGCCCGAAAACGGTGGCGCTCGCGGCCGACCACGGTGGCTTCAAGCTGAAGAACATGCTCGGCGCGCATCTGCAAACGCGCGGCTTCACCATCCTCGACTGCGGTACGAACAGCAAGGAGGCCGTCGACTACCCGGACTACGCCCTCGCCGCTGCCCGGCTGGTCGCGCAAGGCGAGACGGCGTGTGCGATCATAGTGGACGGAGCCGGCATCGGGTCCTGCATGGTGGCGAACAAGATCCCGGGCGTGCGGGCCGCGATGTGCTACGACGAGGCGACGGCCGTCAACAGCCGAGAGCACAACGACGCCAACGTGCTTACGCTGGGCGCCGGACTCATCGGTGAGGCTCTCGCAAAGCGGATCGTCGATAAGTGGCTCGACACGCCGCATGGTGGTGGCCGCCACGCGAGGCGCGTCGGCAAGATCATGGACATCGAGCGCAGGTATCTGAAGGGATGAGCATGAAGCTCGACGAAGCGACGCTGGAGCGGATCATCGAGCAGGTAACGCACCAGGTTCTGCTCCTCGTACAGCGCGAGCAGGAAGGCGGCGGGACCGGGCAGGCCCTTTCGGCAGGCAACTACTCGGACCGCGTGCAGCCATTTGTTCACGCCGGGGCGGATCGCCTTGCCAGTACGCTCGGCATCGCGCCTACGGACGGCCGCGTGAGCCATATGATAGACCATACGCTGCTCAAGCCGGACGCCACGAAGGACCAGGTGGCCCAGCTGTGTTACGAAGCGAAGAAACACTCGTTCGCATCCGTGTGCGTGAACCCGTCGTACGTGAAGCTGTGCGCCGACCTGCTCAAGGACTCGGACGTACTCGTGTGCACCGTGATCGGGTTCCCTCTCGGTGCGACCTCGACCGAGTCCAAGGCTTTCGAAGCGCAGAAGGCCATACGGGACGGCGCCACCGAAGTGGACATGGTCATCAACGTGGGGGCGCTCAAGTCGCGGGACTATGAGCGAGTCGAACATGACATCGCCGCGGTAGCGCGGGCCGTCCACGCCGGGGGCGCGATCCTCAAAGTCATCATCGAGGCGGCCCTGCTCACCGACGAGGAGAAGGTGGCCGCGTGCCAACTGGCCAAGGTCGCGCGCGCCAATTTCGTGAAGACGTCCACCGGGTTCGGGCCCGGGGGAGCCACGGCCGAAGACGTCGCTCTCATGCGACGGGTGGTCGGCCCTGGGATGGGGGTCAAGGCCTCGGGCGGAATCCGGAGCTACGAGGACGCAAAGAAGATGATCGCCGCCGGCGCCAGCCGCATCGGCGCGAGTGCGAGCGTGAGAATCGCTCAAGAAGCCGACTCGTGAGGTAACGACATGTCCGTTGATCTTCGAACGTACTGCTTCCTGGACAGCCTGCAGCCACAACACGCGGCCTACCTGGGCACCGTGGCTCGTGGTTTTCTTCCGCTTCCCGGCGATGCTTCGCTGTGGATCGAGATCTCACCCGGAATCGAGATCAACCACATCACCGACATCGCCTTGAAGTCGACCAGCGTCCGGCCCGGCATGCAGGTCGTCGAGAGGTTGTTCGGGCTGCTCGAGGTACACCACGCGGAGCAATCCGACGTGAGAGCGGCGGGCGCAGCGATCCTCAACGCGCTCGAAGTGCAGGAGTCGGACCGAATCAAGCCGCGCGTCGTGTCCAGCCAGATCATCCGTCACGTCGACGCGCACCAGGTACAGCTCGTGAACCGGATGCGTTACGGCCACATGCTGCTGGCCGGGCAGACGCTCTACGTGCTCGAAGTCGAGCCGGCGGGCTACGCCGCCCTTGCCGCGAACGAGGCGGAGAAGGCGGCCCACATCAACATCCTCGACGTGCGGGCGTTCGGGAGCTTCGGACGATTGTACCTGGGCGGAGAGGAGCAGGACATCATGGCGGGGTATGGCGCGGCAGTGGCCGCGATCGAGGGTGTGAGCGGCCGCGAGGCGGCCACCGGACGACGGGACTAGGAGAAGGTTTTCCCTGCGGAGCGCGGCAGCGCTCCCGGATTCACCAGGAGGAGAGAATGGCTCAAGAGTACGGCGCGGTCGATGCACTCGGAATGATCGAGTGCCGCAGCTACCCGGCGATGGTCGAGGCAGCGGATGCAATGGTCAAAGCGGCCCGGGTCGAGCTCGTCTCGTACGAGAAGACCGGAGGCGGGTACGTAACAGCCGTGGTTCGAGGTGACGTGGCGGCGGTCAAGGCCGCGGTCGAGGCCGGCGCCCGCGGTGCCGAGAAGATCGGCGAGATGGTGGCGATCCACGTCATCCCGCGTCCGCACGCGAACGTGGACGTGACGCTCCCGCTCGGCCGGCAGAGCTCCGGATCCAAGACCACGAAGCGGTAGCGCGGCCGTCTACGTAAGCTCCCGGGCCTCCCATTCGCCTCTCGGTGAACCGGAGGCCGCGGGAAGTTGAATGTTCGCTCAACTGCGCGGCGCGCTCAGCAACGGAGCAGGTCCATGCTGTTAGGTAGAGTCGTCGGCACGCTGGTAGCAACGAGCAAGGAGCCCTCGCTCGAGGGCCTGAAGTTCCTCGTCCTGCGCCAGCTCGACATCGAGGGCAACGCCGCCGCTGGTTACCGGGTGGCGGCAGACGCCGTGGGCGCCGGCCTGGGCGAGGTGGTGCTGTACGCCTCGGGCAGTTCGGCCCGTCAGACCAGCGTCACCGACAAGAAACCCTGCGACGCCGTGATCATGGCGATCGTGGACTCGCTGACCGTCGATGGTGAGGTCACGTACGACAAGTCGCGGGACGGCTGAGGATGGAAGAGTCGAAGATTCAGTCCGTAATCGACCGGGTCATGTCGGAGCTCGGTCAGCACGAGCCGCCCGGACGTGGCGCTCTGCCGATGCCACCGCCGGTGGCCGAGAGACCCGGCGCCTCATCGACACCGCGTCACGGGGACAACCTGTTCCCCGATGTGGATAGCGCCGTGCAGGCTGCCCGGAGAGCGTACCGCGACCTTCAGGACCTTCCCGTCTCGGTGCGGGAGCAGATGATCGCCCACATCCGCCGTACCATGCGCGAGAATGCCCAGCCTATCGCCTACGAGGCGTGGCAGGAGACCGGGATGGGGCGCTACGAGGACAAGATCGAGAAAGTCCTCCTGAACGCGAACAAGGCGCCGGGAGTCGAGTTCCTCGATACGGGCGCGTGGAGCGGAGATGGCGGGCTCACCGTCGTGGAATTTGCGCCCTACGGGCTGATCGGCTCCATCATCCCGAGCACGAATCCGATCTCCACGGTGACCTGCAACGCAATCTCGATGGTGGCGGCGGGCAACGCCGTGCTGTTCAACGCCCACCCCGGCGCCAAGGGCTGCTCGAACAAGACCGTGCAGCTCATCAACGACGCGATCATCGAGGCGGGCGGGCCGCCCAACCTCGTATGCGCGATCGCGGAGCCCACTATCGACACCGCGGGCGCGGTGATGAGCCACAAGGGTGTGAACCTCCTGACGGTCACCGGAGGCATCGGTGTCGTGCGAGCGGCGATGTCGAGCGGGAAGCGGGCGGTGTGCGCCGGGCCGGGCAACCCGCCGGTAGTGGTGGACGAGACGGCCGACATCAAGCAGGCAGGCAGGGACATCGTTCGCGGGGCCTCGTTCGACAACAACATCATCTGCACGGACGAGAAGGAAGTGTTCGCCGTCGCCTCGATCGCCGACGACCTCAAGCGCGCCATGTGTGCCAACGGCGCAATCGAAATCGATGCCAGGCAGCTCGACAAGCTCCGGCGATCAATTTTCACGGAACGGCCGGAACGCGGACGGCACGGAACGATGAACAAGAGGTTCATCGGGAAGAACGCCTCGGTCCTGCTGCGAGAGATAGGAATCGACGCCGGCGACGAGGTGCGCCTCGTGCTGGCGGAGGTCGAACAGGACGATCCCCTGATCTTCTCCGAGCAGATGATGCCGATCCTCCCGTTGACCCGCGTGCGGGACGCCGACGAAGGAATCGACCTGGCAAAGGTTGCCGAGCACGGGTTCCGCCACACAGCCACGATGCACTCGAAGCACCTGGATCACCTGAGCCGGATGGCCCGGGAGATCGACTGCAGCATCTTCGTGAAGAACGGCGTGTCGTACGACGGCCTCGGCTACGGCGGCGAAGGCTATTGCTCATTCACGATCGCGAGCCCGACGGGCGAGGGAATCACGAATCCAATCAGCTTCAGCCGCATCCGCAGGTGCGTCCTGAAGGATTCGTTCCGGATCGTGTGACGATGCCGACACCACACTCCGACACTCGAGACGGGGCCGCATGATCGAACCGGCGCTCGCATTGATCGACTTCAGCAGCATCGCGGTGGGCATCGAGTCCGCCGACGCGATGGTGAAGCGCGCTCAACTGGAAGTTATTCGTACGGGAACCGTCCAGCCCGGCCGCTACCTGGTCCTCATCGGGGGCACGGTGGCGGAAGTGCAGGAATCCCTCGCGACCGGACGCCAGGTGGGTGGAGAGTCGGTCCTCGACTACGTGTTCCTCCCGCACGTTCACCCCGACGTCGTCGCGGCGATCGGAGGCGCGCGGACGGAACAGCCGCGCGATGCCATGGGCGTGATCGAGACCACGACCGTGGCCGCGGCGATTCACGCGGCCGATGCCGGCATCAAGGGCGCCGAGGTCCGTCTCCTCGAGATCCGCATGGCCGACGGCCTGGGTGGCAAGGGCATCGTGATGTACTCGGGGCTCGTGGCCGACGTCGAAGCGGCGGTCGAGATCGGATGCGAGGCAGTACGGCCCGGGCTCCTGGTTCGAAAGGTCGTGATCTCGCAGCTCCATCCGGAAATCTGGGGCAATCTTTCAGCTGCGACGCGGTTCGGATCACGCCTGGAGGGCCTGTGAAGCTGGCCCGGGTGATCGGCACCGTCGTGGCGACGACGAAGTACGAGGGGATGAGCGGCGTGAAGCTCCTGGTCGTTCAGCCGCTCGACCGGGATGGGCAGCCCAGGGGCTCTCCCACCGTCGCGGCCGACGCCACGGCACAGGCAGGGCATGGCCACCTGGTGTTCGTCGTGGGAAGCCGGGAAGCCGCGCAGGCGATGCCCGAGCCGTTCGTGCCGGTCGACCTCGCCATCACGGGCATCGTCGACGAGGTGGACCGACTGGCAGACGATCGGACCCCGACAGCGGCCTGGCACGATGCCGCCGGGGAGGGCTGATGTACATCGGACGGGTCGTCGGCTCCGTGGTCTCGACGGTGAAGATCTCGCACCTCGAGGGAAGGCGCCTGCTCCTCGTGGACCAGCTGGGCCCCGGCGCCGAGCCGACCGGCGATTACGACATCGCGGTCGATGTGGCGCAGGCAGGCCCGGGCGACACGGTACTCGTGCTCGACGAGGGAAACGGTGCGCGGCAGATTCTGGGACTCGACCCGGGAGCGATCCGGGCGGTCATCGTCGGCATTGTGGACGAGGTGACGATCGGCTCCTAGAGCGCTGCCGCGTTTCTCACCAGGTCGGCGAAATCCGGCGTGAGGCTGGCTCCGCCGACCAGCGCTCCGTCGATCTCCGGCATCGCCATGAAATCAGCGATGTTCTCCGGGTTGACGCTGCCACCGTACAGGACGCGCACCTTCCCGGCCACCGTCTCGTCGAATGTCGAGGCGATCGCCCCCCTGACCGTGAGTCCGATCGTCCGATTGGCCTCGGCCGGCGTCGCGGCCTGGCCGCTGCCGATGGCCCAGATCGGCTCGTAAGCGAACACACAACGCGCCGCCGCCGGAGCTCCCAGACCCTGGAGCGCGGCGCACACCTGGCCGCCCACGAAAGAGTGAGTCTCCCCGGCCTCGCGCTGTGTGGCGCTCTCTCCGACGCACACGATGGGGACGAGATCGTACTCGAGGGCGGCGAGTACCTTGCGGTTGACCGCCTCGTCCGTCGCCGTCGCCCCTGCCGAGGCCCGGCGCTCTGAGTGGCCGACGATCACGTAGTCGCACAGGCCCGTCAGCATCGCGGGCGAGACATCTCCAGTGTGAGCCCCGCTCTTGGCCCAGTGCATGGTCTGCGCGCCGAGTCCGATCGAGGAGTTACCGAGCACTTCGGCCAGCGCCGGAATGACAGTGAACGGAGGGCAGATCGCCACATCCACCGAGCTCACGGCCGTGAGGGGTGGGCGAAGTTGCCTGACGAGGGCGAGCGCCTCGTCAACGCGTCCGAGGTTCATCTTCCAGTTCGCGGCGATCAGGGGCCGGCGCATGCGGCTACTTCGAGACCTCGATGAGCGCCTGGATGAAGGCCACTGTCAACGGAGGCTTCCTGCCGAAGATGTTCCAGCTGTTCACAACGCCGACGATGTCTCGTTCTGGCATCACGATCAGTGTCTGACCGCCAAACCCGAGACCTGTCCATACGGCCAGGCCGTCCGAGTCCAGTCTCCACCACTGGTAGCCATATCCCCAATTCCAGTTCGGATTGTCCGGAGCCACGTCGTCCACGTGTCGCGCCGTCGCAGCCGCGACCCAGCCCTCGGGCAGGAGCCGCTCGCCATTCCATACGCCGTCCTGCAGATACAGGTAGCCGATGCGCGCCAGGTCCTCGCTTTCCAGGTACAGCCCTCCTTCCGTGTCCGGCAGCCCCTGGGGATCCTTCTTCCAGTGGTAGTCGTGGACGCCCAACGGCCCGAACAGGTGCTCCTCAGCGTACTTGTCGACAGTCTGTCCCGTCGCCTGGAGGATGATCGCGGACATCAGGTGGCTGCCACCGCTGTTATAGTTCCACTTCCCTCCCGGATCCGAGTCCGACGGTTGACTCAGCGTGAACTCGACCCAGTTCGGGCTCTTCTCGAGTTGCAGAGTCGTGTTCGTGTCGTCGAGTGGCCGGTCGGTCTCGTGCCACTCGATCCCGAGCCGCATGGTCAACAGATCCTCCAGCGTGGCCCCGCGGACCCGATCGTCGACGGTACTCAAATCGTAGCCCGTGAGGAGATCGAACACCTGAGTATCGGTGCCGGGGATCTCACCACGACCGATGGCGATCCCAATCAGAGTCGATGTCACGGATTTCGTCACCGATTGCAGGGAATGGACGTCGCGTCCGCGGTAGTACGGGTGGACATCGGGGTGCACGTAGTTGAAGTCGTGCACGTCCTCCGGACGTTCGCACGCATCCACCCCACAGCCCAGCGGCCCGGTCAGGTCTCGCGAGACGTCCCGGTAGTCGTGGTCGTAGCGCTGGTCGAACACGAGGCGGCCACCCGATATGACGAGCACTCGATCCACGTAACCGAACTGGCCGTCGGCCACCCGTGAGTGGAGCACCTCCAGTGGCGCCGTGTCGACTCCTCCTTCTCCGGGAGCAGCAGCCGGCCATTCCGCGTCCGGCCAGGGTCCGTCCTGTGCCCGCAGAGAGGTCGCGAGGACAGGCAGCGCGAGCAGGCCGACCGCCAGTATCCGGTGGATGGTGCGCATGATCGAATCTCGCTGGCTCACGGTTCGGTCGCCGCGACTATTTCTGAAAGCGCAAACGGATCTCGTGTGAGGAGAGCGAGTAGACCCGGATCCTCCCCTTCGCCGCCGAGAACTCTGTCTGGCCAGTGGGAAGAAACAGGTTGTGCGCGGCTGCGCTGTTTCCGCTCGTCCACCGGATCGCCACGGAGTACGTGTCCCGGTTGGGCATCCCTGCGTACGCGATCCACCAGCCCCCGGCGAAACCACTCCTGAGTTTCGCCTCTTCTCCAACCTTCAACGTGATGTCCTGTGGGGCCGCCACGATGCCTCCCGGCTGGCGGTTGTGACCCACTCGGGCGTCGGAACAGGCACCCGATCAGTCGTCTTCTTCCTGCCCCTCGAGGTCGAGGTTTCCGTCCAGGAACTTCAGGTTGTACCGGAGCATGTCGATCCGCCAGCTTCCGCGGTGCTTCCTCAAGTGAACAGCGTACGTGCCCACGAAAGTGCGGGTGTTGTTGCCGGTGTCGTTCGGCAGGAAGTGATACGCGATCCCGTAGCACGAGGCGTCGGCCTCGTTGCCATGCACATCCACTTCGAAGTTCCCCGACTGGTGGTGGATCGCCTTCAAGTGGCTCAGCGACTCGCGCCAGCTTTCGACGATGGCAGCCGGAGTGGTGCTCTCCGGCTCCCCTCCAGCAACCGATGTCATGTCGAGGAGCACGTCCGGCGCAAAACACGTCTCCGCCTGCGACCAGTTCAGCTCGTCCACGCTCCGAAACATCCGGTTGATCGTGGTGATGACCGCGTCCTTCTCGAGGAGGCGGCGGACGGGGTCCTCCTGCCTGAGCCCGTTGCTCATCTATCGTCTCATACGTGTCTGGTTGTTAATCGGGTGCGGCACTCGGGCCGCAATCTACACGCGAGGCGGCCGCGGGGCTTTCCCGGGCCGACTCCCGTCGGGTAGGAGGGTACGCTGCAGAACGACGTTGCGGAAGGTGCTGCGGGGCGCCGCAGTAGCTTTGCAGCCGGAATGTCCGGGTTGATTGCAGCAGGAGTGTCCTCTTTCGGGCTTTGTTCGCCGGTTCCAGGGCTGCCCGCATCTGTGGAGTCGCGCTCTTCTGCCGACGTGTTCTGAACCCGCGGGGTCCGTGCGCTCCTGGCCACCCGATCAGCCGAGAACTGTCACAATGCCTGTTGACAGGATTGAGATCGAGGCATTGGGAGAGGTCCGAGACCGGCCCTTAGCGCTGCCTCCGAGCCCTCCTCCTTCTTTCCTGAAGTCCTTTCTCCAGCTTGGCCTTCGCAGATGTTCTCCAGACCCGACCTTTCGCCTCTAGCTCCAGCCTCAGGGCCCGAAATAGGGGGCATATATTGAGGGTAGCTTCGGTATTTGTTCGGTTCACCTGTGACAGGAGTTCCAATGGTCTGCTTCGCTCCGCACGTGGCTGTCACCTTCAGGATATGTGAGACGGAGACGGTCTTCGCCTCTCCCTCTCCCACTCCCGTTCTCGACCCCTTCGAGGATTGCGATGCCCTGGAAGAGCTGGAAGAGGAGATCGTGATCCTTGCCGCTCACATTCACGCCGCCGATCACCGGCTGCTGGCTCTGGTGGCCGAGTTCGACAGGCGGCGTGGTTGGGAGCTCGGGGGCCACCGCTCGTGTGCGCACTGGCTGGCCTACAGCACCGGCATCGATCTCGGTGCGGCGAGAGAGAAGGTGCGCGCTGCGCGGGCTCTCGTGGAGCTGCCACAGATCGGCGCCGCCATGAGCCGGGGCGAGCTGTCGTTCTCTGCCGTGCGGGCGCTCACCCGTGTGGCCACGGCGGAGAACGAGGGTGACCTCCTGGAGCTGGCTCGCGGGTGTACCGCCGCCCAGCTCGAGCGGGTGGTGCGTGCCTATAAGCGTGGGAGCCGACAGGACGAGGCGGCCCAGGAGCGCGAGCGACATGACAGCCGCTCGCTCTCGGTGTTCCCCGACGATGATGGCATGTACGTGGTGAAGGGCCGGCTCACCCCCGAGGTAGGCGCGTTGCTGATGCGTGCGGTGGAGGCAGCAGACGATGCTCTGTACCGCGAGAAGGGCTACAGGGACGTTTCCGCGGAAACGTCACGCCGTGAGTCAGCACAGCGGCGGGCCGATGCACTGGGGCTCATGGCCGAGCGCGCTCTGGCTGCCGGGTTCGGTAGTAGTGAGGATAGCGAGGCGCGTGCTCCCCTCAGCGGCACGCGCGCGGAGCATTACCAGGTCATGCTGCACGTGGACGTGGATACCCTGAAGGAAGAAGGAGAGCCGGGCCGCTCGGAGCTCGAGGACGGCACACGCGTTTCATATGAAACGTCCCGCCGGCTCACGTGCGATGCTGCCCTCGTAGCCGTAAGCCACAGCCGAGATGGTTCGGTGCTCGGTGCAGGCCGCAGGACCCGCACCATATCACCTGCGCTACGCCGGGCGCTGGAGGCGCGTGACCGTGGCTGCCGGTTTAAGGGCTGCGGCCTCCGCTATACCGATGCACACCACGTTAAGCACTGGGCTGACGGAGGCGAAACAACACTCGGCAACCTGCTGCTGCTGTGTGCCTATCATCACCGACTCGTGCACGAAGAAGGGTGGAAGGTGGAATTGTGGGGCAGAGAGCGGTTGCCGGCGTTCATCGATCCCAGGGGGCAGGTCAGTCTCAACGCGGGCTGGACAGCGCCCGAGCTTCCGGAGGATCCCGTGGCCGCACTGATCGCGGAGAACAGAAGCCGCGGGGTGGAGCCTGACTACTACACCGCCGGCGCTCGCTGGAAGACCGTGTGGGACATCCCCAAATCCGTCTACTTCAACGCCCTCGAGGCGCTGGCCTGAGTACCGGATGGGCGGTGAGCCGAGGCGGGAACTGGCTGCCCCCCGCCCCCGCTCCGGCTTCATCGTCGTGCTGGGGCAGCCTCTGCGAACAGGGCGCCCGGAGACACGCGTAATTCCAGGTCGAGCAGGTGCTGCTTGCGCCACAGGCCGCCTCCGTAGCCGGTCAGACGCCCGTCGCTTCCGATCACCCGGTGACACGGAATGAAGATGGCCATTCGGTTGTCGCCGTTCGCCCGCGCTACCGCCCGGACCGCGGAGGGGCGGCCGATGGCGCGCGCCACATCCGCGTAGCTGCGGGTCTCGCCGAACGGGATCCGTAGCAGTTCATCCCACACGGTACGCTGGAACTCCGTGCCCGGGGCCACGAGCGGTATCGTGAAGCGCCGCAGGTCCCCCGCGAAGTAGGAATCGACCTCCGCCGTCGTGCGTTCCAGGATGTCGTTCCCCCCAGGGACGAGAACGCAGTCCAGGCGAGCGCGTAGCCTGTCGAGCTGCTTCTCGAGGCGGCGGCGATCCGAGAATTCAAAGAAGTAGAGAGCATCGTCCGTCGCGCCGGCGATCATGGGCCCGAGAGGCGTCAGGACGCGCGTTATCTGCAGCACGACTTCGTTTCCGGCCGCTTTCGGGGCCGCCCCGAGAAGCTGGCGAAACGCCTCGTTGAAGCCACTGAGCGACTCGTATCCGTGCTCGTATGCTGTCGTCGACACCGCCGTTCCCTCCCTGATCTGTTCGAGCGCAAGGCCCAGCCGACGTGCCCGGCCGTACGCGTGGAACGTCATCCCGTGCTGCCGCTGGAACCACCTTCGGACGCGGTCCGGGTGCAGGCCGCGCTCGCGCAGATCCCGGTCCGTCCACCGCCGCGCGGGTTCCTCATCGAGATCGGCAAGCAGTCCCTGTAGCCAGGTTGGCGGGCTGCCCGTCGGCTCCATGGGTCTGCACCGCCGGCACGGTCGATATCCGGAGTACAGTGCGTCCCGGGCAGTGGCGAAGAACTCGACGTGCTGCGGCTTCGGCTTCCGGGCCGGGCAGATGGGACGACAGAAGATCCCTGTCGTTCGGACCCCCGTGAAGAAGACCCCGTCATAGGACGCGTTCCGGCTCTGGAATGCGTCCAGCATTTCCGCGTGCGCGGGTAGTACTCGCGTGCTCATGGCAACCAAGATCGCCCGGCCGGCTGTACGGGGCTACCGAAATATTCGCACCGAATCTGACGGACCCCCATCACACCAGCCACTCGGGATCATCGACCCTGCGTGGACCGTCGGCGTCGCCCGTGTTGAGGGTTCCTGCGGGCTCGAACAGAAGCACGTGGACTTCGCCGTGCGCTACGGGCCGGTGCTCGACCCCCCGGGGCACGATGAAGAACTCGCCTTCGTCGAGCTCGATCGTGGAGTCCCGGAGCTCGATGCCAAGCCTGCCCGCGAGCACCAGGAAAAGCTCGTCTGCCGCGCGGTGGCTGTGCCACACGAACTCTCCGGACAGCCGGGCCAGCTTCACGTGCTGGCCGTTCAACTGTCCCACGATCCGCGGATGCCAGTGGTCGGGAATGCGGGACAACCTGTCGCTCAGATTCACCTTGGCCAGCATGCGTATCCTCCGTGCGCCTTGCAGGTTGCTGAACAACCCTGCTTGACCCCGTCCTGGGATCAGACCCTCTATAGAGTGTGTCCTGTGGAGCGTACTGTGTGTCCCGCGGGGAGCGAAGGCAACGACGGCTACGAGAGGAGCGTGCCCATTGTCCGACTACAGGAAGTACGTGCACATGGACGATACTCTGTTCGACTACGTGCTCGCGAACACTACGGAACCGGACGCCGTCCAGCGCGGCTTGATAGCCCGCACGAGCGAGCTCGGCGTTTCACGTCGCATGCAGATCACCCACCCGCAGGCCGTGTTCATGACCTTTCTGACACGCTCGATAGGTGCCCGGAACGCCATCGAGGTCGGAACGTTCACTGGATACTCGGCTCTGGCCATCGCGCGCGGGCTCCCGGAGGATGGACGCCTGATCGCGTGCGACGTGAGCGAGGAGTGGACGGCGATCGCCCGCGAAGCCTGGACCGTCGCCGGCGTGGTCGATCGGATCGAGCTGCGTATCGGTCCGGCCCTGGAGACGATCGCCGCGCTACCGCCCGAGACGAAGTTCGATCTCGCCTTCATCGATGCCGACAAGGAATCGTACATCGAGTACTACGAAGCGTTGCTGCCCCGCCTCGACGCGACCGGGCTGATCCTGGTCGACAATACGCTGTGGGAGGGCAAGGTTACGAACTCCTCCATCGATGATGCGCCCACCCGCGCTGTCCGGGCCTTCAACGCATACGTCGCCGCCGACGCCAGGACGGAGAACGTGCTGCTCCCGATGGCCGACGGAGTGACGTTGATCAGGAAGCGAACCGGAACGACCTGAAGGGACCGACCCCGGACCCCGACCTTGACACGTCACTCCAGTTTGTCCTCTCTGGAGGGTCGATTTCGTATGACCACAGCATAAGATCTCGAGACACAACCGCTGGATCGGCTTCGCCGAACGTACGGCGACCTGCGACGCGATAGGCAACAGTCTTCTAAAGGAGGTGACGATGTCCGACTGCTCCGTATCTACCCTGGCAGGCGGCCAGGTCGAGCTTGACGCCCCCACGCTGCAGACCTTTGCCAGCAGTCTGGACGGCACACTGCTCGACCGAGACGACCCTGGCTACGAGGAGGCCCGCGCGGTTTGGAACGCGATGGTCGAGAAACGGCCAGCCCTCATCGCCAGGTGCGCCGGTGTGGCCGACGTGAAGCGAAGCCTCGACTTCGCGCGGCAGCATGGACTGCTGTTCTCGATACGAGGAGCAGGCCACAACATCGCGGGCAGCGGGCTGTGCGAGGGTGGTCTCACCATAGACCTGTCGCAGTTGCGGGCGGTGGACGTGGATCTCGATTCGGACACTGCCAGGGTTCAGCCCGGTGCAACCCTCGGCGACGTCGATGCGGCGACGCTGCCGCACGGCCTGGCGATCCCGGTCGGGATCAACTCCACGACGGGTATCGCCGGACTCACGCTGGGTGGCGGTTTCGGCTGGCTGAGCCGGAAGTACGGCCTGACGATCGACAGCCTCCTCTCCGCCGACGTCGTGACCGCCGCGGGCGAAGAGATCACGGCGAGTGAGACGGAGAACCCGGACCTGTTCTGGGGACTCAAGGGTGGCGGCGGCAACTTCGGCATCGTGACCTCCTTCGACTTTCGCCTCAGGGCAGCCGGGCCTGACCTTCTGTGCGGCCTCATCGTTCACTCGTTCTCGGAGGGCCGCAACGTCCTCGAGACCTGGCGGGAGTTCGTTGCCGGCGCGTCGGACGACATGACCGTGTGGGCGGTCCTCAGAGCCGCACCGCCCCTGCCTTTCCTGCCGGAGGAAGTCCACGGTACGAAAGTCGTCATCCTGGCCTTCGTCTACGCGGGCGACCCGGCGGACGGAAAGCGCGAGCTGGAGCCAGTGCGCGCGTACGGTAACCCGCACGGTGAGCATATCGGCGTGATGCCGTTCTCGGACTTCCAGCAGGCTTTCGACCCGCTGCTCACGCCGGGATCTCGAAATTACTGGAAGTCACACAACTTCAGCGGCATAGAGGACGGACTGATCGACACACTCCTCGAGTACACGGCGGCTCTCGCGAGTCCGCAGTCGGAGATCTTCATCGCCCAGGTCGGCGGTATGACTGCCAGGATTTCGGCCGACTCGGGGGCATATCCCCACCGGGACGCCGCTTTCGTTATGAACGTGCACACTCGCTGGGAGGATGCGACGGACGACGAGCGTTGCGTGGCATGGGCCCGGGAGTTCTTCGATGCGACCGCCGGGTTCGCCACGGGCGGCGTGTACGTGAACTTCGTCAGCGAGGCCGAGGATGCGGCCCGGGTCGACGCTGCCTACGGGGCGAATTACGACCGTCTCCGTCAGCTCAAGGCGAAGTACGATCCGGAGAACGTGTTCCGCACGAATCTCAACGTTCGGCCATAGGCAGACGAATCTGCGCGGATGTTGAAGAGGGACAGGGCCGTCCGGGTCTCAGGAGCCGGGCGGCCTGTTCTTCCAATTCCACCACTGCAGCAGCGCCGGGTCGTGCACCTCGTTCGAAGCGAAGTAAACGGCGCACCGGAAGACATACTTCACACACGGATCGATACGTTCCCCCCGCAGCCGGCACAGGTTGTCGTACAGATGGTCGCCGTTGAGGCCCCGGAGCCCCGCAACGCTCGAGAACCCGAGGTCCACGAGATCGGTCTCGATGCTCGGACCCACGCCGGGAATCGTCTTCAGGTCAGTGTCGTGCGAGGTCGCCATGGTATTCTCCGAGTTCAAGCGCAAACCGAACATAACCCGAATCGCGACGCTGGACAACGGAAGCGCGGTTGAGATCGGGAGAAATCAGCCTTCGCCCAGCTGCCGTTCGTACACGACCTGTGTCTTGGTCAGCCGAAACTCCAGGTCCTCGTAGAACAGGCGGGCGTCGTTGCGTGTCGTGCGTGTGCGGATGCGCAGGGTGGTGAGGCCGCGTTCCGAGGTCCACTTCTCAGCTTCCGCGACCAGCAGACTGCCGATTCCGTGACCTCTCAGCGACTCTGTGACGACCAGGCCACCCAGCTCCGCGAACGGCTCTCCACCCAGACGTGGGGCGCGGAACACGTGCATCCACCCAACCACGGAGCCCGGCGAGTCCTCCGCCACCATCACGGAGTGGTTCTCCGATGTCTTGATATCGAACAGCCGCCGCCGCACGTCAGCGGGCGTAGTCGGATACCCCAACTCTCCAGACAGCCTGGAGATGGCCTCGACATCGTCCGGAGTCGCGGTGCGTATCGTGATCTCCTCCGGTCCTCGTGACACGTTCAATGCTCCTTAGCAGGTCTATGCTCCGCCGGTTCCGGCGACTCGCGTGCCTATTCTGGCACAGCGCCGGCCAGTCCAAAAGGGGCCGGCTTGGCTGACTCGTGTTAGCTTGAGGTAGACTAAACCAGGACGAGATCCATGGAAGCTCTGATCGATCCTGCATTCGTCAGGAACACGCGCTTCTGGACCCGGCTCGATGACGGCCGGGTGCGGTGCGACGTGTGCCCACGACTGTGTCGGCTCCGGGAAGGACAGCGAGGCCTGTGCTTCGTGCGTGCGAACTTGGAGGGACGGATCGTGCTCACGACGTACGGCCGCTCGAGCGGTTTCTGCGTCGATCCGATCGAGAAGAAGCCTCTGAATCACTTCCTACCGGGAACGTCGGTGCTTTCCTTCGGGACAGCCGGCTGCAACCTGACGTGCTCCTTCTGCCAGAATTGGCACATCAGCAAGTCCCGTGAGACGGACACCCTGGCCGAGCGCGCGGACCCGGAGACCATCGCGCGGGCAGCGGAGGAGCTCGGATGCCGATCGGTGGCATTCACGTACAACGACCCGGTGATCTTCCACGAGTACGCGATCGACGTGGCGAGTGCTTGCCGTGAGCGGGGCGTACGGACCGTGGCTGTCACGGCGGGATACGTATGCGCCGCACCGCGCGCCGAGTTCTACCGGTGGATGGACGCGGCCAACGTGGACCTGAAGGCGTTCACGGACCGGTTCTACCGGAAGCTCGCCGCGGGACAGCTCGACCCGGTGCTCGACACGCTCCGCTACATCCGGCAGGAAACAGACACGTGGCTGGAGATCACGACGTTGCTCATCCCCGGAGAGAACGACTCGGACGGCGAGATCAACGCGCTGACCCGCTGGATAGTCGACGAGCTGGGCCCCGACGTTCCCCTGCACTTCACCGCGTTTCATCCGGACTGGCGGATGCGCGATGTTCCCGCGACGGCCCCGGCCACCCTGAGCCGGGCCCGGTCGATCGCGCTCAAGAACGGCGTCCGGTACGCGTATACGGGCAACGTGATCGACCCCGAAGGGCAGACGACGCGCTGCCATGACTGTGGAGCGACCCTGATCGGACGGGACGGTTACTCGCTCGTGAGGTGGGCGCTGACGGAAGGCGGTCGCTGCCCCGAGTGCGGGACCACGTGCGAAGGCGTACTCGAAACGGAACCCGGCACGTGGGGCTCGCGCCGGCAGGCCGTCTCCATCTCGAGGTACGCTACATAGTCATAGTCCGCGCGCCAGGCGATCACTCGGACGCCGGCGACTCGGAGCGGTAGACCAGGAACGTCCCCGACTCCGGAAGGTCCATCTCCTTCCAGATCCTCAGACCGCACTTCTCAGCCACGCGCCGGGATGCGTGATTGTCCGGGTGAATCACGGCGGCCACGTGCTCGAGATCCAGGTTCTCGCGACCCCACCGAAGAACGGCACGCGTGGCCTCCGTGGCGAGACCGTTGCCCCACGCGGCCGGGGCCAGGTGGTAATGCAACTCGGCATCGACCGAATCGTCGATCTCCGTCATGAGGAAACCGATGCGTCCGATGAGCTCTCCCGTCTCACGCAGCTCAGCCGCCAGGAGGCCATATCCGCGCTCGTCGTAGTACTCCGAGATGTGCTGTTGAATTCCGTCTCTCACTTCATCGAGCGACGGAGACCGTCCGCCCGAATACCGGACCACCGACGGGTGAGAGAAGATGTCGGCCAGCGCTTCGGCATCCTCTTCCCTGAGCGGCCGGAGCCACAGTCGTGAGGTCTCGATTCGCATGGCCATCTCAGTCCTCATCTCGCCTGCCCCATGTCTTCCCAGCTCGACATCGGGTCGGTCGATCGGACCCTGTGCATGCCGTGCCCCTCGAACAGGTCGAAAGCCTCCTCCGCGTCTTCGGTGAAGTCTGATCCTCCCGGAATGACTACCGAGGACATGCAATCCTCGAGGATGTAGACCTTGCCGGCCAGCTCCGGATCGCGCGCCTGGATCGCCGTGAGGAGATCGTGCAGAGTCCAGGCCACGCAGTGGCTGGCTGCCTGGCCTGCCACGATCACGGTGTCGAATTCCATCAGGAGCTCGAAAAGAGCGAGGTTGGGAGAGGCGATCCGCTCATTCCCGGGGCCCAGAGTGACCTCCGGGCTGAAGACCGAGTAGTTCTCGGTGAGTGGCGTGCCCCCCTTCACCTCGAAGCGCGCTGCCGTCTGCCGGACGATGCTGTGGAAAAAGACGGCCTCGTCCACTGCCGACACGAGAGCGTGCCCGATGCTCCCCAGCATCGCGTGATACGGCCATACCATCAGCGGATAGCGGCCCTCCGTGACACGCCGTACGTAGTGGCAGGCGTACTTCTCGAGCCACTCGACGTCGCCCCCGGCCAGCGAGTCGGCGACTGCCGGGTTCGGGCGCCAGCGCCCCTCCTCGACGTCCGCCAGGGTGATCTCCGTCTGACCGCCGATCGGGTGCTCGCCCTCCTCGTCCACCCAGAATACGGGGTGGAAGATCTGGAGGGCGGTATGCGTGTCCAGCGTGGAAGTGATCTCCGTGAGCACGTCCAGGTTACGGTAGATGAACTGGCAGAGGCGGTTGTTGTCATCGACAGCCCCACGCCCCGAACGCCCGGCGACGAACAGCTCGTAGCCCGGGATGCAGAACGTGTTCTGACAGTCCACCAGGAGCAGGCCGATCCTCAGATCATCCTCCGATGGATGTCCGATACCGTGCATCGCGGCCCAGGCTTCCGCCTCGGGTGCGCGGGCACCGTAGTCCACGCGCCAGACATCCCCCGTTCTGAGTCCATCGAAATGTCCAGGTATCGGCAGTTCAGGCACCTTGTGCCTCCGCATCGAGCCGCGCGAGCAGTTCCCAGCTCAATCGGATGAGTCGGGGGTTGTCCCAAACACCGCGACCGACCTTCGCCTCCGGCTCGCCGTCCAATTCGACCACGTCGGCTGTGAAGTCGAAATCGGTCACCACACCGTCGCTCTCGCACCCGTGACCGAGGATGCTGCTTCCGACCCCGTATGCCGCGATCGGCAGGCCGAGCTCGGTGAATCGCCTGATCTTCCGTGGCGTGAAGCCGCCCGACACCATGATCCCGACATAGTCGAAGCCTTCGGCGTCCAGTGCCTCCCGGACCTTACGGACCAGGTGCGGGTTGACTCCGGCGAGGCTTTCCTTCCCCCACAGGTCCGGGTCGTCCATGAGTGCGCGATCCACCAGCTTGCCGCTCGTATCGAGGCGGACGCCGAACAGCACGCCATCCCCGAATTCGGCTCGCATCGCTCGGGCCACGGCCAGGGAATCTCCGACGGAGTCGTTGTTATAGTCCACGAGGCTCACGATCGGCACCCCCGGCTCATCATCCCTCACGTAGTGAGCGAATGCCAGGGTGGCCGCAACGACGTCACCCCCGAAGGCCGCGATCAACCCGTGCGGCATCGTGCCGACACCCTCTCCACCCCACCAGGACGCGCCCGCGTCGCTGGACACGTCACGTCCGCCACCAACCCGCGCTGCATAGCCGTCGGGCGTCTGGATGCGCCAGTCATCGTGTCTGGGAGCGAAGTAGATGACGGGAGCTCCACCGGCCGCGTCAACGGAGCGGGCCGCGTTCGTCGCGATCAGGCTCCGCCGCGCCAGCACTCCGTCGAGCGTCGTCTCGAGATGGGCAAACGCCCGGTACCGTCCTCGAATCCGGAATGCAACCTCCCACGGCTCGATCCGATCGCCGTCGTGCAGCGAATCGACTTCCAGGTCCATGTAGTCGTACCCGGGCGCGAGCTGTGTCTGCAGCATGCGCACGCACTCGAAGCTGCCGGCTAAAACACCGTGACGCTTCGCGAAGAACTGAAGCGTGACGAACGGATCTCGTCTGGAATGCTCAAGTGTGCGGGCTGTCCGGACGAAGTACCTGTCCGACAACCACCCGTCCCGGATGCGGGGGTCGAACTGGAACAGGTCCGCCGGAAAGCGGGTGAGCTCCTCGTGAAACAGCCGAGCGCGATCCGTGGTCAACGGCACCCCCGTGGGGCGCGGCACGACCGGTGCGGCCGGGCCCATCCCTCGGTCACCGTCCGACAAACCAGCTGTTCCACTTCAGCGGTATCGCTCGTTAGTCTCACGAGCGCCGTCCTCGCAGGCAGGCCATGGTCGGATTTCGCCGGTCCGGGGATCCACCGGCATCACCCGCCGTTCCCTCGATACCCGGTCGTCCTCGGAAGCCAGGTACGCGAGCATGGCATAGAGCGTGGCGTTACTCTGCGCGTTGTCCCACACGATCTTGTCAAAGGTGTCGAGATTCGTGTGCCACGTGTAGCCGAAGTAGTCCCAGCTGCTCGAGCCCAGACCGATGGTCGGCGCTCCCGCACAGATGAACGAGGCGTGGTCGCTCCCCCCACCGCTCGGCGCGCCCGGGAAGCTGAGGTTGATGTGCCGCGTGATCTCCGACGGAATCCGGGACATCCAGCCGGCGATATTCCCGGAAGCGTCCACCAATCCCATGGAGGATGCGCGAGCGATCTTGCCGGTGCCGTTGTCCTGGTTGAGCGCCGCCTGCAGGCCCTCGATGACCTCCGGGTGGTCGTGCACGAACGCGCGTGAGCCGTTGAGGCCCTGCTCTTCGCTCGCCCACAGCCCGACGAGAATCGTACGCTTCGGCTCCGGATAGACCTTGGACAGGATCCGCATCGCCTCCATCATCACGATGATGCCGGTGCCGTTGTCGGTCGCCCCCGACGCCCCGTCCCACGAGTCGAAGTGCGCCAGTAGAACCACGTACTCGTCCGGCAGCTCGGTGCCCCGGATCTCGCCAATCACGTTCGCGACGGGGACGTCATCGAGAATGGTGCCTTCGGCGTCGACTCGAATCCTCGGGGATTGGCCCTGCCCGGCGAGACGCCACACGAGCCCGTAGTCCTCGCAGCTCAGATCCACTGCCGGAATCGTCGTCGTGGCCGCTCCAAACCGCGTGTTCAGGGCGAACACGCGGCGGGCGCCCCAGCCACCGCTCCAATCGGACCACAGGATCCCGAGCGCACCGGCACCTTCGATTGCCGCAATCATCTCGTGTGGCTCGTAGCCTGTCGCCTCGAGTCGCTCCCGCCACATGAGTTGCATCGCACGCCGCTTCTCGCGCACCGCTTCCGCCTGCTCCTCCGTGCCGTATTCTTCGTAGCTGGCCAGGGGCCGGCAGGATGGCTGAGGCATGGCGAGGGCCACGAAGTTGCCGTCTACGCCGGAAAGCCATGCGTCGAAGTCCTCGGCGCTCTCAGCCTTCGGGAAGGTCACGACGCCGCCTTCCACGGGCCCGGCCGTACCCGGACTCCAGGCCATCAATGTGGCGTCGAGCGTGCGCACCCGCGGCTCGATGAGGTCGACGTGCGTGATGCCGCGCTCCCACCCCTTCCAGGTGCCGTAGTATTCGATCCCCGCGTCCACTCCCCAGCCGGAGAGCATGGCTTCGGCCCACTCGTTGGCCCGATCCACGGCCGGGGTGCCCGTGAGACGCGGTCCGATCGAGTCGAGAAGCGCCTGGCCGATGTGCCAGGCCTGCGAGTTGTCCATCCCCTCCGCCCAGATGCCCTGGATTACCGGATCTTCGGTCGGGAAGTTCTGTGCAACCAACGGGGTCGTCGCGAGCAATAGCGCGGCAAAGCCGAGGACTGTGCTCGTCTTCGTGCTCATTATCGTCTCCACTTGCGTGGCAATTCGTGTGTCTTGGGAAGCCCGCCGTCACGGCACGCCTCGCCGGCCAAACGACAACGGGGGGACAATAGACGACCGGCGGCAGCGAGTCCAGTGGATCGGCCCGCCGGCATGACGGCTGGATCCACTCGCGTACGCACGTAAGAGTCCGCTAGTTTGGGGTCGGTGGATCGAGCAGATGGTCCGCCCCGGCCCCGATCCGGCGCCGTGCACCCCGATCACGCTCGCTCGAGGATGCTCATGTTCCGCTGGCGTCACATTTCATGGCTCGCTCTGCTTCTCCTCGTCACTTCCTGCTCCCGTCCACCCGAACACCAGCTCGTGCTCAAGGGAGGGACCATCTATGACGGCACGGGGGGCGCCCCGTACATCGGTGATCTCGCGATCGACGCGGATACGATCTCGGAGATCGTTCCCTACGGGGACAGCGGCGCAGCCGCGGCGCTACACGGCGTGACGGAGATCGACGTCGCCGGGCTCGCCGTTTCTCCGGGCTTCATCAACATGCTGTCCTGGGCCAATGAATCGTTGCTCGAAGACGGGCGGGGTGAAAGCGATCTCCTGCAGGGCGTGACCCTGGTGATCATGGGTGAGGGCTGGTCGATGGGCCCTCTCAACAACGCCATGAAGGCCGAAATGCTCGAGGACCAGGGAGACATCAAGTTCGATGTGGGCTGGACGTCACTCGGTGAGTACCTGGAGTACCTGGTCGAGCGCGGCGTATCGCCCAACGTCGCGTCTTTCGTCGGAGCCACGACGGTCCGCATCCACGAGATCGGCTACGAGGACAGGGCGCCGACGGAGGAAGAGCTGGGGAAGATGACGCACCTCGTCCGCGCGGCGATGGAACAGGGGGCCCTGGGGCTCGGGTCGTCGTTGATCTACGCCCCCGCGTTCTACGCCGACACTGACGAGCTCATCGCACTCGCGGCGGCAGCCGGCGAGTACGGCGGGATGTACATCTCGCACATGCGGAGCGAGGCAAACGGCATTCTCGCGGCCGTCGACGAGCTCACCACCATCGCGCGCGAGGCAGGGGTGCCGGCGGAAATCTACCACTTGAAAGCGGCGGGCCGGGAGAACTGGCCCCGGCTCGAGGACGTGATCCGGAATGTGGAGCAGGCCCGGGCGGAGGGCCTTCGAATCACGGCGGATATGTACACGTACACGGCCGGCGCTACGGGCCTGGATGCGGCGATGCCACCGTGGGTGCAGGAAGGCGGCGACCAGGCGTGGATCGAACGGCTGAAAGACCCGGCGATCCGGCGCCAGGTGGCACGCGAGATGCGGACCCCGACCGACGAGTGGGAGAACCTCTACCTGGCCGCGGGCTCGGCCGAAAACGTGCTTCTCGTGGGATTCCGGACCGATGAACTGAAGCCCCTCACGGGAAAGACCCTCGCCGAAGTTGCGGCCGAGCGCGGCACGTCTCCGGAAGAAGCGGCCATGGACCTCCTGATCGCCAACGGGGCCGATGTGGGCACCGTGTACTTCCTCATGACCGAGGACAATGTACGGCGCAAGATCGCCCTCCCGTGGATGAGCTTCGGCTCTGACGCCGAGGCCATTTCCCCGGAAGGGGTGTTTCTGGAGTCGAACCCGCACCCAAGGGCGTACGGCAACTTCGCGCGCCTGCTTGGCCGATACGTGAGGGATGAGGGCGTCGTTCCGCTCGAGGAGGCGATCCGGAAGCTCACGACCCAGCCAGCCGAACACCTCGGAATCCAGCGGCGCGGCGCGCTCGCACCAGGCAATTTCGCGGATGTCGTCGTTTTCGATCCCGCGGCTGTGAAGGATCACGCCACTTTCGCGGAACCGCACCAGCTGGCCGAAGGCGTGACACACGTGTTCGTAAACGGAGTGCACACCGTGAGCGAGGGGGCCCACACGGGCGCCACCGCCGGCCGCGTGGTCCGTGGCCCCGGGTGGAAGGGCGATTGACCTCCCTGGCCGCCCGGGAGGTGCTGGGATCCGCTCTCGAGCCGGGGCCCGATTTCGCTCTGAGTCTCGACCAATCGGATCCCCTCTCGGGGTTCCGCGAGCGCTTCGATCTGCCCCGCAGTGTGGATGGAGCGCCGGCCATCTACCTGGTCGGTAACTCCCTCGGACCGCTCCCACTGGCCGCGCGAGATGCCGTGGCCGCGGAGCTCGAACGCTGGGCCGATCTCGGGGTCGACGGCTGGTTCGAGGAAAACCGGCCGTGGTACGACCTGGACGAGCGCTTCCTTCCCTCTCTTGGTGCCCTGGTCGGCGCCAGGACGAACGAGGTAGCCGTCATGAACGGGCTGACGGTGAACCTCCAGCTTCTCCTCGCCAGCTTCTACCGGCCGAGCGGACGCCGACGACGGATCCTGATCGAGCGTCCGGCATTCCCGAGCGACCGGTTCGCCGTGCAAACGCACTTGCGATGGCACGGGCTCGATCCCGACGCCGAAATACTCGAAGTAGGATCGCCCGGCACCGAGGCCCCGATCGAGGAGGCCGGGATCGAGGAGGCCCTGGACGTTCACGGCGAGGAAGTCGCACTCGTCCTGCTCGGCGGTGTCAACTTCCTGACGGGCCAGATGCTGGACATGCCGCGAATCGTCCGGGCGGCCCGGTCTGCTGGCGCTGTCGTGGGATTCGACCTGGCCCACGCCGTCGGAAACGTCCCCCTGTGCCTGCACGACTGGGACGTGGATTTCGCCGCATGGTGTCACTACAAGTACGTAAACGCGGGACCAGGGGCGCCGGCGGGGGTGTTCCTCCACGAACGACACTCCACCGATACGAGCCTGGATCGACTTGGCGGCTGGTGGGGCAACGACAAGGCGACGCGGTTCCGAATGCAGCTGGAACCCGAATTCGTGCCGCGCCCCGACGCAGCCGGCTGGCAACTCAGCTGCCCCCCGGTTCTCGCAATGGCACCGCTGGGCCCCGCGCTTTCACTGTTCGACGAGGCCGGGATGGGTCGTCTGCGCGAAAAGTCGGTACGGCTGACGGCGTACCTTGAGTGGCTGCTCGTGGCGGGCCTCGGCGACGGGATCGAGATCCTGACCCCCGATAATCCTGAGCGACGCGGCGCGCAGCTGTCCGTACGCGTGCCCGGGCGGGCCGATCGGGTGCAGGCACGGCTCCACGAAGCGGGGGTCGTGGGCGACTTCCGGGAGCCGGACGTCCTCAGGCTCGCGCCGGCGCCTCTGTTCAACACCTTCCACGAGATGTGGCTTACGGCCGAGGCCGTGCTGGCCGCCCTGGGGGAGCTGCCATGACACGGGAGGTGCCGATCCTCTTCGACATCAGCCCGCCCCTCGGCCCGGGCCTGGCGGTGTTCCCCGGCGATACGCCGCTAAGCCGCGAGGTCGTGCTCGACCTGGACCGCGGAGACCCGGTCACGCTGTCCACGCTGCGGGCGACGTGCCACCTGGGCGCGCACGTCGATGCGCCGAGCCACTACGATACGAGGGGCGTGTCGATCGGAGAGCGGCCCCTGGATCCGTTTCTCGGGCGCTGCCGGGTGGTGCGGGTGGAAGTGAGCCTCGGAGAGCTCGTCACGCCCAGCATGGTGCGTGACGCCCTGCAGTCGGGACCGTGCGCCGCCCCAGACGGGCGGCCCGACGCCGCGCGTGTCCTGATCGCGACCGGGACCTACCCGGATCCGCTGGAATTCCGCCGTGATTTCGCCGCACTGTCGCCCGACCTGATCGACTGGCTCGCGGACGCGGGCGTAATTCTCGTCGGGGTCGACACGCCAAGCGTCGACCCGGCCGACTCGAAGGAGCTCCCGGCACACGGGGCCGTGCGCCGGCATGACCTGAATATCCTCGAGGGCGTAGTGCTCGACGGAGTCCCACCGGGCCTGTACGAGCTGATCGCCCTGCCGCTGCGCCTGTCCGAGTTCGACGGAAGCCCGGTCCGGGCGGTGCTGCGAACCCTTCGCTAGAAGGCTGTTGAAGAACTACAGCGGGTCGCGCGCGACAGTCGCTTCGCGCCTGTTACCGTCTTGCGAGGCTCAGGCAAGGAACGAGGAGGAGTCGATGCCGTGTGCATCATCGATGACGAGAGACGCGGTATGAGACCGCAATCCCCCTGCGCCCGAAGGGTTACGGCGGCGTGGGACCATCTCCGGCGTTGCCGCTCCTCCCCGATACACTCGGTATCGCGTCGTCGCGCCGCCTTGGATCTAACCACACGGCGCTCGTAACGCGACCCGCTGTAATTCTTCAACAGCCTTCTAAGGGCTCCCGTCTACTGCGCCGCCATCCGGCCCCCGTCTACCGGCAGGTTGACTCCCGTCACGTAGGATGCGGCGGGCGAGGCGAGGAAACCTACCACCGCCGCGATCTCCGACGGATCGGCCAGACGGCGAAGAGGAATCCCGGCCTGCCACCCGGCTTCCACCTGTTCGACCGAAGAACCGCTCGCCGCGGCCATCGTCTCCGCCAGCTCCTCGAGGCGCGCCGTTGCCGTGTATCCGGGGAGAACACTGTTCACCGTCACGCCGAGCGGGCCGAGCTCGTGGGCCAGGGTGCGGGCCCAGTTGGCGACGGCGGCTCGCGTCGTATTGGATACTCCAAGCCCGGGAATGGGAGCGATCACCGAGATGCTGACGATGTTGATCACCCGGCCGTACCCAGCGTCACGCATGCCCGGCAACATCGTCTGAACCAGGACCTGGCCGCAGCCGACGTGCGCGGAGATGGCCCGCTGGAAATCCTCCGGCGTCGCCTCGATCAAAGGTCCGTGCGGCGGACCGCCCGTGTTGTTCACCAGGATCTGCGCAGGCCCGGTACGCTCGAGGTGCTCGGCCACGTTGCGGCGGACTTCCCCCACGTCGTTGAAGTCCGCACACACCCACGAGTGACCTTCCCCGTGTGGCGTAGCGAGGCTTTCCGCCACCTCCCGCAGCGCAGCCTCGTTCCGGGCCACGAGGACGACGTCCGCTCCCCTTCCCGCCAGCTCTTCGGCGCATGCCCGGCCGATCCCCTGTGTGCTGCCGCACACGACAGCACGCTTCCCGGTCAGGTCTCCCATGTTGCCTCTCGCTTCAGCCGTGGCCGGCGGTCACTCGGTCTGCTTGCTCATCGTGAACACGGAATCGAACAGGTCTCCGGTGCAGTCGTCGTCCACGACCGCTTCGCCGCTGACCGAAACGCCGCCTTCGGTGATGATTCCCTGGCCGGAAATCACGCCGGTACACCCGCCGCCCCGCTCGTAATGCGAATCGAAGCTCAGGGTGTCGCCCGAGATCGACCCCTCGAAGTCGCCTGCGACTGTCTCCGGGCCTTCGACCTCGATCTTCCCGTAGACGAGCCCGCCGGGTGACGTGGCGAGCTCCGCCGGGCCTGCATAGACGGTCCCCATGGCCTCGAAGGATGCGTCGTACATGCCGGTCATGTTGTAGGGATAGCCCTGGTCTCCCGGCATCGGGTTGCCGGAGCACGCGGCCAGCCCGAACGCAGCAGCCAGGATGATCCAACGTTTCCGTGTGTGCATGGTATGGCCTCCAGTTGTCCTGCCTGTCTCCGAGCCACCGTCGGCCGTGTTCGTGTGCGGCCGGGAAGCAGCTCCGTCAAGTGACCGAGAACTCGGACTCCTCGATCGCGCGATTTTCCTCCTCCGTCAGTTCGATCGCCGCCGATCGGACCGAGTCGAGGGCGTGCGACTCCGTGCGGGCGCCCGGTATGACAATCACGTTCGGCGCCCGACCACGCACCCACGCCAGCACGACCGCGTGCGGCGATGCATCGTGCACCCGGGCGATCTCCGCCACGACGGGGTGGTCCGGCAGCTTCCGGTTCAGGCGTCCCCCTCCTACCGGACTGTACGCGAGGAATCCGATTCCCATTTCCGCTGTGCAGGACACGACGCCCACATCGATCGCTTCTCGGAAGAAGGGACTCAGCCGATTCTGCACGGTCGCTACCGGAACGATCTCCGTGGCTTCTCGAATCTGGTCGGCCGAGACGTTGGAAAGGCCGGCCCAGCGGATCTTTCCCTGCTCCCGCAGGTCCGCCAGCGCACCGACGCTGTCGGCGAAAGGCACCGCGGGGTCCGGGGCGTGAAGCTGATACAGGTCGATCGTATCCACCCCGAGGGCCACCAGCGACGCCTCGCACGCGCTCCGCAGGTGCTCCGGGCGCGCGTCGTTCACCCACTGCCCGCCGGGTCGACGCAGACCGCCCTTGGTGGCTACCACGACCGAGGCGAGATCACCTGACCACTCGCGCAGCGCGCGCGCGATCAGCCGCTCGTTGTGGCCGATGTCTCCGTCATCGAGGCAGTAGACGTCGGCCGTGTCGATCAGGGTCATGCCCGCGTCCAGGGAAGCGTGGAGGACCCGTACTGCCCCGGCTGAATCGGGCCTCCCCGCGATGGACAGTGGCATCCCTCCGAAGCCCACGACCGACACGTCGGGTCCGCCGGGACCGAGTGATCTCATATTCATGTGTCCATTATCCGAAGCATTTCCTCGACGCGCACTACCTTGACGCGAGGCCGTCCCTGCCGTTCACCCTCCGCCCGCTCCGCCGCGTCCAGCCTCCGCCAGTCGTCGAACGTCACGAACCGGACGCGTCGCTCGGACAGGAGGCCGGGAATCGCCTCCGGCTCCGGGCTCTCCGGCTCTCGCAGTGCGTCCCCGCTCACCTCTTCCAGCATCGATGTTACGGTCTCGGCGGCGTCCGGCTTGTTCGTACCGATGATTCCGGTCGGACCCCGCTTGATCCACCCGGCGACGTACTCCCGGGGAACCGGCTCTCCACCCGGCCCATCGGTCACGCGTCCCCTGACATTGGGGATGAGGGCCCGGTCGGGATCGAACGGTACATCGACCAGCGGCACTCCCCGGTACCCGACGGACCGGAGAACCAGGCCGGCGTCGATGGAGTCGAAGCTGCCGGTTCCCTCGCTACGCAGATAGCCCCCGGCACCCGCAACGAGGCGGTTATGCTCCAGGCGGACGGCCCCAACCTGACCGTCGGCCTCCAGGAGCTCGACGGGAGAAGTCAGGAAGCGCAACACCAGGCGGCGCTCCGCCGCGGTTGGCTCTCGTGCAGCGAGCTCCCGCAGGATGCTCATGTTCCTGTTCGCGACGCGGCTCCGCTCCGACTCGGCGGCGCTGGCCGCGTCCAGCTCCAGGTCGGCCGGGTCGATCAAAACGTCGACACCGTCCAGGCGTCCCAGCTCCTTGAGCTCTACGTTCGTGAATTTTCCCTGCGCGGGGCCGCGACGGCCCAGCATCACGACTTCCCGTACCGAACTGCGGCGGAGAGCCTCGAGCGCGTGATCTGCGATGTCCGTGCGGGCCAGTTCCTCCGGATCGGTGACCAGTATTCGTGCCACGTCAACGGCCACGTTTCCGTTGCCCACCACGACCGCAAACTCGTGCGACAGATCGAACGAACGGTCCGAGAAGTCCGGGTGGCCGTTGTACCAGGCGACGAACTCCGTGGCCGGATGGCTGCCCGGAAGGTCCTCTCCCGGAATCCACAGGCGGCGGTCCGACTGCGCCCCCACAGCGTACACGACCTGGTGGTAGTGGCGCAGAAGGTCATTCCGATCGACGTCGACCCCGAAAGTAACATTGCCAAAGAACCGGACGTTCGGCTCCGACGCGATCCGATCGTACTTCGCGGTGACTTTCTTGATCGACGGATGGTCGGGCGCCACGCCCTCGCGCACCAGGCCGTACGGAGTCGGAAGCCGGTTGAACAGGTCCACCGAACAGGTGAGATCCGAGACCTTCAGAAGAGCGTCCACAGTGAAGAAACCGGCGGGGCCGGAGCCCACGACGGCCACGCGAAGCGGTCGTACATCGGATCCGAGTAGAGTGCTCACCAGAGCGGAGCCGTCCTCGTAAGACAGAACAGAGTGAAGCGGGCGGCCGGATTCGCCGGACGCCCGCTCGATGCTCGACGGCTACACTATTCCCGCCCTGCCCACGGCGTCAAACACCCGGAAGGCTCAGGCCGTGGCCTCCCGGGGAATCGGCGCAGGCGCTTTCCCCCCTCCGACGTTGAACCGGTAGCCGAAATAGATGAGCACGATGCCCACGAGCTCCGTCACGTACAGGACTTCCACGTGGCCGAAGCGAGTGAAGGATCCCCCGATACCCGGGAGCAGCGCTCCAATCGCGATGAGCCAGTTGCCGATCACACGGTGAGACATGCCGGGCGACTTCCGGTACTTGAGAGCGGAATACACGGCGCCCCCCACGAGGAAGATCACGGCATACAGGTTGATGAACGGGCTGAAGGCCCGTACCCAGGTCCACTCCATGACCCGACCGGAAAGCCGGTGCGTCTCCACGAGCGACATGTCGATGGGAGTCAGGAGCACGAACGTGGCCGCCACCACCGCCACGCTGAGCACGATGGCCGTGAGCCGGTCCGCTTTATTCCGGTCCAGCAGCAGGTATACCGTGCCCTGGGCCAGAGGAAATCCTCCAAACAGCGCCCCCGAGATGTACCAGGCCCGGAACAGCGGCTCCTGCCAGCCGATCAGCGTGGTGAGGGACTCCGTGATCGTGCCGGCGGCGAAGGCGAATACCCCGATCGCCCACCAGAGAAGGTGCATGCCGCCCAACTCACGGTACCGGCGAAAGAGAAGGGTACCGAACCAGATCGAGAAGATGCTCGTGATGATGGGGATGAAGTGCACGAAGCTGCGCATTGTTTGTCCTTTTCCTTCCAGCGTCCGGATACGCCCCGGCCTCGTTTGCGTAGGCGTATCCGGAAGTGAGGGGTGCTCCGGCCGACCACTCGAATCAGAACGTCGAGGTCCAGCCGATCAGGAACGTCCTTCGCGGCTGTGGCCGGAAGAACGTGGCATTCGAGAACTCGGCGTAAAGCGCGTCTGTGAAGTTCTCGAGGCTGGCCGTGATGAAGTGCGAGGTGCGCCCGATCTGCGCGATTCGGAATCCGCCTCTCACGTTGTGCACGTTGAACGCCGGCAGCACGAAGCCCACGGCCGGCTGCGCGACCTGAGACATGCAGCTGTCGTTGGCCTCGGGGCAGATGGTGTTTCTGCCCTGGAATCGGAAATCATACGTGGCCCACCACCGTCCGCCCGGCTGGCGGTAAGTCAGGTCGCCGTTGAGGCGGGTTCGGTAGCTGTCAGCGATCGGACTGTTCTCATCCAGCACGTCCTCAGCGTCGAGGAAGCTGAACCCGGCGCCGATGGAAAAGCCGACCGTCGGCGCCCAGCGGGCCCCCACCTCGATGCCACGGAACAGCAGCTCGGCCACGTTTACGTTCTGGAACACGTCGAGCCCGCCGATGACGGAATCCTGCACCGGCGCGATGCGGATTCCGTCGCGGATCTTGTTCCGGAACACGAAAACCTCGAACGATACGTTCCGCCGCGCATACTTCAGGCCCAGGTCGATGTTCACGCTCGTTTCGGACTCGAGGTCTGTCGCCGGGATCAGGAATCCGGAGCCCTCGGGGGTAGGGCCGTTGAAGTAGAGCTCGATGATGTTCGGCGCGCGGAAGCCACGACCGACCGTCCCGACCAGGTTCAGGGACGGGAGAAGCTCCCACAGGAGGTTCGCGGAAGCCACCACCGTTTGAGCGTTGTTCGTGATCCCGACGACCAGCGGATCATCCAGATTCTCGGTCTCGCGGGTCTCCGAGCGAATGTTCTGCCAACGGGTGCCAACGATCAGAGAGACCTTCCGGTGCAACTGCATGTCGCCCTGGGCGAATACGCCAAACCGGTTATAGGTCGCGTTCGGCACGTTGGGCGTGTTGTCGATCTCGGGCGGCACCGGGGGTGCGTCGGCCCCCGTGAGAGCCGTCACCGTCATGTCGGTGTTCCGGGAGTTGTCGTGGTAGAAGTCCAGCCCGTACGTCAGGAGATGCTTGCCTCCCAGCAGCTTCGCGGCCTCAGCGCGCGTTCCGATGCTCGTAATGTCGGTGAAGTTGTGACTGTCGATCTGGAGGTTTACGTCCGCGCCCGGGCCGAACAGGTTCGGGATCCCGATGTCCAGCACGAGGTCCCGTTCGTTGTCCATGTAGAAGCCCGTAATGTCCAGCCGGTCGGCGAAGCCCCAGCTCAGATCGTGCGCCCGGTAACCCGCCGTCACCTTGCCGACCGTCTGATCAGGGTACTGAATGACGATGGACACGTCGTCCGGGGTGCCCAGGTCGTCGTTCGACACGTAGCCGAAGCCCGCGTCCTTCGCGTTATAGTACTCGCCCTTCACGAACGCGGAGTGCTTCGTGTCAAAGCTGTAGTCCAGGAGCAGGCTGTAGTTCTGATCCTCGACGCCTGTGTCGTTGACCTCGGTCCTGCCGTCCAGCGTTATATCGCCGAAACTGCCCGAAGGGGCGAAATAGTTCCCGGCATTGCGGTACGAGGCGGTTCCGCGGAAACCGACGCGGCCAAATCGGCCGAACAGATCCATGGTCGGGCGCAACTGCTCGCCCTCGTCCCGGTAGAGGAAGGTCACACGACCACCGTAAATGTCGCCGGCGCTCAAGGAAGGGACGTCCGACGTCCGCAGGTTGATCACGCCGCCGATCGCGTCCGTGCCGTACAGCACCGACGCCGGACCACGCACTACCTCTACCTGCGACACGGCGTTCACGTCGACGATTGCCGGTAGCTCCCCGAAGTCCTGCTGACGGCGGGCGTTGTTCAGGCGAAGCCCGTCCTCGAGAAGGAGGATCCGCTGGCCGCGCTGGCCCCGGATCGTGGGTCTCGTCTGATTCGTGCCCACACCGTTGACATCGACGCCGGGCAGTCCTTTCAGAATGTCCGCCGCGGTGTTCGGTGAAATCGCTCGCAGGGCCACGGTGTCCAGCACGGACACCGGCGCCGCGATGACGAAGAGCTCTTTGGGATCCCGCGTGGCCGTGACGGCGATGGGCTGCATGATGACCGGTTTCTCGACGGCCGCGCTGTCAGGCTCTGCCTCGGGAGTTTCCTGCGAAAATGCGGACTCGGGAACGGCGAGAAGGAGTGCGAAGAAGAGTACGCAGAAAGTGACTCCGCGAAGAACTCCCGCCGCACGAGCGGATGAACTGGACACTGTTACCTCCTGTAACGCCCTTAGTGGGACCTGTCCTGCTGGAGGGGACGCCCTTTCAGGCCTCCCCTCCAGCCTTCAAAGGAGAGCGTGGGAACACGTTACAGGTGAGGCAGTGGGACGAAAATTCGCAATTGTACTGAAGAAGTGGTCCGAAAATCTACGGAATTCGACGAATTGTCCCGAATTACAGGGCAGCGGCGGCAAGGTCCAGTGGAGATCCAGGTCGTTGCCAGGGACTCTCAGTAGGGAGCCGCGTCGTCGAGCAGACCGGCATCCAGGGCGAAGCGCGTCAGGCCAGCGACGGTTCGGATGTCCAGCTTCCGCATCAGGCTCTCCCGGTGACTCTCGACCGTGCGACGGCTGATCCCGAGGTCCACCGCAATCTGCTTGTTGCTCTTGCCGGCGGCAATCCCCTTCAGCACGTCCAGCTCTCGCGCCGTCAGAACATGGAGGCCCGGGCCCTGCTCCCCTGCCTCGTCGCCTCGGAGGCCTGCCGCCAGCCGCGCGGCGACGGCAGACGTGAAGAACGAGCTCCCGGAATGCACGGCGCGGACAGCTTCGCGCAGCTGGGACGGGCCCGCCTCGTCCTTGAGAAGATACCCCTTGGCCCCGGCGCGGACGGCGCGCATGACATATTCCGAGTCATCGTGCATGCTGAGGATCAACACCTGTGTCGAGGGTATCTCGGACTGCAGACGGGCCGTGACCTCGAAACCCGAAGCTCCCGGCATGGTGATATCCACCACCGCCACGTCCGGTCGGTGCTCGCGAGCCATCGCCACAGCTTCCTCGCCGTCTTTTGCCTCGGCCACCACGTCGAAGTCCGGCTCCTCTTCCAGAACCCGCCGTATGCCCTCGCGCACGAGAGCGTGATCGTCGGCAAGCAGAATGCGGATCTTCGTGTCGCTCATCCTGACCTCTCCTGACGAGTCTGCGTCATGAATGCTCTGCCAGGGAACGCCCGGTTCTGGTGCCGTCCCGACGTACGGGCAGACGAACGACCAGCTGCACTCCCCCATCGCCGGGATCAGAGAGCTCTACCGTCCCTCCAAGTGGGGCCAACCGCTCGCGCATGCCCAGCAGGCCGGTACGGGATCGCAGGTGCTCCACCCGATCCTCTTCGGCAGCCAGGCCCCGCCCATCGTCGTGCACGGTCAGCTCCAGGTCTCCCTTTCGTTGAGCAAGCGTCACCTGCACCTTCGCCGCACCCGAGTGACGAGCCACGTTCGACAGTCCCTCCTGCATGGTGCGGAACAGCGCAAGCTCCGCGTCGGGTGACAGCTCCGGAAGGTCTCCGGGGGCCGTCAGAACTGTCTCGATACCGGTCTTGGCCTCGAAGTCGTCGGCCAGTGCCTGCAACGCGGGCTTGAGGCCGAGATCGTCCAGAAGCGAGGGCCTCAGGTCACGCGCAACATTGCGGATACTTCGGATTCCGGAGCCCACGAGATCCACCGCCATGTCGAGCGCGGGCTCCTGCTCCGGTGTGGCGGACTCGCGGAGCAAGCCGAGCTGCAGCTTCACGGCGGCGAATACCTGGGCGCTCTCGTCGTGCAACTCGCGGGCAAGGCGTCTCCGCTCCTCTTCGTTCTGCTCCACCATCCGCGCGGCGAGTCGCACGAGATCCTCCGTCCGATCCTCCAACCGTTGCATCAGATCGGCGTTCGCCAGGGCCGCACCCACCTGGTGGCCGAGAGCGACGAGAAACCGGTTGTCCAGGACCGTCAGGGGATTCTGCGCGCTGCCGACGACCAGCAGCGCTCCTCTCACCTCATCTCCCACGAACACCGGCAGCGCCGCCACATACGGGTGGTTCTCGCCGGCGAGCTCCTCCGTCCACCCACGCATCACTTCAGGGTGTCCAGTCTCGATCACGCGGCCGACGGCCGCCCGGGCCGCCCCCGAGGGACTCGATCCTTCCCAGGCCGCGCACACTCCCACTCCGCGCACGAACGTGCCGGCCGACAGCAGATACATGGCGCTTCCCCGGACTCCCGGCAGGGTCAGGGGCCGGGCGAGCAGAGCATCCATCACCTCGTCCTCACCGCTTCCGCTCTGCAGATCTCCCGAGAGAGCCGAAAGGACCGACAGCCCGCGGTACTGGTCCTCCACCACGAGAAGCAGGATTGCCGTACCGATCGCCAGCTCGAATACGATGTCGAGGTAGTAGCCCCAGGGGTTCCAGGCGCCTCGCTCGCGGAGGAACGGGTAGTCCAGGTGGTGCAGGCTCCAAAGGAAGAACGCACCGGCCATAAGTGCGGCCGGCAGAGATCCGACCTGCCTGTGATGCCTCCACAGGATCACCCCCGTCCACAGCGTCGCGAGGCTGAGGAACACGACTGCTGGACCTGCGGCCAGGAGGAAGTTCTCGAGGCGGTATATCGCGATGTACGACCACAGCGGAGGGAAGATGAAGAGCACCCAGTAGACGCGTCGCCACTCCAGGCGCTGTGAGAACACGAGCGCCGACCACACGAACGCCAGGGCGGTCCAGCCGGTGAGCACCTGGTGCCAGTACAGCAGGTCCCACACTTCGGTCGCCAGGAACGCGATGATGAGGCCGAGGCGCAGGGAATACAGCCACCAGGCCAGCGCCCAGATCGCGAAATAGGGCTTTCGGTACCTCGCATAGAGGTAGCCGCAGACCATCACGAGTCCGAACGTGATCGCAAGCTGGAGGAACGACGCGGCCAGTTCGGTCGTGTCGTGCGGGGACACTACGAATTCCTGCATGGGCCGTAACAGAAGGGGCGGCGGCGTGCCTCGCAAGCATGGCGGGGGACAGATACGTTGCGGACAGTGGACAGAGTTTTTCAGCAATCTTCCAGACCAGGTGGAGCCGACCCTTGCGAGACATCCTGTTGCTCAGCACGTCCACGGTGCACGGCAGTGGTTTCCTGGAGTACGCGGAGACCGAAATTCGGATGTTCTTCGGCGGGCGCTCAACCGTCCTGTTCGTACCGTTCGCCAGGCCCGGCGGAACGACGCACGAGGCCTATACGGAGGTGACGCGCAACCGCTTCAGAGAGTTGGGCTTCGACGTGATCGGACTGCACGAGGCGAGCGATCCGGTCGTCGCGGTTCGCGAATCGGAGGCCGTGTTCGTGGGAGGGGGCAACACGTTCGTGCTGCTGCGCACGCTCTACGAGACCGGAGTCCTGTTACCTCTTCGCGAACGGGCGTTGGCGGGAATGCCTTACATGGGATCCAGTGCCGGCTCCAACATCGCGGGCCTCACAATCGGCACGACGAATGACATGCCGATCGTGGAGCCGACGAGCTTCGCCGCGTTGGGCCTTGTCCCCTTCAACATCAATCCCCACTACCTGGACCCCGATCCACGATCGACTCACATGGGTGAGACACGCGAGACCCGGATCGGCGAGTTTCACCACTTCAACACGCAGCCGGTTCTTGGCTTGCGGGAGGGGGCGATGCTGAGAGTGCGCGGGGATCGAGGCGAAGTCGTGGGTACCAGGGGAGGACGGCTGTTCCGAGCGGGAGCCGAGCCGGAGGAAATCGCGGGCGGGAGCGACGTCTCACACCTGCTCGCCGGTTGACCGCCGATCGTCCGCTACATGTACCACTCGATCCCGATCACGGGCAGGATCGGCACCGCGCCGAAGGCGCGTGGCTCTGGATCGCTCGCCTGATCGAACTGGTAGAACAGCGCGTCCGCCCGATCGAGCACGTTGATCACGCGTATGTATGGCTGCAGGGTCGTCCGGCGACCGAAGAGGTGGCTGTCGAACTGCGCGGTTGCCCGCAGGTTGAGCCTGACGTACGACCCTTCCGGCACTGTGACGAGAATCGAGGGGATCGTGATGGGGCCGTCACCCGGTACCGCGGAAAACGACGGTCTCGGAGTTCCGTCCGGCCCACTCCCGGGGACCATCGACAGGTTGGCGGGGCCGGGACGTGGGATCTCGCCGAACTCGAGACCCGCACCGAATGAGATGTCAGCCTCCAGGCGCACCCTGCGGCCCACGTCCGCCATGGCTCCCGCACGCAGGAAATGGCGCCCCGAGAAGATGTCCGTCCGCACTCCCTGAATGAGCTCGGTCCAGGCCCAGGCCATGGAGTAATTGCCCCACACCACGACCCGACCGACCGGCTGCGTGAGCCATACATCAAACCCCGTGTGCTGCAGGTCGGCGCCCCCGAGCACGGGCAGTCCGCGAGTCGTCTTCCAGTATCCCTGGAGGCTCAGCAGCTCACCCGGCCGGGCCGAGTGCGCGAAGCCGACGACCAGGTGTGATGCCTCCGCGGGGGTGATCGTGGTGAACACCGCCCCGAGCTGCTGCGCCTCAGTGGACGCGAGCAGAGCGGCCGACGCCGACACGGTTGTGTCCGGCGTGACCACGAGCTGGTGAAACTGGCCGGCGGAGACCGTCACCAGGAGCGACTCGGACGCGTTCCACTCCATCCTGGCGCGGGGCGAGAGCGCCTGGCCAAGCCGGGCTGAATATAGATTTCCCCGCACACCGGCCGACAATCGCAACCCGCGTGTGACCCGGTAGCCGGCATCGACATAGCCGGCCAGGGCAACAGCCGAGTTATCCTGTGCGAACTCCACGCGATCGGAATCCGGCCCCTCTGAGAAGATCGTCGAAAGAGCCAGCCGATCGAGGTGGATCCCGAAACCGTACTGGACCCGGTCCCTGTCGCCGAGCACATCCAGGGTAACTCGCGTCCGCTTCGTCCTTCCTGACGCGAGCAGGGGATCCACCGCCCCGATCGGGAGCTGGTTCCTGAACTCCCCGGATGAGATCCCGACTTCGAGGAGGCCCACGTCGAGGTGGCTGCGGAAGCGGATGGACCCCGCGGTGTTGCCCCACTCAGGCGCGGCATCCGCTGATCGCGAAATCGGGAGAGCCACGCTCTCGCGGTTCCAGAACCCCGTTACCATGAGCGTGTCGGTGGTGGAGAACCCGACATCCACCCGGGTCAGCACGTCCGCGTATGTCTGGGGGAATGATCCCTCGACGAATGCGCCAGACCCTCCGCCATGCAGGCTCCGAGCCGAGATCAACGCTCGAGCCGGACCGCCGCCGGTCCGGAACGTAGCGCCCGCGGAAAGCAGATCCACGAATGCTGCCGCTGTGGCCGGGCCTTCGGGACTGCTGTAGCTCTCGAGGCTGAGGACCTCCGAGAGACCTCCATCGAAGCGCGCGGGCGCGCCGCCGTGCCACCGGGTGGCTCTCGCCACCGTCGTCGGAAGCCCGGGATCGAGCAAGCCGCCAAGCTGGAACGGCGAGTGCACCGGTGCGCCATCCAACAGGACGAAATCGAGAGCCGTTCCCGACCCCCGGACGAACAAGATGTTGTCGGCCGAGGGGGGACTCGAGGCGAGGATCGCCATGGCCGTCGCGGCGATGCCGGTCTCCGAGACGCCCGGCGAGGCATCCAGAACCCTGACTACCGCCGTGCCCGTCGCCGGCGCCATATCCGAGGTCAGGTCGGGCGGATCACGAGCTGTGTTGGAGACTCCCTCCGCGGTCACCGGAGGCATTTCCACGGGCTGGAGTGTCAGGATGAAGTCGACCGCCAGGTGCCCGTCCTCGGGAACACCGAGCACGATCTCGAGCGACGAATACCCGATGATGGAAGCCCGGATGCGACGTTCTCCGGGAGGGACATCCGTGAGGATGTAATGACCGTGCTCGTCCGTCACCGTGAGCCGACCCAGGTCGACCAGCCGCACGACGGCGCCGGCCAGCGGTACCTCCGCAGTCGCGGAGCGCACCTGACCTCGCACCGAGCCCTGTGGCACTGGCTGAAGAGCCAGGCCGATTCCGGCTACGAGCGCGAACACGCCCGTCATATCACCCCTCGCCCCTTGTCCGGTCGGTCAGTCTCCGATCCGGAACACCACTTCCCCGCGCAGGGAGTCCAGCACCGGTCGAAGAATGACGAGTCGGCCTTCCCGGATGCGCACTGCGGCCTCGCCGTCCACTTGGACGACGGCATCTCGGGCTGACCGGGGCAACTCCACCCATATGTCGCCTTCCTCCGCACCGATCACTTCCACCAATCCCGGCCCCGTTATGAACCGGGGGCTCTGGGCTGCGCCTTCTACGCGCACCGAGGCGCGTCGCGAGTCCGTGAGCCTCACATGTACATTACTATCGAGACCGAAGCCCTGCAGGCTCACGACGAGGCTGCCGCTCTGCGGCTCGATCGAGATCGCGGTCGGACCCGGAGTAACCTCGACTTCTTCCGGCGTTTCCATCCGCGGCTCGGCCACGACCGTTGCAGCCGGAACATCCACTTCGCGCAGGCCGTCCAGCCAGGCCCGTACCGGAGATCCCGGCACAAACGCCGCGGCTGCGCCCGCCGCAACGAGGATCAGCCCTGCGGCCCGGGCCAGGGACCAACCCGTCTTCCGGATCGACCTTCCCTTCCGCGACCCGGAGAGAACCGCCGCGACCGCGAACGGGCCGGGATCGGTTACGCCGGCCAATTCGTCATCCAGTATGAGGACCGCGCGTGAAAATCCCTCCGACTCCCGGCGGAGAATGTCCACGCGGGCCCGGCACTCTTCGCACGACTCCAGGTGCTCTCGTACCCCGACGCCTTCCTCCCGCTCCAGCTCATCGTCGAGCCAGGCCAGAATCTCACCGTCATTCGGGTGCGGCATTCGTCTCTCCCACGGCAGCATAGGCCGCGCTGAACCTCTTTAGGGCCCTCGCCACGAGCGCCCCGACCGACGTCGAACGGACACCGACGGCATCCGCTATCTCCCTGTAACGAAACCCATCTTCACGCATCAGCAGCATCTGGCGGTCCCGATCCGACAACCGATCCAGCGCCCGGCGCACGATCGCGATCAGCTCCGCCCGCTCCACTTCATCCTGTGGTGATCCCGCCGTAACCCGGCGTTCCTGGTTCGCGAGCAGCAACCTGCGCCTCCGTTCCCGTCTCCGGACCCGGTCCCGGGCCAGGTTCGTGGCCACCACGAAGATCCACGGCCTGACCTCGTCCCTCGGAAGATCGTGCTCCAGCAGGCGCAAGAACGAGTCCTGGACGATGTCGGCAGCGGCATCCGCGTCCCCGGTGAACCGATGGACGTACCGGGACAGCGAGGGGTACAACTCGCGGTAAACCGCCTGGAAGTCCTCGGACCTCATCGAGACCACGCCCTCCGGGTGAATCTGCTCGCCTCTAACCCGACTCCGCGGGAGTCGGGCGTGCACGGGCTGCACCCGGTCCGCTACCCAAGAACGTCCGAGGAGTGCCCGAAGTGACAGCAAGAGAAGGAAAAACCGGCCGCCCCACATGCGAATCGGGACGACCGGTGATTGAGCCTGGCCTGCGGCGAGTGCGAAGACGCGGGAGCTACTCGATCAGGCGAATCACTTTGAACAGCGGGCCTGCCGTCGTGACCTCATCGGGATTGGCTGGCTTTATGCCCGTGTAGCCGAGCCAGCGGCCGTAGACCGTCTTGCCCTCGATCTTTTCCACGAAGATGCCGGCGAAATTCGTGAATTTGAACGGTTTCGCGCCGAGGTCGGGCGCCTCGCTTGGATCAAACAGCGGCACCGCACGGACGCGTGGACTGTTATAACAATCCGTCGCGAGAGTGCTGGCCTCGTGTCCGTCGCTCACCACGCACTTGAGCGATGAATTCCACTGGGCTGTCGGGTCCTGGTCGATCAGGTCCTTGAATCCCTGCATTGTCGGACCGGACATGTTGCCCGGTTCGGTCTCGACTTCTATCCCCAAGTAGAGGAGGATCGATGGGTCGACACAGGAGCTTACGTTGGTTCGGAAGTCGTCAGCGCCGGACTGGCCCGGGGGACGCCAAGGATAGTACCAACTCGGGTTCATACCCCCGTTGGGCGTATTGGACTTGAGCGCGATCTGCGTGCCCAGGTCCTTCTCCGCGTAGCCCGTGAAATCCTCGTTGTATACAGCCGGATCGGAGCCCGGCTCGACCCATGGCTTGTAGTAGTCGCCAAACTCGGAATTGAAGTTGTCAGGGTCGTTCCCGGGGACCTCTGCCTCATACCACCGGTCGGGGATGGCCACGGGCAGCACACAGTTGATGCCCCCCGCCGCTGTAGCCTCGGCGGTCGCCATCGCGGCGATGTCCACCTCGTTGATCCCGAACACGCGGGCGAAGAAGGTCGGTATGGCGTCTCCGCGCTCACGGGTTCGATAGACGTAGACGGTCACGGTAAGGGCGTCCGTATCGATGATGATGTCATCGTCCAACACGGTGACCGGCTGCCAGCGCACGAGGTTCTGCGCTGCGAATTCGGTGGCCAGAGTCCTAGCCAGCTTGTCGTTCCCCGGCGATACGACGAATGCCCCGGCACCCGCGAGCGCTGCAGCATCGGCCGCACGCTGCGCTTCAGTACGGGCCGTAGTCAATAGACCCACGTCGATCGCGAGCGCCACCACGGACGTGAGGGCCAGCATGGCCCCCGCAACCACGAGGAGTACGACGCCGCGCTGTTCGCGGACCCGTTGTCGCAAGACGCTGAACTGTGCCCGAATTCCCTGAATCATCTGTAGACTCCCTGCGATCTCTGTCCCGCCGGCGGCCATCCGGCGCGCTGTCTCCGCCGGACCAGGGGGCGAGAATCGTGCTCGCGTCACGAGCCCGGAACCAGGAAATCACCAGATGAACCATAAGAACTGTTATGATAACGTATTACAACGAAATAGCGGAACGTGGAGAGAACTGCTCACCGGGTGTGCATGGCCGGGAATGCAGACATTCGATGGAGGATACTGCAGGGAGTAGCGTCCCCTGAATTGCATTTCGCGGCTGCGGAGCGCCGTTTGAGCCGTTACTTGAACCGCAAATAGCGCGTATCGCGCTATTTCACCAGGAGAACCGGGACCTGCGACAGGATCGCGACCTGGTGACTCAGGGTTGCGAATCCAGTGGCCGGCTCGGTCCGGTCCAGACGCCGGGAGCTCATTACAATCAGATCTGTCGTGTTCCCGTCCGTGTGTCCGATGATCTCCCGCAGACGGTTCCCGTAAGAGATCCGCTGAATCACGGCGACGCCCGTGTGAGAAACCGCCTCAGCCATCTCATCCAGCTCGCTGGCCGCACGGTCGTGAAGGCGCTGGTAGAAGTCCTCGAGCTCGTTGAACGGCAGATCCAACATCTCGATGACGTGCAGCAGAGTGACCTCGCCGTCGGCCCCCGCCAGCGCCGCAGCAGTCTCGAGAGCGCGACGGTTCCTGTCCGTGAAATCGACTGGTACGAGGATATGCTGAAACATGGGCTTCGTCCGCGAGCGAGGAGGCAGGACAAAGGTCGTGCTCCGACCCGGAGAACCCTAGTCTGAGTGGGGGCCCGAGGCAACCTTGACGGGCTCACTCACCGTGTCCCGACCGGTGTCGGCAGACTCTCCCACGAACCCCGGATATGGAGGCACGAGCGGAGGCCCGGACAGATCTCCAGCGCTGCCGGCCTCCGACAGCATCGAGTCGTACAGGTCTACGTGGCGCGTCGCCTCCAGAGTCAGGTCGTAGTCCTGCAGTACGACCTGGCGGCAGGTCTCAGACATGCGCCGACGGACGGTCTCGTTCTCCAGCAGGAGAGCGATGCCGTCGCGGAAACCGAGAGCGTCCTCGGGCTCCGCCAGCCAGCCGGTCTCACCCGGACGAACGTGGTCGGGGACTCCGCCTACCCGGAACGATACCACGGGGGTCCCGCACGCCTGGCTCTCGATTGATACGAGACCGAACACGTCTGCCCGCGTCGGAAACAGGAAGAGGTCGGCGGCGGAATAGGCGATCGCCTTGAGGTGGTCGTCGTCGAGATAGCCCAAATCCCGCGCGGGAAGCCCAGCCCCCTGCGCCAGTTCGCCCCCCCTCTTCCCCATGGTCAGGAGAACCGTCCGCTCGGCCAGGTCCGGTGGAAGCCCCTGGAGGGCGCGGATCAGCAGGTCCACCCCCTTGCGGCGATTCGTCAGGTTCTGAGCCGAGAACAGAAGCACGAACCTGTCCTGCGGAAGGCCTAGAAGATTACGGCTCTGTGCCCGCCCCCTGGGCCGGTACACGTCAGTGTCCACCCCGTACGGAATCTCGGACAGCGGAAGATGCCGAAGTGCGCTGACCCTGGCCATGCGCGTGGTCCAGGCACACTTGCTGATCAGCGAAATGCCAGACCTGAGAAACGCCCGAGTCTTCATCCGCCATTCGAGCCGTGTCGCGTCACGGGCGATCGCCGGATTCTCCTCCGGGTGAGGGCAATCCCCACAACCGGTCTTCCAGCGCTCGCACTCGTAGCTGTAGCCGCAGTGTCCGGTGAAGGCCCAGGTGTCGTGCAGGCTGAGCACGCACGGCCGGGACGCGGCCACCTTCGGCAGCGCTAGATACGAGAACGTACCGCTGTGCATGCAGTGAAAGTGCACCAGGTCGGCGTTCTGGAAGAACGTGTGCCGGTCCAGCACGAAAGAGCCCAGGCGGTGCACGTCGTTGAGGCCGAGCCGACCCGTGACAGACCTCACGCGGCGTTCGAGCGACAGTGTCTCGATCCTCGGCAGTCGTGACACATCGGGCGCGGACCCGTCGTCCTGCAGAACCAGGATCTTGGAGTCGATCCCACGACGAAGCAGGCTCCGATGCAACCGATGCATCGCGATGCCGCCTCCGCCGCCGGAGTGGCCCACACTTCTGTGTATGTGCAGGACTCGCACGTCGCATGCCTCGTCGTCTCAGGTGCCGCGAGCTTCTCGCATCCTGATTGGGCAAGACCGGGGCCGGTGGTCTCAGGGGGAAAGGTGACGACCGAAGACGCCTGTACGTGATCTGTCTATTTCGCTGGAAACAAAGGGGTTCCGGAAAGCGCGCCGATCTGACCCTCGTGAACGTCTCGGTCGTGGCGGGCGGGCGGATCGAGAGCGGGATGCCACGATCGGGTGCAACGCGCAACGAGTAGCGGCCGGCTCGGGCCGCCGCCGATTCACAGCTCGGGGGCAAACTCCAGGCTGAAGCCGAGGACCAGGGTGAGGCGCCAGAAGCGGCCATCAGTTCTGGCGGACAGGATCTCGTCGTCCCGATCGTCGCCCGGGATCAGATCGAACCTTCCTATGTCGTCTCGCCCGCCGAATTTGTAGGTGAGGCCGGTCGTGAACTCAGAGCGTCCGATCGAGAAGATCGCCCCCGCTCCGAGGGTCCACAGGTTCCAGGGCGTCGTCGTGGTAACTGACCCGTCGCCCACCTCTGAGCCGGTCCAATCCGAGTAGAATGTGGCGTAGCCGGAGTAGGTGTCGCTCCACTTCCGCTCGAAGCCCAGGGCCACGTTGAGCAGGCCCTGCATGACGTTGGTGACGTCGGGATCGATCACGAGCGACGAGTCCGTCTGGGATCTGAAAGGCTCGCCGTCCAGAACCACGACGTCCACCCGGTTGAACCACTCCGTCGCGACGTGAGCCTTCCAGTCGCTACCGATGTATTCAAGTCCTGTCCCGATCGCCCATGACGATGCATAACCGGTGGACAGACCGTCCTGGAAGGACGTCGTGACGGTCTCGAAGTCCCGCACGATCGCCAGGTCTTGGTAAGCGATATCACCGCTTCCGTACATGTGGAGACTCGGAGTGGTGACGGTCAGCCCAACGTTCCAGCGCTGAAACGAAGTGCTCAGCCCGATCTTCGTCAGCACGCGCCAGTCATAGTAGTCGTAGCGGCGAAGACCGCTCACCGTGGCCACGCCCTCCGTCTCGCCCGTGGCCGTGAGGTCCGTCCCGTAACGCAATCGCTGGCTTCGGTTGGCCACGAAGAGGCTTATCCCGAAGCCGTAATCGTCGAGAAACGGGCTCGACCACGTGAGGCCGCCCCAGTACTCGCGCAACCGGGTCTCGTAGGTAATGGCCGCCGAGACCGTTTCGATCCCCTCGAAATCCGCCAGCGAGTCCCCCGAGATAGTCCCTCCCTCGTTGAACCGGTACTCCAGGTTGTGGCGCGTCAGGTACGAATACGCCAGGCGGCTGTCGCCGAGAAAGTTCAAGGGTAGCTGACCGGCGATCAGGCCGGCCACCGCGTCGAAACGGGTACTGGAAAGCTCAGCGCCCTCCAACAGGACGTCCGAGTACTTGATGTTGTCGATCTCGAACACGTAGCCGGTCAGGAGGGCGTCCGGCTGGTCCACGAGCGCCAGTCCGCCCGGGTTGTAGTACACACTGCTCAGGTCGCGAGAGCTTCCGATTACAGCGCCCCCGAGGAGCCGGGCCCGGTTGCCGTACTGGTTGGTCCACCACTGCGAGTCCTGCGCCGCCGCAGAATCCGGGCTCAAGCCTACAAGAAGGAACAGGCCTAGAATCGGCCGCGCCCGTCTCCCGATCGTCGAACCGACGCAACCCTTAGAACGCAACGCTTCGCTCCGGTCGAGGTGGTGGGGTCAGCCACGATGAAGGTAGTTTATGGTCTGCACCGTCGCGGCGCGACGGTAGCCCGTGAGCCTGACAGGGGGATTGGGAGTGCCCGAGAACCAGATCGAGAAGGCGGCCATCCGCCGAGCCACTGAGCCCAGTGAAGATCATCCCGGGAGCAGCGGTTTTCGGGGCCTGATGGTCGAGGTGCAACGCGACAGCTATCGAAGGCTGGGTTGGATCGCCGGTGTGCTGGCGATCCTGGGAATCGTGGTGCTTGCCGCCCACTTCGTCCTCTCGGCAGAGCAGCAGGAGCACGTCGGGATCGATATGCGAGCACGGGTCGCGCTCATCGCGCTCGGGGTGATCGTCGCCCTCGTGTGTCAGAGGAGAAACCTTCCGCCCGAGTGGTTCACGGCCATGGCCGTGCTGTTCGAGATCGCGGTCGGCGCCGTGCTGGCGACCGAATTCCTGTACTGGCACACGCTCGGGGAAGCGGGCGACTTCCTGCTCGGGGTTCCCCGGACTACGCTGTGGGTCGTGTTCTTCGCCAACGTCGTGCCGCTCAGACCCCGCGAGCACCTGATCGGAGCCGGCACGGCCACCGCTTTCACGGTTGTCTGGTTCTTCCTCGCTGGTATGGAAGCGGCCGGGTCAATGGCACCGGCCGACGCGGAGGCACTGTGGAATCAAGGTCGCGATCTGCTGCCGGACATCGTCCTTTCGGCCGTGATCGCCACCGGCCTGGCGTATGTCTCAGCCCGCCGGGTGTACGGGCTCTCGCGAGCCTTGTCGCGCGCCCGCAAGGTGGGCGCGTATGAGCTCACGGAGCTGCTGGGCAAAGGCGGCATGGGCGAGGTATGGCGCGCCCGCCACCAGATGCTGGCCCGACCAGCAGCGATCAAGCTCATCCGGAGCGACCGGACGACGGGCACCAGCGCCTCCGACGCCGAATACTACCTCGAGCGGTTCCAGCGGGAGGTGCAGGCGACGGCCAGTCTGCGGTCTCCTCATACGATCGAGATCTATGACTACGGGATCACGCCCGATCGCTCGTTCTACTACGTGATGGAGCTGCTGGACGGGCTCGACCTCGACGGGCTCGTCAAGAAGAACGGAGTGATGCCCCCGGCTCGCGTAATTCACATCCTGCGTCAGATGTGCCACTCCCTGGCGGAGGCACACGACGCCGGTCTGATCCACCGGGACATCAAGCCGGCCAACGTCTTCCTGTGCCGGCAGGGGAGGGACGTCGATTACGTAAAGGTGCTCGACTTCGGGCTGGTCAAGCAGCTCCAGCAGATGCAGTCCGCCCATCTCACGCAGGTGGGCACCTTCGCGGGCACTCCCGCGTTCGGTTCTCCCGAAGCGGCGGCGGGTAAGGTGGACGAGCTGGGACCAGCGTCCGACATCTACTCGGTCGGCTGCGTCGCGTACTGGCTCCTAACCGGCGAGACGGTGTTCAAGGCGACCGGCGCCATGGAGATGCTCGCTTCGCACATCCGCGAAGAGCCCGTTCCTCCGTCCGAACGGTGCGACCTGGATCTGCCTCCGGAGTTGGATCGCGTGATCCTCCGCTGCCTCGAGAAGGACCCGAAGGCTCGCATCGGCACGGCCGACGAGCTGGACGCGTGTCTCGAAGGACTGCAGGTGGTATATCCGTGGACGGCCGAGGAGGCGCGGGCGTG
>Ga0255057_10000031_pt1 | contig 69707 bp, 58 predicted proteins | sample Cases_109_6_MG_FD_189022 | JGI IMG/M metagenome (GOLD analysis project Ga0255057, IMG submission 189022) | Seawater microbial communities from Amundsen Gulf, Northwest Territories, Canada - Cases_109_6 | ecosystem: Environmental > Aquatic > Marine > Gulf | place: Canada: Northwest Territories... | reverse complement strand
CCGACATCAAGTTCTACCAGGCATCGTCGTCCGAGATGTTCGGGTTGGTCCGGCACACCCCGCAGAACGAGGAAACTCCCTTCTATCCCCGTAGCCCGTACGGCGTGGCCAAGGTGTACGGCCACTTCATCACCGTGAACTACCGGGAGAGCTACGACCTGTTCGCGGCGAGCGGGATCCTGTTCAACCATGAGAGTCCGCGGCGCGGCCTCGAGTTCGTGACGCGGAAGGTCTCGGACGCGGTGGCCCGCATCAAGCTCGGCCGACAGCAGATCCTGCACCTCGGCAACCTCGACGCCCAACGCGACTGGGGGTACGCCGGAGACTACGTGGACGCGATGTGGCGCATGCTCCAGCAAGACGAGCCGCAGGACTTCGTGATCGGAACCGGGCTCATGCACTCCGTGCGCGACCTGGTGCGGATGGCGTTCTCGCACGTGGGACTGGACTGGGAGGAGTACGTGTTCGAGGACCCGACGCTGTTCCGGCCGGCCGAGGTCGAGCACCTGTGCGCCGACGCCTCGAAGGCGAAGAATCTGCTGGAGTGGGAGCCCATCGTCGATTTCGAAGAGCTGGTGAAGATGATGGTGGACGCGGACCTGGCGCTATTGAGGGGTCGGGCAGAGGGCTGAGTTAGTATCCGGGGAGGGCGGGCGTGACCGAACTCGAATCCAGAATCCGGATCGTGGAATTCCTGAAGAAAACTGGGCTTGTGATTCTCGCCATCGTCACCGGGCTGCTCGTGGGCGAGATAGGCAGTCACTTTCTGATTAGTGTGCCCAATACCAGTGGCTGGCGTTCCGACGTTTCTCTGAGCCACCGTCAGGCTCGCCGCGAGCTCAACCAACTGGGTTTCCGCGGACAGAGAATCGACTACCCAGACTCGGCAACTGTCGTCGTCCTCGTGGGAGACTCACAGGTTGAAGCAAAGGCCACCGCTTTCTCCGCGATTCCGGAGCGCCGGCTCGAGCACCATCTGCGTTCCCTCGAGCTTCCCCGCCCTCTCCACGTCTTTTCTCTAGGAGCCGCGGGCTACGGCCAGGATCAGCAGCTGCTGGTGCTCCGGGAGTACTTGGCCGAGTACCGCGCTGACGTGGTCGTGCTGTGGCGGACTCCTACGAACGACATCTGGAACAACGTCTTTCCGACGCACTGGCCAGCCAACGGGATGCCCAAGCCGACGTACTGGCTGGAAGATGGAGAGTTGCGGGGACCCAATGAGGACATGGGTGAGCGGCTGGATGTCTCGTCCGTAAGGCTCCTGTTTTTCTGGCGATCACTGACGGCACGGATCTCAGGAACCACGATCTGGGCCCACCTCGGAAGAGACCAGGAATGGGAGGGCCAGCTTCCTCCAGCGTATCAGCCGCTGACCGAGTTCGCTGCTCCGGCTTCCGATCTCTGGCAGCGAATGTGGGACGCTGGAGCATTCAAGGACGAGAATCTAGCGACCGAAAAGAGCCAGTATGCCATTTTCCTTACTCCACGTAGCAGACGCATGCAGTACGGGCTCGACCTTACGCGCGAACTGTCGTCTGAGATCCAGAATCTAACAGTCTCCCATGGTGGGCGTTTCGTTGTGTTCGACGTGGCTCCACCGTCTGAGGACGAGCCAGGCGAGACCGTGTATCTTCTGAACGGCCGTTACTATAAGACGTCCCTCCAGCAGTTCAGTGACAACATGGACTACGTGAAACGAGGCCTCGAGAGCTTGCAAATCACGCTCACTGTGAAAGACTGGAATGTCAATCCCGGGGATGGGCACCTCAGCGACAAAGCGGTCGACGAAGCGATGGAGATGCTGGCTGAGGCCCTCGTGCCTCATATCGCCAGCTTCACGGTGGGTGCGGAGAGACCGAGGTAATACGGTATGCGAACCTACCTGCGATGCGCGCTCAGCGTCCTCACCGGTCTGTGGGTGACGATCGGCGTGGCGGTCCCGATCGGGTACGTGATCCTGCGAGTCCTCGAGTCCGTCCACGGGACGCTCGGCCCGGAGCTTCTCGACCGCCCGGGTGTCGTCATGCCGCTCCTGGCCGGATTCGCGCTGGCGGCGACTGTGGGAGGCTGGGCCGCTGGCTGCGTCACGATCGCAAGGCGGCGCCGGCTCACTCTTCTTCTGTCGGTCTCGCACGTGGGCACGTGGCTGGTCGTGTTGTGGGTCGAAGCCGGGCCCTTTCCCGCCGGGATCACCCTGGGGCTGGCGATGGCCGCCGTCGCCGGGACCATCGTCGGCGTGGCGCTGCGCGCGGGGCAGGTCGATCGCCGGCCTGGCACTCCTCTCGCCGAGCGAGGTCCTGGACAGTGAGCGCGAGCGCCCCGGACATCGCGATCCGGACGAACGGACTGTCGCGTGCCTTCGGCTCCGTGCGAGCGGTCGAAGACCTCACGATCGACGTGCCGGCGGGGTCGATATACGGGTTTCTCGGTCCGAACGGGGCCGGGAAGACGACGACGATCCGGCTGCTCCTCGGACTCCTCGAGCCGTCGGCCGGCGAGGCCCGCGTGCTCGGTCACGACGTCAGGACCCAGTCGCAGGCGATCCGTGAGCAGGCCGGCGTTCTGCTCGAGTCCGACGGTCTCTACACGCGTCTCACGGCTATGCAGAACCTGGACTACTTCGGACGCATCTCACGCCTTTCGGCAGCGGACCGCAGACAGAGGATTCAGGATCTCCTGACGGCCATGGGTCTGTGGGACCGGCGGGACGGGAGGGTCGCCGATTTCTCGACGGGAATGCGTCAGAAGCTGGCTCTCGCGCGGGCATTCCTGCACCGCCCCAAGCTCCTGTTCCTCGACGAGCCGACCTCCGGCCTGGACACGCCGAGCGCCGTGGCTCTGCGTCGACAGCTCGTGGCCCTGGCGCGCGACGAGGGGGTGACCGTCTTCCTCACGACGCACAACCTCCTCGAGGCCGAGAAAGTTTGCGATCGGGTGGCGGTGATCCGGCGCGGGCTCCTGCTGGCCGAAGGGAGTCCGAAAGAGTTCCATGGCGGCCGGTCGCGATGCGTCTCGATCCTGGGGCGCGGGTTCACCGACGCGCTCGTGGTGCGCATCCGTGACCTGGCGGCCGTGGAGGGGGCGGCGCTCGAGTCGGGCCCGCACGGCGTGGAGGGAGTCGGACGCGTCCTGGTGGACCTGGCATCCGGAGGCGATCCCGCGCCCGTGGTTCGTCTCCTGGTGGAGGCCGGCGCCGACGTGACCTCGGTGGAATCGGCTCGCGAAAGCCTGGAAGATATCTTCCTCAAGCTGGTCGAAGAGGGTGAGGAGGAGGGGATGATCGCATGACGGACATCCTGACCGTCGCCCGCAAGGAGCTGCGCGAGATCGTGGGAGGCGGCTCCGGCCGGAAGGGCCTGTTCCGGGAGCTGTTCTTCGTCTTCCTGTTCGGCGTGTTCTTCCCGCTTTCGCAGTCGGAGGCGTGGCGAAGCGGTGCCATGCCGACCGTGTTCGTGTTCATGATCCCGCTCTTCCTGGCTGGGCCGTACGTGGCGGACACGTTTGCGGGAGAGAAGGAGCGAAAGACGCTGGAAACTCTGCTGGCGACTCGCCTTCCGGATTCGTCGGTCTACCTGGGCAAGATCTTCGCGGTATGCACCTATGCCTGGGCCGTGACGCAGCTCATCGTGCTAGCGTCGATGGTCGCGCTCAACGTCGTCGACGGAGCGGACGGGTGGTTCGTGTATCCCCCCGCCGTATGGGCCGCCGCGCTGATCGGCTCCTACGCCTCGGCTCTTCTCATCTCCGGCATCGGCACGTTTATCTCGCTGCGCTCCGAGACCGTGCGGGCCGCGCACCAGGCCATGATGCTGCCACTGTTCGTGCTGATCTTCGGCGGCTCCTTCGGCATCGGCGCCCTGTGGCGCGCGCTTCCGGTCGAGACGCAATTGTCGCTGATCGAGTGGGCTTCGGGGGTCAGCCCGCTGGAGGGGATCCTGGGGATCGTGGCGCTGCTGCTTCTCGTGGACGTGTTCCTGCTGCGTCTCGGAATCCGGCGCTTCAGGAGGTCGAAACTGATCGCGGGTTGATCGGCGTACTGATCGGCGTGCTGATCGGCCCGCTGGTCCGCGTGCTGGCAGGCACGGCGACGCTCTCCGGAACCTCCGACGCATGCTTCGACGCATGCTCCGGCGGTCGCGAAGCGGCTTCCGATCTCCTCTCGCACAGTTCCTGGGTGAGCAGGTAGGCGAGCGCCGTGGCCAGCGCGAGGCTCGGGGCGAGGACTCCGGTGGGGTCGATCACCAGCCAGACAATCAGGGTGCCGCTGCCGACGAACCAGCCTCCCACCTCGAGAGCACTGCCGGCGGCCGGGTCGTGTTTTGCGAAGTACGACTGGAGGTAGGCGAATGAGGCCCCGACGAAGCATCCCGCGATGACTACCAGAAGAATCAGCGGCATAAACTGCTTTCCCCCACGTCGTGTTCCGGAGCCCCTGCTCAGCGACCAAGAATACACAAGCGTCGCGTGCTTGCCCACCCCTGCTCAGCAACCTGCGGGACGCGGCGGCCCATTTCGTGCCCTCCAGTTCTTGCATCTTCGATGGCGCCGGCCACAGCTTCGCATCACTGCGGCTGGGCTGGGAGCATCCTGCAAACGAATGTGGATAAAGGCGAGAACGTGAGTCATACACTGGTCACCGGGGCCGCCGGTTTCATTGGCTACTACGTAGCGAAAATGCTGCTCGATCGGGGCGACGAGGTGGTCGGGCTCGACAACGTGAACGATTACTACGATCCGTCGCTCAAAGAAGCGCGCCTCGCCAGGCTCGCCGACATGGACGGATGGTCGTTCGAGCGTCTGGACCTGGCGGATCGCGAGGGGATGGAGGACCTGTTCCAGCGCTACGCGTTCGATCGGGTGATCCACCTCGCGGCGCAGGCCGGCGTGCGCTATTCGATCGAGAATCCGCACGCCTACGGGCAGAGCAACCTGGTGGGCTTCCTGAACATCCTCGAGGGATGCCGCCACCAGGAGGTGCCGCATCTGACGTACGCCTCCACCAGCTCGGTGTATGGAGCGAACGAGGTGCTGCCGTACTCCGTGCGCCACAACGTGGACCATCCCGTGAGCCTGTACGCGGCCACGAAAAAGGCCAACGAGCTCATGGCACATTCGTACAGCCACCTGTACGGTCTGCCTGCGACGGGGCTCCGCTTCTTCACTGTGTACGGTCCGTGGGGCCGGCCGGACATGGCGTACTTCAAGTTCACGAAGTCGATCCTCGCGGGCCGGCCGATCGACGTCTACAACCACGGCCGGATGCGGAGAGACTTCACGTACATCGATGACATCGCCGAGGGAGTCGTGCGGGCGTCGGATCTCGTGGCGACGCCGGACAGCGCGTGGAGTGGAGAGGCGCCCGACCCGGCCACGAGCTACGCCCCGTTCCGCGTGTACAACATCGGCAACAACGAGTCGGTCGAGCTGCTGCGTTTCATCCAGGTTCTCGAGGACGCTCTCGGCGTGAAGGCCGAGCTGAACATGCTGCCGATGCAATTGGGCGACGTGCCGGCCACCGCGGCCGACATCGATGCGCTTGCGCGGGACACGGGCTTTCGACCGCATACGTCGATCGAAGAAGGTATTGGCAGGTTCGTCGAGTGGTACCGCGAATACCATGGAATCTGACGACCGGATGGACACACCGATCCCCGTGCTCGACCTGGGTCCCGAGATCGAGGCCCTGTGGGACGAGATCTCGAGGGTCGCCCATCGCGTCCTGCGCTCGGGGTACTTCGTCGGCGGTCCAGAGGTAGCCGGGTTCGAGGAGGAGGCCGCTGCATACCTCGGGGTGGAGCACGCCGTCGCCTTGAACTCGGGCACCGATGCGCTCGTGATCGGTTTGCGCTCCCTCGGCATCGAGTCGGGCGACGAGGTCATCACGTCTCCCTTCACGTTCTTCGCGTCTCCCGAATCGATCGGCACCCTGGGTGCCCGTGAAGTGTTCGCGGACGTCCTTCCCGACACTTTCAACATCGATCCCCAGCGGATCGAGGACGCGATCACGCCCCGCACGCGAGCGGTGATGCCGGTGCACCTGTTCGGGCGACCGGCCGACATGACCGCCGTGGCGGACATCGCGTCGCGTCACGGCCTGGCGGTGATCGAGGACGCGGCCCAGTCCATCGGGGCCCGGTTCGGCCCGGACTCCTCGTTCGCCGGGATGCAGACGGGGAGCGCGGGCGACGTGGGTGCCTTCTCTTTCTACCCGACCAAGAACCTCGGCGGCTTCGGCGACGGCGGACTCCTCGTGACGAACGACGCGGAAGTCTCCGAACGTGCCCGCAGGTTGCGGGATCACGGGTCGGCCAGGCGATACGAGAACGAGACCCTGGGCTACAACTCGCGTCTCGACGCGCTGCAGGCGGCGCTGCTCAGGGTGAAGCTGCCGCACCTCGATGCGAGCAACAAAGGGCGGCGTGCCGCGGCTCTCCGCTACGAAGAATTGTTCGCCGATGTCGATGGGATCGTGACGCCGGAAGTTGTCCCGGGCCACGTGTTCCACCAGTACACGATCCGGGTGTCTGGGGGACGGCGGGAAGAAGTCCAGGAGGCCCTCAGGCAGGCGTCGATCGGAAGCATGATCTACTACCCGATCCCGTGCCACAGGCTTCCCGTGTACGCGGCTCGGGGGATCGAGATGCCGGTGGCCGAGATGCTGGCCGACGAGGTCCTGAGTCTTCCGCTGTGGCCGACGATCGATGGGACTGCGCAGGAAAGAGTGCGGGACGTGATCCGGGCAGCGCTCGGCTAGGTTTTCACCCTCCACATCATGCCGAGCCCCGTCAGGAAGAAGATTCCGTTGGGGAACCACGCGGCGGCGACCGGCGGAAGAACCCCGCCCGCGCCCAGCGCCTCGCCGACCCGGATCAGGGTCAGGAAGAAGATCGTGGTTGCCAGGGCCAGTCCGATGGACAGCGCCGCCCCACCTTTGCGCGTGGAGTTCGCCAGGGGCGTCCCGAACAGCACGATGATGAAGCAGGTGAAGGGAAATGCGATCTTGAGCGCCCGCTGCACCATCTCCTTCTTCGGGTTCTCGCCCGATCGCTCCAGCGCCTCGATGAATCTGCTCAGCTCCTCGTAGCCCATTTCCTCCGGGTCCTTGGCCTTGGCCTGCAGATCCGCCGGCGTCTCCCGGAACGGCCGCTGCCACAATTCCGCGAACGCGATATCGATGATCCTCTCACGTTCAGGCATGTACCGGATGTGCCCGTTCTCGACCACCCAGCGCGCCGACGCGGAGTCCCATCGCGCCTCGGGAGCGTTCATGATGTAGGACGGGTACTCGTAGCCCGTGCCTTCGCGGCTGATCTTGAGGTCCAGGATGCGGCCCGCGTGGGCGTCCAGCCGGCGAATGAAGTAGTAGCGTCCCTCGTCTCCCCGGTACACGAAGTTCAGGCGGACGTCGAACTCCTGCTGCTCCTCCTCGATCGCTTCCACGGCCCGACGGTTGGAGTCCGGAACGACCTCCGCCAGTGCCAGCGCGAGAAAGCTGATCGCCATGCTGAGGACCAGTATCGGTGCCACGAGGCGGTAGAAGCTCACGCCCCCCGCCTTGACCGCGGTCACCTCGAAGTGCCGGGTCATCCGGGAAATCGTGAACACCGCTGCCAGCAGGCAGGCGATGGGGAACGCCAGGAGAATCTGGTAGGGAAGCTGATAAAAATAGAAAGCAGCGACCTGTGCCTGCCCGACTCCGTCTGACAGGAAATTGTCGAGCCGGTCCGTGAGGTCGATCACCTGGAACAGGAATGGCACGCCCAGGACACAGATGAGGAAGATCTTCAGGAACTGCGATGCCACGTACCGGTCGAGGATTCTCACCGGCCGGGCCTCCGCGCGACGAAGAACCCGCCGATGCCGATCAGGCCGAACAGGATGTTGGGGCTCCACATCGCGAGGGCCGGCGACAGGAACTGCCGGTCGGCCAGCTTCTCGCCACCGATCAGCGCTACGTAATACAGGCAGAACACTCCGAGGCTGACCCCGACGACCAGCCCGACACCGCCTCTCCGGAACCGCACGGCGATGGGCACTCCGATCAGAACGAACACGATGCACGCGGCCGGGATCGTGAACTTCTTCCAGATCTCGACCTGGAATCGGTTGGCGCGCTCCCGGTGCCGCTGCAGCTGGATCGCGTTCGCACGGAACGAATTGTAGGCGGATGACGGGACCTCGAGCCTGCGCCCCGTCTTCCAGGCATCCGCCACCGGCCCGGCCGTGTCCGACGGTGCGAGCTCCGCCTCGTCCGGCGCGAGGCCCCCGAGGCGTCTGGAAGTGGCGGCCATCGCCATGGCGTGGCTCACGCGTTCCACCTGCGCGGCCTGCTCTTCGGCCTCGCTCACGTGGACGAGCATGGAGTCGATCGGCTGCTCACGGTCGCTGCGGAACTTGCTCATGTCCCGGTTGAGCTCGTTTCCGACCTCGGCCACGCGGAACTCGTTCCTGTCGAACCACACCTCCCGGAAGGCGTCCGGCGCGTCCGTTCGGGTCTCCACCACCTTGCCGTCGAACAGAGTCAGGTAGAGGTCCGTCATCGACGCGTTGAAGGCCATGAGTCCGCTGTCCGCGTAGATCGTCCTGGATCGATCGACGTCCCTTTCGTCCCAGATCGTGACGTTCTCCAGGCGGCTGGTGGCGTTGTCGATCCGTGCGGCCTGGATGAACAGCCGACGATCGATGACCTCGTTCACTCGCCGTTCCTGCAGGGCAAACGTCGGCTGCTTTCGCGTGATGCTCACCCGGAGGCTCGCGAGCCGGTGGTTTGCTTCGGGGAGCACGGCGTCGTTGAACCACACCATGCCGACGGCGACCAGCGTGGCCGCCACGACGGCGGGGGCTGCGATCCGGGCGAGGCTCACTCCGCTGGCCTTCATGGCCGCGATCTCGTTGTCGGCCGCCAGCCGGTTGAACGCGTATAGGACAGCCACGAGCACGGCCATGGGCACGATCACGGCCAGGATGAACGGGATCGAGTAGAAGAAGACCTCCACGATCACCCGGGCGCCCAGGCCTTTCCCGATCAGCTTGCCGAACTGCTTGGCCAGCTGGTCGAGCAGCATGAGCATGGTGAGCGTGCTCACGGCGAACGCGAACGGCGCAATATGTTGTCGCAGGACGTATCGGCTGAGGATCCTCATGGCCTCGAATCAGGAACGCGTACCTTGCCGGAAACTCACTTAGACGTAATGTACCGCCGAACGTCCCGAAGGCTCCATAGCTGCTAACGCGGCTCGCCCCATTACTCGGACAGGCTCCCAGGAGAGGCATGCCGGGCATGCCAGATACGCCTCGTTCCGTCGCGATCGTGCTGCTCAGCGCGATCGGCGACGTCGTCCACGGCATGCCGCTCGCAACGTCGCTTAAACGGGCGTGGCCGGGGGCTCGGATCACGTGGGTCATTCAGCCGGTCGCGCACGCCCTGGTCGAGCCTCACCCGGACGTCGACGAGTACGTCGTGTTCGATCGCTCGAGGGGACTGCGCGCGTTCCGGGACTTCCGGAAAGCTGTCTCGGGCCGCCGGTTCGACCTGGTCGTGGACCTGCAGGTCTACCTCAAGGCGGGACTGCTGACGGGCGTGCTCGAATCTCCCCGGAAGCTCGGATTCGACCGCCGCCGCGCCCGCGATCTGAACTGGCTGTTCACGACGGAGCGGATTCCTGCAGCCGCGATGCAGCACGTGCAAGATCAGTATTTTGAGTTCCTCGACCACCTGGGCGTACCGACGGTCAGGGAGTGGAACTTTGCCTTCAGCCCGGAGGAAAAGGCTGCCCGGCGCGGCTTCTTCGACGACCTGGATCGTCCGGTCCTGGCCGTGGTCGTCGGAACCACGAGGCCGGGCAAGAACTGGCTTCCGGAGCGGTATGCGCGGGTGCTCGACGTGGCGGAGAACGACCTGGGGCTTCGTACCGTGATCGTCGGAAGCGAGAATCCGGTCGAGACGGCCGCGGCGCGAGAGGTGGTCGAGATGACACGGGCGCGTCCGCTCGTTGCCCTGCGCAACGATCTGCGCCGCTTGGCCTGGCTGCTGGACGGGTCCGCGCTGTTGCTGAGTCCCGACACGGGGCCCCTCCACATCGCGTCGGCGCTCGAGACTCCCGTGATCGGCCTGTACGGATACACGGATCCGAAGCGGGTGGGCCCGTACCGCACGTCGCACGAGCTCGTCGTTGATCGCTATTCCAGGCCGGGCGAGACCGTTCCGTCGACAGAGTCTCGCACCGGCAACATGGAGCGAATCGAGGTGAACGAGGTGCTGGAGAAGCTGGAGCTCGGTGTTCGGGAGTACGTGTGAGCAGCCACGGGCGTGGCACGCGGTGATCGGACTCCGCGGGGTGGTGCGGGTGACGGGAGGTGCCATATTCCAGCGCCGGCGTACCTGTCGACTTGAGCTGTCCGCCAGAAGGGAGACCGCAGCGACCGCCTGTGAGTAAGGGGAGAATCCTGTGGGTCGACGACGAGGTCGATCGGCTCCGTCCGCACACGCTGCTCCTCATCCGGGAGGGCTACCACGTTGACGCCGTGATGAACGGGGCGGATGCGCTGGAACTTCTGGAGCAGGAGGACTACGACCTGATCCTGCTCGACGAGCAGATGCCGGGGCTCCGGGGGATGGAGGTGCTGAGCGCGATTCGGGCCGCGGGTCGGGACCTGCCAGTCGTCATGGTCACGAAGAGCGAGGCGGCGGAGACCCTGCACGAAGCTCTCGGGCGCAGGGCGGACGACTACATCGTCAAGCCGACCAGCCCTCGACAGATCCTCTCGGTCGTGACCCGGCTCCTGGCGGGCGCGGGTCTGCGGCAGCAACAGGCGGCGCGCGAGTTCACGACCCGCTTCGGCGAGCTGCGGGACGCCATGATCTCGGCCGACTCGTGGCAGGACTGGGCCGGGCTGTACAGCGAGCTGGTGAACTGGGACCTGCGCCTGGAGGAAGCGGGCGAGTCGGGCCTGGTGGAGACGATCGACGCGCTGTACGCGGATGTCAGGCGCAACTACTCGGAGCTCGTCGTGGAGCGGTACTCGGAGTGGCTGCACGAGGAAGGTGAGGTCGGACCGCCGCTGTCCGTGGACATCATGGAGCGGTTCTTCGCGCCGCTCCTGGGCGAGGACAAATCGGCGCTGCTGCTCGTGATCGACTGTCTGCGGCTGGATCAGTGGCGCGCCATCCGCCCGCTTCTGTCTGATCTGTTCGAGGTGGAGGAGGTCCTCTACTCGTCTCTCCTTCCGACGGCCACGCCTTTTTCCCGAAACGCCATCTTCAGCGGGATGTTTCCGGACGAGATCGAGGAATCGCGCCCGGGCTGGTACGATGCGGGATCGGAAGCGGGATACAACACGTTCGAGGACGAGCTGTTCGCGGCCCACGTGAAGGAGCTCGCCGGCCCCGGCGTGCGGACCCATTACGAGAAGGTGTTTTCGGCGGATCAGGGAGAGGCGATGCTGGGTCGTCTCGCGGGGTATCTGTCCGGGTCCTCGGCCACGGCGCTGGTGTTCGGGTTCGTGGATCTCCTGACGCACGGCCGGAGCGAGTCGAGATTAATCTGGGAAGTCGCGCGGGACAATTCGGCCCTGCGGGCGCTGACGGTGTCGTGGTTCGAACGCTCTGCGGCGTTCGGCGCCGTGAAGGAAGCGGCGAGGCGAGGTGTTCCGGTGCTGCTCACAACGGATCACGGGTCGGTACACTGCAACCGGCCGCTCACGATCTACGCGCACCGCGATGCCACACCCAACCTGCGCTACAAGTTCGGTCGCGACATGCGGGTCGATAACCGGGCCGGCGTATTCGCCGTGAACGACCCCGTGCAGCTCCGCCTTCCGCCTCGCGGTTTTCATGCGACGTACATGATATGCCAGGACGACTACTTCTTCGTGTATCCCACGAAGTTGCGCGAGTACCAGGGCCGATACCGTGACAGTTTTCTGCATGGCGGCGTGAGCCCGGAGGAGATGGTACTCCCCGTGGCGCTCCTCACTCCGAGATCCTGAGGACGCCAGCCATGTGGTCTTCGTACATCCGTCTATTCCGCTACGTGGGGCCGTTCACCGGCCTCCTCCTGGGCTCCATCGTCCTGATGGTCGTGTCGGCGGTGCTCGACGCATTCAGCCTCGTGCTCCTGATCCCGTTCCTGCAGTCGCTGTTCGGGGTGGAGATACTGACGGGAGCGGACACGAGCAGCCTCGAACAGCTGCTCGACGGATGGTTCGGGGTCTGGCTGCGCTCGGGCGACCCCCTGGACGCCCTGCGGAACGTGTGTCTGCTGGTGCTCGGGGCCCTGTTCCTCAAGAATTTCACCCTGTATGGGGCACGCCTCCTGACTGTGTACGTGGAGGAGCACGTGGGGCGCCACATGCGGGACGACGTGTACGGGCACCTGCAGTACCTGCCCCTCTCGTTCTTCGGCCGCATGAAAGTGGGTCAGCTGATCACACGCGTTCTGAACGACACGCGGGAGGCGCGCACGGCCATCACGTTCGCCCTTACCGATGTCCTGCGACAGGTGGTCACGGCCCTCACCTACATTACTTTCCTCCTGCTTCTTTCCTGGCAGCTCACGCTGGTCGCACTCGTCACGGGTCCGCTGGTCGCGGTGTTTCTCAGCCCGGTTCTCCGGCGATTGAAGGGCGCCTATGCCAAGGCGTTCCAGCAGAGGGGAGAGCTCCTGTCCGTCGCCCAGGAGACCATGAGCGGAATCCGGCTCGTGAAGTCCTTCGGGGCCGAAGAGTACGAGAGCGAGCGTTTCAGCCGTAACTCGAATCAATACGCCCGTCGCATGGTGCGGGCCAACGCCCTCAGCCAGGCGGCGGGCCCGATCTCGGAGACCCTGTCGTCCGTCATCGCTATCGTGCTGATGTGGATCGGCGCCAACATGGTGCTCGGCACGGGCGCTCTCAGCGCGGCAGTGTTCATCTCGTTCATCACGATGGCCGTGCGCCTCATATCGCCCGTAAAGGCCGTCGCCCAGTTCCCGGTTAAGCTCCAGCTATCCGTCGCGGCTGCCGAGAGGTTCTTCGAGGTGCTGGACACGCCGCCGGAGCCGTCTCACGTCGGTGAATCCCGGTCGGTCGTAGCGCCGCCCAGCGACTCGATCCGATTCGAGCAGGTCGACTTCGAGTACGAAGAGAGCCGGCCCGTGCTGCGCAACATCCACTTCGAGGCACGACCGGGAGAGGTGGTGGCGCTGGTGGGGCCTTCCGGGGCGGGGAAGAGCACGTTCGTCGATCTCCTCCCGCGGTTCATCGATCCGACCGGCGGTCGGATCACGATGGACGGGCGGGACCTGAGAGACTGGCCCCTGGGCTCGCTGCGGTCGCTGTTCGGAGTGGTGAGCCAGGAGACCGTGATCTTCCACGACACCGTGCGCGCGAACATCAGCTACGGCACGGATCGGCCCGAGGACGAGATCTACGACGCGATCCGAGCGGCGAACGCCGAGGAGTTCATACGGGACCTGCCGGACGGTCTCGACACGTTGCTGGGAGACAGGGGCGTCCGTCTGTCCGGTGGTCAGCGGCAACGGGTGGGGATTGCCCGCGCCATTCTTCGCGATCCACCCCTCCTGATCCTGGACGAGGCCACGTCATCGCTCGACACCGAATCCGAACAGCTGATCCAGGCCGCGCTGGAGCGACTGCTCCGCGGCCGCACAGTGTTCGTGATCGCCCACCGGCTGTCCACGATCAGGGGGGCAGACCGGATTCTGGCCCTGGACGAGGGCCGGCTCGTCGAGTCGGGAACGCACGAGGAGCTTTACGATGCGGGCGGTCTGTACCGGCGTCTGTGCGACCTGCAGTTCGCGTCTCCGATGACGCAGCCGGGATCGCCGCCAGACGGAGAGCCCGGGGGTTAGCGGCTTCCGCCGACCACCGGGGGTTGTTTGGAAGCCTGTCAAGCGGCCGTGGGCGGCTCCGGCGGGGCCTCATAGGCTCGCATCAGGGCTTCCCACTCGGCCAGAGCGACGTCCAGCCGGAGTTTCCGAAACGAGCGTTGCAGACGCCTGAGACTCGCCCGCGCCCGCCGTTCGCCGACGGGTCCCGCGAGAACGGACCCGCGGTCGAAGTCGATCACCGTTGCCGGTCCTTCCCCCTCCTCGGGTATCAGGACGTTGTGCGCGTTCAGGTCCGGGTGGACTCCTCCGGCCAGGTGCAACAGCCGGATCGCACGGCCCATGGACTCGAGTACGAGCGGCGTGCGGGTCGCCGATGCCACGGCCAGAATCGAAGCCGCCGAATGTGTCTTCGGGATCCTGCGTGTCACCAGGCATGCCTGGTAGCCGGGCTTCATCTCCACCTGGACGGCCGCGAGGACCTCGGGAACCGGCGCTCCGCGCCTTCGCAGCCTGTGCGTCGTTACGAGCTCGGTGAACGCACGGTTTCCCAGAAAGTACCGGCGCTCGTTGAACTGTTCGACCCAGCCGCCACGCCGGTAGAGACGGACGACCGCTTCCCCGAGGGGCCCCGCCGATACAACGCGCACGACCCCGCGGCCTCCCGGAATCTGTGCCGCCGACTGCGGCGGAGAGTCCGTCCCGGGCACGGAGTGGAGCGGAGAGCGCGTGCAGTCACGAAGGCAGTGCTGCTCGAACGGCTCGACGAAGTCATTTCGGACGATGGCGGTCGTGCCCGGCGACGGGACCACCGTGAATTCACTCATCATCCAGTCGGGCAGCTTCGCTCGCATATGACCAAGATGCCACGAACGACCCGGCCGCGCGACGACCCGGCTCGTTGTAGGGTCGCGTGCCGGTGCTTACCTTCCGCCGCATGAAGAAGCTATCCGCACGGGGTGAGTGTTCGTGACTCGGCCACCGCTCCGTGTACTGCATGTAGATTCGGGCCACGACTGGCGGCTGACCCGTGACCAGGTGAGCCTGCTGGCGGACGGGTTGCGGCGGTTTCCCTACGTGCACCAGACCGTGGCGACGCTGGAGCGCTCGCGACTGGAGCGTGCGGCGCGGGACATGGGCATCCACGTCATCTCGCTTCCGTGGGCGGTGGGCACCGACCCCCGGGCCCTCCGCACGCTGGCACGCCACATGAGGCGTCGGTGGGAGGTCGTGCACGCGCACGATACACATTCCCTCCGGCTGTTGACCTACCTGATAGCGCTCGAGGGCTCACAGAGCTCCATCGTGGCGACTCGCCGTACCGTGGTCCCACTTCGCTCAGGTTGGAAGTGGCGGCGCGCGCATCTCGTGCTTGCCCTGTCGGAATCCGCTCGTGAAGCATTGATCGCGGGCGGAGTGGAGCGCACGCGGATAAAGGTAATTCCCGAGGGTCTCGATTCGGACGGGCTTGAACCGCAACGCCCCGGCATTCTGCGCAACGTTGCCGGAGCCCTGCCTCAGCACTTCCTCGTAGGATCGCTGGCGGCCATGGGATCCGATCGGGATCATGCCACGCTGATTCGCGCCGCGGCCCTGGTGGTAAAGAAGCACACCAACGTGCGGTTCGCGATCTTCGGCGACGGCCCCGAGCGTGGACGCCTCGAGAACCTGATCGATGTGTTGGGAATGGAGGGCTGGGTCTGTCTCCCCGGTTTCGTGGAGAACGCCCGACGGTCCCTGTCCGACCTCAACCTCCTCGTAATGCCGTCTCTGCAGGAAGAGCTTTCGACGGGCTGCCTGGAGGCCATGTGGCTGGGTGTGCCGGTCGTCATGACGGCCGCGGGGGACGGGCGGCTGCGCGCAGAGGGCATCGAACCGGTCCGGCGCGGCGATCACGCAGAACTGGCTGAAGTGATCGGTCGTTTCATCGACGATCGGGATCGGCGCGAGAGTACGGGTTCTCTTGCCCGCGACTACGCCCGGGCGCACGGGGCAGACGTGATGGTGCGCTCGACTCTCGATGCTTACGAGGCGGTCGCCCGCCCGTCACGAAGAAGCGTATGAAGCTCTGGGACCTGGGCGCATGAAGCTCCGGGACCTGATGGAGTATGTGCCGGCGCGCGCGTTCGAAGCCGGTCTCGGATCTCTCCCCGCACCGGTGGCCGATCGGCTCGGGTTCGGTGCGGGGGACGCCGCCCGGAGGTTCGGGGTGAGGCGGGAGCTCGTCGAGCGGCAGATCGGAGAGGCGTTTCCCGAACGGTCGGAAGATTGGATCCGAGAGACGACCCACGCGTGCTATCGACACTTCGGTCGAGAGATCGCGGCGATAGCCCGGCTCGGTCGCACGGGGGCCGCGCGTCTCTTTCGTGGGGTGAAGCTCGGTGAAGAAACCGTCGCTTGGCACAACGAGGTGACCCGGGGTAAGGGATCGATCATCGTCACCGGTCACGTGGGCAACTGGGAAGTCGCCGGCGCCTTGCTCGCAGCAGCCGGACTGTCCATGGCTGCGGTCGTGAAGCGGCAGCGCAATCCGGCGTTCGACGAGCGCCTCCTGGAGACACGTCGACGCGTGGGGATCGAGCCGATCTACATGCAGGACGCGAATACCCGGATTCCGCAGGCGCTTCGCGAAGGGAAGACCGTGGCCCTGGTCGCGGACCAGGACGCGGGCAGGCGCGGAATCTTCGTGCCGTTTCTGGGCCGGCCGGCCTCGACTTTCCGCGGTCCCGCCCGGCTCGCGCTCTCGCAGAACGTCCCGCTATTCTTCGGCGCTGCTGTTAGAGTGGACGCGGGGTATGGCTCGGTGCTGGAGCTGGTGGACGTGCCGCCGCAGGGCGACGGCCAGGAGGTCGAGTTCACGCGGCGATGGGTTGCACATCTGGAGTCCTTGATTCGCCTGCATCCGGAGCAGTACTTCTGGTTCCACCGTCGCTGGAAGACCCGGCCCGCTGGAACGACTGCACCGGAGGGACGGTAATCACTGGAACGAGCAGGGTTCTTCAACAGCCTGTTAGGGGCCTGTCCGAGTAATGGGGTGCGGCCGCGCACAGGGGGCTTACGCGTGTTCAGCGTAGGAACGACGACGAGTCGTAGCACGGCTACGGCGAGGAGGAGAGACACCCGATCAACCACGTAATCCCCCTGTGCCCTTCGGGTTAGGGCGGCACAGGGCCATCTCTGTCGTTAGCACCCCTCGACGTAGCTATGGCTATGCCTGCGGGGTGCCGCCTATGATCTGGCCCTGTGACGCTGCTAACGCGGCTCGCCCCATTACTCGGACAGGCCCCTAGCCACTCACGGGCCAAGGGTCCGTGAGTCGTGGGACAGCGAAAGGAGTGACGTGCGACGTGATTTTCGTCACGCTGCCAGTACATGACGAGGAGCACACGGTCGGTGTGCTCATGTGGAAGATCCGCAAGGTGTTTGCCGCTCTCGACCGGGACTTCAGGATCCTCGTCGTGGACGACGCCTCGACGGACGGTACGGCTGACGTGCTGGAGCCCTACCGCCGCGTCCTGCCGCTGACGGTCTACCGGAACGCCACTCGAATTGGCTATGCCGCTTCCCTGGAGCGATTGATCAGGGAGGCGGTGCGCGCGTCACGCTACCCGAAGCGGGACGCGCTCATCGTGATGCAGGCCGACTTCACCGACGGCCCAGAGATGATTCCGGAGATGCTGCGGAGGTTTCAGGGCGGAGCCGACCTGGTGGCGGGACGCGAGGTCGATGTCCGCGCCGCGCCGCGAGCGGTGAAGCTGGCCCGCATCGGGGCCGGAATGATCGCGAAGCCGGGGGCCATAGCTGCCGAGGTAGAAGATCCGTACTGCGGATTCCGGCTGTATCGCCTCGTGACCCTCAAAGGAGCTCTCAGGCAGGTGCCCGAGGGTGGGGCGCTGCTGCGCCACGAAGGATGGGCGTCGAGCCTGGAGCTCCTCACCGCAGTCACGCCGCACCTGCGAAGCGCGGTCCAGGTGGACATCTTCACGGACTATTCACGCCGTTACCGCCGAAGCCGTTTCCGGGCCGGCGCCACACTCTGGGGTCTTCTCCGGGCGTCGCGCGATCCCAGGCTTCGACGGGGCACGGCCGAGGGTCGCGCATGACCCTGCGCGCGGTGGCCCGGTCGCTCATCCTGACCCTGGTCTGTGTAACGGCCGTTGGCACCGGGGCCGCCCGGGGTCAGACTCCGGCGGGCGATCCGGTTCAGGCATGGAAGTTTCCGGTCGGTGAGCGGATGGAGTTTTCGGTCAACTGGGGGCGCGTGCGCCTTGGAGAGGGGTCGCTGGAGATCGAGGCCATCGATTCGATCGCGGGACATTCCGGCTATCGAGTCGCGATGGAAATGTGGGGCGGCCCTCCGTTCTATCGCGTTCAGGACCGCCAGGTGAGCTGGATCCTGCCCGATCCCCTGAGCTCCATCCGATTCGAGCAGCGACTCAAGGAGGGCAGCTACAAGAGAGATACGCGGTACACGTTCGATCTCGAGTGGATGACCTACGACCGGTTCGACATCATCGACGACGAATGGCGGGCGAGACAGGAAGAGACAGCCGTTCCGATTCTCGATGGAGCGCTCGACGATGTGTCGTTCCTGTATTTCGCCCGTCTTCTCCCCCTCGAAGTGGGCGAGCGGTACGAATTCGATCGGTACTTCAAGGACCAGGGCAACCCCGTGGTGATCGAGGTGCTGCGACGCGAGGAAATCCGCGTCCCGGCAGGGACGTTTCAGACGATCGTCCTTCGCCCCATCATCCAGACAGGCGGGGCATTCGGTGATGATGGCGAGGCCGAGCTCTACCTGAGCGATGACGACCGGCGCGTGATCGTTCGCCTCAAGACGAGCATGGCGCTCGGATCGGGCAACATGTTCCTGACCCACTACGAGCCTGGAAACGGACCGCTGATTCCCGTCGGCGAGATGGATGCGCCGTCCGCTTCCCGGACTCCGGACGCAGACCTGCCTTGAGCCGTCAGCAGGGGCCTGGAGACGAGAGGGAGCGCCTGCGCCGCATCTCCGTGGCGGATCGGCCGAACAAGGTGTCGTCAGGCGATTTTGCCGGTCCTCGCCCGGCCGAGCCCGGAGCGTCCTTCGGGCAGTTCTATGATTCGTTGCCCCACATCCTGGTGGCCGACTCGCTTCGCTCGGTGGCCCGGGGTGTCGCCTCGGCCACGGTCTCGAAGAGGGCGATCGTGTGGATGCTGGGTGGTCACGTCGTGAAGACGGGGCTGTCTCTCGTGCTGATCGACCTGATGGAGCGCGGCGTGATCACGCACCTGGCCGTGAACGGCGCCACGGTGATTCATGACTACGAGACATGCCGGTGGGGCGGCACCTCGGAGGACGTGGAAGCCGGTCTGGCGGACGGCACGTTCGGCATGGCACTCGAGACCGGCCGGGACATGAATCTCGCGATCCGGAAGGGCACAGACGCCGGGCTCGGACTCGGCGCGGCGATCGCCGAGGACCTTGCGGGGAGGGACGACAACCGCCATCCGGAGCTGTCTCTGATCCTGGCATGCCGCCGGCTCGGCGTTCCGCTGACCGTGCACGTCGCCATCGGCGCCGACATCATCCACCAGCATCCGGAAGCGGACGGCGCGGCGATCGGCGAGTCCTCGTACGTGGATTTCCTGGCGCTGGTCAGGACAATCAGGGATCTGGACGACGGCGGTGTCGTGCTCAACGTCGGTTCGGCCGTGATCCTGCCCGAGGTGTTTCTCAAGGCACTGACGATGTGCCGGAACCTGGATGACGGCGCCCCGCGCGGTTTCATGACGGCCGACTTCGACATGATCCGGCAGTATCGTCCACGCGTGAACGTGGTCGAACGGCCGACGCGCACGGGTGGTGGCAAGGGATACCAGATCACGGGTCATCACGAGATCATGGTGCCGCTTCTCGCGTGGGCCGTTGCCGAGGAGCTGTCGAGATAGTATACCGTCTCAGTAATTCCGCTGTCATTCGGGCACGGATGCATTCCCTGAATTCATCGTTTTCGGAGAACTGGCGGCGCTTTGCGGCGTCATCCGACCTCGGGTATATTAGGCGCAGCAAGGCCCGTTGGCCGCGCGGCTCGACGCGAGAGTCGGCGGCGGCGGGACGGATTGAATCAACAAGGAGGAGCTTTGTCACGCGGACGACCCCAGCAGACGGAGTTGGATCTGGCTCGAGATGAGCTGTTCAGTCATATTCAGCGATGCGGTGTGCTCGACGCCGAGGACACTGAGCGCAACAATTGGATGTCCGACACCGTCGCATACCTGCGAGAGCGGCATCCAGGCCTTTCGGTCGTGGAAGTGGAACAACTGGAAGCGATAGGGCACAGATACTGCCAGCCGGCGATCCCGTTCGGCTCGTCCGACGAGGACGGCGCCGAAGTTACCGACTGAGAGCCAGACGAGGTCGGCACAACCTGAACCCGCCGCTCAAGCGACCGGCAACGGTCTCCCACGCTCGTGCCGCACACGTGGTGCGAGTGAGACCAGACTCGACACCGGGTGGGCTCGGCCGAGCCCCCCGGAACGGGCTTGACTCCCCAGCGCGTATTCCGTGATGGACGCATCCGCGACCGCAAAGATCCTGGCAGTCGTCGGTCTGATCGCCGCGAACGCGTTCTTCGTGGCGGCGGGATTCGCCTTGATCGCCTCGCGGCACGAGGATCCGGACGAGTCGGACAATGACGGAACGGGTCCCGATCCGGGAGTAGTTAGGGCCCGGCGGTCGCTCGACCGACCGGTCTCGGCGACCCAGGCAGGGATCACGCTGTGCTCCCTGGCGTTGGGCTGGCTCGGGGTCAGCGTACTTGCTCCCCTGATCCACCAGGGACTGGATGCCGCCGGCATCCCCCTTCCGAGCGGCGTCGGGTTCGCGGTCGCGGTCGTGCTGGCGCTGGCCGGGATCGCGGTGCTCTATCTCCTCCTGGGAGAGCTTGCCCCCCGTGCGCTCGCGCTGGCGGGCCCGGGGCGCGTGGCACGAGCCGTCGCTCTCCCCATGAACTTGTTCAACACCTTGATGGCGCCACTGCTGTGGCTGATCAACGGCCTGGCGGCCCCGATAGTGAGCCGCAGCGGCATGGATGTGCCCGGCGCGTACGGCAGGGTGCACGGCCCCGAGGAGATCGAGGCGCTACTGCGTCACAGCCGCGCCGAGGGTGTGGTCGAGGAGGACGAAGAGGAGATGATCCACGGCGTGTTCGAGCTCACGCGGACCGTCGCTCGAGAGGTCATGACTCCCAGGCCCGACATCGTGGCTTTTCCGGAAACGGCGACGCTGGACGAAGTACTGGACACGGCAGTCGAGTCCGGATATTCGCGCTTTCCCGTGTACCGCGAATCGATCGACGACATAACAGGTGTGGTGTTGATCAAGGATCTTCTTCGCTGGATGCGGCGCGAGACGCCCGGAGATTTCTCCCTCGCAACAGTGGCGAGGGAGCCGTTCTTCATTCCGGACACCAAGCCGGTGGACGATCTTCTCGCCGAGCTCCGCGACCACAAGCTCCACCTGGCCGTGGTCGTGGACGAGTTCGGCGGCACGGACGGTCTGGTTACCCTGGAAGACCTCATGGAGGAGATCGTCGGGGACATATTCGACGAGCACGATGTGGCGGAAGAGGAAATCGTGGTCCTGGGTGAAGGCCGTGCGCGGATCGACGGTGGTACCGATCCGGCCGACCTGATCGAGCAGTTCGGGCTCGGCGAGATCGACGATATCGAAGAGTACGACACCGTCGCGGGATACGTCATCGGTAAACTCGGCCGGATTCCCGCCGCCGGCGAAATCGTTCGCCTGGGCTCGGCCGAGCTCGAGGTGGCCGAGACGATCGAACGGCGCGTGACGAGCCTGGTATTGCGTGTCGTCAGCGACTCTCCGGAGCCAGAGGAATCGGCCGACGGCGAAGCCGCTGGGAAGTCCGGTTCATGACCGAACCGTCGAATCGGGAGACCATATGGGAAGACTGAGTCGCCGGAGGTTCATACGGAATCTGGGTGTGGCAGCCGGAGCCGGTGCGCTCGCGCCCGGCGTCGTGGGGAGGGACCTGGTGGCGAAGCCCGCACGACGGGGCGTGGCCGGGCCTCTGATCCTGGACGGAGCCGCCACACGGCCGGCGGCCGTCTCCAGCGGGAACGGCCTGCGCGCCACCGAGACGGCCCTCGAGGCGATTCGGGCAGGACTAGGCACCCTGGAAGGGGTCGTAAGCGGGGTGAATCGGGTGGAACAGGACCCCGACGACCGTACGGTGGGCTACGGAGGACTTCCCAACGCCATGGGAGTCGTTCAGCTCGACAGCCAGGTGTACGACGGACCGACCCGAGGAGTTGGCGCCGTCGCTGCCCTCGAGGGATACGTCCATCCCTCACGGGTGGCCCTCGCGGTGATGCGATACACGGATCACGTGCTGCTCGTCGGGCGCGGAGCCGCCCGGTTCGCCGCCGAGATGGGATTCGAGCAGACGGACCTTCTCACACCGCGGTCTCGCGAGCAGTGGCTGCGGTGGCGGGCGCGCCTGTCGGACCAGGACGACTATCTCACGCCCGAGGAGAGCGGAGAGCCGATCGAGGACTTCTCGGACCCCGGCGGGCCTGGATCAAACGGGAACGGGGAGACCGTCGGCGCGCTCGACTCTCATGACGGCGTCAGGCCGATGGGAACGATCCATTGCTCGGCCGTCGACGCCGAAGGTAATCTGTCAGCAGTGACCACGACGAGCGGGCTGTTCTTCAAGGTGCCGGGGCGTGTGGGTGACAGCCCGCTGCCCGGCTGTGGCTGCTACTGCGACAACGATGTCGGGGCGGCGGGATCGACGGGGCGGGGCGAGGCAGTCATCAAGACGGTCGGCTCGCACCTTATCGTCGAGGAGATGCGGCGGGGTGCGCACCCGACGGACGCCTGCCTGACGGCCCTGCAGCGCATCGTGGACTGGACGGTGGAAGGCCGTCTGCTGGACGAAACGGGTCGTCCCAACTTCAACGTGAGCTATTACGCCGTGAACAAGCGGGGCGAGACGGGAGGCGCCGTGATCTGGTCCGGACGGCAGCACTCCGTCAACGACGAGCGAGGGAATCGGTTGGTGGACAGCGCGTACCTCTTCGAACGCGGGTAAGGAGGGGGCATGGAAGGTTCCCGGTTCTGGAGTTCAGAGGAGTACGACCGTCAGGCGCAGCGCCTGTATGAAGCCGGCGACTACGACGGCGCACTGGAAATGCTGCGGCGGGGTGCGGCCCTGTTTCCGCGAGCCGTGGAGCTGCTCGTGTCCATGGGCTACGCGCAGCTGGCGCGCGAGGAGTACCTGTGGGCCCGGAGGTCGTTCGCCCGGGCCCTGGAGAGCGAGCCGGACCACGAGGATGCACTCGTGGGTCTGGGCGAGACCCGGTTGAAGCTTGGAGAGAGGGCTCGCGGATTCCAGTGCTTCGAGCGCGTGCTGGATCTCGGTTTCGGGCGGGACCTGGATCTGATGCTCTCGATCGGCCGGGTTCTGTATCGGGAAGGCCTGTGGGAGCACGCCGAGCGCTTCTTCCGCCGCGCCGTAGCGGCAGACGAGAAGAGTGCCGACGCGGCCGCCGACCTCGCCTACACCCACCACAGCCGGGGAGACGGGGTGCAGGCCCGGCTCTGGCTCGAGCGAGCTCTCGATCTCGATGAGGAGAAGCACGAAGCCCGGTCCATGCTCGCCAACCTGTTCTACGAGGGAGGCGAGCCGGAGAAGGCGCTCGAGCATCTCGAGCGCATCCCGCTGGACAGCCTGTGGGATGCGGTGAGCGTATGGCGACTCGTCGAGCTGGTGCGTGCGTACCGCGAGGTCTCCGACGGGGCCCGGGAGCTGGATCCCTATCTCGAGCGCCTGGACCAGCTGTTCGTGGACCCGACTCCGGAAGAGCGCATCCTGCTGGAAGTAGAGCTCGAGGCTGCGGGCCTCGACGCGACCGCGGCTGGAAGTCGGGATCAGCTGGACCTGTTCGGTGGTGATCCCGCAATGGCGCCGGGGCTACCTCGACTGGAGGGCAGCTGGACGGGCATCGTGCGCGCGATGTGCCAGAGCTCTGCCGATCCGAGTCAGTCGGTCGAGGAGTTCATGCGTGAGACGGCGCGCCGCGTCAGGGATCTGACCGGAATCGAGATACCGGACGACGACCCGGAGGCGTTTCTCAAGGCATCGGCCCGAGCGGGAGTGCTGCATATCGACCGTTAGGAGCCTGTCCGAGTATCATGGCTCGCCTCACTATTCGGACAGGCTCGCGGTCTGTTGAAGAAGTACGGTGGATTGTGCGCAATGAACCGGCACGAAGGGCCACGCCCCCGCACGCTGCGTGTGGGGGCGACGCCGTTGCGGAGGGGTGGAAACAGGGAGATGAGACATGAGCGATGACATGAAGGGCCTGCTGGTCCAGAGACTCACGGAAGAAGGGATGCCGATCGAGATTCCGATCTCCGTCGCCGAGCTTCACCGCAGGCTCCTGCCGTACCCGCTGTGCCGTGACCGACTTCGCTTCGCGAGCAAAGCCGAGTACGACCTGGGATTCCTGAACCTGCTCGTGGACGATCTGAGCCTTCACGTGCCCGAGACGGCCTTGCGGGAGGCGGTCAGACAGGAGCTGGGGTCTCCAGAGCCGGGACTGGCTCTGCTCCAGCGCTTCGCGGCTTCGGAAGTCCGTATGCGGAGTCTGGCTGGCGGGATGGCCGGAGCACCGACGGATCTCACGGAATCAGCGGGAGACACGGAGATGCCCGGAGCTGCCGCCGAGACCGGACCGCCCATCTTCGAGCTGGAGACGGGAAGGTCGCGTGGCGACTACCTGCCGGGTCTCGACGACCCGCTGTTCGTGCCCCGGGACGAAGCGGCCGATGCCCTCGGCCTGTCCACGGCGGATCGGAAAGATGCTCCGCCGGATCGAGCGCCCGCCTCCGCGGAGGCGGGCGAGGTAGAGTCCTGTAGGAGCTGCGATGCAGCCCTGCCCGACAGAGCCGGAGTGCGGTTCTGCCCGCGGTGCGGTGCGGACCAGGAACGGTGGCCCTGCCCCGGATGCGGAGAGGAAGTAGAGCGGGGGTGGAGTTACTGCGCACTGTGCGGTAAACTACTGCCCACACAATAGGAGAGTGGCGTGCGGCATACGCACCCACACAGTAGTCGAATACCGGGAAGCATACAGGAGTAATCGATAATGATCGAGAAGAAGATCTGGGGGCTGACGCTGGTCGCCCTCGTCGCGGTTGGCCTCTCCGCCTGTGGTGGCGATGCGAGCGCGAACGGCAACGGTGAGGCCGACGCAGCGTCGGCGCAGGTAGTGGCTGCCGAGGCTGACATGGACGTGGCCGAGGCCGAGACGGAAGCGATGCCGCAGGAACTGCCCGAGGGAGTCACGGCCGCGATGGTAGAAGAGGGCGAGGGAATCTACAACGGGGCCGGAATCTGCATGTCGTGCCACGGCGCGACCGGCGAGGGCATCCCGAATCTGGGTGCCAACCTCACGGACGACGAATGGCTGCATATTGACGGCTCCTACGAGTCGATCGTAGAGAACATCATGACGGGCGTCACGTCGCAGGAGTCCAGCTCGGGCGTTCCGATGCCGGCCAAGGGCGGTGCCGCGATCACGGACGACCAGGTGAACGCCGTCGCCGCGTACGTCTGGACGCTTAGTAAGTAACGAACCGGCGGGACCGTTCGTTACTGAGTGCTGGAGGCCGGCGACCCCGAGGGCGCCGGCCTCTTTTTTCCATCGAATTCCAACTGGAGGCCTCTGCGGGATGATCCGCCCATGATCCGCATCGCCCTGATTCCCGGAGACGGGGTCGGCCCGGAGGTGGTGCGAGAGGCCGAACGGGTGCTCGAGTCCTGCGTCCGCGCGGGACTCGTCGAGATACGCACGGAGGTCTTTCCGCACGGGGCGGACCACTATCTGTCGACCGGAGAAACGCTGTCGGAGGAGAGCTTCGCGCGGCTGCGTGACGAGTTCGACGCGATTCTGCTTGGAGCGGTAGGCGATCCACGAGTTCCGGACGGACGGCACGCCCGCGACATTCTCCTCGGGCTGCGGTTCCACCTCGACCTTTACATCAACTTCCGTCCGGCCCGATTGCGGCTCGCCGAGCTGTCTCCACTCCGGTCGGCGGATCACACGCCGATCGACTTCGTCATTTTCCGCGAGAACACGGAAGGCCTCTACACGGGGGCGGGCCGGATCGAGGCCGCCGGGACCCCCGCCGAACGAGCGGTGAGTGAGGCGATTGCCACGAGATCGGGGGTGGAACGGATCGTAAGGGCCGCGTTCGAGTACGCGCGGTCCGAAGGACGCAGCAAGGTGACCCTGGGCGACAAGGCCAACGCCGTGCCTCACGTATACGGTTTGTGGCGCCGTGTATTCGCCGAAGTCGCCTCCGAGTATGAGGACATCGAAGCCGAGACCATGTACGTGGATGCGCTGGCGATGCAGCTGGTCCGCGCTCCCGAGCGATTCGAGGTTATCGTGACCTCGAACCTGCTTGGCGATATCCTTTCCGATCTGGCCGCGGAGCTCGTGGGTGGCATGGGGCTCGCGCCGTCGGCGAACCTCAACCCGGGCGTTCACGCGCTGTACGAGCCGGTGCATGGAAGCGCTCCGGACATCGTCGGCACCGGGGCGGCGAATCCGATGGCGGCGATTCTGAGCACCGCCTTGCTTCTTCGAGACGAGGGAGCGTCCGAGGCGGCGAACCGCGTGGAGGAAGCAGTAGACGAAGCCCTCCGCGCCGGCATGCGGACCCCCGATGTGGGTGGAGCCCGCACGACGGACGAAGTCGGTGCCTGGATAGCGCACAGAGTCGAGGCCGGCTGAACAACGGGAATGCCCCGGGACAGCGGAGTTTCGGGACGGTACACGAGGACACAGATACGGAGAGACCATGGGGACGATGGGAGCGGACAGACAGATCGTTTTCCTTGCCGCGGTCCGGACACCATTCGGGACGTTCGGCGGGAGCCTCAAGAATCAGTCGGCCACGGAGCTCGGGACACTCGCAGCCCGGGCAGCCGTCGAGAGGGCAGGCGTAGACCCCGCGGAATACGGCCAGGTCTTCTTCGGGAACGTGATCCAGACGTCGGCCGATGCCGTGTACCTGGCCCGCCACGTGGGTCTGAATGCGGGACTTCCGCTCGAAGTCCCGGCCATGACCCTGAACCGCCTGTGTGGATCCGGTTTCCAGGCGGTGATCGACGGGGCCGAGGACATACTGTACGGAGGATCGCGGGTCTGTCTGACCGGGGGCACCGAATCGATGAGCCAGGCGCCGCACGTCGTTCGTGGCGCCCGGTGGGGCCTCCGCCTCGGACCCTCGGTTCCGTTCGAAGACTCGCTGTGGGAATCGCTCACCGACACGTACTGCGGCTTCTCGATGGCCCAGACGGCGGAGAACCTGGCCGAGGAATACGACATCAGCCGTGAGGAAGTCGACGCGTACGCCCTGCGCAGCCAGCACCGGCTGAAGGCGGCGTGGGACAACGGTTGGTTCGACGAGGAAGTCATCCCCGTTACGCTGCTCAAGCGTGGGAAGGAGATCGAGTTCCGGATCGACGAGCACATGCGGCCCGACACGACTCTGGAGGCTCTCGCTTCGCTCCGCCCCTACTTCAAGAAGGACGGCCTGGTGACCGCCGGCAACGCGAGCGGCATCGGTGATGGAGCGGGGGCGCTGGTGATCTCCGACTCGGAGTTCGCCTCGGCACACGGCTTGAAGACGATGGGCAATCTGGTGTCCTGGGGCGTCGCAGGTGTGCCTCCGCGCATCATGGGAATAGGCCCCGCGCCCGCGGCTCGAAAGGCGCTGGAAAGGGCAAGTCTCACGCTCGACGACATGGCCGTGATCGAGGTCAACGAGGCCTTTGCGCCGCAGTATGTGGCGGTCGAGAAGGAGCTCGGTCTCGACCGGGAAAAGGTGAACGTCAACGGCGGCGCAATCGGGCTCACGCACCCGCTGGGCGCCACCGGGGCGCGGATCACGACGCACCTGCTGTACGAGCTGCAACGCAGGGGTGGGGGTCTGGGCCTCGGGTCTGCGTGCATCGGCGGTGGCCAGGGAATCGCGGTGATCGTCAAGGTCGACGCCTGACGGAAGTTCGCCGAACTGGCGGGGGTCTCGGCTACGGGCCGGTACCCTCCATCCGGAGCGGGCACATCCACCGTGCGCGGTGTATCTTACGTCGGGTCGCGCGGAGAGACGGGCATTCGTCCGCCGGGCGGGCCGTTCCCACGTAATCCGATTCTCGGGACCACGGAGGCTCCCATGGACGTCAACGTCATACTCGCCATGATCGCCATAGGCGGTGCCGCGGCGCTCTCGACCAGTCTGCGAATTCTCCGCGAATACGAGCGGGCCGTCGTGTTTCGACTCGGCCGGGTCAGACCGATGCGCGGCCCCGGCCTCATCTTCCTCGTGCCGTTCGGGATCGAGAGGATGGTGCGAGTGGGACTCCGGATCATCGCCATGGACATCCCGCCCCAGGACGTGATCACGCGGGACAACGTGTCGGTGACAGTGAACGCCGTCCTCTACTTCAAGGTGCACGACCCGAACCGGGCGATCCTGGAGATCGAGGACTTCCTGTTCGCCACCTCGCAGCTCGCGCAGACGACGCTGCGCTCCGTGATCGGACAGGCGGAGCTCGACGAGCTCCTGGCGGAGCGAAAAAAATTCAATCACATCCTGCAGCGGATCATCGACGAGGGCACGGACGCCTGGGGGATCGACGTCACAGCCGTCGAGGTCAAGGACGTGGACCTCCCGCAGGAGATGAAACGGGCGATGGCCCGGCAGGCAGAGGCCGAGCGCGAGCGGCGAGCGAAGGTCATCAATGCCGACGGTGAGCTCCAGGCGGCCTCACGGCTGAAGGACGCGGCGCGAATTCTGAGCCTGGCGCCTGCTTCACTGCAACTGCGCTTCCTGCAGACGGCGTCGGAGATCGCCGCCGAGAACAACTCCACGACACTGTTCCCGCTTCCCATGGATCTTTTCTCTCCACTCAAGAAGATGTTCGGGGAGAGGAAGGAAATGAGCGACGAAGAGAAGGCGGAGATCAAGGATATCGAGGCCCGAGCGCTGAAGGCCGCGGAGGACGCGACCGGGCTCACCGCGCCGTCATTTATCCAACTGGACACGGACGAGACAGAGCTCCTGGGCGAAGGTCACATGGACGACGGGCTCCGCTCCGGGGTTGAGGAAGACGTCCCGCTCGATGTGGACCGTGAGCAGGACTAGCAAGTCGAATGGGGCACCCGCAACCAGGTACTCGAGTGCAGTGAGCGTAAACAACGACGGCAACCTCCCCGTACCCACGAGCGTCTCGCGGGAGCAGCTCGAGAAGGTCATCCATCGAGCGGCCGAGCTTCAGTTCTCGCAGGGTGAGGCGCACGAGAGCCTGGATGCCGACGAGGTCCTTCGGATAGCCGAAGAAGTCGGGCTCGAAGGTCGGCACGTCAGGCAGGCACTGGCCGAGATGCGGGCGGATGCGATGCTGCCCGCGCAAACGGGGGAGCGCTCCGTCGCCACTCGTCTGTGGGGCGAGGCCACGGTGGTCGGGAGCCGGGTCGTGCCGGGCGCTCCGCATGAGGTGCTAAGCATGCTGGGTGAATACCTGGCCGAGCAGGAGAGCCTGCGCTCCGTGCGAGATCGTCCCGGGCAGCAGGTGTGGGAGCCGGCTTCCGATCTCATGAGCAATCTGCAGCGCGGCCTGGACTTCGGTGGACGTGGGTACGAGCTGGCCAAAGCGCGGTCGATCAGCGTGATGGCTCAGCCTCTCGAGGAGGGCCGCACACTGCTCACCGTCACGGCGGACATCAGGAACCAGCGCGCGGGGCACGCCGCAGGTTGGTACGGGGTCCTCGGCACGTTCGGACTGGGCTCGGCACTGGGGGCGATCCTCGGGGGGGGAGCTTCGGCGCTGATCGTCCTGCCGGCGGTTACCGCTGGCATCGCCGCCGTGGGCACCCTCGGGACCGTCAAGACACTCGCCCGGCGACGCAACCGCCTCGAACTGGCGGTGCAGGGCCTGCTCGATCGTATCGAAACGGGTTCGAACATGGCTTCCGACAAGCCGACCCTGCGACAGCGGATCACCGACATGTTGGATTGATCGGGCGAGACGCAGCACTCTACGATCCAGGCGGCGCTTGACGGCGCACCGTCCTGGCAAAACACACCATTCACCGAAGGAGAAGGACGTGAGCGACATAAAGAAAGTCGGCGTGATCGGGTGCGGTCTCATGGGGCGGGGCATCGCGCAGATCAGTGCGGCGGCGGGATACCAGACCGTGGTCCGTGAAGTTAACGAAGACCTGCTCGAGGCCGGCATCGGCACGATCCGGAAGCAGCTGGACCGGGCGGTCGAGAAGGGGAAGCTGGAGGCTGCCGACCGAGACGCCGCGTTGAACCGCCTCACCGGAACCGTGTCGCTGGAAGACCTGGCGGACAGTGACGTGATCGTCGAGGCGATCGTCGAGGACATCGACGTGAAGAAGGACGTGTTCGCCGCGCTCGATCGGCAGTGTCCACCGGAGACGGTTTTCGCTTCCAACACGTCCAGCCTCACCGTCACCGAGATGGCCGCATCTACCGGTCGGCCTGACCGATTCGTCGGTCTCCACTTCTTCAATCCCGTGCCGATCATGAAGCTGGTCGAGGTCGTGCGTACCGGCGCCACGTCGGACGCCACTTTCGAACAGGCCATGGCGTTCGCCCGGTCCCTCGGCAAGGTGCCGATCGCCTGCACGGATAACTCGGGCTTCGTGGTCAACCGCCTGCTCGTGCCCTACATGCTGGACGCGATCCGGGCGTACGAGGAAGGGATCGGGTCGATCGAGGACATCGATACAGGCATGAAGCTGGGATGCGGGCATCCGATGGGCCCGTTCATCCTCGGCGACTTTGTGGGGCTCGACACGCTCTACTACATCGCCGAGATCATGTTCGATGAGTATCGCGAGAAGCGCTTCGCCCCACCGTCACTTCTCAAGCGGATGTACCTGGCCGGGTATCACGGCCGGAAGGTGGGGAAGGGGTTCTACGACTACTCGGGGGATGCGCCGGTCGTCTCGGAGTTTGTACAGCGCTGACAGCCGCACCCGGGTCGCCCGGGTTTGATTCCGTGACGGCGTCCGTGTCATCTTGATCCGATCCTTTCTCCGGGGCAGGATGACACGTGCAAGTTATTGATCGACTGATCGAGGGGGTGCGTAACCGCTCTCTCTGGCAGGTGGCGGGCCTGTATGCGGCCGGCGCCTGGGTAGTGTTGCAGGTCGTCGACGTGCTCGCAGATGCGTTCGACATTCCTGGTCGCTTCGCCGCCATCGCGCTCGCGCTTCTCGTCGTCGGTTTTCCCCTGGTTCTCATGACGGCTTATCTGCAGCGTCGATTGCACCGAGCGAGCGGAGACCAGGAAGAGGGCGCAGGAGGCGTCTTGCACGGGCCAGCGGCCGGCGCCCCGGCAGCGCGGCGATTCCTGACGTGGCGCAACGTGCTCGCGACAGGGGTCGCGGCTTTCGCTGTGTGGGGCGTCGTCGTGACGGCCTGGTTGCTCACGCAGGATCGGGCCGGGTCCGATCCTGTTGCTGAGTCCGATCTGGAAGTATCGGAGTCGGTCATCACGGTGCTGCCGTTCTCAGTGCGTGGGAACCCTGATTTCGACTACCTGGGCGAAGGAATGGTCAACCTCCTCGGTATCAAGCTGGACGGGGCGGGGCACCTCCGGAGCGTGGACTCGCGTGCTCTGCTCAGCCACATCAGCCGGGAGGGCGAGCCGACTGACGACCCGCAGCGCGCCGCGGCGATCGCGACACGGTTCGGCTCGGGCCTGTTCGTCATGGGCGACGTCTTCGAATCGGGAGGGCGCCTGCAGCTTTCCGCCGCGTTGTACCGCACGGACCGCTGGGGCGAGCCTGTGGTCGAGGCCTCGGCGGAGGGAGACGACGCCTTCGCCCTCGTGGACGAGATCGCGACACAGCTGCTGGCAGGGGTTGAAGGAGGGCCCGGCGCTCGGGTCAGACGCATCGCGGCCGTGACGACGTCATCTCTTCCGGCATTTCGAGCCTACCTCGAGGGGGAGGCGGCGTTTCGCGACTTCGAATTCCTACCCGCATTCGAGGCCTTCCAGCGCGCCGTAACACTGGACACCCTGTATGCCATGGCCTACTACCGGCTCAGCGTGGCGGCGGAGTGGCTGACGCGAGCGGAGCCGGCGCAGGAAGCCGCCGAGCGGGCGGTCCGGAATGCCAGCCGGCTGCCGGCAAGAGACCGCCAACTCCTGGATGCGTTCGTGGCCTGGCGGCGTGGCCAGCATGGCGAGGCGGAACGACTCTACAGAGCGATCATCGGTACGTATCCGACGGACGTCGAGGCCTGGTTCCAGCTCGGCGAGGTGCTGTTTCACACCAACCCGCTTCACGGGCGCTCCATCGCCGAGGCGCGTGAGGCCTTCGAGCGAGTCCTGTCTTACGAGCCGCGCGACCTGGCGTCCCTGATCCACCTGATCCGGATCGCGGCTTTGGAAGGACGCCTCGCGGACCTGGATTCGCTCGCGGCACGGTTCTTCGCCGTGAACCCGGAGGCGGACCGCCAGTACGAAGTACGGTCTCTACAGGTGGTCGCGCATGGAGACTCGAATCAGATGGACAGCCTGATGGCGGCGTACGCCTCCCTTTCCGACCTGGCTCTAGGCAACGTCGCGTGGACCGTGAACTCGTTCGCCGGAAACCGCGAGGGCGGGGAAAAGGCAGCGGCGCTCCTGACTGACGAGGGCAGGTTCACGACGGAAGTCTGGACGACGGGCCATTCCTGGCGGGCGTATTCCCTCGTTGGACGAGGGCGGGTGCGCGACGCGATGGCGGAAATCGACGCGATCGCCGCTTACGATCCGCTGACGGCGACGGAAACGCGGGCCTTGCTGTCTCTGGTGCCGCTCGTGCCGACGAATCAGGAGACCTGGATGCGCTTGCGAGCCGATGTGGAAGCACTGGATCCGTCCACGGTTACGCCGAGCGGCAATCTGAGCTTCTGGTTCAACGTTCTGGAGGATCGGCACGAGATTATCCAGATATACCTGGCGGGCGTGCTCGCGGCCCGGCTGGGTGACACTTCGGCCGCTCGGAAGTACGCGCAGCAACTGGAAGGAGCGGAGCCGCCGAAGGAAGGCGGTACGGTCACGTGGGACCTGGCTGCCGGGCTCAGGGCCCATGCCGCGCGGACCCAAGGGCGCACGGAAGCCGCTCTCGAGGCCCTGGAACAGGTCAACACGGACATCTTTTATCAGATGACGATGGCCTCCCCTTACGCCGCTCAGGTGCTCGAGCGCTACACGCGCGGCGTCTTGCTCCAGGAGCTGGGTCGGTACGACGAGGCCTTGGGGTGGCTGGCACACCTGGGCGGGGTGAGCGCTGCCGGGCTGGCCTACCAGCCGGCCGCGGCGCTAAGGCAGGCGGAGATCTACGAGGCGATGGGTGAGCCGGAGAAAGCGGCGGAGCAGTACGCCCGCTTCGTCGACATGTGGCGCGGTGCGGATCCGGAGCTGCAGGCGATCGTGGAGGAAGCACGGCAGGCCGTGCGGAGACTGGCACCGGATTCCGACATATGACCGATCCCATCCCAGAGGCCCTCGCGGGTTGGTCCGTCGTACTCCGCATCCCCATCCAGTGGGGAGAGATGGACGCGTACGGGCACGTCAACAACACGGTACTGTTTCGCTACTTCGAGTCTGCCCGGGTCGAATATCTCGTGAAATGCGGTTTCGCACGCTCCTGGGAGGAAGATCGGGTCGGCGCGATCCTGCATTCCACCGGCTGCCGGTTTCGGAGGCCGATCTTCTATCCCGACACGGCGATCGTCGGCGGTCGTGCCGTCGAGATCGAGGACGATCGGTTCACGATGGAGTACGTAGTGGTGTCGGAGGCTTCCGGCGAAGTCGCGGCGGAAGGGGCCGGGGTGGTCGTTTCCTATGACTACGAGTCCCGCCGCAAGTGTCCAATTCCCGCTGTTGTGGCGGCCACGATCCGTGGCCTCGAAGATTGGGATTAGGATCCGACGTTCATCCGCATAAGATCAACGTTTTCAAGGCCTCCGAGCCGTTGCGGTGAAGGGGTGTTTAAGGGTATTTTATATTGATATATGTCAAGCTCCGCCAGCGCCCCGTTTGAGGCGACGGGGCAGGCCCGATCGGCCTCCCTCGAGCGCCTGACAGCACGTAACTACCGGAATTTCGGCGAGCTCCGATTGGAGTTTCCCGAGGCGGGTGCAATGATCGTCGGCCCGAACGGTTCCGGGAAGACGAACCTGCTCGAGGCGATCTACTACCTCGAGATTTTCCGCTCCTTCCGGGGAGCGCGGGACTCGGAGCTCGTCCGGTTCGGGGAGGATGTGTTCCGGGTCGAGGGCACGGTTCGTAGCGGAGAGTCGCTGGAGGAGCTGGCCGCCGCCTACGAGAAGACGAGGCGGCGCAAGAAGGTCGAGGTGAATGGCGGTGAGCCCGAGCGCATCTCCGACGCTCTCGGGGCGCTCGGGGCCGTGGTGTTCAGCCTTGAGGATGCAGACCTGGTGTGCGGCTCGCCGGGCCGGCGGCGCCGTTTCCTGGACATCCTGCTGTCGCTCGTGGCGCCCGGTTACCTGGCGTCGCTGCAGCGTTACCGAGCCGTGCTCGCGCAGCGCAACGAGGCGCTGCGGCAAGGTGCCAGCGACATGGTGGACGTGTGGACCGACGGCTTGATCGAGCCTGGGGCGCGGGTGATGGCCGAGCGCGAGGCGTGGATCGAGTCGAGTGCATCGGCGTTCGCGTCGTATCACGCGAAAATCGCGGACGGCTGGACGGGAGGTCTGGCCTACGGGCCGGCGCTGGGCAGTCGGGCCGAGTCTGAGGGGTCCGGAACGCCGGAGCCGACCGTTGCCGAGACGCGGGCGGCGTACGGAACGGCGGATCGGATCGCGGAGCTGGTGGAACGCCTGCGTCGCGCGATGCACGACAACGTCGAGAGAGACCGGCGGCGCGGTTCGACCCAGGCCGGGCCACACCGGGATGACCTGGTGATCCGGGCCGTGGTGGAGGACAGCGGCGAGGCGAGGGACCTCCGGACGTACGGATCGGGCGGCCAGCGGCGCACGGCGGCGATCGCCCTTCGCCTCGTGGAGGCGGACACGCTCCGTGAGAGCCTGGGCCGGGATCCGATCTACCTGCTGGACGACGTATTCGCCGAGCTCGATCGGGATCGCGCGGCGCGAGTGGTTCGGCTGTTGGATGAAGGCCGGTCGGGTCAGGTGCTGCTCGCGGTCCCGAAACCGGCGGACGTGCCACTGCGGGGCGGCGGGCTCGCCCAGTGGCGGATCCGGGAAGGGGTGGTGTTCACGGATGGTTGAGTCTCCGCCCGGAGAGTCGCGCACGGCGTGGTGGCGGCGGACGGCCGCCACCCAAGCCCTGAAGGACCGCAAGGCGCGGCCCGAGAAAGTCGGGGGCCTGATCGAGACGATGTTCGCTCGCCTCGGGATCGCCGAGAAGGTGGAGCGCGCCTCGGTCGTGGCCGAGTGGGAGGACCTGGTGGGATCGCACATCGCGCGGGTAGCCCGCCCGGTGCGGGTGCAGGGAGACACGCTGTTCGTGGAAGTCGAAAGCGCATCCTGGCGCATGGAGCTGTCGATGATGCGGCCGCAGCTGATGCGGAAGCTGAACGCTGGCAAGCGCCGGGGACGCATTGAGAGAATCGTGTTCGTGCAGGCTGACGGAAGGTATTCGGAGGAACGGGATGGCCAAGGCTAAAGGAAGCGCAGGGAAGGGCACGGTAGACGGGTATACCTCTCGGCAGATACAGGTCCTCAAGGGCCTCGAAGCGGTGCGGAAGCGTCCGGGCATGTACATCGGATCCACCGCCGCGCGCGGGCTGCACCACCTGGTTTACGAGGTGGTGGACAACTCGATCGACGAGGCGATGGCTGGCTACTGTTCCAGCATCGACGTCGTGATCCACGACGACAACTCGGTAACGGTCTCTGACGACGGTCGAGGCATCCCGGTGGACATCCATCCCACCGAGCATATTCCCGGCGTGGAGGTGGCGCTTACCCGGCTGCACGCGGGCGGCAAGTTCGACAAGGAGTCATACAAGGTCAGCGGTGGTTTGCACGGAGTGGGCGTGTCGGTAGTAAACGCGCTGTCCGAGCGGCTCTACGTGGAGGTCAAGCGTGACGGCCACGTGTGGACGCAGAACTACCAGCGCGGAGCCAAGAAGTCCGAGCTCGAGAAGGGCGAGAAGACGAAAGAGACCGGCACGATGGTCCACTTCAGGCCGGATCACGAGATCTTCGACGAGTTGGACTACAACTGGGATACTCTCGCGAGCCGCCTGCGTGAGCTCGCTTACCTGAACGCCGGGGTCAGCATCTCGCTGCGCGACGAGCGCATCGACGACGACGAGACGCCGCTCGAGGAGCGCTTCTACTTCGAGGGTGGGATCGTCCAGTACGTGGAGTACCTCCGTGGCAAGAAGACCCCGCTGCACGATGAGATCATATACCTCAAGGGGGCGCAGCAGGGTACGGAGATCGAGCTCGCCCTGCAGTACACGGACGCCTACAACGAGGACACGTTCACCTTCGTGAACAACATCAACACACACGAGGGCGGCACGCATCTCTCCGGCTTCAAGGCGGCCATGACCCGTACGGTGAACGCCTATGGGAGCAAGAACGCCAAGAAAGGCGAGCCCAGCCTGTCGGGTGACGATGTCCGCGAGGGTCTCGTGGCCGTGCTCTCCGTGAAAGTCCTCGAGCCGCAGTTCGAGGGACAGACGAAGACGAAGCTCGGAAACAGCGAGGTCCGGGGCATCGTCGAGAGCCTGGTGAACGACAAGCTCGGTACCTGGCTCGAGGAAAACCCGTCTTCGGCACGCAAGATCATTGAGAAGGCGGTGCAGTCGGCGCGAGCCCGGGAAGCGGCCCGGAAGGCTCGCGACCTGACGCGAAAGAAGTCGGCGCTCGAGACCGGGATCCTCCCGGGAAAGCTGGCCGACTGCTCGAGCCGGAATGCCTCGCTGTCCGAGCTCTACTTGGTGGAGGGTGACAGTGCCGGCGGCTCGGCGAAGCAGGGCAGGGACCGTGAATTCCAGGCGATCCTGCCCCTGAAGGGGAAGATCCTGAACGTCGAGCGGGCGAGGATCGACAGGATTCTTTCGAACGAGGAGATCCGGGCCATCATCACGGCGATCGGATCGGGGATCGGCGAGGAGTTCGCGCTGGATTCCGCCCGGTATCACAAGATAGTAATAATGACCGATGCCGATGTTGACGGAGCCCATATCCGCACCCTTCTTCTGACGTTCTTCTTCCGGCAGATGCTGGAGCTCATCGAGGCCGGCTACGTCTACATCGCGCAGCCGCCCCTGTACCGCGTGTACCGTGGGAAGAAGGAGATCTACTGTTACACGGAAGACGAGCGGACCGAGGCCGTGAAGCAGTTTTCGAACGGCAAGGGCAGCGCATCCGTGAACATCCAGCGCTACAAGGGTCTCGGTGAGATGAACCCGGAGCAGTTGTGGGAGACCACGATGAACCCGGAGAACCGAACACTGCTCCAGGTGGCGATCGACGAAGCGACGGAGGCGTCGCTGCTGTTCGCGCGCCTGATGGGAGATGACGTGGAGCCGCGACGCGAGTTCATTGAGAAGAACGCGAAGTTCGTCAAGAACCTCGACGTCTAGGACTCCGAGCGAAGCGAAGGACAACCTGGACGTTTGAGCGCCATATCGTTCAAACATCCAGGTTCGTGCGCACAATCAAGGAGTTGTCGAGTTCTACAGGCGTATCGGCTACTCCGTCGACGACCACGTCAGCATGGGGAAGCTGCTTTCGCCGGAATAGAAGTGGAGCTGCAGCCGCGCTCCACCGGCCCTCGGTGCGAATCAGCGAGCAACTGACCCGAATTCGTGGCGGCGGCTCGAATCCTCTCGTATCGTTCCAACAGGGCTCTGACCACCCGACCACTGAGACAGGATCGACATGGAGACCAAGCGCACCGTCGTTCCGGCGGCGGAGGAGATCCTCGGCGGCTACTTCCCGGTGCTCGATCACGGGTTCGTGTCCCTGATCGACTACATGGGCTCGGATGAGAGTATCGAGCAGGCGGCGCGGGTCAGCTACGGGTTCGGCACGCGGACGACGAGCCTGACGCGTGGGCTCGTCCGGTACTTGCGCCGGCACCGGCACACGACGCCGTCCGAGATGGTCGAGCTCAAGTTCCACTGCGCTATGCCGATGTTCGTGGCGCGGCAGTGGATACGGCATCGGACGGCCTGCCTGGCGGGTGAAACCGAGATCTACTTCGACCTGCCCGGCGGTATCGTACGCCGAGGAAATCAACTCTACAAGCTGACAATCGAGGATCTCTGGAACCGCTTTCAGCACACCCGAAATGTCACGCGGCCGGCTAAGCAAAGGAACCCGTGGTTTCGCCGCGATCGCGTCCGGAGCATGTGCCTGCGCCAGGCTAACGAGGACACACACCGGCTTCAGCACACGAGGGTGGTGGACGTCTATCGGAACGGTCCTAAACCTGTTTTCCGGATGGTGCTCACAGATGGCAAGACCATTAAGGCGACATCGGATCATCAGTTTCTGTTCGCCGATGGGTGGGGAACGCTCAAGCAGCAGACCGGTCTCGCGGAGAAATCGGGTTCAGCGGTGTGGAATCAGGGGGACTATTACGTCCACGTCAACGGCATGGTGTGTGAGGATCCGGCGCTCTACACCGACAGGGAGCTGGAGTACGTCACGCGGCTGGTTCGGATCGAGAAATTCGAGTACGTGGGAATCGAGGAGACCTTTGACCTGGAGGTCGAGGGACCGCACCACAACTTCGTTGCCAACGGGATCGTCACGCACAACTCGGTGAACGAATATTCGGGCAGGTATAGCCTGATGCCGTTGCTGTTCTACAAGCCGGACTACGAACAATTTGCGATCCAGAGCGCCTCCAACCGGCAGGGTCGGGAAGGAGAGCCGGCGCCTCGCTCCGTGTACGACGAGGCGATTCGGCGGTGGGATGAGGTCCGCCGGATGGCTGGCGATTCCTACGGCTGGATGGTCGAGGAAGAAGTGGCGCGCGAGCTTGCCCGAATTGATTTGCCGCTGTCCACCTATACGCAGTGGTACTGGAAGATCGACCTCCACAATCTATTCCACTTCCTGAGCCTCAGGGCCGACCCGCACGCCCAGTGGGAGATTCAGGAATTCGCCAGGGTGATGGCCGGGATAATGAAGCGCGTCGCGCCGCTCAGCTACGAGGCCTGGCTCGACTACGAGTTCAGCGGTGAGCACATGAGCCGCGGCGAGCTCGAGGCGCTCCGGCGTCTGATCGACGCCGGTGACGACAGCCTGAAAGTTCGGGACGGAGTATGCCTCGACATCGAGGCCCTGAAAGAGTCCGGTCTGTCGAAACGCGAGGGCATCGAGCTGATCGAGAAGCTAAAGCCGGCCGAGCGCCTGGACTTCGAGCTCGACCTCTCGCGCATGAAGTCCGGCGAGGAGTTTGAGTCTCGCATGCAGGAAGCCGTCCCCGGCGACTTCGAGTAATACCGGACGACCGTTCTCCTGGTGCGCGGCTCGCAGCCCACCGGGAGTGCGGCACTTTTTCCTTTCTTTCCCGTAGTAGAACAATATCGCGGGGCAGGATACGTAATGTACGTGGCTCGGCCCGGTTGGGCGTCCAGTGTGCCGGACCCCGACCGGTGGAAGGCGTGGAGGAGGACAGGAGGCAGCGGAATGTCTGAAGGGACACCCGTTCGTGGGGTTACCCCCGGTAGTCCGGTTTCCCGGAGACGAGTACGAGGTATGCCGTGCGTGTGCCGCCGTTCGCCACGCGCGGCTCCCGTGGTCGGACTTGTCGCTCTTCTCACAGCGGTTTCGACGGCTCTGCCCGCTGTTTCGCAGCAGGAGGGCGAGGTCCAGGCGCCGGCCGATGCGGGCGCGTTCGATGCCCTGGCCGAGTCCGGTGGGCTCAAGGCGAGCGGGGCGTTCCCGTTCGACTACCAGTATCTGGTCTTTCACGGCGGATCCAGCGAACTCGTAGCCGTGTGGGCGGCTGCCAGTGTGCAGGCCGGTCGGATCAGGGGCGTATTCGACGGCGGTTGGCGCTACTCGCTGTCGCTCGGGCTCGAGCTGTATCAGAACGACTCGCTCATGGCGAGCAGTGTCCGGCGCACGGATTTCCTGTTCAGCGGACAGGTGGCCGACACGACGCGTGATGGATTCCCGCTGCAGACCATGGTGAGCGTTCCGCCTGGGGAGTACGACTGCCGGCTCGTGGTCAAGGACCTGAACTGGCCGGACGACCGCTCCGTGAACGCGATCCGAGGGAAGCTGACGATCCCGGCATTCGACGTGAACCGGCCGGTGGTCAGCTCCATTGCTGTGGCGGCAGACTCGAACGGTACGTGGAAGCCCGCCGTGGGCGTCGAGCTACAGCTCAACGCCGCCTCCATCGTCGAGAAGGCAGCGCGCCCGTTCATCTACTTCGAGGTCTACGGCCTCACACCCGGAGCGAGCTACAGGGCCGAGATCAAGCTGGCCTCCACGTGGGTCTCGCGGGGCAGAGGAGAGACGTTCCGCGGCCCGTACGAGCCGTTCCAGATGCAGTACCGCGGTTCCGTTCCCGCGGACCCCACGGTACCCGTTCGCGCCGTCATGCGGCTGGATACGCGGGACGCAGAGCCTGGCCCGTACGAGGTGCGGATCCGCATCACGGACATGGAGACCGGAGCGCGGAGCGACGTGCGCACGGCGACACTGAAGATTCGGGAGCGGACGAGCCGGGCCTCACCGATCACCGAGATCGAGGTCAGGAGCGAGGGAGGTTCGGAGGGAGGGTGAGGATGATCCGAGTACTGTCGTTGTCGACTCGAGGAGCGGTCACTGCCGGCCTGGCGACGGTTTTGGCGACCGCGGGCTTCGTGGCGGAGGCCACGGCGCAGACCATGCCCGCCCCCGTCTACTACGAGCTCACCAACAACGGCTACGAGAAGCTGGCGAATCGCATCTCCAAGAAGCTGGAGTTCCGGTCCGATCCCGATGATGACGATGTACGGTCCCTGCTGGACCGGTGGGAGCGGGAGGAAGGTGGCCCGGACAGTGGCTGGGACTACATCACCGTCGCGAGGCTGTGGCTACGTGCCGGAAGAGCCGCCGAGGCGGAAATGGCGCTCCTGGAGGCGGAGGAGTCGGGCGAAGTAGCGGCGCCAATCCTCCTTCTCGACCAGGCGCGGGTCGCCTTCATGAGCGGGCAGCTGGATCTCGCCGCCGAGGCATACTGGAAGGGCTGCTCCGACGCCGGCGAAACCGCGTACCGTGAGTACTGGCTCGACATCGAGTCCCTGGCGACCCCGGAGGAGATGGAGGACTGGGATCGCTTCCGGCGACTGCCGATCACGCAGACCGACCTGTGTCGCCATCTGAGAGTCTTCTGGAACGAGCGTGCGCTGGCCTCAGCGATGGAAGTGAGCCAGCGGATGTCCGTGCACTACGCGCGTACCCGATTCGCTTTCGACAACTACCGACGCAGGGGTGGGAAGAAGGGGCCGACGTTCTCCAACCGACTCGGACGGCCGACGAACTCGGCGTTCGACGACCGAGGCCTCATCTACGTGCGGATGGGAACGCCGGACCGTACGGCGACGTTCGGCGGAAATCCGTCCATCGGCCAGCAGGCCGTGAGCGCGGAGTGCTACCAGCCTAACGAGAGCTGGGCCTATGACTATCCAGGCGAAACGCGGGTGTTTCACTTCTCGACCATGTCGGGAGTTGACGACTATTGGTTGATCGAGAACCTCGGGCTCGTCTACCGGTGCGGGGATCCGATGGCCTCGCTGGGCGCGTCAATCGGCGCACGGATCACGGGTGTTCTGTCACCGGTCAACGAGAATCGCTTCGTCGTGCTCGGCGCCGCCGCCGCCCTGGTTCTCCAGGACCTGTATCGCTCGCGTCAGGGGGTAGATCCCCGGTACGCGCGGATCGCGCAGCAGATGGACAATCGGGCCAGTCAGGGACCTTTCAACTCAAGTACCACGATCTCGACCGGTTCGGAGGCGCTGGAAGGGCAGCGCATCTTGCACCAGGAGCGCGAGTGGACGAGGACCGACGGGAGTTTTGCGGTCGATTCCGTTCCCGACAAGCCCTCCGTCGCTACCGACACGAGACTCCTTGTGGAGGAGCTGCAGTTCAGGAGTCCCCGGGAGGGGCTGAATCGGGTGTGGATCAACGCGGTGGTGGAGGCCGAGAAGCTCACCCCCACCGAGACCATCGATGGCCAGTTCTGGTACCGCGTGGAGGCCCGGTGGGTTCTGGTTGACGAGGATGGCGAGTCCGTTACGTACAATTCGGCCTTCGAGACGACTGTGCCACGCAGGCTGGGCCGTGACGAGAGCTTGCCCGTCCGACTGGCCGCCGATCTATCGCCGGGACAGTTCCGGTACTCACTCCTCGTGCGGGACACACAGACTCCGGCCGGACAGCGACTGCGATCGGGCAACTATCGGCGCGCAGACCTGAGCGTACGACAGCTGAGTGCGGGGGCGCCAGCGCTGTCGGACGTGGCGGTCGCCCCGGATTCGGGTGGCGCGTGGTCGCCAGACGGTGAAATCCGACTCCGGCCGAGCCCGGCCCATCTCACCGGCGCTGACGGCGTTGCCTTCGTTTACTACGAGGTCTACAACCTGACGCCCGGGGGACGGTACACGACGCGGCTCCGCCTCGAGCCGAAGGACGATGACGCGGGCGATCCATTCGAGCTCTCGTTCCCGAGCGACGGAACGACCGGTCTCGGCCGAATGTCCAGGCGGCTCCTTCGCCTGGACCTCCGCGACACCGACCCGGGCGTGTACGTGATGAAGGTCACGATCACCGACGAGGAGACCGGTGCCTCGACGCTGCCGTACTACACGCCAATAACCGTCAACCGGTCGGATCCCTGACTGGAGAGCGGCTGTGATGCAGGGAATCGCGCCCCGGTTACCGCTTTTGCGCAGGGCCGGAGCGGCGACGGCGTTCGCCGCTCTCCTTCTGCTGTGCGCGCCTCCGCCATCTCTCTCCCAATCCATGCCGGGGCAGGTGTACCACGATCTTCTCTCGCAGGGCCATGACCGGCTTGCTCGAGATCTGACCCGGCTCCTGGATCTCCGATCGCGTCCCGAGCGCGACGGCATCGAGGACTTTCTCAAACGGTGGGAAGACGAGGCGGACGGTCCCGAGTCCGGCTACGACTGGCTTGCCGTAGCACGGATGTGGCTGCGAGCAGGCGAGGCGAATCGGGCGGAGTCCGCTCTTCGCCGCACCGAAGGCCGCGTGCCCGAGGCTGTCTACCGCCTCGACCGCGCACGGATCGCGTTCCTCAAGGAAGAAGTGGACGGCGCCTCCGACTACTGGAGGGCGTGCGAGATCGCTGGCGAGACGGCGGCCACCGAGGCGTGGCTAGACGTAGAGGTACTGGCCACGCCGGACGAGCTCGAAACGTGGAATCGCCTCAGGACCCTTCCTGCTGCCGACCGGAACGCCTGTGCATTCTTCCGACGCTTGTGGAACCGTCGGGCCGCCGCATCTGGTATGGCCGTGGACGAGCGGATCCTGGCGCACTACATGCGGACCCGGTACGCGCTCGAGCACTACAGGCGAAGGGGTCGCGTGAGGCCTCGGTTCTCCGTTCGGCTCGGCCGGCCGGCCGACTCGGTGTACGACGACCGGGGACTGCTGTACGTACGAATGGGGGCGCCCGATGATGTGGCTGCCCACGCAGGCAGTGTCTGCATCGAGCCCAACGTGTCGTGGGCATACGAGCGTCCCGGCGGATTCAGGATGTACCATCTGTCACCACTCGGCGGAACCGGGGACTGGTACCTGTTGGAGAACCTGGCGATGGTGAACCGGTGCGGCACCTGGGATCGCAACCCGTTTGGCGCCAACTCGCCACTCCTGCTGGACACGCCGGGACAGACGTTCTACGACCTGTACATGTCCCGCATGGGTCTCGACCCGGCCTATGCACGGATCGCCAATCACGCGCTCAATCTCGCCGGCGATACTTTCGTCGGCTTGCGACTCGCCGAGGAGCTGAAAGACGAACGAGACTGGACCTGGGCGGACGGGAAGTATGCCGTGGCCAGCGTACCCGAGCGGCCTCCCGTGGATCTGAGCGTGAACTTCGGCTTCGAATGGCTGGGTTTCCGGGCCCCCCGGCCCGGCCTGACGAGGATATGGATGAACGGCCTCGTGGAAGCGTCGACGCTGACTCCGGAGCTGCGGGACGGGCGTGACGTATATCGTGTGCATGTGGTGTGGACCCTGCTGGACGAGAGCGGATCGTCCTACCTCCATATTCCGGTATTCTTCGAACTTCCTACGGACACGAAACTGGACGAGGAAGCGGGCCTGTCGATCCGCATGTCCGCTGATCTCCCACCAGGCGCCTACCGATGGATGCTCGTGGTAGCGGACGTCAACGTGATCGGCGAGCGGGATGACGAGAAACCCGCGGGAGGGTACGCGACCGGAGATCTCCTCGTGCGTGATATGGGCGCCGATCTCCCGCTGCTCTCCGACGTTGCCGTGTCGCCCGATTCCATGGGCGCGTGGTCACCGGCGAGAGGTATCAGCCTGAACCCGACACCGGCTCACGTGACCGGAAGCGACGGAATCGCGTTCATCTACTACGAGGCCTACAACCTGACGCCCGGAGGACGGTACGAGACCCGGGTCGTGCTGGAGCCTGAAGGCGGCGGTCAGGCATTCGACCTGTCCTATCCCGGCACCGCACGAACCGAGGGCCGGATCGTGACCCGTGGATACCTCCGGATCGATCTGTCCGATTCATCTCCCGGTCGGTACCGGACGTCCGTCACAGTGCGCGATCTGACGAGCGGGATCACGACCCTCCCGGTTCGAACCGGAATCATCGTGAACCGGGAATGACCGTCCCCCTGGAGCACATCGCTCGGGATCTTTCGGCGACCTGCTAGAAGGATAGCTCTCCCTGGGATTCTCCTCCCGGGTGATCGGATGGTTCGGCAACCAATTCGGCGGTGCCATCCCGAGCTGCAGCCGGCTCTTCGACTTTCCCTGCCGCAACTGATTCGCTCTTGGCACTGTCTGTATCTACCCTGCCCTCAGTCGATGCGCGCAGGGGATGGACGGCAGCGATCAGTCCCGCATGCCCGGCCAACGCTTCGATCCGTACCGATGCGCCCCGCCGTGGCTTCACGGGCAGGGTATCGACCTCCACCGGAACGACCTCGCCAGAAACCATCTCGCACATCCCGAGTTCTCCCGGGTGCACCGGCAGCACTCCCACCAGATCCCCCGCCCTGTCCGTGTCGGGCAGCAGAGTCATGCCTTTTCCAGCCCGTCCCTGCCGCTTCAGGTCCGTGAACGGGACGCGCTTTCCAAACCCATTCGCTCCAATGACCAGCAGCTCGCTGTCCCTCCTGGGCGCAAGGGCCGCGACCAGGCCGTCACCCTTGCCGACTTCGATACCGCGCACGCCCTTCGCCGTACGTCCCATGGGCCGGATCTCTTCCTCCCCGAAGCGGATCGCCAGACCACCCCGCGTGGCGAGAAGCAAGTCTCCTGTGCCTACGCTCGGACGCACCATCATCACCTCATCATCTCCGGTGAGCCCGATCGCGCGGATACCGCTGCCCCTCACGTTCGAGTACTCGGACAGAGCCGTCCGCTTGACCTGACCATCCCGGGTTACGAACAGCAGGAACTTTTCGGCGTCAAACTCGGGGACAGGTATGACGGACACGATCCGGTCGCCGGGCGCCACGTCCACTATGTCCGATATCTGCTTTCCTCGTGATCTGCGCGTGCCGCGAGGGAGGTCCTTCACGGCGAGGGAGAGCACGCTGCCCTTTGCCGTGAACAACAGGATTTCGGTGGAGCCACGGGCAACGAAGGACTGACGAACGAAGTCGCCATCCCGCTCCGCCATCGCCTCCACTCCCGATATGCCTACACTCCCCCTGACGGCCAACGCCTTGGCATATCCGAGGCGACTGATCAGGACCAGGGACGACTCGCCTCCCTCTCCGGTGGGCAGAGGGAACGGCTCACTCTCGTCCAGTATCTCGGTGCGCCGGTCGTCGCCATAGCGGGTCGTCAACTCCGTCAGCTCGGCGTGCAGCATGTCACGCCTCGTGGCGTCCTGCTCGACCAGGTGGCGAAGCTCGCCGATCCTGCTGCGCAGTCCCTCGAGCTCCTCGATGAGCTTCTTGCGCTCCAGTTTCGTGAGGCGAGCGAGGCGCATCGCCAGGATCGCGTCCGCCTGCCGCCCGGTCAGGCCGAATTCTGCACAGAGGCGATCGGCCGCTGATTTCGGCGACGTCGAGGCCCGGATGATCTCGATTACGCGGTCGATTTGATCGAGCGCCGTGAGAAGGCCCTCGAGGACATGCGCCCGATCCTCCGACTTGTCCAGCTCGAACACGGCGCGTCGCCGGATCACGTCCAGCCGGTGATCGACGAAGCACTGGAGCGCGCGTTTGAGATCCAGCTGCTCGGGCCTCCCATCTACGAGAGCCAGCATGATGACCCCGAAGGTGCTCTTGAGCTGCGTCTTGAGGAACAGCGTCTTGACCAGCTTCTTCAAGTCAACATCGCGCTTGAGCTCGATGACGAGCCGGATACCGTCCCTGTCCGACTCGTCGCGAAGATCCGTGATGGCGTCGACGCGACCGCTCCGAACGATCTTCGTGATCTGCTCGATAATCCGCGTCTTGTTGACCTGGTAGGGAAGCTCGGTGATCACGAGCGAGTTCTTGCCGTACATGCCCTCCTCGAGATGCATCCGGGCCCGCATCTCGATGAGTCCACGGCCTTTTCTGTAGGCGTCTCCGATTCCCTCCCAGCCCCAGATGTAGCCACCGGTCGGAAAGTCAGGACCGTCGATCAGCTCGACCAGTTCGTCGACGTCGCAGTCGGGGTTACGAACGAGGTGGTCCGTGGCGGCCGCCAGTTCGCGCAGGTTGTGCGGCGGGATCTTCGTGGCCATGCCGACCGCGATGCCGTCCGAACCGTTGAGCAACAGATGCGGCAGCCGTGCGGGCAGGGCCGTTGGTTCCTGGAGCCGGCCGTCAAAGTTGGGTGAGAAGTCTACCGTGTCGCGATCGATGTCTGTCAGGAGTTCCATCGCCACGGGAGCCAGCTTGGCTTCCGTGTACCGGTATGCGGCCGCGCTGTCGCCGTCTATCGAGCCGAAGTTGCCCTGCCCGTCGATGAGCGGGTACCGTAGCGAGAATTTCTGCACCATGCGAACCAGTGCGTCATAGACGGCGCTATCCCCGTGCGGGTGGTACTTGCCGAGCACATCCCCGACGACCGTGGCGCATTTCTTGTGCTCCCGCTCCGGCAGGAGGCCAAGCTCGTACATCGCGTACAGGATTCGCCGGTGCACGGGCTTGAGGCCGTCCCGGGAGTCGGGAAGGGCGCGCTGAACGATGACGCTCATGGAGTAGTCGATGAAGGAGTCTCTGAGCTCCTCCTCGATCAAGCGCGTGACTATTCTCTCGCTGCGGGTGGTCGTTTTCACGAGGAGACGACGCTTCCTTTCGAGACTATAGGAGGGTGGTTTCGGCTCACCTTCGGATTGTCGCGGGGCGCGCTGTGAGGCACAAGAGCGGACTTACTCCGGACGGCGGCCGCCCGGGGTTCTTGGGCAGCCTGCAGGGGTCGGGAAGCGCGGGGAAGCTCAGCGGAGGAGAAGCTCGGCCGTCTCGCGTTGGGATTCGCTGGGCGCAGAAGGCATCGCGAGCGCGATAGCCTGGGCGCGGTCGTCGTCTGGAACATGGAGGATCATGGTGCCCGCGTCGGGCGCTGACGGCTCGAAGGGACGCGCTCGTCCCGTGGCGTCGATCGCCATCGCTCGCCCTTCGGCCAGGCGACCGGCCAGCCAGCAGCCATAGTCGAGCCACGCCGCGATCGGGTCCGCATCGCCGCCGGCAACGGCAGGTTCCAGGTCCTCCCTGTATCGACGCGTCGCTTCCTGGAACGCAGCCGGGTCCGCCTGTTTGAGCTGGACGAGCATCTTCCGGTAGACCGGCCTCATATCGGCCAGACCCGCCTTCTGCAGAGCCTCGTCCGTTCGGCGTCTTGCTGCGTCCTCACTCACCGGCGGCCATGGAGTCTAGGAACTCCGTGTTGTTCTCCGTCCGCTTCAGGCGGTCGATGAGGAACTGGATCGCTTCGGCGGGCGGCATGTCCGCCAGGAAGTTCCGCAGGAGGTAGATCCGGTTCAGCTCGACGTCGTCGAGCAGGAGCTCCTCCCGCCGGGTGCTCGTGCGATTGACGTCGATCGCCGGGAAGATACGCTTGTCCGAGATCTGCCGGTCGAGGAGGACCTCGCTATTACCGGTGCCCTTGAATTCCTCGAAGATGACCTCGTCCATGCGGCTGCCCGTCTCGACGAGCGCCGTGGCGATGATCGTGAGACTTCCGCCGTCCTCGATGTTCCGCGCCGCGCCGAAGAACCGCTTCGGCTTGTGCAGGGCGTTGGCGTCCACACCACCGGAGAGGATCTTACCCGAGTGCGGGACGGTAGTATTGAAGGCGCGGGCCAGGCGCGTTATCGAGTCCAGGAGGATCACGACGTCCCTCTCGTACTCGACCAGCCGCTTGGCCTTCTCGAGCACCATCTCCGCGACCTGCGTGTGACGATCCGCGGGCTCATCGAACGTGGACGAGATGATCTCGGCCGGGACGTGCTCCTCCATGTCCGTGACCTCCTCGGGACGCTCGTCAATGAGCAGCACGATGAGGTACACGTCCGGGTTATTCTCTAGAATCGCGTTCGCGAGCTTCTGGAGAAGGATCGTCTTGCCGGCCTTCGGCGGGGAGACGATCAGCATGCGCTGGCCCTTGCCGACCGGTGCCATCAGGTTCAGGATACGCATCGAGATGTCGCCGTCCTCCGTCTCCAGCTGCAGCCGGTCCTCCGGATAGCGGGGGCGGAGATTGTCGAACGCGATGCGGTGCTTGGCGGCCTCGGGGTCCCCGCCGTTCACTTCCTCGACCTTGAGCAGAGCCAGGTACCGCTCTCCCTCCTTGGGCGGGCGAACCCGGCCGAGAACGGTATCCCCGGTGCGGAGGTCGAAGCGCTTGATCTGCGAGGGCGAGACGTAAATGTCGTCCGGCCCATACAGGTAATTCCAATCCTGGCTGCGCAGGAAACCGTAGCCCTCAGGGAGGATCTCCAGAACTCCTTCGCCGCGCAGGACGACGTCGGAATCGAGCAGGTTCTGCTCGATTCGGAAGATCAGGTCCTGCTTACGAAGGCCTGAGAAATTGGCGATGGTCATCTCCTCGGCCATGTCGTGCAGTTCGGCGATGGATTTGGATTTCAGTTCGGCGATGTCCACGGGGTACTCCGGTGGTTGGGGGTCCGTGTGGCAGCAGACGGACCAATCGTGCCGCGGGGCGGCCTGTCAGTCAGAGATTTTACTCAGAAAAAGCGTTGCTCAGCGGTCCGAAAACAGGGAGCTCGGTGAGAATCGGGTGGTTCACCCTCATATAACCGGATCCGACTTCCCGGTCAAGATCGCGGCCGGGACTACCATCGTATACGTTCGGCGGCGTGCGCGGGTTCCGCTGCCGCCTGGCAGGTTGCTGAAGCACCCCCGGGTGGTCCCGTGGGCTGTGGACCGGCTTCAAGGAGGAAGGCACAGGCATGGCGCGACACAATCGTGAAGCTCGTGGAGTCGATCAGCTGGGCACCTTGTGGCGGATCAGCTACCAGCCCGATTGGCTGAGTCGCATCAAGATCTCACGGCATCTTCCCGGCGACCGGCGCCGCTCTATGGTGACTCTGTTCCGCAACCCGGCGCGGCGGGCGGAAGTCTCGCCGGGTCGGGTCGTGAGAACCGGGGTCTCCTCCGTCGACGGTTCGGTGGACTTCCGGATCTCGGTCGAGGACCCGAACGGGATCGTAGAATCGGTCATCGTGGTGACGCGCAGGAAGAGGGGCCGAAAAAAGGAGATCGTGAAGTACCTGCTGGAATCGCGCCTCCCACCGCCGCGTTCCTGAGTCGGCAGCTCAGAACAGCTTGAAGCGCAACCAGCGCCAGGGTTTGCGTATCAGCTCGGACTTCAAGCTGTCGAGCCTGGCCTGGAACGCCTCCTGTTGCCGGACGATCTCGTCGTCGTACAGGGCCCGTCCAGCCGTTCCTCTGCCTGCCCGCAGGTCACGATCCAGCTTGTCGAGGTTCTCCGATATCCGCTCCAGGCGCTGGGCGAGGTCGACCACGGCTTCCGTCACGTTTGCTGCCCGCTCCTCCCCCTGAAGACTTCGCAGGCTGCTCGCCATTCCCGCCAGGGCTACTCCCAGCGAATCGGAGGCCAGCCGTGCGGGCAATGCGTCCTCGGAGTCCATCGCGCGGGAGAGGAAACGTGCGTTGCCGGCGATTCTCCACAGGCGCTGGCGCAGGACGGTGTCGTTTCGGAAGCCCGCCACCGTCCCCGGGCCGGCGGTGATTCGCTGCCGGAGCATCTGTGCCAGGAGCGTGAGGGAATCGGTGGCGTCACGGGCCTGCCGCGCGAGCGAGATCATCTGCTCGGTAGACCGCTCGGGAGGCACGCGTAGCGTGTCGGTAAAGTCCAGGGGGCCACTGCCGGTGTGACCCGGGTCGAGCTTCAACACGAGCGGCGCCAGCAGCGCCGCGCTACTGATCGAGGCGCGAGTGTCCGCTCGAAGGAACGGCACGGCCGTCCGGTTCATGGTCGCGCGGATCACGACTCGACTCTCGGTGGGCCCGTGCGGGTCGGCGAATACCACGCTCTTGACCCGTCCGGACGGACTACCAGCCACCCAGACGTCTGACCCGGGGACGAGGCCCCTGGCCTCGGCCGCGAGGACCACGATCTCGGGGCCCTCCAGGAAAGCCCGGCGTATACCGTCCAGGAGGAAAACGGCAGTCGAGATCGTGGCCAGACCCACCAGAATCAGGATTCCCGGAAGGTACGACCGCCAGCGATCGGATCGCCGGACTGGTCTCAACGTCTTGCGTGGGCGTCCACCGGTCGCGATCCATCAGCGAGCGTGGCGCCGAACGTACTGGGAATAATGATGATTCGTCTCGGGAACATAGATTACAGCAACTGTTATCCGATCCACGGGCCCGTGCTCGAGAGAGACCGTCCCGACTGGCTCGAGGTCGTCGACGGACCACCCTCCGATCTCAATCGCCGCCTGGCGAACGGAGAACTGGACGTGGCTCCCGGGTCCAGCATAGAGCTTGCCCGTCATTCGCGCGAGTACGGAGTGCTGCGCGGACTGTGTATCGGCAGCGCGGGCCCTGTGGAGAGCATCATCTTCGTCTCCCGTCTCCCGCTTCGCGAGCTCGCCGGGCGGACAGTTGCCCTGCCCACGGCGTCCGCCACGTCACGCTGTCTCCTCAGGATCCTCCTCGAGGTCCGGCTGGGCGTTGAGCCCGTCTGGGTCGATTTCGATCAGCGGAGCCACGATCCCCTGATCTCCGGTCCGGGCACAGCAGGTCAGGTGGAGGCCGCCCTGTTCATCGGAGACGTGGCGCTTCGTCGGGAAGGAGAGCCGGGCGAGCTCCTGTTCGATCTTGGCCGTGAGTGGACGGAGTGGACGGGCCTGCCGTTCGTGTACGCCGTGTGGCTGGTTCGCGAATCGGTCGCGAATCGGTCCGAGATACACGAGCTGCACCGCCTGTTCCTGCAGAGCCGCGACGCGGCCGCCGTGGACGCGCCGGCTCTCGCCTCTCAGGCGAGCGGCAGGTACGGCTTTCCACCGTTCCGCCTGCAGTCCTACTGGTCGCGCATTCGCTACGACCTGGACGAGCAGATGCTGGAAGGGCTCGAACATTTTCTGGCGCTCGCTTCCGAGGTCGGCGAAGCTCCACGGATAGACGAAATCCGACTCATTCCCTGATCAGCGCCGCAAACTGTCACAACTCGACTTCCCGAAAGATCCCGAATCGCTGAATCTCCCCTGGACGGTGCCTGCAGAGCGGCGTCGAAATCCTCAAATGCAATAAGGAGGGGTGTATGAGTCGTTCGGTGAACAGGGTCATCCTGGTTGGAAACGCCGGATCGGATCCGGACGTCCGAGAGACCGAGGCGGGAGTCACCGTCGCACATCTCTCGCTCGCGACGAATCGTGTGTTCCAGCAGAACGGGAAGGAACAGAAGAAAACGGACTGGCATCGACTCACGTTCTGGTCCGGCGCGGCGGAAACCGTCGAGAAGTGGGTGCGAAAGGGAACGCGAATGTACGTGGAGGGACGCATCGAGTACGGTTCCTATGACAGGGATGGTGTGGCCATCCCCACCGTTGACGTAGTCGTGCAGGAGTTCGTCTTTCTCGACGGACGGCCGAACGGAGACTCTGTGGGTGCCGACCTGTCTCTCGACGAGTCGAACCTTCTGGACTGATTGGCGTTGCGCGTTTCCCACGCTGGTCGCCAAACTACATGCTGACTTCATGCATCAACGGAGCAGCAATGGCGGGAGGCTCTGTGCCGGCGGATTCTCGAGCCGGTGGCTCGGTCGGAAGCGTGGCCGAGCGCGAACAGCTGGATCCGATTGACGTGGCCGTGACCCCGTCGCGCCGGGTGCTCGTCACCGGCGCGTCAGGGTTCATCGGGAGTCATCTCCTCCCGCGCCTCGTGTCTCGTGGTCACAGGGTCCGGGCGATGTGGCGGGGGAGGGAAGGTCCGGGGCGCGAGAGTGCGCCCGGTGTCGAATGGCTGGAGGCCGATGTCACACGACCCGACACCCTGGCCCGGGCCGCGTTCGAGTGTGATGTCGTTGTGCACCTGGCGGGCTGCAGTTCGTCGCAGTCGGGAGTGGGTCTCGAGCCTGTCAATGTGGCCGGCACTCGAAACGTCCTCCTGGCGGCGCTCGAGGCGAAGGTCGGACGGTTCGTGTACGTTAGCGCGCTGGGGGCGAGCCCCGCCGCCGGACCCTATTCCCGAAGCCGTTTCGAGGCCGAAGACGCTGTGATGTCGTCGGGTCTCGAATACGTGATCCTGAGACCATGCGTCGTGTACGGTCCCTCGGACCATTTCGTTACGGCCATCGTGCGTCTCCTCCGAAGGTTGCCGGTCTTTCCGATGCTCGGAGATGGGACGTTCCGTCTGCAGCCGCTCGCCGTGGAGGACATGGTGGAAGCACTCACCCAGTGCGTCGAGCGCGCCGACGTGGAAGGAGGTCTGTACGAGATCGCCGGCCCTGACCGGATCAGCTTCACGACGATCGTTCGGACCATCGGCGAGGTAGCCGGCTGCCGGCGCCCGATTCTGCCCTTGCCGGACGGTGTGGCATCCCAGGCCACCCGCTTGGCCCGCAAAGCGGGGTTTCCGACGCCGATCACGCGTGACCAGCTGGATGTCTTGCGCTGGGGCAGCGTGCTGAGTGGCGCCGAGAATCCGTTGCGTACCGTGTTTCGAGTGAAGCCGCTTCCGTTTCGTGACGCGTTGGAGGACTACCTGGAGACAGGGTCGGACGACACGGACCGGGTCGACGGATACTCGGAGGGGGGCGGGTGAGCGTGAACGGCGAAGGAACGATTACCCCGGAGTCGGGGACATCCGCCGCCGCCCACGAAGATCACCACGGTGCCGGCTTTCTAACGGTAGGGAACTTCCTCTCACTACTTCGGATTCCACTGGGGTTCATGTTCCTGGTTGTGGACGATGCGAGGTGGGTGGCTGCTATCGTCGTCGTGGGCGCGGCGACCGACCTACTGGACGGGTTCGCCGCGCGACTCACTCACACGGAGTCGGAGATCGGGGCCCTCCTGGATCCGTTCTGCGACCGGATATTCGTGTTCCTCGCGCTGGTATCGTTCCTGCCAACGGGCCGTATCGATTGGGCCGGATTCCTCATCCTCATTCTCAGGGACATATTCACCGGAGGCGTGTTCCTGGTCGGGCGGCTGGCCGGCAAGGAGATGCCGTTCCATTCGAAGATCGGGGGAAAGCTGACGACGGCTCTCCAGGTCGTCGCTCTGCTTACCCTGATCTTCTATCCGGGATACGTCAAGCTTCCGATCTACCTGACGGGCGTCGTATCCGTTTACGCGATCATCGATTACGGGATGGCCGGCATCAGGAAGTGGCAACTTGACCCGAAAACGGTTGCTGCAGCCGGCTGAAAGCCCATGCGCGTCAGCCGGGGTCGTTCAGCGACCCGGGACAGATCTCTAGCGCTCCAGGACGTTGGGAGCGAGGGGCATCCCCGGGGAGAGCCGCTCGATACCTCCCACGACCACCTGCGTACCCGCCTGGAGTCCGCTCACGATCTCCACCCAGCCGGGAGTCCGGACGCCGAGCACGACCTCGATACGCTCGGCCGTCCCGTCCTCGGTGACGATCCACACGTAGTCCGCTCCCTGGAGTGGCAGTATGGCGTCTTCGGGAACGACCACCGCTTCCGGTCGCACCTCCATGACGTGACGGGCCTCGATGAACATCCCCGGCTTCAGGATCCGGTCCGTGTTGGAAAGGATGGCCTTGACGGTGATCGTCCGCCCCGGTAGCTGCACGCGAGGGTCGACGAAATCCACAGTGCCCTCGAAATCCCGTTCCGGCACCGATGCGACGCGGAACGTGATCCTCTGTCCGACCTCGAGACGCTGTGAAAACCGCTCCGGCACCTGGAAACTCGCGCGCTGCGGGTCCACCGTCTGGAGGGTAGTCAGACGGTCGGCAGAGGTCACGTAGTCTCCCACGCTGACGAACCTCTCGCCCACGACGCCACCGAACGGGGCTCGAACCAGCGTGCGGTCGAGCCGCGTCTGCTGCAGCTCCAGCTGTGCGTCCGCACTCCGGTAGCTGGCCTCGGCGCGCTCGAGATCGGCTTCCGACGAGGCGTCTCGGGCGATCAGTTCGCGCGTGCGCGCCAGGGCCTGTTCCGCCAGATCCCGGTCGGCCTGAAGACGCGCGACCTGGGACTGCAGCTCCGCGTCGTCCACCTTGAACAGCGGCGTACCGGCGCGTACTTCGGCTCCTTCCCTGACGAGGATCCGGTTGAGGCGGCCCGACACCTCCGGTCGCAGCTCGATCGCCTGGACCGCTTCGATCTGGCCCGTCGCGCCGATCGCGTCCACGACCGTGTCCAGGCGGGCTGCGACGACGTCCACGGGCAGTCCCCGCGGTTCTCCGCCGGGGCCTCCTCCCGGTCCGCCTCCCTGCGAGCCTCCTCCTTCGCTCGCGTCGCCGCCAGAGCATGCCCCGGCCGCCAGCCAGAACACGGCCAGCACTGCCGCACGGCTGACCCCGTACCGTCTCTTTGATCCAGCCATCACAGATCTCGAACCCCTCATTTGTCGAACAGCCGGCGACCCAGGATGGCCTCCACACCAGCCAGAGCGAGCCGTGTCGTGAAGCGCGACTGCACGAGACCCGCTTCGGCTTCGGTCAGGTTCACCTGGGCGACGAGCAGGTCGAGGATCGTCGTGGCGCCCGCCCGGTAGCGCTCCTCCTGCACTCGCAGGTTCTCGCGCGCCACGATGACCGCCCGCGCCGCCAGCGCCGCGCTCGCTCGCGCCGTCTCGTACGCCTGGTAGGCGGCGACTATGTTGCGGCCGATCTCCCTCTCGGTATCGGCCCGCTCCGCCTCAGCAACCTGGCGCCGTGTACTGGCGCGATACACCCGCAGCTCCCGGGCCGCTCCGTCCCAGATCGGGAAGCTGAGCGCCACCCCGTACGTCGTGCGGGTCGTTGCGTCCGGGATTATGGCGTCGTCGAATCCCGCCCACTGTCCGAACAGGCTCAACGTCGGGAGGTATGTGCTACGCTCAGTCTTGAAGGCCTCGTTCGCCACCCTCGCTTCGGCGCGTGCCACCTCGACCGTCGGGCTGGCTCGAATAGCCTCGTGGAGAGCCTCCGCCTCAGTGATCGGCAGCGTCCCGGCCGGAAGGGTGTCTAGCGGCATCGCGTCCGCCGGCCCCGTGTGTCCGATCCGCCGGCCGAGCTGCAGCCGGGCCACGGTCACCGCCGTCTCCTGCCGCAGGAGGTCGACCTGCGCCCGCGTGAGTTCGAGCAGGAGCTGAAGGGAGTCAGTCTGCACTGCGCCGCCGGACAGGACCCGGGCTCGCGCGACAGCGAATTGCTGCTCGGCTCGCCGGACGCGCTCCGCGGCCACGCGCTGGAGCTCCACCTGGGCTATGACGTCGTAGTAATCGGCCTCGGTACCGAGCGCCGCATCGAACCGGGCCTCCAGCTCACCGGCCTTGGCCCCGTCGAGTCCGGCTGCCGAGCCCCGCATATCGAATACCTTGCCGCCGCCGCGGAACAGGTCGTAGCTGCCACCGAGAGACGCCTGCGTCAGCTGGTCCGTCAGATCGCCTGTTCCGAGGTTGAACTGCTCGGACGAGAACTTGCTGTAGGACCACTGGAACTGGATGCTCGGAAGCAGGAAGGCGGACCACGCCCTCTTGCGCACCCACTCTGCGTCACCCACCTGCCGGAGGGCTGCCACGTAGTTGGGATCCACCTGCGCCGCTCGGCGAAGAGCCTGTCGCAGGTCCACCCGAAGCATGGAATCCGCTGCCTGCGACTCCGCCTCGACCCCTGTTTCTCCCGATACCAGCGCCAACGTGCCCGGCAGCGCGGTGGCGCGCTGGGCCGACGCCTTCCCGCCGATGCCCAGGATCCCGACCGCCGCGACCAGCGCTGCGGTCGCGCGGCCCGGCTTCCGGCCATGACGGGCGCCGGGGCTGGGCATGGCGTCCCAGGTCGGACTCGCGCTCATGACGATGCCTCGATCGTTTCCAGGGATGTGGGCAAGGATCGCCTTCCTCTCACGCGCGCCCCGAGAGCGTCGAGTAGGACATAGACCACCGGAACGAGGTACAGGGTCAGGATCGTGGAGAAGAACAGCCCGCCGACGATCGCGTATCCCAGCGGTCGCCGACTGGCCGCGCCCGCCCCGAGGCCGAGGGCGATCGGCATGAGCGCGATGATCGTCGCCACGGAGGTCATCAGAATCGGGCGGAGCCGGATGCGTCCGGACTCCAGCATGGCTTCCACCGCGTTCAGGCCGCGGGCTTTCGCCCGGTTCGCGTACTCGACGAGCAGGATCGAGTTCTTGGTCACGATCCCGATCAGGAGGATCATCCCGATCTGGCTGAACAGGTTCAGCGTAGAGCCGGCCAGCATGAGCGTCAGGAGGGCCCCGGTCACCGCGAGGGGCACCGAAAGGAGCACTGTGAACGGGTGAACCAGAGACTCGAACTGGGCGGCGAGCACCATGTACACCACGACCAGGGCCAGCACAAAAGCGAAATAGAGGGCATTTCCGCTTTCTTCGAGCTCCCTCGACTCTCCGGCGAGCGACGTGCTGCTGCCCGGAGGAAGGGTCGTCGCCGACACCGCACGGAGAGAATCGATCGCCGCCCCGAGCGTCAGATCCGGCGTCAGGGCGGCGCTGAGCGTGAACGAGGGCACGCGATCGTAGTGGTTGATCTGGCGCGCCGACACGGTTTCCTCAACGCTCGCCAGCGCGGCCAGGCTCACCAGGGTCCCGTCGCTCCCGCGCAGGTAGATCCGCGACAAATCTCCTGGCGTGGCGCGCTGCGCCGGCTCCAATCGCACGATAACGTCGTACAGCTTGTTGTCGCGTGTGAACGTGCTCACGCGCTGACCTCCCAGCAGAGCCTGAAGCGCTGCCCCGATGTCGGCCACCGCTACCCCCAGGTCTTCCGCGCGGTCGCGGTCGTAGCGTATCTCGATCTCCGGTTTGTTGACCCGCAGGTTCGTGTCGACGTTGATCAATCCGGGAATCTGCCGCGCGCGCATGGCCATCCGATCCATTCCAGCCGCCAGCGAGTCGAAGTTCGGATTCCGAACCACGAACTGCACCGGGCTGCCGAATCCGATCGCCGGGGGCTGGAACGCAAACGCGGAGATTCCTGGGATACCAGCCAACTGGGGCATGATCTCAGCCAGGATCTCCTCTACACTTCGATCGCGCTCGTCCCAGTCCTCGAGCCGCGTGAACAGGAAGCCTCCGTTTACGGCGGCCTGGAAGCTGTTCGACCCCACGATGCTGAACGAAGCCCGGACACCTTCAGCGTTGTCGATGATCGCTTCCACCTGCCTCTGGTAGCCATCCATGTAGTCCAGCGTCGCGCCCTCAGGGCCCTGCGTGACGGCGAAGATATAGCCGCGGTCTTCGGGCGGGAGGAATTCACGCTCGAGGGCGTTGAACAGGACCACCGCCGCCGCCGCCACGGCGCCGGCCCCAAGAACCACGAACGACCGGTGGTGCACGGCGAGGGCCAGAGTGCGCCCGTATCCGGTCGCTATACCCGTGAAGGCTCGCTCGAAAACGATGAACAGACGGCCGTGGCTCTTGGGAACGCGGAGGATCTTGGCGCTAAGCATCGGCGTGAGCGTAAGGGCCACAAAGCTGGACACCACGACGGCGCCGGCGAGCGCGAACCCGAACTCGTTGAACAAACGGCCCGCCGTCCCCTGCAGGAACGCGAGCGGCGTAAACACAGCCACGAGGGCGACCGTGGTCGCGATCACTGCGAACGCGATCTCGCTCGTTCCCTTCATGGCCGCCGCTTCCGGCTCCTCGCCCAGCTCTTCCTGGTGCCGGTAGGCGTTCTCCATGACGATGATCGCGTCGTCCACGACTATGCCGATCGCCAGGATCAGTGCCAGAAGCGTGAAGTTGTTGATCGAGAACCCGAGCATGTACAGGATCCCGAACGCGGCCGTGATCGATGTGGGGATCGCCAGTCCCGGAATGATCGTCGCCCTGACGTTGCGCAGAAATACGAAGATGATCAGCACGACCAGGATGCCGGCCAGTACCAGTGCGTCCTCCGCCTCCCGGATCGAACGGCGGACGAAAGTGGCCTGGTCGAAACCGATTGACAGCTTCACACCGGGCGGCAGTGCCGCGACCACCGACGGAAGTGCCTCTCGTACCCGATCGGACACCTCGACCACGTTCGCCTTGGACTGTCGGACCACCCCGATCGCAATAGCTTTGTCTCCGTCGAACCGGAGGTAGGACCGCTCATTCTCCGGGCCGAGCTCCACCCGCCCCAGGTCACCCAGGCGAACGGTCTGACTACCTACGTTGGACACGACGAGCCGCTCAAACTCCTCGGGCGTCTTGAGCTCACCCAGCGAGCGGACGGTGAACTCGCGTCGCTCCGACTCGATCCGGCCGGCCGGAATCTCCACGTTTCGCGTGCGGATCGCGTTCTGCACGTCCTGCACCGTCAGGCCCCGCGCCGCCAGCTTGGAGGTCGAGAGCCAGACCCGCATCGAGTACCGACGCTCTCCGAACAGCTGCGCCCGTCCCACTCCGGGGATCGACTGCAGCCGCCGCTTCACGATCCGGTCGGCGAGATCAGAGAGCTGCATCATATCGTAGTTCGTGGCCGCCATGGCCATCCACAGGAACGGCTGGGCGTCCGCGTCCTGCTTCTCCACCACCGGCTCCTCGATCTGCTGTGGCAGCCTGCCGCGCACCCGGGAGACCTTGTCGCGCACGTCCTGCGCGGCGATTTCGAGGTCCCGGTCGAGCGTGAACTCGAGCGTGATGTTCGTGGTTTGCTCGGCGCTCGCGGAACTCATCGTGCGAACCCCCGGGATCGTGCTCAGCTCCTCCTCGAGAATGTCCGTCACGGTCGTTTCCATCACGCTGGCGTTCGCACCGCGCAGGAAGACGGACACGGACACGACGGGCGGATCCACGTCGGGCAGCTCCCGCACCGACAGCCGGGTGAAGCTCAGGATCCCGAATAGGATGAGCGCAGCCGAAACCATGCTCGTCAGCACGGGGCGACGGATGGATGTATCGGATAGTATCAACGCAACCTCGCCGACTACGATGTCCAGACCGACGTTCCGGTTCTGTTACAACACGCGTCCAGATTGTTCCGTTGCGGACCCGGGGAGTGGAAGGTCCACGTCCGGCTCGACTCCCAGATATTGGAGGACGAGTCGGTTCTGCGTCGTAACCACGACCTGGCGCTCCAACGCCAGCTCGCTCAGAAGGTACCATACATCGCGCGAACGGGCCTCATCGAGGTGCGTGAAAGGCTCGTCGACGAGCAGGGGGTGGTGAAGTCCTTCACGGGACAGGAAGTCGGCGGTCCCGAGCCGAATGGCCAGAAGGACGATATGGTTCTCGCCGAAGCTCAGCGGTGGTGATTCGAGGGGCACCGGGCGGCCAAGCAGGCCGACCCGTGACGAGGCAAGGTCCCCCTCCGTCGCGACCGGACCCAACCGACCTCCCGACAGATCGTCGAGTCTTTCGTTTACGGCTCCCAGAAGTCGGCTCTGGTCCGTGGCCCGAAACTCCTCGTAGGCGTCGCGGACGAGATCCCAAGCGAGCCTGCCAACCTCCGCTTCGGCCTCCTTTTCGCGGATCCGGTCCCGGAGGCCCGCGAGCTCGCGCTCGAGCGCGAATACGTCCTCGGCCATCCGCTTCAGTTCTCGAAGCTCGAGATCGAGGTCTGCCTGTCGCGCGCGCAGAGCATCCCGGAGTTCCCGGCGCTCTTCACGCGCCGCCTCGATGGCGGGCACCGATTCCTCCACCCCGTCAGGAAGCCTTGGCGTCGCCGGCTGCTCCTCCGCTCGAAGCTGGATCCGGGCCAGCGCCGTGCGGGCCTCGCCCTCAGCCACCTCGAGGTGCTGAGCGACGGCCGCCGGACCCGCCTCTTCCGCACCTGCCGCTTCGATGCGAACGAGGGCACCCGCGCGCTCGCTGGACTGCCGCACCGTTTGCTCGGCCTGCAGGAGGGCCGTGCGCGCATCCGCCTGCTTGCGAAACCTCTCCCGGTGCACGACTCGCGTGTCCGGAGAAAGGCCGGGTTGAGGGAAGTCCGCTACGATACTGCCGAGTTTCGATTTCACGGCAGCCAGGTCCGCCTCCCGGCTCACGGACAGGTCGTACAACCGTTCTTCCGCGTCGCGTATGACGGAACGTCGGTGCCATGCGTAGGCGCCAATGAGCGCCAGCCCGGCGGAGCCCAGCATCCAACCGGCCGTCGAGCTGACGGTGAGGCCGATTCCAAGCCCCAGGAGCACCAGCGCCGCACCGGCGAGCGCGATGACAGGTCGGTGGGGACGTTCACTGTCCGGCTCCGGCGCCGTCCCGGATTCGTCGTCCAGCACACGGAGCTTTTCCCACAGGGCTTCCGCCTGTCCGAGGCGCGATTCGAAGTCGGCGGGGTATCGGCCGCCGGCTTCCGCTGCTGCCAGTTCCATATTCGCCCGATCGAGGCCGGTCCGCGCTTCCCGGAGCCACCGGATCGACTCCGAGAGGGTCGCCAGGTGTGATCTTGCTTCCTTATCCTCGGCGATCAGCGTGCGTCGCTCGGTAATCGGGCGATACGAGGACTCGAGAAGTCCGATCTCGACTTCGACACGTTTCATCTCGGCCCGGGTCTGGGCCTCCAGCTCGAGCAAAGGCTTGCGGCGTTCGCGCGCCGTGCGAGCGGCCTCCAGCCGGCTGACGACGGCTTCGGTGTCCTCGCGGAGGTTCTCGATCTCTCTCGAGCGATTCTTTCGCCGGCCGCCGAGCTCGATGGACTCCCGAGTCAGCTCGTCGAACGAGTCGCGCAGCTCCTTGAGGGCCGTCTCGACTCGGCGATGCGAGCCCGCTGCGGCGCGCAGGAGCTCGTCGTCCAGTCTGGTGTCCACCAGTTCGCCCTGCGCGATCCAGGCCGTCGCGCGGTACGGTTCCAGCGTCGCGAAACCGACCCATTCCCTGACCAGGTCCTGGTAATGTCGACTCTCGCTTCGCACTCCCGCAGGGTTGGCGTCGCCCCGGAACAACTCTTCACCGCTCGCTCGCGCTCGCACCACGACCTGGTCCGTCGCGAAATCACGGTGCGCCACGACGGCGGTCCCGTCGGCTGCTACGAATTCCAGCTCGGCTTCCGCGGGCCTGCCCGACCAGGGCCGGCGGAGATCGAGGAGCCTCCGCTCCTCCGGCTTCCGCTTGCTGAATCCGTACAGGGCCCGGACGAACGCCTCGAGAAGTGTCGTCTTGCCGGATCCGTTACGGCCGGCGATGACGACGGGACGACCCTCGTCCGGCAGCTGGAAACGCCCCGAGTGGCACCCGTAATCCAGCCGAATGGCCTCGAAGCGGGGAAGTCTCACGTGGCACCTATGGCGCGCAGCGCCTTACGCAGGGCGCGCTCTCGAAGTCGCACTTCGTTGTCGTCGGCTGCGTCCCGGATCCGGTCCAGGCCAAGGCGAGCGAGATGCCCGACGACGTCGTCATGCTGGGCCAACTCCCGGAGACGGGCCGAGTCGTAATAAAGCGTTCGATCACGAACCCGCGCGAACGCGAAGCGAGCCGAAAGCTCGGCTTCCACGCGGCCGGGGTCGACCGCGTACTCCGTCTGCCCCGTCAGAGTGACCACGGGCAGAGACTCGCTACTCACCAGATCGGCTACCCTCTCCACCGTCTCCATGTCGTCGGCGCATGCGCTCACATCCACCTCGGGCAGCGCCTGCAACGACGGGACGGCCGCGTGAAGGAGCCGGGTTCGCGGCGGAGCGCCGGGTGTCAGCTCGGCGAGAACGATTCCCTTAGGCCCGGTCTCCGTGTGATCCAGGCCGGCAAGGGAGCCGGCGTAGCAGGCGGGCACGGATCCATCCGAGGCGAACTCCTCCGGTGGCCGGAACCGATGGTAATCACCGAGCGCAATGTAGTCCGCGTCGAGGTTCTCCAGCTCCGGGTGGGTGAGCCGCAACGAATCTCCACCGGACCAATGCGGCGCATCGCGCACCGCGCCATGGAGCAGGACGACGTGCACGCCGTCCCGATCGGCTCGCACGAAGCCCGCCAGTGGATCCGGACTGTGAGCCACGTCGTAGGCGAGGCCGTAAACGTTCAGCCGCCCGGCGTCGGTCTCTACCGACACGGGCTCGCCGAATTCGGGATGACTGAACACGTGGGCGGCCTCGGGAAGGTCGGCGTACGGTGATCCCGGCAGCACCAACGGATCGTGATTGCCGGGCACGAGGAAAACGGCGGGCACGATTTCGAGGAGACGACGAATCGTCTCGCGAGCCTCGGCCGCCACTCGTTCATCCGGCCGCGGCGAGTCGAAAAGGTCTCCCGCCAGCAGTACAGCGTGCACATCGTGCTCCCGCGCGATCTCGGGCAAAGCGCGGAACGCACGGAGCACCTCCTCGGCTCGCTCGTCGGCAATGGGGCCGAACGACGCGAATGAGGCTCCCAGATGTACGTCGGCAACGTGCAGGATGCGCATCATGGACTGTATCATAGCGTGTGGCGCCGACAGAGCCAGACTTGCCGGGCAGGCACTCCGTTCGAGATGAGGAGAACGTAGATGTCCCGCAGATTCACGTACGGATCGACGCTCGAGGCGGTGCCGGAGCGGGTGTGGGACTGGCATTCCAGGCCCGGTGCCCTCGAGCGCCTGATGCCTCCGTGGGACCGCGTGCAGGTTCTCCGTAGGACCGGGTCCGTCGCGGACGGCGATCGGACCGAGATCGAGCTCCGCGCGGGTCCGTTCACTCTCGCGTGGCTGGCCGAGCACAAGGACTCCGATCCGGGCCGGGGCTTCACGGATTGGATGGTAAGAGGTCCATTCGCCTCGTGGACGCATCGTCACGGATTCGATCCGGTCGACCCCGACCGATGCCGGCTGACGGATGACATCGAATACCGGGTGCCGGGCGGCTCCGTGGGCCAGGCCGTGGCAGGGTCATTCGTGGACGAGCGGCTGAGCAGGACATTTGCATATCGGCACCGCGTGACGGCAAGCGATCTGGATCTTCATGAACGCTACTTCGGTGACCGTCCGGCCAGGTTCCTGGTCAGCGGATCCACCGGACTGGTGGGCACGGCGTTGACCGCCCTCCTCTCGGCCGGTGGCCACCATGTCACGCGCTTGAGCCGTGGGGAGGGCGCACGGCCGGATCCGCTTGGCGCATCGCGGGTGGAGTGGGATCCGGTCCGCGGCGTCCTGAACCCGGAGGCCGTGTCCGGTCACGACGTCGTCGTGCACCTGGCGGGAGAGAACGTCGCCGGGGGGCTGTGGACGGAGGAGCGAAAGGCGCGGATTCGTGACAGCCGCGTGAATGGGACGCAGTTGCTCAGCCGAGCCCTTGCCGCGACGCCGCACCCTCCGGAGGTGCTGGTGTGCGCGTCAGCGGTGGGCTTCTATGGCGATCGGGGCAACATGGAGGTGGACGAAGGGAGCGCGGCCGGGTCGGGCTTTCTTGCCGAGACGGGAGTGGAGTGGGAGCAAGCGGCCGACGCCGCGCGCCAGGCGGGGATTCGTGTAGTTCACCTCAGGATCGGCATCGTCCTCACCCCTGCGGGAGGCGCCCTGGCCAGGATGCTGCCACCGTTTCGCATGGGCGTGGGTGGTCCGCTCGGCAGCGGGCGTCAGTTCTGGAGCTGGATCGCGATCGACGATCTTCTCGGCGCCATCCTGCACGTCGCGGCGAGTGACCACCTGGACGGACCCGTGAACGCGGTTGCACCCGAGCACGTGCGGAACGCTGAATTCTCAGCCACTCTCGGCAGGGTCCTGAGGCGGCCCGCGATCATGCCGGCGCCGGCTGCGGCGCTGCGCCTTCTCCTGGGCGAGATGGCCGACGAGATGTTGCTTGGTGGCGCGCAGGTCCTATCGTCACGCCTTCTCGAGTCCGGCTTCACGTTCCGCTACCCGGACCTGGAGGGTGCCCTGCGACACCTCCTGGGTCGGACGATCGATGGGGGGAGCGGTGTGCGCGAGTAACGTGAGTCCGGCGGCATCCGACATGGCCACCGAACCCAGGATCCGCATCGGCATCTCGTCCTGCCTGCTTGGCAGGAAGGTCAGGTACGATGGGTCGCACAAGATGGATCGGTTCGCCACCGAGGTGCTGGATCCGTATGTCGAGTGGGTTCCCGTGTGTCCCGAAGTCGACATCGGCTTGGGGATCCCACGCCCTGAGATTCAGCTCGAGCGTGGCGCCGACGGCCGCGCCCGTCTCGTGATGCCCTCGACCGGCGAGGACCTGACGGATCGAATGGTGGAGTACGCCGAAGACCGGGTCCGCCGGCTGCTGGAGCTCGACTTGTGCGGGTACATCCTGAAAAGGGACTCGCCGAGCTGTGGCATGGAAAGGGTCGAGGTGTACGATTCCGACGGAGTACCAGCTCGCGAGGGTGTCGGCGTATTTGCCCAGGCGCTGCTACGACTGGCGCCACATCTCCCGGTCGAAGAAGAGGGGCGCCTGAACGACCCGCGTTTGCGCGAGAACTTCATCGCTCGTGTCTTTGCGTGCCGCAGCTGGAAGGAGGGGAATCCGGTGGGGCGGGTCAAACAGCCGCGGGCGCACATCCCTCGACAAAGCGGCTGATCCGGACCCGGTTCAGTTTCGCGTCACGCTCGCCGAGCTCGATCAGCTCCGAGAGGAATTGGGGCTCGAACAGAAGATAGGAGAGCAGGTCGGCGCCCGAGCCTCGACGCGTTCCCAGGCCACGGATCAAGTAGCGCAGCGTTCGCGGCATCTGCCGCTCGTACCCCGCCGCTATGCGGGCCATGTCAAGCGATGGCCGTATTACGAGCAGGTCGACTTCGCGTTCCGGGACCAACCAGCGATGCTTCGGGTCCACGCGCTGCAGAAGCTGATTCACCCGCTCCAGACGTTCAGCGTCCGCATCCAGGTGGTCGAGAAAGATCGAGTTCAGCATCAATCCCAGGACTCGGGCGGCCGTCGGGTAGGCGTCCTCAGCTTCTCCTGTCTGTGACACGTTGGCGAACCGCGATGAGATTGCCAGAACGCGGTCTGCACCAAGGTGAATGGCGGGGGACAGGGGATACGTCTGACGGAGGCTGCCGTCGCCGAAATATTCCCCGTCCACCTCGCACCCGGGGAAGAACAGCGGAATGGCCGCTGACGCCATGACGTGATCCACCGTGACACGCTCGGCGCGGGCGTGGCGGCGGAAACGACTCCACATTTCGAGCTCGGGTCTTCCTTGGACGAACGTGACGCTGTCACCCGTCCGGTACGAAGTGGCCGACACCGCCAGGGCTTCGAGCCTGCCGGCATCGATTTTCGCCTGGATGGTCCGCGAGTCGATAACAGAAGTCAGGATGCGGCGAAGCGGTGCCGTGTCGACCAGGCCGCGCACGGGCGGGGCGATACGTGATCCGCCGGAAACGACGTTACCCGCTATCCGAAGTGCGTTTGACAGCAGCGAAGGGATGTCGCTGCGCATCACCCGGGATGTCGAGAGCTCAGACCAGAGTTCCGTTAGCTCGTCGGTCGCGTCCGTTAGCTCGCCCGCGTGGCTGGCGATGAAAGTCGCGTTGATCGCGCCCGCCGAAACACCCGTAATGACCGGGAAACTAAGCTCCGGGTGCTGGCGCGCGATCTGGCGGAGAACTCCTACCTGGTAGGCTCCCCGCGCTCCGCCTCCCGACAGCACGAGTGCGGGCGTGCATGGTCGCACCGTTCATACCCCTGTCAACAGGCTGCCGTGCCAGGACTCCCCGGCCTCCACTTCCAGCCTGCCCGCGCGGACATCTCCGAGCCGGGTCAGCGTAAGATCGAACACATGCGTCCGCTCCGTCACCTCCCCCCGCCGGCCAAGCGCGCCGAACTCGCCTCTCGAGCACATGCGGAGGGAGCCGGATGCGTCACGATACCACACCGGCATCGAGTCGATCAGATCCAGGTCCAACTCCGTCCCCAGCCTCTGCAGCTGCTCCATCAGCGCGTCGAGGGAACAACCCGAAGCGCCGGCCCGCGACTCATCGACAGCGACCAGGAGGAACCGCTGGAGTGTCCACGCGAAGCCGGCGTTCAGGTCCCGTCGATGCGCCGTCCAGCTGTCGATGAACGACTGCATGGAGTCGAGAAGGTGCGCCGTCTGGGCCCCATCGGGGCAGCGCGACGCGCCAAAGCACCACAGTCGCGCATCGTCGGGCAGGCTGTCGAACGAAACATGGCTCATGACGCTACGCTCATCGAGCCGGGTCCGGGACGCAACCCCTGCCCCGAACCGCTGCGGCCTACTCGTGGCGCAGGGCCTCGATCGGATCTAGACTGGCGGCCCGGCGCGCCGGCCAGGCGCCGAAGAAGAGTCCCACGACCGCCGAGAAAATCACGGCCATGCCCACAGACTCGGGCGAGACCGCGGTACTCCAGTTGGCCAGGTCGGCCAGGGTCTTCGAGGCTCCGAAGCCCAGGGCGATGCCCAGGAAGCCGCCCACCAGGCACAGGACCAGCGCTTCCAGGAGAAACTGGGTCAGAACCTGTCTGCGCGTAGCTCCCATGGCCATACGAATCCCGATTTCCCTCGTCCGCTCAGTGACCGACACCAGCATGATGTTCATGATGCCGATTCCGCCCACGAGCAGGCTCACCGCGGCGATGCCGGCGAGCAGGAAGGTGAACGTCTGCGTCGCCTCCTGCATCGTGCCCATCAACTCGGCCCGATCCTGGACGTAGAAGTCGTTGTCGTCACCGACCCGGAGCTTGTGCTCACGCCGCATGACCTGCTCGATCTGCGCCATGGCCGCCGTCGGCGAGTAGCTGTCCGCGATCTTGACGTTGAACGACCCGATCCGGTCCGTGCCCATGATGCGGAACTGCGCCGCTTGCACGGGGATGAAGATCCGCTCGTCCTGGTTGAACCAGCCAGAGCCGCCCTTCGCTTCCAGTACCCCGACGACCTCGAACGTCACGTTGCGGATCGAGATCCGCTGCCCGAGCATCTCGAGCGGAGTGATGTCGAACAATTCCGGTACCGTGCCGCCGAGAACCGCGACCCGCCGCCGACCCGCATCTTCCTCGGCGGTGAAGAAGCGCCCGTACTCGGCCTCAAAGCTGTTGAGCTCGGCAAAGTTCGCCGTGGTGCCTGTCACCCTCACGTTGGCATTGGAGCGGTTGAACTCGACCTGCGCGCTGGAGACCATCTCGGGAGCGGCGAGCACGATCGCGTCCGCCCGGTCTTCGACGGCGTAGGCATCGGTCAGGTACATGCGCGCGCTGCCAGACCGCACGCCACGGTGCCAGCCCTGGCCCGGCCGGACGGTCAGCACGTTCGTGCCCAGAGCCTGCAGTTGTGCCTCGACCGAGCGCTGCGCTCCCGTGCCGAGAGCGACCATGGTGATGACCGCCGCAACCCCGATCACGATGCCGAGCATCGTGAGTACGCTGCGCATCTTGTTCGCGTTGATCGCCTGCAGCGCCACCCGGATGATTTCAAAAAAGAGCATGGGAAATTCTCCTCAACGGCCCATGCCGGGCATGGACGTGCGCCTGCGCATGAATTCGAGCATCTCGCTCTGCTGCACGAGGCCCTGGGGTACCTGGAAGACAACGTCGTCCTCCTCGAGCCCGGCCAGGACCTCCGTGTACTCCCAGTCACTGAGACCGATCGTGATCGGCTTCAGAGTGAGCTGTCCCTCAGGCGTCTCGACGAACACGAACGCCGGCTTCGGACTGGCGGGATCCGCCCGCTGCGCCCGCTGCCGCTGCTCGCGCAGCTGCTGGAATATGCCGATCATGCGTTGCCGGTCGCTTGCGCTCAGGTTCTGCATGAACTTGCGGCGCTCGTCCTGCGACATCGCCTGAATCTGCTCCATCGATGGGAGACCCGAGTCGTCGCTCGCTTCTGTCGCCCGTTCCTCCGAGTCGTCAGTGGACGCTTCGCCGCCGCCCGCCCCGTCAGGTCGGCGATCGCCCTCACTCTCCACGCGCTGCTGGAGAAGTTCCGAGTCGAGCCCGAGGGCATCGACGAGAGCACGTGCTTCGTCGACGGTCTTGATGCCGCCGTTCGGGAGCGCGAGTACACCCTTGCGAGCGCCCACCTCGATCTCGACGTCCGCGTTCATCCCCGGCTTGAGCAGATCTTCCCGGTTCCGGATCCGGGTGAGCACGGCGAACAGCGTGACGTTCTGCTCCACCACCGCCTGTGGCTCGATCTGCAACACGAGGCCACTGAACTCGCGATCGGGGTAGGCTTCGACCTTGATCTGGGCCTCGAGTCCCGCCCGTATGGACCCGATGTCGGTCTCGTCCACGAGGGTGCGCACCTGCACCTCGTTGAGATCGGCCATGCGAAGCAGGATCGTTCCTCCGGTTACCTCCTTCGCGGAGGTAATGATCTGACCTTCCTCGACGGTCTTCTCGACCACGGTGCCCGTGATCGGCGCGCCCACCGCGACGTCGTTCAAGCGATCCGCCGCCAGCTCGAGGTTCGTCTGCGCCTTCACAAGAGATGCTTTAGCATTGGCGTTCTCGAGAAGTGCGTCTTCGTACTCCTCTTCCGTGACAACGTGTGAGTCCTTCAGGTCCGCGGTGCGGGCGAGCTTCCGCTGCGCGACCGTGAACCGTGCCTCTGCGACGTCCAGGTCCGCCACGGCCTGGTCATGAGCGTTTCGCACATCGCGCGGGTCGATTCGCACGAGGAGCGCCCCACGCTCGACCTTTTCACCTAGCTCGACGGCCACTTCGCGCACTTCGCCCGAGGCCTGGGACTTCACGTCGATGACCCTGATGGGTTCGATCGTACCGGTTGCCGCTACGGCCGACGTGATGTCCATCACTTCTGCCGAGACGGTCGTCAATCCCATGCCCGCCTCGTCGGCCGCGCTCGTGCCGCACGCGGCGGCGACGACGGCTGCGAGAATCGCCGCCAGGGCTGCCCCACGTGTCGTATTCCTGATCATGTCCCTTATCTATCTCCGCGTTTCTCGTGTCCGGGGTCCCGCGTCCGGCGGCGCCCAGCGAGAATCAGTTTCTGAGGTTGGTACCGAGCAGGGCTTCGAGTCGGGTGAGACCGAGCTGGTAATCGAAGCGTCTGCGGATGAGGTCGACTTCGGCCTGGAGCAGGGTGATCTGTGCGGCCTGCAGGTCCAGGAT
>Ga0255057_10000030_pt1 | contig 70864 bp, 86 predicted proteins | sample Cases_109_6_MG_FD_189022 | JGI IMG/M metagenome (GOLD analysis project Ga0255057, IMG submission 189022) | Seawater microbial communities from Amundsen Gulf, Northwest Territories, Canada - Cases_109_6 | ecosystem: Environmental > Aquatic > Marine > Gulf | place: Canada: Northwest Territories... | reverse complement strand
CCTGGGGGGAGGCTGGCGCCGGCCCGTAGGGCCGGACACGATGGACCCCATTGGCCAAGGGAGGGGCATCGCTCAATTTCGCCGACGAGGGCCGAGAGGAGAGGGAGACGGCTCTGGGGCTTTCTATTCTCCGAGGAGTCTCACGTCAAGTGCGATCTGGACGGCCAATTCTTCGTTGTAATGATGGACCCGTCCTGGCGTGAGAAAGATCTCGATGAACCACCACACGAATAGCCCACCGGCTGTCAGGAGAAAGGCGATCCCCAGTCCGGTCTTGTCCAGCAGGAACAATTGGATTGGGAAGAAGATCGCCAGAAGCACCATTGGGACAACCTCTCGCTTCTTGGAGTCGTAGAGCTGCCAGAATGTGTCTTGTTGTTCGTCGCTCATCTCCGACAAGGCTTGTGTTACGCCACGGGGCAACAAAGCCTTTGAAGCTTGACCCTGGTGGCCTAGCCGGTCGATTATGCCTCTTGTTTCTTCCGGACTCAACGGCGAAGCCTCATGAGGCTCCGGCAACGATGTCTCCTCGCCCATCGGGAAGCCACAATGTGGGCAGGTCGGTGCCTTATCCGATACCTCGTGGCCACACTCTGGGCAGGCAATAAGCCCCATATGCCGACACTACCGGAGTGATCGGAGGTGGCCACTCCGAAACCCGACGAAGCCAGCAGTCACGGCCGATGCATACGGCGCCGAACCCCCTCAAATCTTCACCAGCTCGCACGAGGAAACACGCTCAGCCTCTGAGGCTGAATGGCATCCCCCGATTGGGGGAGGGGTGATGCCAATGGTTATCCGGTTTGGCTTCGACTCCAGGGGGTTCGACTGGATTCTGAAGCTACTCGTCCGATTGGTTGGGTGTAGGTGGTTTGTCAGAGGGGGTTGGTTTGCGTCCGTTAGGAACGACTTCAGGGAGAGCCAGCCACGCTCATCCCCCAGGCGGCACGAGTTCTAGATCCAAGCGAGTTCGGTCGCTTGACCCACCACATGGCGTCGAGGAAACAATTCGATACCTTGTGCCTGGATCTACATTTGGGTCGAGAATCGCTGACCTGCATACGTCATAGGAAGAAACGGGCTGCGGGTCTCCTGTTCGATCTCACAGGGGTTCGGCACATACCGGGGTCTCCGTTGTCGAAGGAGGTTCCGATGGGGTTGTGGGAGCAGTGCCTCCACAACGCCCGAGGCCGGTAGCTAACTCCCAGCCGGGAGTTCGTATCTTGATCCTCACCCAGACGCCTTGGCCTACTGGTGTATGGTCGATCATCCTCGAGGCCAGGAGGAGGGAACCAGCTATGACGTTCACACAATCAATCGAGACGTGTCTCAGAAAATACGCCGACTTTGAGGGGCGTGCCCGGCCGTCAGAATTCTGGTGGTTCGCACTGGCTGTCGCCGTGGTGGACAACTTCCTTCTCTATGCTCCGGGCATTCCGGGCTTGGTCTATCTCGTGGTGGCCTTAGGCCTTTTGATTCCGTATCTCGCCGCTGCTGTGCGGCGTCTCCACGACACGGGCAGGTCGGGTTGGTGGCTTCTGGTCCCCATCGCAAACATTGTCTTTCTGGTGACAAGGAGTGAAGATGGGGCCAACCGGTACGGTGAGGCACCCGCTTCCATCTTGTAGACAACCTTTAGGTCTAGACCAAGGCGTACACGTCACCCACCAGCCCCCCACCGGTGTATTGGTCGCTTAGCGGCGATGAGGGATACCCCATGACCGATGACCGTAGCGAGCTTGAATCGGCCAAAGACTGGTTAGCTGACATGGCACAACCGGCCGACACTGCCAACGAACCGTCCGAAGATGAGGTCGAAGTCGTCGATAGTGGCGAGGAAGACCCAGCACCCCAGCCTGCCCGTTCACCTCGGCGGATGCTGGACCGGCCAGCAGAGTTGATTGACCTCGACAAGGCTGGCAAACCGTGGTTTCGCAGATGGTTTGGAGGCCGCAAGAACTTCAGCCTCGAACAGGATGGCGATGAGGTGGCTGCGGTATCAACGGCCATGGAACCCCCGGACGCCACCGCAATAGAACATGGCACCTACAGGAAGACCAAATGTCGCCGCACAGAGGTGGCGTTCGAGGTACCCGCTGGACAATCCTCACTCAGGCTCCCATCCCACACCGGGACTTCAAGGTAAAGGGGGATAAGGAGAGATGGGACCACGACAACCGAATCGTGGAGGTCAAAGACGGAGATGAGCGGATCGCTCACTTCGCCAACCCAGACTGGATGTCTACCTTCCAAGGGCGGGCGGCGGTTTGGCGAACACCCGGAGGTCATAACGGCGCGCGGCGAATCCGTCACGCTCCTTCGCTCCAAATATCGAAGTCGGTGGACCGGTGGGGCGCTCACGATCGAGAAGGTCAAGCGAAACTACCTCGTCACCCCCACGTCGCAAGTGCCCCTAGAGGCCGCTCTTCTGCATTGGCACCTCATCCTCGAAGACTGGGCGGGCAAACCCGTCGGTGGTGGGGGCGGGGGCTAGCGACCCACCCAGGATCGGCACATATAGAGCGGGTCCCATACGGCTTCGCTTCGCTCAGCCAACCCGCCCACACCCCCACCCCAGAGTGTCGGCGCTCGCTCTGCTCGCACCGGCACTTTGGTCTGATGACCACACCTTGGGGGCAACCTCCTAGCCTGCCTGCACCTCGGCTAGGCGCTCAGCCACCACGGCCTGACGGCTCAAAGTCTGCTTGGTGTACCGAGTCGTCGTAGCTAATTGCCGGTGTCCCAACCTGGCCGCTACATCCCAAGCGTCGAGACCGGCGTCTTGCAATTGTCGGGTATGGCTATGGCGAAGTAGGTGGAACCTGATCCGGCGACCGAGCACTTTCTCACAGGTCGGGTTCCAAATGCGGTCTCGGAAGTGGTGATATCTAACCGGCCCACCCTTGTCTCCGGTGAAGACCAGCCCGTGGTGAATCCGTTCGGGGCACTCATTTGATGAGCACGGCTCTTCCTGCTCGGAGGGAAAGAACCTGAGGTGCCCTTGCAGGGCTTCCACCAATTCAGGGGTCAGCGTGACGGGGCGAACGCTGGAGGCCGTCTTGGGTTCCTTGAGGGCGAGCGTATCTCTCTGGAGGGAGTGGAGTACGACCAGATGGGGGACCTCGTCTCCGGCGAAAAGATCATCGAGGGTTAGTCCAGACACCTCCCCCCACCGGAGACCTCCGAAGCCACCCACCAACACAGCAACCCGATACCGGGCAGGCATAGCGTCGGCGAGTTCCTTGATCTCCTCAACTTCAAGGAAGTCATGCTCTCGGTAGTCGGGGGCCTCCAGGTTGATGCCTTCGGCCGGGTTCTTGTCGATGAGGTCGTTGGCCACGGCCTCCCGGAAGGCCCGGTTGAGGATGCCGAAGATATGCAGAATTGTGGACGGTGCCAGGCGACCAGATTGCAGGTTCCTGACCCAAGACTGGACGGTGAGCTTTCGCACGGCGCTGATCGGCAACTTGCCCCAGGGTGTGTACTGCTCGATGTGCTTTCGGCGCAGGGAGTCGTCACGTTTGCGGCTCTGTTCCGAGCGTTTGACCGTCCGGTTCTCCTCCACCTTGCGGACCCACTCGACAACCGTGGTGGTGTCCGAGTCCGGGGCGGGGTCCGTGACAGCGTGGCCGAACTCATCCAACAAGATGGCTTCCTGCCCGGCTTCGACAGCCTGGTCTCGTAGCCTTTTTGCTTCTTTAACGCTGTCAGCTCGGACTTCTAGGGTTCGCCAGGTCGTGGACCTATCCGGGTGCAGGAGCTTTTGTTTATAGACGCCGATGTATCTGCGGGACCCGTCAGCCTTCTCTTGCCAGTACAAGTTTTGGCCGGTATAGCCCTTCTGAGTAACGGGGTGTCGCTTCCGTGCCATGCTCGCTATTCTCTCCTTGCTCGGCGGCATCCATGGTGGGACTCCTTGGTGGGCCGTCGCATAGCGACATTGGACTAAGTCTACCAGAGGCAGTAAACAAAAGCGATTTGGCCCCCTTAGCTCAGTGGTAGAGCACTTCCATGGTAAGGAAGGGGTCCGCGGTTCGAATCCGCGAGGGGGCTCGGCGGCGTAGCTCAGCCTGGTTAGAGCGCTCGGCTCATAATCGAGAGGTCGGTGGTTCAAGTCCACCCGCCGCTACTGACGGAAACGAGGAACTTATGGCATCAGTTAAAAGACCCCCGATCACGCTCGCTTGCGAACAGTGCAAGGAGCGGAACTACGTGACGAACAAGAACAGGACCAACACCCGCGACCGACTCAAGTTAAAGAAGTACTGCAGTCGCTGCCGGCAGCACACGCCTCACAAAGAGACCCGATGACACACCGGGCCCACGGCACTGGATGAGCGGGCACCTCGCTGATCTGGCCGGCCGCACCTACGGGCCGTTCCACCTGCGGTCCAGTGTTGATCGGATCGACGAGTTCATCAACGCCACCGGCGATGACCCCGCCCGTTGGGAGCTGCACGCCCCTCCCGGCTTCGCTGCCGTAATTCTCTTCACATCCGCACCCGCTTTCTTTGCGGATCCCGACGCGGCCCCATATGCCAAGACCCTGGTGCACGTCGATCAAACCTTTGAATGGCCTCGCTCTCTGCCGCAGGAAGAGGACCTCACTGTCACTGGTGCTGTGGAGAGTGTCCGCCACCGCGGGGAGATGTTCTTCGTTACTTTCACAATCCGGGCCGTCGACGTTGAAGATCATTCAGTCCTGGAGGCCAAGTCGACCTTTCTCATGACTGAAGGTGCCTTACCCCGGGAGAAGGTTGCGGTGGAAGATGAGCCCTCGTTCGATGCTTCGGGGGAGAACCAAAAGCCTGAAGTGGAACTGCTGCCGAAGGTGGGCGACGAATTGACCGGGCTGTTGAAGTCGGCAAGCCGGGCCGATCTGGTTCGGTACGCGGGCGCCACCCGCGATTTCAATCCTATCCATTGGGATCACGGCGCGGCCGTGGAGGCCGGGCTTCCCGGCGTGATCGTGCATGGCCTGCTCATGGCGTCGTGGGTCACGCAGGCGGCGAGCCGTTATGTGCCCGGACCGCGCCCGCTGGCAGATCTCAGGTTGAGGTTTCGACAGGCTCTCCGGCCCGGCGGCCAGGCCGAGGTGGTCGGAGAGGTGAAGGGCCCGCAGGCTCTATCCTTGAGCATTCGCTCGGATGAGACCGTAGTGGTCTCGGCCGACGCCACTCTCGCGGAGGGGTAACCCCATGGCCGATCGCAACGTCGAAGAGGGTAGGGAGCTTCTCGAGCGAGCCCAGAACGGTGACGAGGGGGCGTTTTCGGAGCTTGTACGGATTCATCAGAGTGAGGTGTTTACGTTGGCCCTTCGGTTACTCGGCAATTACGAGCTGGCCGCAGACGCAGCCCAGGAGACATTTATTCGCGCCTGGCGCGCTCTTCCCAAGTTCCGAGGTGACGCCGCATTGTCCACCTGGCTGCACCGCATCACAGTCAACACCAGCTGGACCCTGGGACGCAGGGCCCAGCGCCATAACGCCGTCGACATCGACGAGGTGGCACCGATTGGTGACGATACGCAACCGTCACCAGAAGCTGTGGCTGAGAACGCCGAGTTGCAGGCGCGCCTGCGCAATGCCGTTACCGACTTGCCAGATGCCCATCGAGCGGTGGTGGTGCTCAAGGATATCTACGGCTGGTCTCATGCCGAGGTGGCAGAATCGCTGGACATCAGCGTGACTGCCGCCAAGGTTCGATTGCATCGGGCTCGTAAGAGGTTGAAAGAGAGTTTGTGGAGGGAGATGGTATGAGGGCGGCTTGCCTTCCGAATCGAATTCGATTGACCAGCGATCCCTCGTTTAACAGCGGCCACGTATCAGAGTGTTTGCGGTGCCAGGCGGAAGCCGCCAAATACCGGACCTTGCTCCGGTATCTGATGGAAATCAGGAGTCAGTTGGTGCCGGCACCGGCCGGCCTGGTGGAAGTGGTGGGGCGGGGCTTGAGCCGGGTTACCGATGTACCGAAGAAGTCTCGAGTCAGAGAAGTGGCATTCGCCGCCAGCGGCGTTGTTGCGATGGCGGGAGCAGTCACGTTGTGGCGGAGGCGGGTCAGCGCTTAGGTCTGCGGGTTCAGATTTGGGGCGCTTATACTCTCAGAGTCTCGCGGGGCTGTCGCCCTAGGATTCGGCTCACACAAAGGGGTGTAGCTCGAATTGGCTAGAGCGCCGGTCTCCAAAACCGGAGGTTGTGGGTTCGAGTCCCACCGCCCCTGCCAAAGAGGAAGAAGATGAACAGAGAACTTCGCCGCCAGCAGGCCCGTCAAGAGCGTCTGGACAAGAAGAAGGGTGCCGTCACGAGCCGGCAACAGGCCGCGCAACGCGCCGCCGATAAGACCGCGCCCGAATCGGCCGAACGTCGTGGGTTGCGGCAATATCTCCGTGAGGTCCGCCAGGAATTGGCCAAGGTGGCATGGCCCGACCGCCAGACGCTCACGACCTACACGGCGGTCTCGTTGATTTTCACCGTCGCTCTAACTGCCTACACGACGATACTTGACTTCGCTTTCAAGCAAGCATTTGTCGATTTCATTCTCAGGTGAAGTCGATGGAGGATCGCGCCACCACCACCCCGGACCTCGAAGGGGAGCCTGGCACCCCTGAGGAAGCCCTGGCCGGTTCAGTGTCTGAAGGTTTACCCGAAGACACTAAATCCGTGGAAGCGACGGCCGCCGGTATCGATCCTGACACACCGGAGGCGATCGACCCGGTTGCGTTGACGGCGGCGGACGGTTCGGCTCTCGATATACCCGCAGTGACTTTTCCGGGGATTGCCGTCGACGACGAATCGGTCAAAACATCCGAGGTGGTCGCAGAGTTCGTCGTTGACGCCGAGGATGTGGTGGTCGAGCCGGAGCCGGAGCCGGAGGCTGTGGATAGAGGTGAGGATGATGTGGAGGTTGCTGAGCCGGAGCCGGAGCCGAAGGCTGAGGCTGCGCCGGTCCTTGAGGCTGAGGATGTGGAAGTTGCCGAGCCCGAGCCGGTGGCTGAGGCTGAGTCGGATGAGTCCCTTGATGATGAAGATGATGATGCGGAGGCTGAGGACGAGGGTCCCGCCAGCCCATATGACCTCGCGGGCGGTTGGTATGTCATCCACTCCTACTCCGGCTACGAGAACAAGGTCAAAGTCAACCTCGAGACCCGCATCCATTCCATGCACATGGAAGGCGAGATTTTCGAAGTCGTTATTCCCATGGAAGATGTCGTGGAAATTAAGGGCGGCCGCAAGGTAACGGTACCCAAGAAGGTCTTTCCCGGCTACATCCTGGTCCGTATGTATATGTCCGACGACTCCTGGTTTGGGGTTCGCAACACGCCGGGTGTCACTGGATTCGTTGGCTCGGGAACCAAGCCCACACCGCTGTCGCGGCGCGAAGTCGAGCGGATCCTTGGAGTCAAGAAGGCTGAGGAGGGCGAGAAAGCGGCTCCGCGGTTCAAGCCAGCCTGGGACGTTGGTGAAACTGTGAGGGTGGTCGAGGGACCTTTCGCCGATTTCAACGGCGTTATCGAAGAGATCAACCTCGATCAGTCCAAGGTGCGAGTGCTTGTCAACATCTTCGGACGGGATACGCCGGTCGAGCTCAACTTCGAGCAAATCGTGAAGCTGTGATGGAGGGACAGGTGACGGGTCACTAATGGGTCGCAAGAGGGTAGTGGCAATGATCAAGCTTCAGGTGCCGGCGGGCCAGGCGAGCCCGGCCCCTCCGGTTGGCCCTGCTCTGGGTCAGCACGGCGTCAACATCATGGATTTCGTTCAGGCCTACAACGCCCAAACGAAGGATCAGGCGGGGACGATCGTTCCCGTGGTTATCACCGTTTACGAGGACCGCAGTTTCACTTTTATCACCAAGACCCCGCCCGCAGCAGTACTACTGCGACAGGCGGCGAGAGTCGCCAAGGGCTCGCCGGAGCCGCATAAGGAAAAGGTGGCCTCGGTTACCAGGGCCCAGGTGAGAGAGATCGCCGAGACCAAGATGCCAGACCTCAATGCCAACGACATTGAGGCTGCCATGAAGATTGTCGAAGGTACCGCCCGGTCGATGGGCTTCACCGTCGACGGTTAGAGCGTGGGAGGCCGGACGGCCGCTTGCACCACAGGGAGAAGATAATGACTAAGCACGGGAAGAAATACACCGCTGCGGAATCCTCGAGAGAAGCGGGCGCCGGATATGAGCCTCGGGAAGCTCTTGAGCTGGTAAAGGCCAATGCCTTCGCCAAGTTCGACGAGAGCGTTGAGGCAAATTTCCGCCTCGGAATTGACGCCAAGCATGCCGAGCAGGGGGTTCGAGGGACGGTGTCCTTGCCACACGGCACCGGCAAAGACCTTCGGGTAGCAGTGTTTGCCACCGGGGAGAAGGCTCGCGAGGCCGAGGAGGCGGGCGCCGATATCGTGGGTGGTAAAGAATTGGTCAAAGAGATCCAGGATGGCCGTAGTCTCGACTTTGACCTCACGATTTCGACCCCGGAGCTCATGTCGGAGGTAGGAAAGCTGGGCAAGATGCTCGGCCCCCGCGGGTTGATGCCCAATCCCAAGGCGGGGACGGTGACCGTCGATATCGGTAAAACGGTTGGCGAGTTCAAGGCCGGCAAGGTCGAATATCGCAACGATCGGGCGGGGAACGTTCACGCCGTGATCGGTAACGTCTCCTTCGATGCTGAGAACCTTCTACAGAATCTCGCCGTCTTGACAGACGAGATCATGCGTGCCCGTCCTGCTTCGGTCAAGGGTATTTACATCCGCCACATGGGAGTGAGCTCGACGATGGGGCCCGGCATCTCGATCGACACCTCGCGTCTGGACGACTTACGAGCATTGAGCCACTAGACGAGCGGACTGCTGACTGCTGACTGCTGACTGCTGACTGCTGACTGCTGATTGCCGACTGCTGATTGCCGTACCCGGGGCATCTGATTAACCTCTCGCACCACAACAGAACACTCCACGACCGGAGACCGCCGGCGCCGCGTACGCGGCCGAAGCCGCCAGCGCAGGTCGGAGTCCCGTCGGCTCCCACCTTTTCGGTTTGGGGGCCTTTTCTATTTGTACGAGGAGCTGACATGGCACGACCGGAGAAGGTCGCCGTAGTCGATGAGATCAAAGACAGGCTCGAGAACTCTGGTGCGGTGTTCGTCACCGAGTATCGGGGCCTCTCGGTGCCTCAGCAGCAGGCGCTGCGAAGGAGCCTCCGGGCCACAGGCGCCGAATACAAGGTCATGAAAATGAGTTTGGCCAGACTAGCGGCCGAGGATGCCGGCAAGACCGACCTCCTGGAATGGTTGCAAGGTCCCACCGCACTTGCGTTCACAGACAGCGACCCGGTTCTGGCGGCCAAGGAGCTCAAGACTTTCGCGGCTGGTAACGAGTTCCTGGTCATCAAGGGTGGCTTGCTCGACGGTGAAACGTTGGATCAGGAGTCGTTCCTCAAGCTCGCCGACCTTGAACCACGCGAGGTGTTGCTGGCGATGTTCGCCGGGGTCCTCAAGGCGCCTCTTACGAAATTGGCTGGGCTCATGTCGGCTGTGCTGCGCCAGCCTGCCTCGGTGATGCAGCAGTTACTCGATAAGAAGGCCGCTGAGTCGCCGGTTGCTGAAGAGCCTGCTCCGCCTGAGGAGGGCGCGGCGAAGAAGTCTGCCGAAGACGCTGCGGCTGAGGAGCCCGCGACGGAGAAATCTGCCGAGGAGCCTGCGGCTGGTGAGTCTGACGAGGACGCTGCGGCTGAGGAGCCCGCGGCGGAGGAGTCTGCCGGGGAGCCTGCGGCTGAGGAGCCCGCGGCGGAGAAGTCTGCCGGGGAGCCTGCCGAGGACGCTGCGGCTGAAGACTCCGCGGCCGACGAGCCGGCTTCTGCTGAGGAGCCCACGGTTGAAGCGTCGGCAGAAGAGGCGTCTGGTTCTGATGGGACCGAAGATGATTCCGAAGATTAACGATAAGGAGAAGCCACAATGGCCAAACTGAGCAGCGACGACCTTCTCGAGCACTTTGAGGGCATGACCGTCCTCGAGCTCTCCGAGTTCGTCAAGGCATTCGAGGAGAAGTTCGACGTAACCGCGGCTGCCCCGGTTGCGGTAGCGGCGGCCGGCGGAGATGGCGGCGGCGCGGCTGCGGTGGAGGAGCAGGACTCGTTCGAGGTCGTCTTGAAGGCTGCCGGCGATAAGAAAATCCAGGTGATCAAAGAGGTGCGTTCTCTCACCAGCCTGGGCCTCAAGGAAGCCAAGGAGCTTGTTGAAAGTGCCCCCGTCCCGGTGTTGGAAGGCGTCGACAAAGACGCCGCCGACAAAGCCAAAGAAGCTATTGAAGGTGCCGGCGGAACTGTCGAGCTCAAGTAGCTGAACCTTGGCTGCGCGCCGGCCGGGTCTTCCCGACGAGGCTTGATGGCATGGAATCTTCGGGGCAGTCAGACAGGGATGCGCTCACCAATGTTGGTTCGCGGCCTGCGGCCTACGGACCCGCGGAGTGGGGCCTAACTGCCACTGTCGGCCTCATTTGGGGTTCGGCGTTCCTTTGGATTGCCATTGGGGTGGATTCGCTGGCGCCGGGGGTGGTCGCATTTGGGCGGGTCTTCCTCGGCGGGGCAGCCCTCCTGACGTTCCCGAGTGCCCGCCGCCGTATCGAGCGTGCCGACTGGCCGCGGATCCTGGTGATCGCAATCGCCGGGAATGCCGGACCCGGGCTTCTATTCGCTGTGGCCGAAACGGAGCTTGATTCCGTAGTGGCCGGGATGCTCACGGCTGCAGCCCCGATAATCAGTCTGGTCATCGCCTCAATCTTGTTGCGGCGCCTCCCGGGGTCGGCCCAGGCGTTCGGCATCTCCCTCGGTTTCGTCGGGATCGTTCTAATGACTGTTCCATCGCTGAGCGGTGCCGACGCTGCGCCGACAGGGGTGATCCTGGTGTTGATCGCTGTCGTCGGGTACGGCATTAGCGGCAACATGCTGGTCCCTCTGCAGCAACGTTACGGTGGGCCCGCCGTCACCCTGTGGGCCCTGGCTGTGTCAAGTGTGGTCCTGGCCCCCTTCGGCTTTGTGACCATCTCTGAGTCCGAATTCAGGTGGCAGGCTATCGCTGCCGTGGTGATTCTCGGAGTGCTCGGCACCGGGGTTGCCCGGTCATTGGCTGCCACCCTCGGAGGACGCGTCGGGGCCCCTCGGATGTCGACCACCGCTTACCTCATTCCCGTCGTTGCCATTGCTCTCGGGGTTCTGTTCCGGCACGAAACCGTCGAGCCGATAGCGATCCTCGGAGTCGTGGCCGTGATCGGCGGGGCTTACTGGTCAAGCCGAGCGGTAGGAACCTGACTAGGTGAAATTCATCAGCCGCTCATGAGCAGAGTGAAAGTGAACGATCCAATCGGTTGTGGTCCCACGATCTGACCCGACTCGTCGGTGATCACGGAAATCGGTTCGGGTGGGTCGTTCTGTGGACCCCCGGGGGCAAATCGCTCCTGCTCCGTACGGGTCCCGCCGTCGTAGGGCGTGAGAAGAACGACAACCTCTTGTCGCCACCGTCCGTCCTCGAGTAAAGCGAGGCTGTCTACGCCGACGAACCAGTCGGGGCTCGGTCCGATCATGCTCGCCAGAGTGATGTAGGGATAGGCGGGATCAATGTCGAATTCGAGGATGGTCTCACCGCAATTGTCTGAGCTAGTGGAGGCCGCGCAGAACCACCATTGCCAGGTGAGGGTCGAGTCGATCCCACCGGCGGCCGCTATCTCGTCGAGGAGAATGTTGGTCCGTCCGGTCTCGGCCATCTCGGTGACCCCGGGGCTAGCGGGCTCGCCCAGCGACCACAGAGTCACCTCGTCTTTGTGGGTGGCTCCTGCCAACCAGGATAGATGGGCGTTTCCGGGGACCCCTCCTGGCTGGGTCTCCGCGCTCCAGGTGTTCTTGACTACAAGCCGATAACGAGCCGGCTCCGGGGGAATAGTTGTGGTCGTCGTCGGAGGCGCCACTGTGGTGGATGTGGTGGTGGACGGAGCCCTGGTGGTCGTGGTGGTGGAGCTTGGCGCCGTCGCAGTGGTGGCCGGGGCGGTCTCGCTGGTGGATCCGCCGCATCCGGCGGCTGTTATCGCGAGGCCTCCCAGCAACCCCAACACTCTGAACCTCCAGCGACGTGCCCTGTGCATCCAACCATCGTATGACCCGCGGAGCAATAGCCGGGGATAGCCTAGATTCCATGGTGCTGAGCATCGTGCCTGCGACGGACGAGAACTTTGCCGACCTGGAATCACTCTTCGGGCCCAGCGGTGCTTATTCGGGCTGTTGGTGCATGTGGAATCGGCAGACCAACACCGAATTTGGAGAGAACGTCTACGAGCCCAACAGGCGGGCGCTCAAGAAGCTGATTGCCGACGGCCGTGAGTACGGATTGCTGGCATATGCGGACGGCCGCCCCGTCGGGTGGGCAGCCCTGGCGCCGAGAGCGGAGTACTCGCGGCTCCAGCGTTCACCCGTGAACAAGCCCGTCGACAACAAAGAGGTCTGGTCCGTCACCTGCTTCGTCGTGGATAAACACCATCGGGGACGAGGCGTTGCCGGCGCTCTCCTGGCAGCCGCGGTCACGCGTGCCCGCCAGGCGGGTGCCACCACTCTGGAGGGTTACCCGGTTGCGCCAGAGGCCGAGATGGCCGACACCGAGGTCTGGCATGGGGTGGAGTCCATGTTCCAACTCGCCGGCTTCACCGAGGTGGCCCGTCGGAAGCCGCGGCGACCCATTTATCGCCTTGATCTGTGAGCTTTACGAGCACTAGCTAGTGCTTGACCGAATCGACGCTCCCCTGTATGTTGCACAGTGGACAACGTAGAGGCCCCTTAGCAGGTGGCTTGAAAAACTTGCGTAACTACCGCCGCGTGGTAGTATTCCCGTTCGCCGTCCCATGCCGTCCTTGAGGAGGAATCGCCCTTGGCCTCTGCGCGTGTGTCCCAGCGTTTTTCGTTCGCCAAAATCCCCGAAATCCAGCCCCTTCCCGACCTGCTAGCTACCCAACATGAATCGTTTCAGTGGTTCCTGGACGTAGGCCTCCAGGAGCTCATCGACGAGGTGTTTCCTATTGAGGATTTCACCGGAAGCCTCGCTCTCGACCTGACCAAGCATTGGTTCACCGAGCCCACGCTCACCATCGAAGAAGCGAAGGAGCGCGATTCGAACTATTCGCGACCCCTCTTCGTTATAGCTCGTTTCATGAACCGGCAAACCGGTGAGATCAAAGAGCAGCAGGTCTTCCTCGGCGACTTCCCGATCATGACCTCGAACGGCACTTTCATTGTCAACGGGACCGAACGGGTGGTCGTGAGCCAGCTGGTGCGGTCGCCCGGGGTTTATTTCGATCAAAGCGTCGACAAGACGTCCGACAGGGACATATACACCGCCAAGATCATCCCCGGCCGCGGCGCCTGGCTCGAGTTCGACATCGACAAGAAGGACACCATCGGGGTGCGGGTCGACCGGAAGCGGCGTCAGCTGGCGAGTACCTTCTTGCGAGCCCTCAGCATCGGCGAGACCGATGAGGAGCTTCTGGCTCTGTTCGACAACGCCGAGACCATGCAGAACACGCTGGAGAAGGACACGACCGAGGAACGCGACGAAGCGCTTCTCGACCTGTACCGCAAGCTGCGTCCCGGTGAGTTGACCACGGTGGAGTCGGCCCGCGGCCTCATCAACACGCTGTTCTACAACCCCAAGCGCTACGACCTCACCCGGGTGGGTCGCTACAAGTTGTCGGGCAAGTTCGGACGCAAGATCCTCACCATGTCCCAGTACAACAGCGAGGAGCATGGCTTGTTGTCGAACGAGGACATCCTCGACACCATTCGATACATGGTGCATCTTCATTCCGGGACCGATGGTTACCGGACCGATGACATCGACCATTTCGGTAACAGGCGCATCCGCACCGTAGGTGAGCTGATCCAGAACCAGGTCAGGGTGGGGCTCACCCGCCTCGAGCGAGTGGTTCGCGAGCGCATGACAACCCAGGATCCTGAGGTCATAACTCCGCAGAGCCTCATCAACATCCGCCCGGTAGTGGCGTCCATCAAAGAGTTCTTCGGGACGAGCCAGCTGAGCCAGTTCATGGATCAGCCGAATCCGCTTGCCGGTCTCACCCACCGCCGTCGTTTGTCGGCGCTGGGCCCGGGAGGCCTCAGCCGGGAACGGGCTGGATTCGAAGTACGAGATGTCCATCCCTCTCACTATGGGCGCATGTGCCCGATCGAGACTCCGGAAGGCCCCAACATCGGGCTCATCGGGTCACTCGCTACCTACGCCAAGGTCAACCGGTTTGGCTTTATCGAAACCCCCTACCGGAGAGTCGCCAAGGGCAAGGTCACCACCAAGGTGGATTACTTGACCGCGTCTGAGGAAGAGGATTTCGTGATTGCCCAGGCCAATGCACCGTTGAAGACTGATGGAGCCTTCGCCAATCCCCGGATCCTCGTGCGCCGTGCCGGGGGAGAGATTGACTACGTGAGGGCCAAGGAAGTCGACTACATGGATGTTTCGCCGAAGCAGATCGTTTCGGTGGCCACGTCCCTCATTCCCTTCCTCGAGCACGACGACGCCAACCGGGCGTTGATGGGCTCCAACATGATGCGCCAGGCGGTCCCGTTGTTGCGTAGTGAGGCTCCGCTTGTTGGAACCGGCGTCGAAGGAAGGGCCGCATACGACTCGGGCGAGATGGTGGTGGCCGACGCAGACGGCGAGGTGGTGGATATCACCGGTGAGCATATCGTGGTGAAAGAGACCCAGTCGAGGCGAAAGAAGAATTACGGCCTCAAGAAGTTCGAGCGGTCCAACCAGGGCACCAACCTCAACCAGAAGCCGCTCGTGGAGGAAGGCGACAAGGTGAAGGCGGGCCACATCCTCGCCGACGGGCCCTCTACCGAGCAGGGCGAACTGGCTCTGGGTAAGAACCTTCTGGTGGCGTTCATGCCCTGGAAGGGCCACAACTATGAGGACGCCATCGTGCTGTCGGAGCGTCTGGTGATAGACGATGTTCTCACCTCAATTCATATTGAGGAGTACGAGATCGAGGCTCGCGACACCAAACTCGGTGCTGAAGAGATCACCCGGGACATCCCCAACGTCGCAGAAGAGGTCTTGCGTGACCTCGACGACGAAGGAATCATCCGGATCGGGGCCGAGGTAGGCCCTGGTGACTACCTGGTTGGCAAGGTCACGCCCAAAGGCGAGACCGAGCTGACTCCTGAGGAGCGCCTGCTGCGCGCCATATTTGGTGAAAAAGCCCGTGAGGTTCGCGACACCTCTCTCAAGGTGCCCCACGGCGAGGGCGGCAAGGTCATCGACGTCAAGATGTTCAGTCGAGACAATGACGACGATCTGCCTCCCGGCATGAACGAGCTGGTACGTGTCTATGTGGCTCAGCAGCGGAAGATTTCCGAAGGAGACAAGCTGGCAGGGCGGCACGGAAACAAAGGTGTCATCGCCAAGATTTTGCCCATGGAGGACATGCCCTTCCTCGAGGACGGCACACCCGTGGACATTGTCCTGTCCCCCCTTGGAGTTCCTTCCAGGATGAACCTCGGTCAGGTTTTGGAGACTCACCTTGGCTGGGCGGCGGGCCAGGGGTGGCAGCCATTCAAGGGTTCCACCGAAGCCAGCAAGGGCGCTCCGCCCTGGCAGCGAGTAGCAAGCCCGGTTTTCGATGGCGCTCGCGAGGAAGAGATCGCCGAGCTCCTGGTGAATGCCCATCCCAACCGGGACGGCACCAAGCTCGTGAACGACGAAGGGAAGGCGATGCTTTTCGACGGGCGCAACGGCCGTCCCCTCGATCAGCCGGTCACGGTTGGCTATCTGTACATTCTCAAGCTCCTCCACCTGGTGGATGACAAGATCCACGCTCGCTCAACGGGGCCCTATTCGATGATCACCCAGCAGCCGCTTGGTGGAAAAGCCCAATTTGGCGGTCAGCGCTTCGGGGAGATGGAAGTGTGGGCCCTGGAGGCATATGGAGCCGCATATGCCCTTCAGGAGCTGCTCACCATCAAGTCGGATGACGTCAACGGCCGCGTCAAGGTGTACGAGGCCATCGTCAAGGGTGAGAATATCCCCGAGCCGGGAATACCGGAGTCGTTCAAAGTATTGGTGAAGGAAATGCAGTCGTTGTGCCTCAACGTCGAGATGCTCTCGGCCGGCGAGGAAGTGGAGCTCAAAGAGCTCGACGACGACGTGTTTCGCACCGCAGAGTCATTGGGTATCGACATCTCCCGTCCAGAGCGGACTGAACCTTAGGAGGCCACCGGCGTGCCACAACTTTTTGATGAGCTGAAGATCGGCCTGGCAAGTGCCGACGAGATCCGCGCGTGGTCTTACGGTGAGGTCAAGAAGCCCGAGACCATCAACTACCGCACCCTCAAGCCGGAGAAGGACGGCTTGTTCGATGAGCGGATCTTTGGGCCCTCCCGGGACTGGGAGTGCTACTGCGGCAAGTACAAGCGGGTCCGTTTCCGGGGCGTTGTTTGCGAGCGGTGTGGAGTCGAAGTCACCCGCTCCAAGGTTCGCCGTGAGCGAATGGCACACATCGAGCTGGCAGCTCCGGTCACCCACATTTGGTACTTCAAGGGAGTGCCAAGTCGTCTGGGATACCTGCTCGACATGTCGCCCAAAGAGCTCGAGAAGATCATCTATTTCGCCGCCTACCTCGTCACTTCCGTGGATGACGAGAAGCGCCAGAAGGATCTCCCGGACTTAGAGGAAGCGCTCGGTGTCGAGCTCGAGGCTGTTGCTGCCGAGTTTGTCGAATGGGAGGGTACGCGTCGCGAGCGCCTCGAAGAGGAGCTTTCACAGATGGAGGAAGGTGGCGCCAAGACTCAGGAAATCAATGCCCGCCGCCGCGAGGTCGAGAAGGAGATAAAGGACCGCAAGGAGCGCTCCGAAGGCGAAGCCGAGTTGGTGCAGGAAGCGTTCGACACGCTGCGCACGATGAAGCCGAAGTCGATCATCGAGTCGGAGGCCCTGTGGCGTGAGGTTGTCGACCGTTACGACGCCTACTACTCAGGCGGCATGGGTGCCGAGGCCGTGCGGGATCTGTTGGGTCGGCTCGATCTGGATGCCGAGATCCAGCAGCTGCGCGAAGATCTCGAAGCCAAGTCGGCCCAGCGCCGGCAACGCGCCACCAAGCGGCTCAAAGTGGTCACTCCCTTCCAAGAAGGCCGCAATTCGCCGCTAGCCATGGTGCTGGGAGCTGTTCCGGTCATACCTCCCGATCTGCGCCCGATGGTGCAGCTCGACGGCGGCCGGTTCGCCACCAGCGATCTCAACGATCTCTACCGGCGGGTCATCAATCGTAACAACCGACTGAAGCGGCTTCTCGATCTGGGTGCTCCCGAAATCATCGTTAACAACGAGAAGCGAATGTTGCAGGAGGCGGTTGACGCGCTGTTCGACAACGGCCGCCGCGGCCGCGCAGTCACCGGACCCGGCAACCGACCCCTGAAATCTCTGTCAGACATGCTCAAGGGCAAGCAAGGGCGTTTCCGGCAGAACTTGCTTGGAAAGCGAGTCGACTACTCGGGCCGTTCCGTCATAGTGGTCGGTCCCCAGCTCAAGCTTCACCAGTGTGGCCTGCCGAAGAAGATGGCGCTCGAGCTGTTCAAGCCCTTCGTCATGAAGCGGCTTGTGGATCTCGACCTCGCTCAGAACATCAAGTCGGCCAAGCGGATGGTGGAGCGAGCCCGTCCCCAGGTGTGGGACGTTCTGTCGGAGGTAATTCAGGAACACCCCGTCCTGTTGAACCGGGCCCCCACCCTGCACCGGTTGGGCATCCAGGCCTTCGAACCAGTGCTGGTGGAGGGCAAGGCCATTCAGATCCACCCGCTGGTGTGCGAGGCATTCAACGCTGACTTTGACGGTGACCAGATGGCAGTCCACTTGCCGCTGTCGGCCGAGGCCCAGGCTGAGGCCCGCATCCTCATGCTGTCCACCAACAACATGCGGTCGCCGGCTAGCGGCCGCCCCATAATCACCCCCTCGCAAGACATGGTCATCGGTGTGTACTACCTGTCCGAGCTAGTTGAAGACGCCCTCGGCGCTGGTCGAGTTTTTGTTGACATCAACGAGGCCGTCATGGCATACGAGCAGGGCGAACTGTCCCTGCACGCCCCCATCTCGCTGCGTCTTGGTGAGTTGGCAGGCGATCCGGAACTGCACGCGGCCCTCAAGGCTCGCGTCGGTCACTTCTTTACCGATGAGCCGGTGGATGGTGACGCCGTCACAGAAACGACGCTGGGCAGGGCTCTACTCAACCGGGCCTTGCCGAAGGACTTTCCGTATGTCGAGGCTCCGATCGTGAGGGCCGATATTCGGGTGCTGGTTGAAGAAATCATCGATCGATTCGACAAGGCGGTCGTTCAGCACACCCTCGACGAGATCAAGGACCTCGGGTTCGCCTACGCAACCCAGGCGGGCCTCACCATCGCGCTCGACGACGTCAAGACGCCTCCCGAGAAACAGGAAATTCTTGCGGAGTTCGAAGAGCGAGCTGCCAAGGTAGAGCAGCTCTATCAGCAGGGCGTAATCACCGACGACGAGCGGCGCCAGGAGCTCATCGAGATCTGGACGGAAGCTACCGACCAGGTGAAGGACGCTATGGAAGCCACGATGAAGAAGGACCGCTTCAATCCCATCGACATGATGGTTCGCTCCGGAGCCCGTGGAAACATCATGCAGGTGCGCCAGATTGCCGGCATGCGCGGTCTGGTGGCCAACCCGCGCGGTGACATCATTCCCCGGCCGATCATCTCCAATTTCCGCGAAGGGCTCTCGGTGCTCGAGTATTTCATTTCAACCCACGGTGCCCGCAAGGGACTGGCCGACACCGCCCTGCGAACGGCCGACTCCGGCTATCTGACGCGGCGTCTGGTAGACGTCAGCCAGGAAGTGATCACTCGCGAGGAGGATTGCGAGACCGATCGCGGCATCTCCATCGCTATTCGAGAAAACGGCCAGTCGATCCGCAACCTGCGCAGCCGCATCTTCGGCCGGGTGCTGGCAGACGACGTCCGGGTGGAGCGCAAACTGGTTAAGACCGCTGAAGGCGCCACCCTCAAGGCCGGAAAACTCATCGGCAAGCTGGAGCTAACAGCCCTAGAAGCGGCGGAGGAAGTTGAAACCGTCCGGTGCCGGTCGGTGCTCACATGCGAGACCCGGTTTGGCATTTGCGGCACGTGCTACGGCCTGTCGTTGGCGACGGGGAATTTCGTGGAGATGGGAGAGGCGGTTGGGATTGTGGCCGCCCAGTCCATCGGAGAGCCCGGCACTCAGCTCACTATGCGCACATTTCACACCGGTGGTGTTGCCGGAGAGGACATCACCCATGGACTGCCCCGTGTTGTTGAGCTGTTTGAGGCTCGCACCCCGAAGGGGAAGGCAATACTCGCTTCCGAGGGCGGGACCATCAAGATCGTCGAGAGCGAGGATGACGGACGGTCCGTCATCGTAGTTGGCAAGGACGAGGAGCTGGAGTATCCGTTGCCCCGTCGAGCCCGTCTGCGGGTTTCTCACGGAGACGTCGTCGAGCCGGGCACCCGGCTCACAGAAGGTCCGCTCGACCCCAAGGAGGTCCTGGAAATCCAGGGTGTCCGCGCCGCCCAGCAGTACCTCGTAGACCAGGTGCAGGAGGTCTACCGCAGCCAGGGCGTTGACATCCACGACAAACACATCGAGATGATCGTGCGGCAGATGCTGCGCAGAGTGCGAGTGGTATCGCCCGGCGACACCGATTTTCTGCCGGCAGAGCTGGTCGACGACCGTCTATTCCTGGAAACCAACCGTGAGGTTGTCAGCAAGAAGAAGTCCCCGGCCGAAGGGCGGCCCGAGTTGATGGGGATCACCAAGGCATCGCTGGCTACCGACTCATGGTTGTCCGCGGCGTCGTTCCAGGAGACAACCAGGGTCCTGACCGAGGCGGCGTTGCAGTCGAAGTCCGATTTTCTGCGAGGCCTCAAAGAGAATGTGATCATCGGAAAGCTCATTCCGGCTGGGACCGGAGCAGATCAGTACCAGGTAGTCCAGCCCAGCCTGCCCAATGCCACGGTGATGACGCCGATGGATCTCTTCGGCGAGGTCGGTGGTGACGGGGCGGGAGGCGACGAGCTTCCGGCAGACCCGGCCGAATGGCTTGCTTCACTCGGTGCCAAGCAGAGCGATGGAGAACCCGAGGAATAGGCAACAAGCAGTAAACAGTAGGCAAGAATCGACTGTTGACTGGAGTTTGCTGACTGCTGACTGCTGACTGCTGACTGCTGTCTGCTGTCTGCTTTCTGCCCGTTACGTTGTTGTTACGAACCAGCGGTCCTATACTCTTGGTCCCGCGTATTGGCGCGCTACGTTCGCTCCCAGAGGGTCCTTCAGTCCCGACCAGTTGAAGGATTGACCCACGGGAGGCGGACCTCATAGGTCGGCGGTTTCACTCGCTGAGTGAGGCGCCGGCTTTGCGCGTGTCTGATGTGAGTGAGTGTCCATGAGGCAGGGCACCTGAAGGATTTGAGAATGCCGTGCGGAGGCCTCGTTTGCCGCACAAGAAGAGAGAGCGCAAGTGCCGACCATTCAACAGCTGGTCCGTCAGGGCCGGACGCCGAAGGGCAAGAAGGAGAAGACGCCGGGTCTCGGTGGTTCACCCCAACGCCGGGGAGTTTGCACGCGCGTTTACACAGTCACTCCCAAGAAGCCCAACTCGGCCCTCCGTAAGGTCTGTCGAGTCCGGCTCACGTCGGGAGTTGAGGTAACGGCCTACATTCCCGGTGAGGGTCACAATCTCCAGGAGCACTCGATAGTTCTCGTCCGCGGAGGACGGGTTAAAGACCTGCCGGGTATCCGCTACAAGGTAATCCGGGGGGTGCTGGACGCCGCCGGTGTCACCGAGCGGAATCAGTCGCGTTCCCGCTATGGATCGAAGAAGGGCTAGCCATGCGCCGCTCAGCAGCTGAGGTTCGCAAGGTCGCGCCCGATCCCGTTTATGGGTCGGTATTGGTCAGCCAGGTCGTGAACAAGGTCCTCTGGAAAGGCAAGAAAGAACTAGCTCGCAAGATCGTTTACGACGCTTTGACGATGGTTGAGCAACGCCGGGGCGATGACCCGATCAACACGCTCAAACGCGCGATCGACAACCTGCGCCCATCCGTTGAGGTGCGCTCCCGACGCGTGGGAGGCTCCTCGTACCAGGTACCGGTAGAGGTGCGGCCGAGCCGCTCCAATACCCTGGCGGTGCGCTGGCTCGTCGGCTTCGCCAGGGCCCGGCGTGAAAAAACTATGGTCGAGCGGCTGGCGAATGAAATCCTCGACGCCGCCGACAACACCGGCGCTGCTATCAAAAAGCGCGATGACATTCACAAGATGGCCGAGTCCAACAAGGCCTTCGCCCACTACCGCTGGTAAACGCCATGTCTCAACGCCCCTACCCTCTCGAAGACGTTCGCAACATCGGCATCATGGCTCACATCGACGCTGGTAAGACCACCACTACCGAGCGAATCCTCTACTACACCGGCCGCACCTACAAGCTGGGTGAGGTCCATGAGGGTGCCGCGGTCATGGATTGGATGGAGCAGGAGCAGGAGCGCGGCATCACCATCACCTCGGCCGCCACCACCTGCCAGTGGCGGGATGAGTGGATCAATATCATCGACACTCCGGGACACGTCGATTTCACGGTCGAGGTCGAGCGGTCATTGCGAGTGCTCGATGGGGCTGTAGCCGTCTTTGATGGGGTGGCCGGGGTAGAACCGCAGACCGAAACTGTATGGCGCCAGGCCGACAAATACCAGGTGCCCCGGATCAGTTTCATCAACAAGATGGACCGGGTTGGGGCGGATTTCCTTGCCGGCGTGGACTCGATGAAGGAGCGGCTCGGCGCCAACCCTGTCATAATTCAACTCCCCATCGGCTCCGAGGCCGAATTCGTCGGAGTGGTGGATTTAGTGCGGATGAAGGCCCTGGTGTGGAAGGACGAAGACCTGGGGACCAACTGGGATGAGATCGAAATCCCCGATGACCTCATCGCTCAGGCTAAGGAGTATCAGCACTACCTCATGGAGGCCGTAGCCGAAATCGACGACCGGCTCCTTACTCGTTACATCGAAGAAGGCTTCCTCGGGGAGGAGGATCTCAAAGAGGGCATCCGCATTGGCACGATCAACCTGGAGTTCACGCCCGTCATTTGCGGCAGTGCTTTCAAGAACAAAGGCGTGCAGCCGCTCCTCGATGCCGTAGTCGACTACCTGCCGAGCCCCATGGACCTGCCACCCCTACAGGGTTTCAAGCCGGGCCATGAGGACGAGACCATGGAGCGCAAACCGAACGACGATGAGCCTTTCTCCGCTATCGCGTTCAAGATCATGAGCGATCCGTACGTCGGCAAGCTGACTTACTTCCGGGTCTACTCAGGCACGGTCGACAAGGGCGACACGGTCATGAACTCCACCCGCGGCAAGAAGGAGCGTTTCGGCCGTCTGCTGCGGATGCATGCCGCTTCTCAGGAGGACATAGACGCCGTCTTCACCGGGGACATAGTCGCGGCCATCGGCATGAAAGCCACCCGCACCGGCGACACGCTTTGCGCCATCGACAGCCCGATCGTTCTCGAGTCGATGACCTTTCCGGAGCCGGTCATCTCCGTGGCCATCGAGCCCAAGACCAAGAGCGACCAGGAGAAGCTGGGTGAGGCCCTGCAACGCCTGTCCGAGGAAGACCCCACCTTTGTGGTCCATAGCGACGAGGAGACCGGCCAGACGATCATTGCCGGTATGGGTGAGCTTCACCTCGATGTGCTCGTCGATCGCATGGTGCGGGAGTTCCATGTCGGTGCCAATGTCGGCCGCCCCCAGGTGGCCTACCGCGAGACCATAAAGAAGGCCGTTGAGAAGATTGACGGCAAGTACATCAAGCAATCGGGTGGTCGGGGTCAGTATGGCCACGCCGTCATAAACCTCGAGCCGGCCCAGCCCGGAGAGGGTTTCGAGTTCATCGACAAGATCACAGGCGGCCGTGTGCCGCGGGAGTACATTCCCGCCGTCGAGAAGGGAATCCGGGACGCGCTCGAGAGTGGTGTGTTGGCCGGTTATCCACTGGTGGATCTTCGTGCCACGCTCGTTGACGGCTCTTTTCACAACGTTGATTCGAACGAGATGTCATTTCGCATTGCCGGGTCGATTGCTCTACAGGAAGCGGCCCGCCGGGCCGGGATCAAGTTGCTCGAGCCGGTCATGGAGATCGAGGTCGTGACGCCCGAGGACTACATGGGTGACGTCATCGGTGATATTTCATCTCGGCGAGGCAAGGTGGAGAGCATGGACCATCGAGGCAATGGTCGGGTTGTGACCGCGCTGGTGCCCCTTTCCGAGATGTTTGGTTATGCCACCGACTTGCGTTCCCAAACCCAGGGACGAGCGGCATTCAGCATGCAATTTCACTCTTATCAGGAAGTTCCAGGCAATATCGCTGAGGAAATCGTCAGGAAGATCCGCGGCGAGTAGTTAGAGGAGACAGTAATGGCAAAGGAAAAGTTCGAGCGGAACAAGCCACACGTAAACGTGGGAACCATGGGGCATATCGACCATGGCAAGACCACGTTGACCGCAGCTATCACCAAGGTGCTGTCTGAGTCCCAAGCAGGCACGGAATTCACTGCGTTTGATGAGATCGACAAGGCTCCGGAGGAAAGAGAGCGCGGTATTACGATCGCCATCGCCCACGTTGAGTATGAGACGGAGGCACGCCATTACGCCCACGTCGACATGCCCGGTCACGCCGACTACATCAAGAACATGATCACCGGCGCGGCTCAGGTCGACGGAGCCATCCTCGTAGTCTCGGCCGCCGACGGCCCCATGCCGCAGACTCGTGAGCACGTGCTGTTGGCTCGCCAGGTGGGCGTGCCCTACATTGTTGTGTACCTCAACAAGACCGACATGGTGGACGACGAGGAGCTTCTCGACCTCGTTGAGCTGGAAGTACGTGAGCTGCTGAGCGAATACGAGTTCCCCGGCGACGACGTTCCGGTCATCCGCGGCTCTGCGCTGAAAGCTCTCGAAGGCGACGACGACGCGGCAGCCTCAATCGTGGAGCTGATGGATGCTGTCGATTCTTACATCGAGCAGCCGGTGCGGGATACCGACAAGCCGTTCCAGATGCCCATCGAAGACGTGTTCTCGATCACCGGCCGTGGCACCGTTGTGACGGGCCGGGTGGAGCAAGGAACACTCGACGTCAATACCGAAGTGGAGATAGTTGGCATCAGGCCGACCAGCAAGACCACGGTCACCGGTGTGGAGATGTTCCGCAAGCTCCTTGACTCTGCTGTAGCGGGCGACAACGTCGGCCTTCTCCTACGCGGCGTCGACAAGGACGACGTGGAGCGGGGTCAGGTGGTTTGCCTACCGGGCTCCATCACGCCGCATACCAAGTTTGAGGCTCAGGTCTACATCCTGACCAAAGATGAGGGTGGACGCCATAACCCGTTCTTCTCCGGCTATCGGCCCCAGTTCTATTTCCGGACGACGGACGTGACAGGAAATGTCACGCTGCCGGAGGGGACCGAGATGGTGATGCCGGGCGACAACACCGAGATGACCGTCGAGCTCATCTCTCCCATCGCTATGGAAGAAGCTCTCCGGTTCGCAATCCGGGAAGGCGGCCGCACTGTCGGCGCCGGCCGCGTAACCAAGATTCTCGAGTAGGTAGATAGGTGGCAGACAACCAGAAAATCCGAATTCGCCTCAAGGCTTACGACCACGAAGTGGTCGATGAGTCCGCGCGCAAGATCGCCGAGACGGTGATTCGCACGCAGGCGAAGATCAAGGGCCCGGTGCCTTTGCCAACCCAGATCCATCGCTACTGCGTCATCCGCGGCCCCCATGTCGACAAGGACTCCCGGGAGCACTTCGAGATGCGGATTCACAAGCGCCTCATCGACATTATCGATCCGACCGCGAAGACGGTCGACTCTCTGATGCGCCTGGACCTGCCGGCTGGTGTGGAAGTGGAGATCAGGCTGTGAACGCCTTGCTCGGAGAGAAACTGGGCATGACCCAGCTCTTCGATGACGAGTCCCGCGCCATTCCGGTAACGGTGGTCAAGCTTGGCCCCTGTCGGGTGGTGCAGGTCAAGTCGACTGCAACCGACGGGTATGAGGCTGTGCAGATCTCCTATCGGGAACTTGACGCTCGCCACGTCAATAAACCGATGGCCGGTCACTTTGCCAAGGCCAACGTGCCCCCTTCGCGGCATCTGGTTGAGATCCGGGTTCCCGATGCCAGCGAATATTCAGTGGGCCAGGAGATAAACGTCGCCGACGTTCTCGAGGAAGGCCAGCGAGCAGATGTCGCCGGAATCAGCAAGGGCAAGGGCTTCAGCGGAGTCATGAAGCGCCACAACTTCTCGGGTCAGAGTGCCAGTCACGGCGTGCATCGGGTCCACCGCGCTCCGGGATCCATTGGAGCTTGCGCCACACCGGCCCGGGTGTTCAAGGGAATGCCGATGGCCGGGCGCATGGGCTCCGAGCGAAGCACCGTTCTCAACCTCGACATCGTCAAAGTGGATGCCGAGAGAGGGCTTGCCATGCTCGGCGGCTCGGTACCAGGTCCCAAAGGTTCGGTAGTTCTCGTCCGCCGGGCGGTGAAAGCCAATGGCTAGCAAAGTCACTGCCCCCCTCTTTGCAGCCGACGGAGCGGCCAATGGTGATGTGACGCTCGCCCCGGCCTTTTTCGGCATCGAGCCCAATATCCCGGTGATGCACCAGGTAGTGACCGCCCAGCTGGCTGCTGCTCGCGCCGGGACACACAGCACCAAAACGCGGTCCGAGGTCCGCGGTGGCGGCCGCAAGCCATGGCGTCAGAAGGGCCTGGGCCGTGCCCGGCACGGCTCGATCCGGTCACCGATCTGGGTGGGAGGCGGAGTCGCTCACGGTCCCAAGCCTCGGGACTACAGCCAGCGGACGCCTAAGAAGATGAAGCAGCTGGCTATGCGGTCGGCGCTGTCGGCCAGGGCCGGCGACGGCCAGGTACGGGTGGTGGAGGATCTCGCTTGGCCCGAGCCGAAGACCAGTCGCGCCCGGGAGCTGTTCGAGAAGATCGGAGCTGGCCCCAAGGTGCTCATAATCCTGAGCCCGGCCGACGAAACCGCTTATCTATCAATGCGCAATCTCCCGACGGTGATAACCAACGACAGTGGTCAGCTCAACACCTATGACGTGGTTTGGGCCGACACCATCGTTTTCACGTCTGAAACCCTCGACCAGGTAACCGGAGCCGCCGGATACGAAGTCTCCGAATCGGACTTCGTCAAAGATGAGTCCGGGTCGCCGGTCGAAGACTATGAGGCGTCAGAGGATGGTGATGGATGAAGAATCCACGCGACATCATCATCGAGCCGGTGGTCTCGGAGAAGGCCTACGACGGGATCGATAATCACAATTCCTACACGTTTCTGGTTGATCCTCGGGCCAGCAAGCCCGAGATCCGCCTTGCCATCGAGTCGATCTTTGATGTCGAGGTGGCGTCGGTCAACACGCTCAACCGTAAGGGTAAACGCCGTCGGTCCGGCGACAAGATCGGCCGCACTGCCCACACCAAGCGGGCCATGGTCACACTCGCGGACGGCGAGTCAATCGACATCTTCGAGGTATAGCGATGCCGACCAAGCGATATAAGCCAACCTCACCCGGGCGTCGGTTCCAGACGGTCTCCGATTTCGCCGAGATCACCAAAACGAAGCCGGAAAAGAGGCTGCTCGAACCGCAAAAGCGTTCCAGCGGTCGCAACATTCACGGGCGAATAACTTCACGCCATCGGGGAGGTGGCCACAAACGCCGCTATCGCGTCGTCGACTTCCGCCGCAATAAGGACGCTGTTCCCGCCAAGGTGGCGGCGATTGAATACGACCCCAACCGCAATGCCCGCCTCGCGTTGCTCAACTATTACGACGGCGAGAAGCGCTACATCCTCGCTCCGGTCGGCGTCGAGGTAGGAACGGTTCTGGAGTCCGGCCCCAAGGCCGAGATTCGTGTTGGGAACTCCCTGCCATTGCGCAACATTCCGGCCGGCACAGTGGTGCACGCCATTGAATTGCGACCAGGTGGTGGAGCCAAGATGGCCCGCTCGGGCGGGGCTGCCGTTCAGCTCGTGGCCAAGGAGGGTAAGTACGCTTTGCTGCGCTTGCCGTCCGGCGAAATGCGCAACGTCCCGCTTGATTCCCGGGCCACCATTGGCCAGGTAGGCAACACCGAAGCCGAGCTAGTCAAGATCGGCAAGGCCGGCCGCAACCGCTGGAAGGGCAAACGCCCCCAGAGCCGTGGCGTGGCCATGAACCCGGTAGACCATCCCCTGGGCGGCGGCGAGGGCAAGAGCTCGGGTGGTCGTCACCCCGTCAGCCCCTGGGGCAAGCCTGAGGGCCGCACCCGCCAGAAGAACAAGGACAGCGACCGATACAGAGTCCGCCGCCGATCGAAGAAGCGTCGGAAGTAATGGGCAGGGAGTAATGACACGCAGTCTGAAAAAGGGTCCCTTCGTGGACGAGCACCTCATGAAGAAGGTCGAGGAGCTGAACAACAGCAACGACAGGAGAGTTATCCGAACCTGGAGTCGCCGGTCGACGATCTTCCCGGAGATGGTGGGGCACACGATCGCGGTTCACGACGGCCGCAAGCACGTGCCGGTCTACATCACCGAGTCGATGGTGGGGCACAAGCTCGGCGAGTTCGCCCCCACCCGCACTTTCCGGGGTCACTCGGCTTCGGGGTCGAGGATCAAGCGGGAGATGACATGATTGTTAAGGCTCGAGCAGGGTATGTTCGCCAGTCACCATTCAAGGTGCGGCTCGTACTCGACCTCATCCGCGGCTTACCCGTGGACGAGGCCCGTAGCACCTTGAAGTTCACCAACCGGCGGGCGGCTGGAGCCGTATCCAAGGTTCTCGAATCGGCGGTGGCCAATGCCGAGCACAACAACGCTCTCGATGTTGATCAGCTCTATGTCGCAGAGGCTCATGCCGGCGAGGGTCCCACTCTCAAGCGGTTCCGAGCGAGGGCGCGGGGCAGGGTAGGCCGGATCCAGAAACGGACGAGTCACATCGTGGTCGGTGTCGCCGAACGGGAAGAGCAGGTGCACTGATGGGCCAGAAGATCCACCCATACGGATTCCGGTTGGGCATAGTCACCGATTGGAAATCACGTTGGCACGCCGACAAGGGCTATGCCGACCTGGTCAACGAGGACTCCGATATTCGCGACTACCTGCGAGGCGAGCTCCTACGCGGAGCAGTATCTCGGATAGATATCGAGCGAATCGGCGATCGGATCCAGGTGGACGTCCACACTGCCCGGCCCGGCGTGGTTATCGGCCGCCGCGGCGTGGAGGCTGATCGGTTGCGGGCAGGCCTCGACAAAATCTCCGGTCGGCCGGTGAAACTCAATGTGGTCGAGGTGAAAGATCCCGAGACCGATGCCCAGCTGCTTGCCCGCGGCATTGCCGATCAGCTCCAGGGCAGGGTGGCCTTTCGTCGCGCGATGAAGCGCGGTGTCCAGAGCGCCATGAAGGCCGGGGCCCAGGGCGTGCGAGTCGAAGCCAAGGGGCGTCTCGGCGGCAGCGATATGGGCCGCCGGGAGTGGTACCGGGAGGGGCGTGTCCCGCTGCACACTTTGCGAGCCGACGTCGACTACGGCCAGGCCACTGCCCGCACCACGGTGGGTGCGATCGGAATCAAGGTTTGGGTCTACAAGGGAGATGTCGTCCCCTCGCTCGCCACCACCCGCGAGAAGATCGCAGCCGAGGCTGCGCTGGCCGCCGGGGGGCCCTCGCATATGGCGCCAATCAAGGCCCGGGCCGAGGAGGCCGCAGGGAAAGATCGTTCCGCTCGCCTGATTGAAGCCGGTGGCGGCAAGCGGTTGATCGAGGCCGGAGGCGGCAAGCGCAAAGGTGAATCCCACCGGGTTGATACGGGGTCGGCCGCGAGCGAGTTTCAGAGTGCCAGGGCCGAGAGCGACGAGGGGGTCGACGACCTGGCGGTTGAAGCTCAGGCGGTCGAGGCTGAGGCGGCCGAAGAGGTCGAAGTGGAGGCGGCAGTTGAAACCGCAGAGACCGTCGAGGCGACTGAGGCGGCGGATCTCGAAGCGGCAGTTGAAACCGCGGAGAACGTAGAGGCGGCCGAGGCGAAACCGAAGTCAGCCGACACCGACGCAGAGGTTGAGCCCGAAAGCGGTGATGCCGCTGAGGAGGACGCCTGATGTTGATGCCAAAGCGGACCAAATTCCGTAAGCAACATCGGGGGCGTCGGGCCGGCACCACCAAGGGCGGTGGCAGCGTGACTTTTGGGGACTACGGGCTGCAAGCGCTCGGGGCAGGCTGGATTACCGCCCGCCAAATCGAGGCCGCTCGAATCGCCATGACCCGTCACATCAAGCGTGGAGGCAAGGTGTGGATCACGATCTTCCCCGATAAGCCGGTCACCGAAAAGCCGGCTGAGACCCGGATGGGCTCCGGGAAGGGCAACCCCGAATATTGGGTAGCCGTCGTGAAGCCGGGACGAGTGATGTTCGAGCTTTCGGGGGTAGCCGAGCCACTGGCGCGCGAAGCGATGCGCCTGGCAGGCCACAAATTGCCGATCCGCACCAAATTTGTGACCCGGGAGGACACATGAATGCCACCGAGCTTCGCAGCATGTCGTACGACGACCTGGCGGATAAGCTGGACGAGTCGAAGAAGGAATTGTTCAACCTTCGGTTCCAATTCGCGACGAATCAGCTCGACAACACCGCCCGGCTCGGTCAGGTTCGCCGCGAGATAGCCCGTATCGCCACGATCATGCGGAACATGGAGATTGAGGCGTACTACGCCACGGAGGCGGCCAATGACTGATCGTCCAAAGCGCAAGAGCAGAGTCGGCGTCGTCGTGTCGGATAAGCGCGACCGGACCGTTACGGTTGAGGTTTCTTCCACCGTGCTGCACCAGCGGTACAAGAAGACCATCAACACAAGCACGAGGTTCCACGCCCACGATGAGGCCAACGATGCCCGCATGGGCGACACGGTTCGTCTCGAGGAGACCAGGCCCTACTCGAAGACCAAGCGGTGGCGGATGGCCGAGATCATAGAGCGAGCACAGTAACGATGATTCAACAAGAGAGCCGACTTCGAGTTGCCGACAACAGCGGGGCCCGTGAGGTCCTCTGCATTCGCGTGCTCGGTGGCTCGGGACGGCGCTACGCCTACGTCGGTGACGAGATTGTTTGCACCGTCAAGGACGCCATTCCGGGCGGGGCTGTGAAGAGGGGAGAGGTTGTCCGCGCCGTGGTGGTCCGCACGAAGAAGGAACGCCGCCGGAGCGATGGCACCTACATTCGCTTCGATGAGAACGCATGCGTTTTGCTCAACGAGCAAAGGCAGCCGCGGGGCACACGGATCTTTGGCCCGGTGGCGCGGGAGCTGCGCGACAAGAAGTTCATGCGTATCGTTTCGCTGGCTCCGGAGGTCTTGTGATGAAGCTCCGCTCAGGGGATCTCGTCAAGGTCATCACCGGCAAGGACGCCGGCAAAGAGGCCAAGATCGCTCGCATCATTCCCAAGAAGGGCCGTCTGATCGTGGAAGGGGTAGCAACCGCCAAGCGACACGAGAGACCAAGTGGCCAGACGATGCAGGGGGGGATCGTCGACAAAGACATGCCGATTGACGCCTCCAACGTGATGATTATCTGCAGCAAGTGCGGACCGACCAGGATCGGTGCCCGCTTCAAGGCCGACGGCACCAAGGTTCGAATCTGCGTGAAGTGTGAGGCGGACCTATGAGCCCGCGGCTAAAGGAGCAGTACGTGGCCGAGCTGAGAGCAGCCTTGCAAGAGGACCTCGGGCTCGACAACGTCATGCAAGTTCCCCGCCTCACCAAAATCGTGGTCAACATGGGCCTGGGAGACGCTTTGACCGACTCCAAGATCGTGGATGGAGCTCGCCAGGACCTCGCCATAATCACCGGTCAGGCACCCAGGGTGAATAGGGCCCGGAAGTCGATCGCCAACTTCAAACTGCGGCAAGGCAACGAGGTCGGTGTGTCTGTCACCCTGCGGGCCGATCGCATGTATGAGTTCCTGGACAGGTTGATTTCACTTGCAATACCCAGGGTGCGTGACTTCCGGGGCTTGAACCCGCGTTCGTTCGACGGGCGAGGCAATTACACGTTTGGCGTGACCGAGCAGCTGATCTTCCCGGAAATCGATTACGACGAGGTCGGCAAGATCGAAGGCATGGACATAACCATCGTCACCTCGGCCACAGATGACGCAGGCGGAAGAGCGCTGCTGCAAGCTTTCGGGTTCCCATTTCGTCAAGAGGAGGCCACCGTATAAATGGCTAAGAAAGCACTAATCGCCAAGGCCAACCGCAAGCCGAAGTACCCGGTGCGGGCCTACAACCGGTGCCGACGTTGCGGTCGCCCGAGAGCGTACATTCGCAAGTTCGGCATGTGCCGAATCTGTGTTCGCGAGCTGGCCCATCGTGGCGAGCTCCCCGGCGTGAGAAAGGCTTCCTGGTAGTGGTTACCGATCCAATCGCCGACATGCTCACTCGCATCCGCAACGCCAACATGCGGTTGTTGAAGGACGTCAGCATGCCGTCCTCTAAGGCCAAGGAAGAGGTCGCCAAGATCCTGGCCGCCGAAGGTTTTATAGCCGGTTTTGAGGTGACTCCGGCCGATCCCGGCAAGGAGCTGACGTTGAGCTTGCGTTACACCGAGGACCGAGAGCGAGTCATCAACGGCCTGCGCCGTGTTTCCAAGCCGGGTCGACGGGTATATCGCGGCTCGAAGGATCTTCCCTGGGTCCAGGGCGGGCTTGGGGTGGTGATCGTGTCGACATCGCAGGGCTTGTTAGTGGACCGCGAGTGTCGCCGGCGACGACTTGGCGGCGAGCTACTTTGTGAGGTTTGGTAAGTCATGAGTCGAATAGGCAAACAGCCGATACCGCTGCCGGAGGGCGTCGAGGTTGCAATCAATGATCAGGTCGTTGCCGTCAAGGGCGCCAAAGGAACGCTGGAGCGGACCTTCCCTGAGGAGGTCAGCTTCGCTCAGGAAGACGGAACCGTGCGCGTCGAGCGCAGCAGCGACGAGCGTCGCGCTCGAGCAATGCACGGCCTGTCCCGGGCCTTGCTGGCCAACATGGTGGCCGGCGTCTCGGAAGGGTTCACGAGGGAGCTTCAACTCGTTGGTGTTGGATATCGGGCAGCCCTCAATGGCAACAAACTCGAGCTTCAGGTCGGATTCTCCCATTCTGTAGAGATCGAAGCTCCCGACGGCATCGACTTCGAGGTTCCGGAGCCGACCCGAATCATCATCAGTGGTATTGACAATGAACGGGTCGGGCAGGTCTCGGCCAATGTTCGCAAGGTGCGGCCCCCAGAGCCATACAAGGGCAAGGGCATCCGATATGTGGATGAGCACGTTCGCCGGAAGGCCGGGAAGGCTGGAGCACCCGGGGCGGCAGTCTGATGGACCGTCGTAAAGCCCGTGATCGGCGCCATCGCCGGGTCCGCAAGAAGGTTCGTGGAACCGCCGAGCGGCCCCGCCTGGTGGTGTTCAAATCCAACCGCTATATCTACGCCCAGGTCGTCGATGACGACAGCGGCCGCACCCTGGCGGCGGCATCTTCGCTGGAGAAAGCCTTGCGGGCCAAGTCTCTTTCGCGTGAAACTGCCACCGAGGTGGGAAAGCTGGTGGTGCAGCGCGCCAAGGGAGCAGGCGTCGAGCAGGTCGTTTTCGACCGTGGCGGCTATCCGTACCACGGCCGGGTCCAGGCGCTGGCCGAAGCGGTCCGTGAAGCGGGAGTGAGGTTCTAAATCATGACTTCGAGAAGAAGAGGCACTGCCGATCGCACAGATGGGATCCAGCTTGACGAGCGGGTTATTCACGTAAACCGGGTCGCCAAGGTCGTTAAAGGTGGCAGGCGATTCTCGTTCACTGCGCTGGTTGCGGTAGGCGACAACAAGGGCAAGGTGGGCGTCGGTTATGGCAAGGCCAAAGAGGTGCCGGCCGCCATTCAGAAAGCGATCGAGATTGCCCGCAAGGAAATGTTCGTAGTACCCATGGCGGGCACGACGATCGTTCATCAGATCATCGGGCGCCACAGCGCCTCTCGAGTGCTCCTCAAGCCGGCCTCTCCTGGTACTGGAGTGATCGCGGGTGGAGCGGTGCGCCAGATCCTCGAAGCTGCCGGCATTCGCGACGTGCTGGCCAAGAGCCTTGGCTCACCTACTCACATCAACGTGGCCCGTGCCACCGTTGCCGGCCTGAAAGGCCAGCGGCGGCCCGAAGATGTTGCCTCCCTGCGCGGCAAGACTGCAGAGGAAATCACCCCTCCGGCACTGCTCGGGTCGTACCGGTCAACAGAGATCTCCCGCCGTAATTCGGCGGATGCAGGAAACTAGATGGCTAAGAAAGTCAAGATCACTTTGAAGAAGAGTCCCATCGGCGAGAGGCCCAAAACGAGGGCGACTGTTCGCAGCCTCGGATTACGGAGGATTCGCCAGACAGTTGAGCATGCCGACAGCCCCGACCTGAGAGGGATGCTTGCTCGCGTGCAGCATCTCGTGGATGTGGAGTAAGCGATGAAGCTTCATCACCTCAAACCGGCTCCCGGTTCGAAAAAACGCAAGATTCGCGTCGGGCGCGGCGAAGCCGGGCGGCGAGGCAAGACCGCCGGCCGTGGCACCAAAGGCACCGGGGCTCGTAACAAGCTGCGTCCGGGTTTTGAGGGCGGTCAACTTCCCCTTGCGCGGCGGGTTCCCAAGCTACGAGGCTTCAATCGCCCGCAAAAGGAATACTTCGCCCTGGTCAACGTCGGGAGACTGAGCGAGTTTCCGGCCAAGAGCACGGTGGGCCCTGATGAATTGCGGGCTGCCGGGTTAGTGAAGAAGCGGGGCCGGGTCAAGGTGCTCGGTGAAGGAGAGCTCGAGCATGCCGTTACGGTTCGGGCCCACGCCTTTAGCCTGGGGGCGGTTGAAAAGATCAAAGCGGCGGGCGGCACCGTCGAAGTGATCGACTAGAGGAGGTCGCGAGCAGTGCTGTCCGTCTTCCGGAATATGTTTCGTATTCCGGACCTACGCCGCAAGATTTTCTTTACCCTCTTCATCTTCCTCGTGTATCGGGTCGGAACTGCGATCCCATCACCTGGTGTCGATCTTGATGCGGTGGACCGGATCGCTCAGCAGGGCGAGCAGGGGGGAGTCATTGGGCTTATCAACCTGTTCAGTGGCGGTGCCCTCGAGCAACTGTCGGTTTTCGCTCTCGGAGTGCTTCCCTACATAACCGCGTCGATCATCATGCAGCTGCTCACCGTTGTGATCCCCCGTCTGCAGAAACTGCAAGAGGAGGGGGAGTCCGGCCGGCAGATCATCACTCAATGGACCCGGTACGCCACAGTGGCGCTCGCTGTGTTGCAGTCAACCGGCATCAGCTGGCTCATGGCCCAGGGCAGCCTCACCGGCGGTATCCCCATCATCACGGATTACAACACCGGCACTGCAGTGCTGATTGTCACCACCCTCACGGCAGGAACAGCGTTCGTGATGTGGCTCGGGGAGCTGATTACTCAGCGAGGCGTCGGCAATGGCATGTCGTTGCTCATCTTCATCAGCATCGTCAGTGCGCTCCCGGCTCAGTTCACGAATGCCTGGAACACGGCAGATCCCCGCGCTGAGTTCGCCATTCTGCTGGCGGTGTTCATGTTCATGGTCGTCGCCATCATCTTTGTGGAGCAGGGTCAGCGCCGGATCCCCATCCAGTTTGCCAAGCGGGTGCGCGGTCGCCGGGTGATGGGCGGCCAGGCCACCTACATTCCCCTGAAAGTCAACAACGCTGGTGTCATTCCCATCATCTTTGCCACCGCAGTGCTCTATTTCCCCACGCTGTTGGTGACGGTGATTCCTGCCGGCGATGCGGGATCTTTCTGGGACGGCGTGCGGCAATGGGTGGACAACTTCTCAGGCGCCGGCCAGAACCTGGGCCACAATGGTGCCGCCGTTAGCACCAACATGCAGTTGCTTTACATCCTCGTCCTATTCCTGTTGATCGTGTTCTTCACGTACTTCTATACCGCCATCCAGTTCGATCCGGTTAAACAGGCCGAGACTATTCAGCGACAGGGGGGCTTTGTGCCCGGGATCAGGCCCGGGCCTCCGACTGCGCGCCATCTCGAATACATCCTCAGCCGAATAACCCTTCCCGGGTCGCTCTTTCTGGGGACCGTGGCGATTCTTCCGACAATTGTCTCCATGATCTTTGATGTGACCTTTGCTTTCGGCGGCATCAGCATCCTCATCGTTGTCGGTGTGGCGTTGGAGACGATGAAACAGATCGAAAGCCAGCTGATGATGCGCAACTACGAAGGCTTCCTTGCTTGAGGTCGACAACTGAGATGAGTCATGGGTAGACGCCTGCTTATGCTCGGGCCCCCGGGGGCCGGCAAGGGCACTCAAGCTTCCCGGTTGGGGCGGGCCATCGGGATCCCGCATATCTCTACCGGAGACATGTTGCGAGCCGCAGTGGACGCCGGCACCGAGCTCGGGCTCAGAGCGCAGGCGATCATGGAAGCCGGAGAGTTAGTTCCCGGCGATCTAGTCACGGCGATGGTGATCTCCCGGCTCAATGAGGCAGATGCCGAGTGTGGTTACCTGCTCGACGGCTACCCCCGCAACAGCGCCCAGGCTGATGCCCTCGAGGCTGCCTTCGGCGAGCGGGTCCTCGATAAAGTGCTCTTACTGGAGGCCCCGGCTGATTCGCTGGTCGGACGATTGGTGAAGCGAGGCTCCGAGGTGGGTCGCAGCGACGACATCGAAGCCGTTATTCGCAACCGGCTCGTGGTCTATGAGGAAGAGACTGCCCCGCTCGTCGAGTTTTACGAAAGTCGCAACATGCTGGGCCGGGTTGATGGCCTTGGCACAATGGACGAGGTCTTCTTCCGCCTGGTTGAGGTGCTCGCCGGGTGATCACAATCAAAGACGCCGCAGCCTTCGACAAGATGCGCCGGGCCGGCAAAATCGTCGCCGAAGTCCTTCTGGCGTTGGAAAAAGCCGCCGTACCCGGGGTCACTACTAAGGATCTCGATGAATTAGCGGCCGAGATGATCCGGGACGGGGGATGCACGCCATCGTTCCTCGGGTATCACGGTTACCCGGCGACTATTTGCACGTCACCGAACAACGTTATCGTCCACGGGATACCGGACGACTACGCGTTGAAAGAGGGCGACCTTCTCTCGGTCGATGTCGGGGCGATATTCGAGGGCTACCACGGTGACGCCGCTCGCACGTTCCCGATCGGCCGGGTTTCTGAGGAGAGCGAAAGGCTGGTGCGCGTTACTGAGGAAGCGATGATGGCCGGTATCGCCCAGGTGGAGGCCGGGGCCAGGGTCGGCGCAATCTCCGCCGCGGTGCAAAAGGTGGCTGAAGGTGGAGGGTTTTCCGTAGTGCGGGAGTACGTGGGCCATGGCATCGGCGAGCAGATGCACGAGGAGCCACAGATCCCCAACTTCGGCGAGCCCGGTAAGGGCCTGAGGCTCAAGGAGGGCATGGCCCTGTGCATCGAGCCCATGGTCAACATCGGAGGTTGGCGCACTGAGCTCTTGGAGGATGGTTGGACCGTGGTAACAGCCGATGGGGGCTTGTCGGCGCACTTTGAGAACACTGTGGCCATCACCGACGAGGGCCCTGAAGTCTTCACGATCTGAGGGCTTGCTGGTAGCTGGGGGTAACTACTATCATGTCTGGCTAGCCGTCCGCGGCCTTTTTGAGGTCTGGTGGCAAGAAAAGACGACGTGATTGAGATTGAGGGCACCGTCGTCGAGCCTCTTCCGAACGCAATGTTTCGAGTGGAGCTCGACAACGAGCATGAGGTCCTGGCGCACGTGTCGGGGAAGATGAGGATGTATTACATCAAGATTCTTCCTGGAGATCGAGTGCGAATGGAACTCTCGCCATATGACCTCACCAGAGGCAGGATCACCTATCGGTACAAATGAAAGTAAGACCGTCAGTCAAGAAAATGTGCGAACGGTGCCGGGTCATCCGGCGCCACGGTCGCGTACGGGTGATTTGCACGAATCCGCGTCACAAACAGAGGCAGGGCTAGTGAATTTCACCTGGAGGCGCGCTTAATGGCCCGTATAGCCGGCGTGGATCTTCCCCGTGACAAGCGGATGGTGATTGCCCTCACCTACATCTACGGCGTTGGTCGAACCCGCGCCCAAATGATCTGTGAGCTGGCCGAGGTCGATGAGAGCCGGCAGGTCCGAGACCTTACAGAGGAAGAGGTCGTCAATGTCCGCCGGGCCATTGAGCAGAACTTCGGTGTCGAAGGCGACCTTCGCCGTGAAGTCGCCGAGAACATAAAGCGCAAGATCGACATTGGCTCATATCAGGGTATGCGCCACCGACGTGGACTTCCCGTGCGCGGCCAGCGGACCCACACCAATGCCCGGACTCGTAAAGGTCGGCGGGCAGCCATCGCCGGCAAGAAGAGGGCTACGAAGTAGGAAATGGCAGACGAGGAAACACCCCAGGAAGAATCTGCGACCGCCGAAGGGCCCTCTGAAGCTCCCGCCGAAGAGGTCGTTGCCGATGCCCCTGCACCAGCCCCAGAGGCGCCGCCTGCGGCTCCTGTCGAGGAGGCCGCCGCCAAACCGGCGGCGGACTCTGCTCCAGAAGCCACCTCGGCGGATGGCGTCGAGCCGGTGCCGGAGATCTCGGAAAAGGCCGCACGCTCGCGGCGCCGCGAGCGGCGATCCCTCAATCACGCTCAGGCTCACATCCGCGCCACGTTCAACAACACAGTCATAACCATCGCCGATCTGCAGGGCAATACCATTCTCTGGACCTCCGGAGGCTCGGTGGGTTTCAAGGGCTCGCGCAAATCCACGCCGTACGCTGCTCAGGTCGCGGCCGAACAGGCGGCTCGCCAGGCCGGCGAGTATGGAATACGCAAAGTGGACGTCATCGTCCGCGGCTCCGGTTCGGGCAGAGAGACTGCCATCCGCACCCTGCAGGCGATGGGCCTCGAGGTGACCGGCATCAAGGACCTGACTCCGCTCCCCCACAACGGTTGCCGGCTCAATAAGAGAAGGCGGGGGTAGTGCGCACCACCAGGCAAGCCCTTGCGGCGTCTCGCCGGCCATCGACCCCAGCGGCGGCGTCCTCCTCCTCGACGCAGTGCATGACTGCGCCTTCGTCGTGCGTCCTGGCCGCTGGCGCTCCATCCGCAAAGCTCACCTGGAGGTGCGCGTAATGGCCCGCTACACCGGACCCGTCTGCAAGCTTTGTCGACGCGAGCGCACCAAGCTCTTTCTCAAAGGGGCCCGGTGTGAGTCGTCCAAATGCGCCATTGAGACTCGTCCCTATCCACCCGGCGAGCATGGCCGGGGCCGGATCAAGGAGACTCAGTACCTCATTCAGCTGAGAGAGAAGCAGAAGGCGCGGCGCATTTACGGAGTGTTGGAGCGTCAGTTCCGCAACTACTACCGGGAGGCAGCCCGCAGGCGAGGCATCACCGGTGAGAACCTTTTGCGGATCCTGGAGAGCCGCCTCGACAACGTTGTGTATCGATCTAATTTCGCCACTTCACGAGCTCAGGCCCGGCAGTTGGTGTCCCATGGCCACTTCGTCGTGGACGGACGCCGCGTCGACATTCCATCGCTGCGGGTCAAGCCCGAAAGTGTCATCACTCTGCGGGAGAGGAGCCGCGACCTCATTGCCGTCCAACATGCCATCGACACGTCCGGTGATCGGCCCCAGCCAGAGTGGCTAGAGGTAGACAAAGACTCCAAGAGGATCGTCGTTCGGGACTTACCAGACCGGGCGCAGGTCGACACACAAATCCAAGAGCAGCTCATAGTCGAGCTCTATTCAAAGTAACGGAGGGGAGCCACGGTGCTCATCGTTCAGCGTCCACAAATTCAAGAGGAACTGGTAGGAGACAATCGGTCGCGGTTCGTAATCGAGCCACTGGAGCCGGGTTTTGGGTACACCATCGGCAATACGCTGCGCCGCACGCTCATGTCGCGGATACCGGGAGCTGCCATCACGTCGGTGAGAGTGGAAGGAGTTCTGCACGAATTCACCACTATCAACGGTGTGAAGGAGGACGTCGTCGATGTCATCCTCAACCTCAAAGAGGTCGTGCTGCGGATGGAAGCCGAGGAGGCCCAGACGCTGTTTCTCTCGGCCAGCGGATCTGGCCCGGTGAAGGCCGGGCAGTTCAAGTTGCCGGCGGGAGTGGAAGTCGTCAATCCCGACCACGTAATCGCCACCCTGTCTTCCTCAGGCAAGCTGGAGATGGAAGTCACGGTCGAGCGGGGCGTGGGCTATCGCACCGCAGAAAAGAACAAGAAGTCCGAGACCATCGGGATTATCCCGATCGATTCGATCTTCTCACCCGTGCGCAAGGTCGCATATGAGGTGGGTTCCACCCAGGTGGGTCAAATGACGAACTTCGACAAGCTGATCCTCGATGTAGAAGTCGATGGGTCGGTGACGCCGTCCGAGGCGATTTCCTCGGCGGGAAAGACCCTGCGAGAGCTCTTCGGGCTCTTTGGCGACGTCGGAGAGGGCGAAGGCATCGGACTCGAGCTGGGCGATGTCGTGGAGGCCGAATCAGGCTCGCCCGACCTCGATCTTCCGATCGAGGCGCTCGATTTGTCCGAGCGGCCCCGCAACTGCCTGCGTCGGGCCCAGATCAAGACTGTTGGCGAGCTGGTGCAACGAACCGAGGACGAGCTCCTCAACATCACCAACTTTGGTCAGCGGAGCCTCGAAGAGGTGGCCGCCAAACTCGATGAGCTCGGTCTTTCGCTGCGCCAAGCCCGTGACGAGGATGCGGCACCAGTGGTTGAGGCCGGCCTCCAGTGAGCCGGCCGGATTATTTGCGGGAGGGCTGATGCCGCGACCCAAGAAGGGCCCCCGGCTTGCCGGCGGTCCCTCCCACCAGCGCAAGCTGTTGTCCAATCTGGCAGCCTCGCTGTTTTGGGAGGGGAGGATCGAAACTACCCTGGCCAAAGCCAAGACGCTGCGCCCTTATGCCGAGAAGCTGATCACCAAGGCTCGAACCGGAGAGCTCCATGATCGGCGGCGGATCTTACGCGAGATCGAGGACACTGAAGTGGTGACCAGATTGTTCGACGAAGTGGCCCCACAGTTCAAAGACCGCAATGGCGGCTACACGCGGATCCTCAAACTCGGCCCCCGCCGGGGCGACGGCACTGAAATGGCGATAATCGAGTTGGTAGAGAGCCCGACTGAGGAATAGCCAGTAACAACCGGCAGCTTGTGCCTCAATCGATCAGGTCGACAGCTCCGGGCGAGACGTCCGACTTCGAGAGCGCCGTTACCGAAACCGCGCCCGGCAGCACCGTATCTGACACCTCAGAGCTGCTGCTTGAAGACTCGCGGCTCCAGCTAACCTGCACTTTGATAATCGACGGCAGACAAACGCCGGTCAATCCTCTAGAGAGCAAACCACCCCATGGAAACCCAACGACTCTGGCAGGCGCTCCGGCTCAAGCGCGATGCCTATGTCTGGATGCAATTCAATCAAGCCGCCAACGGCGATGCCGTGATCGTCGTCGGGTTCGTGTACGCGGTCTGGGTTGCCGTCGTCTTTTTCCTCAGTGTGTCTGGTCTTCCCGTGGTGCGGGCCGGGATTCTGTCTGTAACGGCATTCATAACCCTCTTCATTCGTGGTGGCTTCGGTTGGATTCTCGGCTCCGGGGCGGTGTGGCTCATCGTTTCCTATGTGTTCGAGCAGCCGATCCGGTTCGGTTCCGTCATCCCCATCACTGGATACGCCCACGCTCCCCTGGCCCTGGTTCCGCTGGCGGCAGCAGTGGGGGTGGCCGGCGGTTTGGCCATGCTTTTCGCCGGGATTTGGTCTGCAGCGATGATGGTCACCGGCTTCCAATCCAATCTGGATGTGTCCCAGGAGAGAGCCGTTGGGTTGGCGTTGGCGCCGCTACTGGTATGGCTGCTTTTCGTTGGCCTGGCACCCGCCGGCTGATTTCCCGGTGAACTATCGCCTCGACTTCTCATACGACGGTTCAGATTTCTTCGGCTATGCCATCCAGCCGGACCTGCGAACAGTTCAGGGCGACCTGGAGGAAGCCCTTGCCAAGGTCCTCGGCTCGACAGCAACTCACGTGGCGGGCCGCACCGACGCCGGCGTTCATGCCCGCCACCAGGTTGTCAGCGTCACCGCGGAACGAGAAACCTCTCCCGGGGTGCTGCAGCGGGCTCTCAACCGAATGCTCGGCCCGGAGATTGTCGTATCGTCGTTGACTGAGGTCGACGAGTCATTCCATGCTCGCTACTCGGCGGTTTCCCGCACCTATCGCTATTTCATCCTCAACCGACAGCTTCCTGATCCGTTCTTGGCAAGAACTCGATGGCATTATCGATATCCCCTCGACCTTGCCCCGATGAACGCCGCTATGGGGTTGCTTCTCGGGGAACGTGATTTCTCCTCGTTTTGCCGGGTGGCCGAGGGTAAGAGCCCGATTCGTAGCGTGGAGAAGGCTGAGTGGGGGCGAGAAGGGGAAGAGGTGGTGCTAGAGATCACGGCCAACTCGTTCTGTCACCAGATGGTGCGCTCTCTCGTGAGGGAGTGCGTCGAGCTAGGTCGCGGTCACGGCGAGCCACAAGACATCGTGGAAATCGCCGACGCCCGCGATCGCAACCTGGCCAGAGGCGTAGCTCCGGCGCGGGGATTGTTCCTGTGGCATGTGCAGTACTAAGCAATAAGCAAGAATCGACTGCCGACTGCCGACTGCCGACTGCTGACTTGGACTCCGCTCCGGGCATATCGCCCATTATCGGAGTGTCCAGCTCACGGGGGGAACTCCAACTGCTGACTGCTTCCTGCTTCCTGCTTCCTGCTCATGCCGCGCGCCTTGCTATCATTGCTCCGTTCCCGCACCGTCGTTGGGGAGTTCCGTCGCGTGAAACAGCAAAAGACTTACACACCGAAGCCGGGTGACATCGAGCGTGCCTGGTGGGTTGTTGATGCCACCGGCCTTCCCCTCGGGCGGCTGGCATCTGAGGTTGCCCAGTTGTTGCGTGGCAAGCACAAGCCACAATTCACACCCCACATCGACACGGGTGACCATGTGATCGTGATCAATGCGGCCAGTGTGGCCGTGACCTCGAATAAGTCGGAGCAGAAGATCTATTACCGCCACTCTGGTTACCCGGGTGGCATCAAGGCAGAGTCATTCGAGCGCTTGTTGGAGCGGCGGCCTGAAGCCATAGTCGAGCGGGCCATCCGGGGCATGCTCCCCAAGAACCGCCTGGGGCGGGCGACGTTCCGCAAGTTGCGTGTTTACGGCGGTAGTGAGCACCCACACGAATCCCAGAAGCCTCAGCCGCGTGAGCTGAATATCGAGAAGGTGGAGGTCTAGTGCACCAGCCCGAAAGTAACGGCGGCGTCTCGCCGACCCTCGACGCACCTGACTGCGTCCGCAGGCCTCGACGTAGGGTTAACTACGCCTTCGTCCCACGTCCTTGCCAGACTGCGCCGAGTCCTCGGCGATACATCCACCGCACTTCCGGGCAGGAGCACTAATGGCCGATCAGCTGGCCCGAGCAACCGGACGTCGCAAGCGCTCCGTTGCTCAAGTACGAGTAATGGAGGGCGAGCCCGGTTTCCAACTGAACGGGAAGAAGCTCGAGGAGTATTTTCCCACGATGGCGATGAGAGTCAGGGTCCTCGAGCCGTTGCGGGCCGTTGAGCTCGAAGGGCGCTATGCCATCCACGCCAGGCTTTCCGGCGGGGGGACCACCGGGCAGATCGATGCGCTTCGCCTCGGAATCGCTCGCGCTCTGGAGAAGATCGACCCCGAGCTCCGCGAGGTCCTCAAGAAGGGTGGGTTCCTCACCAGGGACGCTCGTCGGGTCGAGCCCAAGAAGTACGGCCTGCGTAAGGCGCGGCGGGCACCGCAGTACACCAAGCGCTAAACGTGCCAACCGCCAAGCGCCTATTCGGCACCGATGGCGTTCGCGGCAAGGCCAACGTCGAACTCACCGTAGAACTGGCAGTTGATCTGGCCCGGGCTGCCGGGGAGGGGCTTGGCGGCCCTGTAATTGTCGGGCGCGACACTCGTCGCTCGGGTGACATGCTTTCGCTGGCGTTGCAGGCGGGCTTTCATTCAGTGGGAGTCGACACCGAAGATGTGGGGATCATCCCCACCGCGGCCATCGCTCACCTCACCGTGCAATCCGGGGCCTCCATGGGGGCCGTCGTATCTGCTTCACACAATCCCGCTGAGGACAACGGCATCAAGTTTTTCGGGGGTGACGGCGCCAAGCTGAGCGATCAGTTGGAGGATGCCATCGAGGCTCGGTATCGGGCCGGGCCCCCCTGGAAGGCTCCCCGGTCGGGTACGGGGATGCAGATCGTGCGCACCGGCGCTCTCGAGCTCTACCTGGACTGGCTCAAGGCCGACGCTTCGTACTCGCTGCGGGGTCTCGAAGTCGCAGTTGACGCCGCCAACGGCTCAGCCTTTATGGCTGCTCCCCGGTTGTTCGAAGAGCTGGGCGCAAATGTCACCGCGGTGGCTTGTGAGCCGGACGGCCTCAACATCAATGACGGATGTGGCGCCAACCACCCTGAGTTCTTAGCCGGCCAGATCGACGGCCAGATTGGTGTGGTGCTCGACGGGGATGCCGACCGCTTTATTGCCATAGACGAGGGCAGCGTGCCCCTCAATGGCGATGTCGTGATGGCCATCATCGCCCGCTACCTGCACGAGCAAGGTCGGTTAAAGAACAACACGGTGGTTGTCACCGTCATGTCCAACCTGGGGTTTCGGAGGGCGATGGGGGATCTGGGGATCAAGCTGATCGAAACTGCGGTAGGTGATCGTTACGTCCTTGAAGCAATGCGCGAGCACAAAGTGAACCTTGGCGGCGAGCAATCCGGGCATGTCATCTTTCTCGATCACTCGTTCACGGGTGACGGTTTGTTGACGGCTTTGCGACTACTCGAGGTCGTCGCCGCCACTGGAAAGCCGTTGACCGAGCTTCGGCAAGTGATGACAGAATACCCCCAGGTACTGCGTAACGTTCGCGTCGCCGACAAGGAATCCTTGGCCGGGGCTGAGGCGATCTGGGAAGCGGTTCGGGAGACTGAGCAGCGCCTGGGTGACGGCGGGCGAGTTCTGATTCGCCCCTCCGGCACCGAGCCGGTGATTCGAGTGATGGTGGAGGCCGGGGCCAAGACCGAGGCCGCCCAAACGGCAGACGATTTGGCCGTTGTCGTGCGCAACGCCTTGGGAGAGGTCCCGTGATACTCTTTGGCAAGACATAGGTAACCAATCGGATACCGGGAAAAGCAGCGCCTGGCCTCGCCAAGAGCGAGGTGACGAGGAAAAGGGTCATCGAATTATTCGGCGGATGCCCTTTCGGCTCCACAGTCGACACGGTGCGGCCTAAAACCCGGGGGTGACCCCGGAACAGCGGCTCATCGAAGTGGGAGGGACTCCCTCGGCGCCATCGCGCGCCTCCGAACCCCGTATCCGGGATGAGGAGCATCAGCAATGTGCGGAATCATGGGATACGTCGGGCCGCGCCAGGCCAGTCCGATCCTGCTGCAGGGCCTGAGGAGGCTCGAATATCGCGGCTACGACTCGGCCGGAATCGCCGTCAGCGATGGCGGCAACATGACCATCCTCAAAGCGGCCGGCAAGCTCGATCAGCTCGAAGCAGTGGTAGAAGGAGCCGAGCCGCCGGGAAACCTGGGGATCGGCCACACCCGCTGGGCCACCCACGGCCCCCCGACCGACCTCAATGCTCACCCTCACACCGATTCCACTGACGAGTTTGCCGTGGTGCACAACGGGATCATCGAGAACTTCCATCAGCTCAAAGAGGAACTAATGGCCGCCGGTAAGACCATGGTGTCGGACACCGACACCGAGGTGCTCGTTCACTTGATATCCGACGAGTACGAAGGAGATTTGGCAGCTGCGGTGCGCAAGGCCGTTGCCCGCGCCACCGGGGCTTACGCGTTGGCGGCAGTCACGGTTCACGAGCCGGACACTCTTGTCGCCGTGAGGATGATCAGCCCATTGGTCGTGGGCCTCGGTGATGGGGAGATGTATCTGGCCTCCGGCATCCCGGCTCTGCTGGATCACACTCGCCAGGTTGTGGTACTGGAAGACGGCGAGATGGTCACCATTAGTCCGGGCCGAGTGGTTCTCGAGACGCTGGAGGGAGATCCGATCGACCGCGAGCCGACCGAGATCGACTGGGATGTCGAGCAAGCCGAAAAGGGCGGCTACCCGCATTTCATGCTCAAGGAGATCTTCGAGCAGCCCCAGGTGGCGGCAGACTGCGTGCTCGGCAGGCTTGATGTCAGTTCGGTAACACTCGAGGACGTCGAGTGGCCCCGGGGCTTCGTCGAAGGGCTCGACAAGGTCTGGATCACCGCCTGCGGCACCGCCTTTCACGCCGGGCTGGTGGGTAAGGAGCTATTTGAGGGGCTGCTCCGGGTTCCAACTGAGGCCGTTTACGCCCACGAGCTGCGATATCGCGACCCCATCCTCGAGCCCGGCTCTTTGACGGTGGCCTTGAGCCAATCTGGCGAGACGGCCGACACGTTGGCGGCAGCAAGATTGCTGCAAGACAGGGGGTCGCGATTGCTGGCGGTTACGAACGTGGTGGGATCGGCCCTTACTCACTACGCGGACGATGTCATATACACCCGAGCCGGCCCGGAGATCGCGGTGGCCTCCACCAAGGCCTACCTGGCCATGCTGGTGTCGCAATATCTTCTGGCGCTGGATCTGGGCCACCGGCGCGGGTCGCTCGATCAGGCCCGGGCCCAGGAGGTAGGCGGCGCGCTGGCAAAGTTGCCGGCCCAACTGGAGGAGGTTCTCAAACGTGAAGATGGGGTTGAGGACGTGGCCCAGCTTCTCGCCGGCCACGATGACATCTACTTCATTGGCCGGGGGCTCGACTACGCGGTCGCAACCGAAGGTTCGCTCAAGTTGAAGGAAATCAGCTATCTGCACTCTGAGGCGATGCCGGCCGGAGAGTTGAAACATGGCACCCTGGCGTTGATCACTGAAGGGACTCCGGTGGTTGTGGTCAACACTCAGCAGCACGTATACGACAAGACCACCTCAGCGCTCCAGGAGGTGAAAGCCCGTGGTGCCGAGGTTATCGGCGTTGCCTATGACGATGACACCGAGATCGAGGCGTACACAGATCATCTACTCAGGATCCCGCGGACGCTCGATCTATTGAGCCCGGTGCTGTCGATCGTCCCACTGCAATTGCTGGCCTATCACGTAGCCGACCACCGGGGCCTGGACATCGATCAGCCCCGTAACCTGGCCAAGTCCGTCACTGTTGAGTAGGGGGTAGGAGTGCTTTCAGTCGTTGATTGGACTCGGCAGCAATAGGCAATAGGCAGCAGGCAAAACGCCAGAGCCTGCTTACTGCCGACTCTTAGGTGGTGCCTCGCACCACCCGGATGTCTTTCAGGCCGCGGTGCTCTTCTCCATAGTCGATGCCGTAGCCGACCACGAAGCCGGGCCCTACCGTCATTCCCAGATATTCGGGAACCGGCTCCGATCCTTCTCGGAGTAGCAACGCGCAGCGGTGTACGGATGCCGGCTCTCCAGCCATTAGGCGCTCTGCGACGACACTCATTGTCAGCCCGGTGTCGGCAATGTCCTCCACCAGGATTATGTGGCGATCGGTGAGGTCGGTTTCGATGTCTTTGGTGATTTCGACCGCTCCGCTGGAGTGCATTCCCTTCCCGTACGATCGGGCGCGGATGAAGTCGATCTCGTGAGGGATCCCCAGGCCGCGGGAGAGGTCGGCCAGAAACACATATGAGCCTTTGAGGATCCCGACCAATAGCGGATTGTGCTCACGGTGGTCACTGGCGATCTCAGCGGCCATACGCTCGACGGCAACCGAGATTTCCTGTTCGCTGAATAGTGGGTCGAGTTCGCTCATTTCCGCCTCCCAATAATCGAGGGGAGTGTAAGCCTGCCCATCGCTCCTTCGCATACGCTCGGACCGTGCCACCTCGCTCGGCCAACTCCGCTGCGGGGGAGGGGGATTGGCTCCTCTCCCGCGGAGTGAAACGCAGTGGGGGAGGTTGGGGGGGTAGTTTTCAACAACGGCACCCTGAGTGAAGCGTTGGTGAGGCCCGAGGGTTGCATCAAGAGCCGGTCCGGCGCGCACCGGACCCAGCAGCTAAGTGTGGGGCACCGCCCCGTGAGTTATATCCTCCTGGGGGAGGACCGCCCGAAAGAAGTGAGGGCGAGGAGGGGGAGGCTTGTTGGTTGGGACCGCTCCCCCCTTGCGTCACCGGCCCTGAGGGCCGGCGCCACCTTCCTCCCAGGGAAGGAGACCGGGCTCACTGCGCTGCGACGACTCCGCTCCGCATTTGCTCCTCCACCACGAAGTGGGGGAGGTTGGGAGGTGGTGGTTCCCAACAACGGCACCCCGAGCAGAGCGACGGCGGGACCCGAGGGTTGAATCAAGAGCCGATCCGGCACGCACCGAACTCAACAGTTAATTGTTGAGCACCACCTTGTGCAGGGTCACCTGGAAGCAACAATTCCCCGAGGAGTCAACCTGGCGGCATTCCTGCTGTTGGTGGGCACCAGCCACCCCTGCTCGCTTGGCTCGCTTTCCCCTCCCACTCCGCTGCGAAGACCCCGCTCTGCAGGAGGGGTTTTGCTGACTGCTGACTGCCGACTGCCTGCCGACTGCCGACTGCCGGCAGGCCTCCGAGCCGATTAGCCTCGCCGTCATGAACATTGTTGGCATCGGCATCGACCTGGCGGAGATCGACCGGGTGGAGCGGTTACTCGAAAAGTATCCGGAGAAGTTCCGCGACCGGTGCTTTACCGATCATGAGAATGCCTACGCCGACCGGTTCGCCAACCCCTCGAGCCGACTGGCCGCTCGATTCGCCGGCAAGGAAGCCGTTATGAAGAGTCTGGGTCGCGGGTGGCGGCAGTTGCGCTGGAAGGACATCGAAATCACCGGTGGCGGCAAACCAACAGTGAACCTCTCCGGCACGGCCGCCCGCCGAGCGGCGCAACTCGGAGTCTCAGAAGTGCACGTGTCTATTACCCATACAGACGTCACGGCCATGGTGTTGGCGATCTCAGTGGCCGACTGACTGTCCGGTAGCGTTACCGTCCCGGGACCGAAGGCACCTCGATCTCGCCGGTTCTGATCTCCTCCTTGATGGCATCGAGCTGAGGTATGAAATCGTCGACGAAACCGCCACTGGTCGAATAGTCCATGGCGACGCTTTGTACCCCTGCGGCCAGGTCGCCTTGTGAATAGCGTTCGAGGGCGAGATATACGGCATCGTCGAAAGGCTTGAGTGCCGATGTGAGTATGTGCCCGGCCCACTGCTCGGGTGAATGGTATAGAGCTGGGGAAGAGAACTGGTCGGGGAGCATGCGCAGCACGTCTTGCTGTTCGTCGAAGTCGGCCCCGACCGCCCACAGGTGTATGCCCAGGTTGTCGCTTTCCGTCGATGCAGCATCAAACACCCCGAGGTTTCCGAACGGGGACGGTCCCGATACTGCATAGATCACGTCGGCACCGGTCCGGTACATGTCGGTCGCCGCCGCGCTGCTGATAGCCGGGTCACCGAACGCCTCGCCGCCGAATTCACTCAGATAGACGATGTCGATGTCTACGTCGGGGCGCACGCTCTTGGCGCCGGCCACGAAGCCTGCTTCGTATCTCTGAATGACTGGGAGTTCGCCCCTCTGATGAATCCGAGGGTGCCGGTCTCGGAGGGGGGGATGACACGCTTCACGAGCCTGTCCAGGCGGAGATCTTGGCCGGGCTGTGGTTTCGTCCGTCTGACTATGACGAGCCTGCCGGGGCGGTCACGCCACTCGTGACGGCCAAGCCTTTCCAGCCGGAGATTTTGCCCGGGCTGTGGTTCCGTCCGTCTGACTATGACAAGTCCGTCGGGGCGGTCACGCCGCCGGTGACGGCCGAGCCTTTCCAGCCGGAGATTTTGCCCGGGCTGTGGTTTCGTCCGTCTGACTTTGATGAGCCTGCCGAGTCGGCACCACTGCCGGGGCTGTGGTTTCGTCAGTAGCGAGCCGTAACCATCAAGAAGGCGCCTAGCCTTTAGGGGTGCAGCCGATCATTACTCCGGAGGAATCCGCCCGACTCGACGCCGCCGCGGCCGATCGCATCGAAGAGCTCATGGAGCGGGCCGGATTGTGGGTTGCGCTGGCCGCGGTGGAAATGGGCGCCGGGTACGGCTGGCGGGTGGCGGTCCTGGCCGGGCCCGGCAACAACGGGGGGGATGCCTATGCGGCCGCCAAATACTTGCAACGCCGTGGAGCATTAGTAACGGTTCACGCGCTCGCATTTCCCAAGGGCGAGGATTCTGCAGCTCGCAAAGCCGGCTCCGCGGCAGTGCACGCCGGCGTCACCGTCGTGGCGCTGGGGGGACCCGCTTCCAAATGCGATCTGATCATTGATGGGCTGTTCGGCGCCGGCTTCCACGGTGAGCTTCCCGCAGCAGTGCTGCCCTGGTTGGATTCACCGGCACCGCTACTGGCGATCGATGTTCCCAGCGGGCTCAGTGCGGCAGATGGCACCACCACCGGCCCTTCGTTCCGGGCAAGTCGCACCGTCACCTTCCATGCCCTCAAGGTGGGCCACCTTCTCGGCGAGGGTCCTGAGCTATGTGGCCCGATAGACGTGAGAGACATTGGATTGGAAGGGGGCAATCCCGAAATGCTTCTAGCGGAGGAGGACGATGCTCCTCGTCCGTCCCGCCTACGAACCGACCACAAGTGGTCGTCGGGTTCCGTGTTGGTGGTCGGAGGAAGCCCCGGCCTCACCGGGGCTGCGGTCCTGGCGGGCCGCTCGGCGTTGGAGGGGGGAGCAGGCGCCGTCGCCATCGCCGTGCCGGGACGTTGGCAGCCCGTGGTTGAGGGCCTGGTCGCCGGCGTGATGAGCAAACCTATCGGTACCGGGGAGCGTTTTGACGCCTCCGACGTGGATGAGGTGCTCGCCTACGCCGCCCGCTTCGATGTGCTGGCATTGGGGCCGGGCCTGGGGGCTGAGCAAGACAAATTCGTTGCCGAGCTCCTGTCCCACTGGGACGGGCCGATGGTTATCGACGCCGACGGGCTCAACGCTATCCGCCATCCTGCCCAACTCGAGAATCGCGCCGGCCCGACAATCATTACGCCCCACGCCGGGGAGTTCACCCGGTTGGCTGGAGTCGAAGCCGGCTACGAAGCGGCGGCTGCTCTGGCACGGGCAACGGGCATTGTCGTGCTGCTCAAGGGCAACCCCACATTTGTCTCCGACGCGAACGAAACCTGGGTAGTGGCCAGCGGGGGGCCCGAGCTGGCCACCATCGGCACCGGTGATGTCCTGACGGGAATGGTGGCAGCCCTCTGGGCACAGGGCTTAGCGCCGGGCACCGCTGCCCGGAGCGGAGCGTATTGGCACGGTGTGGCCGGACGCCGGCTCTCAAATCGACGCCGCGTCACAGCTGAGCAGCTGGTGAGTGAAGTGGGGCGGTTCGTGAAATGAGACCCTCCTGGGTGGAGATCGACCTCGGGGCCATCCGGCACAACGTGAGATCCATCGCCGAAGTAGTCAGCCCTGCGGCGATCGCGGCGGTGGTCAAAGCTGATGCCTACGGCCACGGCGACGTCCCCGTTGCCGAGGCGGCGCTGGAGGCCGGAGCAACCTGGTTGGCAGTGGCCACTGTTGCGGAGGGGATCCGGCTACGGGAAGCGGACCTGAGCGCGCCGATTCTCCTGCTGTCCGAGCCGTTGGCGAGCGACCTCGAGGAAGCCCAGCGTTACCAGCTCACTCCGACGGGATACACCGGAGACTTTCTGCCGGCTCTCCGCAAGATCGGGGAGGGGCCCATCGCCCCTCATGTAAAACTCGACACCGGTATGCACAGGGTGGGCGCCGATCACGCTTCGGCCCTCGAGATGGCTCGCGGCCTGGATGAGAAATCGCAGCTGGGGGGCTTGTGGACTCACTTCCCCGATGCAGAGGGCAACGCCGAATTCACCAAACAACAAATTGACCAACTGGCGCGTCTGGTGGAAGCGGTGCGGGGGGAAGGGATCGACCCGGGGATCGTGCACGCCGCCAACTCGGCGGGAGCGCTGCTCTACCCCGAGAGCCGCTGGGACATGGTGCGCATCGGCCTGGCGATGTACGGTTGCTATCCAAGCCCCGAGTGCCGGGACGTGGTGGAGTTACGGCCGGCGATGCGAGTTGTCTCCCGGGTGGCCCACGTCCAACAACTTCCTGCCGGCTCCCGGCCTTCTTACGGCCGCATTCGCCCGCTCGAAGGGGACGGAGTGGTGGCCACGGTTCCTATCGGGTACGCCGACGGCGTAACCCGGCGGCTTTCCCGTGCGGGCGGTTCGGTGCTCATCGGTGGAAAGCGGCGGCCGTATGCAGGGTCGGTAACGATGGACCAGATCATTGTCGTGGGCTCTGACGAAGTCGCGGTGGGGGACGAGGTCGTTCTACTCGGGGCTCAGGGAGAGGAGACCATCGAGGCCGACGAGTGGGCCGGGCTCCTCGACACCGTTAGCTGGGAAATCCTCTGTGGTTTCGGCCCCCGTCTTCCGCGCCGGTACCAGGAATGACCTTGACATCGGTCTCCGGCGTCGGGGTCGGCCACTGGACCGACTCGGTCGGTAAAACCGGAGTCACCGTCATCACCTTCCCAGAGCCGAATCGGGCTGCCGTTGAGGTTCGCGGGGCGGCCCCGGGGAGTCGAGAGCTGGCACTGCTGAACCCGGGCATGCGGGTTGAGCAGATCCAGGGCATCGTCCTCACCGGCGGGAGCGCCTTCGGCCTGGCAACCGCAGATGGAGTTGTCCGTGCCCTTGAGGCCGATGGCAGGGGCCACCAGACACCCCACGGCCTCGTGCCGATCGTTCCGACAGCCGTTATCTATGACTTCTTCGCCGGAAGCCCCGATGCCCGGCCCGGCCCTGAGGAGGGCGCAGCGGCTTACCAGTCGATAAGTCACGATCCCGTAGCTATGGGAGCCGTGGGAGCCGGGACCGGAGCGACGGTCGCCGGCTGGCGAGGTTGGGATCACATGCGGCCGGGAGGGCTGGGATCGGCGGCAAGCACCGCGGGCTCGTGCACGGTGGGCGCGCTGGCGGTAGTCAACTCCGTGGGGGACGTCTTTAGCCTCGAAGGGGAGCCGCTTACCGGGGGCCCAATGCGTCCCGGGTCACCCGGCTTCGAGCCGGCTGTGCTCGAGAATACGACACTGGTCGTAATGGCAACTGATGCCCGCCTGAGCCGTAACGACCTGATGCGGCTCAACGTGCGGGCGCATGACGCCATAGGTGCCTGCGTCCGTCCCGGCCACACTCGATATGATGGCGACGTTGCCTTCGCAGTTTCGTGCGGTGAAGTGGAGGACGACCTCGATGCAGTGGGCGAGGCCGCCTTCCTGGCTGTGGGGGACGCCATTGAGGCTGCTGTGCGGGCAACAGAGGAAGAGGGATGAACACCGAAGAGAACAAGGCCGCCCTGCAGCTGCTCGCTAAAGAAGCGGCCGGTTGCGTGCGTTGTCGGTTGCATGAAGGCCGGAGCAACGTGGTTTTCGGTGAAGGCAACCCCGAGTCCGACCTGATGTTCATCGGCGAAGGCCCCGGTCAGCACGAGGACGAGCAGGGATTGCCCTTTGTGGGGAGGTCGGGAGAGCTTCTCTCCTCGTTGCTCGAGGCCGTCGGGCTCAGCCGGTCCCAGGTCTACATCGCCAACGTCGTCAAGTGTCGTCCGCCGGGGAACCGTGATCCTCGTCAGGACGAGATCGATGAGTGTAAGGGTTACCTGGCAGAGCAGATTCGGCTGGTGGATCCCGCGGTGGTGATCACGCTGGGGAACTTCTCGACCAAGCTGCTGCTCAAGACGGAAGTGGGGATCACCCGCATGAGAGGCCAGGCCTATCCGTGGTGGGGGCGGCATGTAGTGCCAACCTTCCATCCTGCGGCGGCATTGCGGGGTAGGTCCCAGGTGGTCGAGCAGATGCAAGCCGACATTGAGCTGGCCTTGAGCGTGATCGCCAACCGACAGCCTGAGCAAGCCGAGCTGTTCTGATGGGCGTGGAGATACGGTGCACCGGCCCGGCCGAGACGATGGCTGTGGGGAGGCGGTTGGCGAGCCTGCTGCGACCAGGTGATGTGGTCCTGATAGAGGGTGACCTCGGCGCCGGAAAAACCACATTCATCGCTGGTGTCGCCGAGGGTCTGGGAGTCGACGAGGAAATAACCAGCCCCACGTTCATTCTCGCTCGGACATACAGCGGCCTCGTGCCGCTGACCCACGCCGATGTGTATCGGATGGACACGCTGGGGGAGGTGGCCGACCTGGACCTGATTGAAGAGGCGGCCGATGGGGTTCTGATGATCGAATGGGGAACGGCGGTTGAGCAATCGATGCCGGCGAGCCGGCTCGTAGTCCATCTCGAGGTCAGTGGGCAGGACACCCGAATATTGCGCTTTGATCCCCTCGGCGACTGGAGCGACCGTCCGCTCGAGGAGCTGGAGTTATGAGGATCCTCGCCATCGAGACCGCAACTCCGGCTTCGTCCGTCGCCCTTGGCGTCGACGATGAGCTCCTCGCTATGTCGTTTCAGGTGGATCGCCGGGGCCACGTTGGCTTTCTGGTCCCTGCCATGGAGTTCTGCTTCAAGCAAACCGGTTGGAAGCCGGCCGACATCGACGCGGTGGTGGTCGATGTAGGTCCCGGGCTGTTCACCGGCATCAGGGCTGGTTTGGCCACAGCCCAGGGCGTGGCGGCAGCGACGGGGGCCCAGCTCGTCGGCCTCACCTCCCTCGACGCCCTGGCATTCAGGGCTGCCACCGGCCATCGGATGATTTGGCCCGTGGTCGACATGCGTCGTGAGGAGGTCGCGGTAGCCGCCTACCGGCCGGTGCCCGGTGGAGTGATGAAAGAGGGTGCGCCCGAGGTGGTGAGCCCTGCAGGCTTTGCCGGGCTGCTCGACGCGACGGACAGTGACATCCTTGTCGTCGGTGACCACCAGGCTCTTCCCGATGGGACGCTACGCGGCTTGCATCGGGTGAAGACCGGCCGCCCTCGATGGCCGAGCGCCGACGTCTTGCTCGAACTGGCTGCGGGGCGCCTTGCTCGCGGGGAGCCGGCTGCACCCGATGAGGTCCGTCCGTTATACCTGCGGGAGCCGGATGTCGTCATCAACTGGAAGGACTTTCGGGAGGAGGCCGCTTGGAAACAGGGCTGAGCTTCACGGTGCGCCCACTGACGACAGATGACCTGCAGACGGTCGCCGGCGTCGAAGCCGCGTCGTTCACTGAACCGTGGCCATTGGAGCTTTTTCGAAAGGAGTTCGCTGAGCCGGGCCGGGTCTATCTGGCGGTCGAGCGAGGCGAGACGCTCTGCGGGTTCGGAGGGGTGATGCTGCTGGGCAAAGATGCCCACATCGTGACGCTGGCGGTGATACCGGAAGAGAGACAGAAAGGAGTGGGATCGCTGCTCATGATCTCTCTGATTCAGGCCGCCAAAGAACGCGGAGCCCGCAATCTCACCCTCGAGGTGCGGAGCTCGAACCAGGCCGCCCAGCGGCTCTATCGGAAATTCGGCTTTGAGGGGGTGGGCCTTCGCCGCGATTACTACCGGACCGAGGATGCGCTGGTGATGTGGGCCATCGACATCGACTCTGCCGGCTACGAGGGCACCCTCGATGAGATGAGGACCGCGCTATGAGCGATGAGAGCCCGGTGGTTCTTGGCATTGAGACAAGTTGCGACGAAACCGGGATCGGTGTGGTGGCCGGCACCAAATTGCTATCGAATGTTCTGGCTTCGCAGGTGGATCAACACGCTCGCTTCGGAGGCGTTGTCCCCGAGGTGGCAGCCCGGGCACATGTTGAGGCCATCAGGCACTTGACCCATCGGGCTCTTGCTCAGGCCGGCCTCCATCAATCCGATCTGGATGGGGTGGCGGCGACCCGGGGCCCGGGGTTGGTCGGGGCGCTGGTGGTGGGCTACGCGTTTGCTAAATCGCTGGCGTGGGCGCTCGGCAAGCCCTTTGTCGGGGTCAATCATCTCGAGGGCCACCTCCTGGCTCCCATGCTGAGTAACGCCGGCTTCGAGCCCCCGGCCGTAGTGCTGTTGGCCTCCGGTGGCCATACCGTCGTCATCCATATGAAAGCGTGGGGCGAGTATGAGTCGCTGGGGGCAACCATCGACGATGCCGCAGGCGAAGCCCTCGATAAGACGGCGCGTTTTCTCGGCCTGGGCTACCCGGGCGGACCGGCGATCGACCGCGAGGCCGAGAGCGGAGACCCGACGGCTGTGGCATTCCCTCGCGCCCTGGCGGACCGCCCCTACGACTTTTCCTTCTCGGGCCTGAAGACTTCGTTGATTACCTATGTGCGTGAACACCGTGATGCCGGCACCTTGCCTGCCATACCCGACGTGGCGGCCTCGCTGCAAGAAGCCGTCGTTGATGTGCTGGTGGAGAAGACATTCAATGCGGTGGATGCCACGGGTGTGAAGGTCGTGGGGGGTGGGGGAGGGGTGATGGCCAACCGGCGTCTGCGGCAACGTCTCGAAGAGGAGTCGTCGGCCAGGGGAGTGAAATTGTTCGTCCCCGACACCGAGCTGTGCACCGACAATGGGGCGATGATCGCCATGGCCGGAGCCCAGCGGTTGACCCGGGGCGAGACTACGGATCTGGTCTCGGACGTCAGCGTGAGCCTTCGGCTAGGGGCCTGAGAAGCTCCGAAATAAAGTTAGCACTCTCCCCTCGAGACTGCTATATTTAGCGCTCGCAAGACACGAGTGCTAAAGGAGGGGAAACACATGGAGCTGAAGCCATTGGGCGACCGCATCATCGTGAAACCCAAGGATGACGACAACTCGACCACAGCGTCTGGTCTCGTCATTCCTGATACGGCTAAAGAAAAGCCGCAGCTGGGAGACGTTTTCGCCGTAGGCCCTGGAGAGTTTGAGGACGGCGGTCGCATCCCCATGGATGTGGAGAAGGGTGACGTCGTCGTTTACTCCAAGTACGGCGGCACAGAAATCAAATTCGAAGGCCAGGAGTTTCTGATCCTGTCCGCCCGCGACGTGCTCGCGGTCATCGGCTAGGAGAATAAATGGCAGCCAAAGTACTGAAGTTCGACGAGGAAGCGCGCCAGGCGCTGCAGAGTGGTGTTGACCAACTCGCCGACACTGTAAAGGTCACGCTGGGCCCCAAGGGTCGCAACGTGCTCCTCGAAAAGAAGTGGGGTGCACCCACAATCACCAACGACGGCGTGACTATCGCCAAAGAGATCGAGCTGGAGGACCCATGGGAGAACATGGGGGCGCAGCTCGCCAAGGAAGTCGCCAACAAGACCAATGACGTGGCCGGTGACGGCACCACCACGGCGACGGTTCTGGCCCAGGCAATGGTGCGCGAAGGCCTGCGGTTTGTATCAGCCGGCGCCAACCCGATGGAGCTGAAGCGAGGCATCGAGCAGGCTGTGGAAGCGGCCGTCGGTTACTTCATGGACTCCGCCGAATCGGTGGGTGCCAAGGACAAAGCCAAGATTGCCTATGTCGCAGCCAACTCGGCAGCCGATGAGGTTATCGGCGATCGTATTGCCGAGGCCATGGATCGGGTCGGGAATGAAGGCGTTATCACCGTTGAGGACAGCCAGACCTTCGGGGTCGAGCTGGAATTCACCGAGGGCATGCAGTTCGACAAGGGCTACATCTCCCCGTACTTCATCACAGACGTAGATCGGCAAGAGGCGGTAATGGAAGACCCGTACATCCTCATTGCCAATCAGAAGGTGACCGCCGTGCAGGATCTGCTGCCGGTGCTGGAGAAGATTATGCAATCCGGCAAGCCGCTTTTGTTGATCGCCGAAGATGTCGAGGGCGAAGCCCTCGCCACGTTGGTTGTCAACAAGATCCGCGGCACCTTCATGTCGGCGGCCGTCAAGGCCCCCGGTTTTGGAGAGCGGCGCAAGGCCATGCTTCAGGACATCGCGATTCTCACGGGCGCAACCGTGGTTTCGGAAGAGGTTGGCCTGAAGCTCGAGAATGCAACTCTCGACCTGCTTGGCTCTGCTCGCAAGATCGTCATCACTAAGGACAACACGACGATCGTCGAAGGCGGCGGGAAGAAGTCCGACGTAGATGGCAGGGTCACACAGATCCGCCGTGAGATCGAGGATTCCGATTCTGATTGGGACCGGGAGAAGCTCGCTGAGCGCCTTGCCAAGCTCTCCGGCGGAGTGGCCGTCATCAAGATTGGTGCTGCTACCGAGGTCGAGCTCAAAGAGCGTAAGCATCGCATTGAGGACGCCATCCAGGCGACCCGTGCCGCAGTCGAGGAGGGGATCCTCCCCGGTGGTGGAGTACCGATGCTCCGGGCCAAGGATTCCGTGGAGAAGCTTCGGGGCGGAACCGACGACGAGAAGGCCGGACGCCGGATCATCGTCAAGTCGCTCGAGGCCCCACTGCGTCAGATCGCCATCAATGCCGGCTATGAAGGCGGCGTGGTAGTCGAGGCTGTTAAAGGCCTCGATGCCAAGCACGGCTTCAATGCCCAGACCGGCGAGTACGAGGACCTGACGAAAGCCGGGATCATTGACCCTGCCAAGGTCACTCGTTCGACGCTGCAGAATGCTGCTTCGATCGCCGGGCTGCTCATCACCACAGAGGCGATTGTGGCCGAGGAGAATGAGGAGGCCCTGCCCGCCATGCCAGGAGGCGGCGGCGACATGCACGGCATGATGTAGGAACCTTTCAGGTTCAAGCGGAAAAGCGGCGCCTTGCGGCGCCGCTTTTCCTTGCGGTCTTCCTGGCTACTCGTCGGCCAGGTCGTCTTCGGTCTTTCCGATCAATTCATCGAAACTCTTGACAATTTCATCCATTCCGGCTCCCGGCATCGAGGGATGGGCGGCGCTTATGGGTGGAGATTGTTGCATGAGCAGCCAGCCATCGTCGCTCACTGCCGTCCGGCGTTTGCGAGGCGAGCGCGACGCCCTGGCGCCGAGGCCTAGGACCGCCCCCATGCCAAACAGCGTCCAGGCCCAGACGCCAACCTGAGGCCCTTCGATCGTGGGGGCGGAGAACGCGTTGAGGAGGATGCCGGTCATCGCCAGCATCACCCAGGGCGACAGATTGGCCCGTAGGCGCAGAACTCGACCCAGGTGGGGGGGTTTGCAGAATGGCAAAGAGCCCGAATCCCAGCCCGAGCTCTCCCAGGAATACTGGTGTTCCTGGAATGCGGATCCAGGCGAAGGCACGATCGAACAGCAGGTAGCCACCAAGCAGAAACGGCATGACCCTGGTGAGCCATTAGAAATGGCGATCAGTGGGGAGCTTCCCTGTCGCCAGGGCGCGGCTGGCCCGAGAAGGGATATGAACGGGAGCGAGGGGGGGCGAGACCATTCATCAGACCGGCCTTGTTGGACAAGGATGGGGCACTCTGGTCAGTGTCGGTATGTGGTGGCGCCCGTTTGAGAGCGGCAGATCCTCAAGCGGATGTGACCCAGCCCGCTTCGGCGTATTGGGACCGCTTCTTGCGGTACTCCTCTTCCAGCAGTCCCCACGCCGTGTGATCGAGCCACCGGCCACGAACTTTGAGCTCCTGGCGGAGCAACCCTTCGCGAGTAAAGCCCAGTTTCTGTGCTACCCGCTCGCTGGCATCGTTACCGACCGCGATGCGGAGCACGATCCGATGAAGTTCCAACTCATCGAAGCCGACCTCCAGAGTGCGGGCCGTCGCTTCCGTGGCGATGCCCTTTCCCGACTCGTCCGAGCGTATCCAGTATCCCACTTCGCCGACCGACGACTGGCGCGACGTGTACCAAACAGACACGTTCCCGAGGTGGGGCCCCGGATCGTCCCGGGAACGGATGGTGAAGTCATAAGCTCTTCCTTCGCCCCACGCCGTCATGGAATCGCGCAGGAACATGAGCCCGTCCCTCCGCCCATAGCTCATATGGGCCCAGGGCAGCCACTCGTTCAATGTTGGTAGCGAGGCTCCGACCGCGTCCAAGAGAGAGTCCAGGTCGCGACGCTTGAACGGGCGCAGCTCCAGATTCGGGGTCAGACGGGGGTTCGTGGGGAGCATCCATGACAGCTTATCTCCGGAGCGCTGTCTTCCCGGCGAGTAGAGCAGCCATGAGATGTGGCCTAGCCTTGGCTCAATGCAAGGCTCCTGGGAGCCGCTGTCCAGGCTCCCCAAGCAATACCAGGGCGAAAAGCCGGCCACCGCAGCTGTTTTGGTTCCGCTGTATGAGGACGACGCAGGCGAGATCCGGGTGGTGATCACCAAGCGACCCGATCATATGCCGTCGCATCCCGGTCAGCTGGCTTTCCCCGGAGGCAAGATCGACCCCGAAGACGCCAGTCCGTTGGCAGCGGCGCTGCGAGAAGCGGAGGAAGAAGTGGGCATCCGTCCCGGCGACGTCGAGGTGTGTGGTTTCCTCGAGCCGGTAAACACCAATCGGCTTGACATGATTGTTGCCCCGGTGGTGGGTCGACTGCCCGGACCTCCCCGGCTCGTGTTGCAGCCCGAGGAAGTCGAGCTGAGTCTGGAACCTCGGCTCGAGCACTTCTTCGACGAGGCATTGTGGCGGAGCGAATTGTGGTCAGGCTTCGAACTGTGGTTCATTGAGGTTCAGGGTGAGGTGTTGTGGGGTGCTTCTGCCCAGATCATGCGGTCGATGCTAAATGTGATCAGAGGGCGGTGAAAAGGGGGGCGAGCACTAACGCCGGCAGCAGGTTCGCCACTCGAATGCGCTTTAAGTCGAGTAGGCGCAAGGCCACTCCGATGAGCAAGATGCCGCCGGCGGACGCGAGGGCGTCAAGAGATGCGGCGCTCAGGGAATCACCAACGATGGAGGAAACCAGGGCGATACCACCCTGCACAACCAGGATGGTGCCTGCCGAGACGATCACTCCCCAGCCGTAGACGGCAGCGAAGGCGATCGACGCGAAACCATCGAGACCGGCCTTGATGTAGAGCAGCTCCGGGTCGCCCAGCCCATCGTTTATGGACCCCAGCACGGTCAGCGGGCCCACGCAGAAAACGAGTGAGGCGATGACGAAGCCTTCACCAAAGGCCGCCCGCCGATCGGCGAATAAGCCGGCGGCGGCAGCTTCAGGAAGCTCGGCGTCTATTACCGGCGAGCCGTGCCCACCCGTGAAGCGGTCCCGCAGCCGGTTGCCGAGGCGCTCGAGCCACTGTTCGATGCCGACCAGCTCGCCGAGGACGCCGCCCAACAGAACGGCTGCCAGGATCGGAACCAGTTCCTCAGCCCGCAGCGAATCGCGAAATGCGATGGCCAATGTGAGCAGTCCCAGCCCGGCCATGACGGTGGTGCGAATGCGCTCCTCGAGCCGACTTCCGGCGACCGCGCCGATAGTGGTCCCGATCAAGACGGTGGCGATGTTGGCGGCGGTACCGAGAAACATTGGGTGATTGGTTGTCAGAGGCTCTCGAGGAAATCCCGAGCCAGTGCGGCGAAAGCTGCCGGTTCTTCGAACTGAGGCATATGGGCAGTCCCCTCCATCACCACGAGCTTCGCATCAGGAGCTCTCTCCGTAATCGACCGGGCCCGGTCGAGCATCAAGGGCATGTCGAGGTCCCCGACAACGACCAGGGTAGGCATCGCTAATTCGTCAAGCCGCTCGTAGGCAGAAGGTGGCTCGATCTCATCGCCGGGCGAGGGTGCCTCCAGGGCGCGAGCGTTCATGTCGAGGAACAGGGCCCGCTTGTCGCCGCCCACCCTGCCCTCAGGCGCGAGCGGGCCATCAAGCCATAGATGGGTCTCCAGGCGATTCGCCTCCCCGAGGTCGCCGCTCTCGTATGCCTCGTCGGCAGCTTCATCAAGCGCCACAGCCTCGGGCAAGAGCGAAGCGGTTTCGACGGGTGCGCCTGTAATCGCCGTTCCGATGAGAATGAGGGCGCGGACTTTCTCGGGATGGGCGAGGGCGAAGTCGATGGAAATGCGCCCTCCCTGTGAGTTCGCTACCAGGACTAGCGGGTCGTTGCCCAGATGGGAGACGACCGCTCCCAGGTCGCGGGCGTGTGAATAGCTCTCCGGCAGATACCTGGTGTCTCCGAAACCACGCCGGTCGTAAGCGATGAGGCGGCCGGTTGATTCGAGCTTTGTCATGGTTTCCGACCAACTACGCCGGTCGGCCACGCCGGCGTGCAGCAACACCGCAGCGGGACCCTTCCCGGCCTCCTGGCAGGCCAACACGGCGTTCGATGACTGAACGGTGAAGTGCTCCATGGGAGGCACTCTAGGAGTTGAGGCCTTCCGGAGTGGGTGGCCGCTCAGCGGTCGGTATAGGCTCGCTCCATTATGGGAAGGCAAGTTGTTTTCAGCGGGCTACAGCCCACCGGGAATATCCATATCGGTAACTATCTGGGAGCTTTACGCAACTGGGTGCGGCTGCAGGATGAATACGACACCATCTATTGCGTGGTCGATCTGCACGCTTTGACACAGCCCCAGGATCCGGTTGAGTTCGAGCGCGAACGACTCGAGGCCGCCAAGATAGTGATCGCCGCCGGCGTGAACCCGGAGCGGTCGTTGCTGTATTACCAATCCAAGGTCCCTCAGCACACGGAGCTTGCTTGGATTCTCAGCACGCTCACCCAGATGGGCAACTTGAACCGGATGACCCAGTTCAAGGAAAAGTCCGGTCAGGGCAGTGCCAACCTTGGTCTCTACTCGTACCCGGTGTTGATGGCGGCCGATATTCTGATTCACCACGCCCACAAGGTTCCAGTGGGCGAGGACCAAACTCAGCATCTGGAGCTTTCACGCGATCTGGCTGAGCGCTTCAATCGCCGTTATGGCGAAGAGTTCCCCGTGCCCGAGGGAATCATTCCGGAGGTGGGAGCGAGGATCATGTCGCTGCAGGATCCTGCCGCCAAGATGTCCAAATCCGCTGAGAACCTTGGAAGCCGGGTACTCCTTCTCGACGATCCCGACACCATCCGCAAGCGCATCTCGCGAGCGGTCACCGATTCGGGCGCGGGAATCACGTACGACTGGGAGGCTAAGCCGGGGATCACGAACCTGGTAGAGATTTTCTCACTGTTCACCGACACCCCGATCGGGGAGGTCGTTAACGAGCATTCTGAAAAGCAGTACGGCGAATTCAAGCTGCTGGTCGCGGAAGCTGTTATCGATGGCCTCGCCCCCATTAGGGCGGCTCATGCAGCTCTAGAGGACGAAGAGGTGCAGCGGATAATGCAGAAGGGCGCCCTCGACGCCCGAAGCAGCGCTGAGGGCTTCCAGGTGGGAGTGCGGGAAAAAGTCGGTCTGGGCGGTTAGGGCCGGCGCCCCGCGCGCTGCTACCGTCGCATCCCATGGATATAGAAATCGGCATGGGAAAGTCGGGCCGCCGGGCCTACGGTTTCGATGATATCGCCATTGTGCCCTCCCGCCGGACCCGCGACCCGGAAGATGTGGACCTGAGCTGGACCGTCGACGCTTATACGTTCGAGCTTCCCTTGATGGCTTCGGCGATGGACTCGGTGGTGAGCCCGGCGACTGCCGTCGAGGTGGGCCGGCGTGGCGGCCTGGCGGTGCTCAACCTCGAGGGTTTGTGGACCCGCTATCCGGACCCGGCTCCGTACTACCAGGAGATTGCCGCGCTGGAACCGGAGAAGGCGACGAGGCGCATGCAAGAGATCTACCTCGAGCCCATCAAGCCCGGGCTCATCGGCGAGCGTATCGCTGAGATCCGGGCCGCCGGTGTCGTCACAGCTGCCAGCCTCACGCCACAGAGAGTCGAGGATTTTGCACCGCTGGCGGTTGAGGCCGGGCTCCACGTGCTGGTTATCCAGGGAACCGTCGTATCCGCCGAACATGTCTCGACCCGCCGCGACCCGTTGGATCTGAAGGACTTCATCCGCAATTTCGAGCTTCCGGTCATCGTGGGAGGGTGCGCTTCGTACTCCACGGCATTGCACCTGATGCGAACGGGCGCCGTAGGGGTTTTGGTTGGTGTGGGCCCGGGAGCTGCCTGCACGACCCGGGGAGTCCTGGGAATCGGCGTCCCCCAGGCCACGGCTATCGCCGATGCAGCCGGTGCCAGGATGAGACACCTCGACGAGACCGGCCGTTACGTGCACGTGATCGCCGACGGGGGCATGCGCCGCGGGGGTGAGATCGCCAAGGCCATCGCTTGCGGGGCTGATGCTGTCATGGTCGGCTCACCGTTAGCGGCAGCCCATGAGGCGCCGGGCGCCGGCTGGCACTGGGGCATGGCTACTTTCCATCCCAGCCTGCCGCGGGGTGCCAGGGTGGGCGTTGGCACGCTGGGTTCGATTGAGGAGATTCTCCTTGGACCGGCCTACGAGAACGACGGCCGCCGGAACCTCTTTGGAGCCTTGCGGATATCCATGGCTACCACCGGTTATGCAGACCTCAAGGACTTCCAGAAGGCCGAAGTCATGGTGGCTCCCGCCATCCAGACCGAAGGTAAGGCGCTGCAAAGGTCCCAGCACGTCGGAATGGCTTGATGAGCGAAGTGGCTCAAGTCTTGGTGGTCGACTTCGGAGCACAATACGCCCAATTGATTGCCCGCCGCGTGCGGGAGGCACACGTCTACTCACGGATTATCCCGCGCGACACGACCGCAGCAGCAGCCGCGGAGCTGAATCCGCTGGCAATCATCCTGTCTGGTGGGCCGGCCTCTGTCTATGCAGATGACGCCTTTAGTCTCGATCCGGCCTTCTTCGACCTCGGGATTCCGATCCTGGGAATCTGCTACGGCCATCAGCTACTCGCGCAAGGCCTGGGCGGGGTGGTGGAGAGAACCGAAGCGGGCGAATACGGCGGGGCCGATCTCACCGTGGCCGGGGAAGATTCGACTCTGTTCGCCGAGCTTCCAGCCGTACAGCAGGTGTGGATGAGCCATGCCGACTCAGTTGTTAAGTCACCACCCGGCTTCACGGTGACTGCCAGCACCGCGGGGTCGCCGGTGGCGGCCATGGAGGACTCGGGTCGAGGTCTCTACGGGGTTCAATTTCATCCCGAGGTTTCACATACCCCCCGGGGCCAGGACCTGTTGAAGCGGTTCCTTTTCGAGGTCGTGGATGCCAGACCCAGCTGGACTCATGTCTCAATTATCGAGCGGGCTATCGAGCGGATCCGCGCGCAGGTGGGCGATCGAAAAGTGATCTGCGGGTTGTCAGGCGGGGTGGACTCGGCAGTCGCGGCGGCGCTGGTCCACAAAGCGGTCGGAGATGAGCTCAGTTGTGTGTTCATCGACCATGGGCTGCTGCGTTCTGGGGAGGCCGAGCAAGTGGTGGAGACATTCGAAAGGGTCTTCTCCACCAACCTGATTCACGTGGACGCCACCGACCGGTTTCTCGATGCCCTCGAGGGGGTGACCGACCCTGAATCCAAGCGCAAGATCATTGGCGCCACCTTCATCCGTGTGTTCGAAGATGTCGCCGAGCAGCTCGAGGACGTTGATGTACTGGTGCAAGGCACGCTCTATCCGGACATCATCGAGTCTGGAACCAAAGATGCCGCTCGAATCAAGAGCCACCACAACGTCGGGGGCTTGCCAGACGATATGCAATTCGAGCTGGTCGAGCCGCTCAAGGACCTTTTCAAGGACGAGGTGAGAGCGGTTGGGGAGGAGCTCGGGCTCCCGGATGAGATTGTCTGGCGCCAGCCTTTCCCCGGGCCGGGATTGGCCATTCGGATCGTGGGTGAGGTGACCAGGGAGCGTTTGGTGATGCTCCGTGCGGCGGACCACATCATTTTGGAGGAGATCCGCCGGGCCGGACTCTACCGCGATGTCTGGCAGTCTTTCGGTGTGCTGGCGGCCATTCGCACGGTGGGAATCCAGGGGGATGAGCGGACGTATGCCCATCCGCTGATAGTGCGGGCGGTGGTGTCTGATGACGCCATGACGGCAGACTGGGCTCGTCTGCCGTATGAGGTGTTGGAGGCGATCTCCACCCGGGTGATCAACGAAGTGGAGGGCGTAAACCGCGTCACCTACGACGTCTCTTCCAAGCCTCCGGCCACGATCGAGTGGGAGTAGTCGGCAGATACGTCTCCCGGGCCGTTTGCTCTCAAGGAAGCCACCAACCGGACCGATAAATGTCTAGTCCCCACCGGAGAGCTCTGTGGACTGGAATCAAGACGAGGAATTGCTGCAGGTCTTCCGTATCGAGATCGAAGATCGCGCTCCGCGTTTGGTCGCCGGAGCGGAGGCAATGATTGCCGGGACCCTCACAACCGAGATCACGTCTGATTCGATGCGTGAAGCGCACACTGTCAAGGGCACCGCCCGGGTAATGGGATTCAACGCCATCGCCGATGCGGGTGCCCGGCTTGAGTCCGACTGGAAGGCGGTAATAGACCACGACCTTGATCCGACCGCCGATCTGGGTCGGCACTTCCTGGCTATTAGCCAACAGTTACTTGCGGCCGTCGATGCTCACCCTGATGAAGGAACGCCCGAGTTGAGTGCTGCACTCCGGGCTCTAATCGAAGGCGGAGCACCGGTTCTGGACGAGACGACTCCACCAGCTCGGACCGAGGCAAACGAAGGACCGGCGCCCGGGGCAGCGGCGGCCGAGCTTCCAGCCCCGACGATTCGCATGGAATCAGCAGTAAGGGAGAAGCCGGAGCTCACAGTGATTGAGGGCACAAAGGGTGAAGATCCGCCGGTGAATCCCAATGTCGGCAACCTTGGAGGCTTGCTGGCCGCGTCTGAGCCTCATACCAGCGGCGAGACCACCGCAGTCGAGACCTCGAAGCTGTACCGCTTGATCAACCGCGTTGCCGAATTGCGCCTTGATAGCGAAGTGTTGTCCGAGGCGCTCGAGGCGCTTCGTATGGCCGCCACCTCTAGCGCCGGCGAGATCGCCGCCTTGTCCACCAGTTGGGAGCGCGTGGTGGCCGACTTGAATGAGGCAGTCGTTGAGATACAGGATCAGGCCGTGGCCCTCATCGCAGTGCCTCTCTCCACCGTCACCGGCACAGTGCCGGGGTTGGTGCGCTTCCTTTCCAAGAAGACTGGAAAAGAGATCCGGCTGGAGATCATTGACGATGACATTGAGGTCGACTTGCAGATCCTCGACAGGATGGCCGATGCCCTTCGGAACCTCATAGTCAACGCCGTCGAACACGGGATCGAGCGTCCCGAGGTGAGAATTGCGGCGGGCAAAGCGGCCACCGGCACGCTCTCTGTAGCCGCCGAGAGCAACGATGGACACCTCAGTATCACGGTCGCCGATGATGGGGCTGGGATTGAGTGGCGGGCGGTAGCTCAGGCGGCCAAAGTTCGCGGGCTGTTGAGTGGCGACGAAGAGCCGACGGAGGAGGACTTGCGCAAGGTCTTGTTCTATGACGGAATCAGCACCTCACCAACTCACAGCGAGCTGAGCGGTAGTGGGCAGGGTTTCAAGGTCATCAGCCAGCTTGTCCGGGACATGGGCGGCACAGTGAACCTCGAGACAGACCCGGAGGAAGGAACGTCGATAACTATCACCGTTCCGGCGTTTCAGAGCCTGCAGCGTGCGCTCATCGTCGAAGCTGCCGGCCGTAGGTGGGGCATAGCCGACCCGGCTGTTCTCGATCATTTTCTGATAGAGGAATCCGATCAAGTCACGCTGGCCGGCAAAACCGAAATTGTTTGGAGGGAAGGCGCTCTCCCTTTGAGCTCGTTCGCTGCCGCGGCGGGCCTGGGTGATACCGAAACGATGCGAGAGGTCGTTGTGTTGGCCACCCAGTCCGGTCCTGCCGCTTTGGGCGTTTCGGCCGTAGTCGGAGTTCGCGAAGTGGCGTCCAAGGGCCTCGGGCCGTTGGTCTCCGGGTCCGACCTGGTGACGGGAGCTGCGCTGCTCGGTGCCGGGGAGATCGCATTAATGCTCGATGCCAACTCGCTCGGTGAGGCCAGCCGGGCGCGTCGTACCAGTCCTCTTGAGCGGTTACCGGTGGTCCTGATAGTCGACGATTCACCGGGAGTCCGACAGATCGTTGCCGGCTCACTGGCAGCCGGGGGATTCGAGACGATAGTGGCAGGATCAACTGCCGAAGCCATCGATCTTCTCTCGAAGGGAACTGTCGATGCCCTAGTTGTCGACTATTCAATGCCGGGGTCAGACGGTATTTCGCTTGTGGATGAGGTGCGGAGCAGCTTTGGCAACCTGCCGATCATCATGATGTCGGCCGTCGCTGAGAAGGTTGACCAGGAAAGGGCCAAAGCAGCGGGAGTAAATGCCTACTTCGACAAGGCAGATTTTCGTGAGGGAGCCCTCATGTCAACCCTTCAATCTCTGCTTGAAGCGGCCGATAAAACTACCGAGGCCCAAGCCCAATGAAAGTGCTTATCGCCGACGACAGCCCCGTGCTGGTTACTGCCCTCCGGAAGCTCCTGGAGCAATCCGGTTATGAAGTCGTGATTGCAATGGATGGCTTGGAAGCTGTTCAGCGCTTCTACCAGGACAACCCCGATCTCGTGCTGCTGGATATTCAGATGCCCAAGCTGCACGGATACGTCGTCTGTCGCCTCATCAAAGAGGATCCCGCTTCCCGCCACATCCCGGTTCTGATCCTGACGGGCCGTGAGTCGGCCGAGGACCGCTACTGGGGTCAACGCTCTGGCGCCGATGGTTACCTCACCAAGGAGTCGATGGGCGACGAGCTGCTGGATGCCATCCAGTCCGCCCTGGCCAGCCGGGCCCTATCCGACATGGGCCGGCAAGAGCCCCGTGCCCAGTCTCTTGACGAGTCCGATGTTCTCAGCCGCGTTTGCGAAGTCTTAGACCGGAAACTCTTCGAAGCCACCATTGTCAACGACATCGTCGGGGTGGGGGTTAGGGCAATGGACCTCGACGCCACCGTCGCCGAGACGCTCAGTATCTTGCATCGTTTGATCGATTTTGACGGGTCGGCCATCGTTCTGCCTAAGGAGCGCCGACTGTTGGTTCGGTTTGAGCGGACCATCTCAGTCGGCGACTTCGATGAGTTCCGCTCCCTGGCCGCGCTTCGCTGCCGCCAGTTCACCACCGCCGACGTAACTATCGAGGACCTCCAGGTCTCGTTCACGGGTGGGACCAGCGAAGACGAGATCCTCGACGACTCGCCGGAAGCAGTCATGAAGGGTTGGCCCTCCACTGCAGTTGCACCTCTGTGGTCGCGCGGTGAAGTGGTCGGTGTTCTGTTTCTCGCCTCTCAGCGTGAAGACACCTTCACCGATGCCCCCGAGCGAACCCTGCGCACAATCGAGCCCCACGTGGCAACCGTCGTCGATTCGGCTCGCCACTATCAGAAGATGCTCGAGCAAGAGGCCCGCACCTCACTCAGCTCGCTCTTCGACTGAAGAGAGCAACCAGCAATAAGCATTAAGCAAGAATCTTCGCTTCCTGCTTTCTGCTTCTTGCTCTTAAATAACACGGCTGCAATTCGGGGCCGGGGGGTTGCGTATAATCCGCCCCATGTCCGTGGAGTCTGCCCTTTTCGCCGATCTCAACCCTTCGCAGCGCGAAGGGGTGGCGGCCACCGATGGTCCGGTTCTTGTTGTCGCCGGAGCCGGCTCTGGCAAGACCCGGGTGCTCACGTATCGCATCGCTCATCTGATTGAGGATGTCGGGGTCTCTCCCTATCAGATATTGGCGATCACTTTTACCAACAAGGCTGCCAATGAGATGAAAGAGCGAGTTGGGCAGCTGGTGGGCCCTGTCGTCCAGTCCATGTGGGTTTCTACATTCCATTCGGCGTGTGTGCGGATCCTCCGACGCGAGGCAGGGCGCCTGGGGTTCAAATCGTCGTTCTCCATCTATGACGCCGCCGACTCGCTGCGGCTGATCACCTATTGCCTGCGAGATCTCGACCTGGATACCAAGCGATTTCCTCCCCGGGGCATCCGTGCCGCCATCGGCAACGCCAAGAATGAACTAATCGATCATGAGACTTTCGCTTCCCAGGGGAGCGGATACTTTCACGAGCAGGTTTCCGAGGTCTACCGGCTCTATCAGCAGCGCTTGTTGGAAGCGTCGGCCATGGATTTCGATGACCTTCTCAAGGTCACGGTCGAGCTGCTCGCAGCCTTCCCCGACGTCCTCAGCTTCTACCAGGACCGCTTCCGTTACATCCTCGTGGACGAGTACCAGGACACGAACCACGCCCAATACATGTTCGTCAAGTTGCTTGCCGAAAAACATGGCAACCTGTGCGTGGTTGGCGATTCTGACCAGAGCATCTATGCCTTTCGCGGCGCCAACATCCGCAACATCATTGAGTTCGAGCGTGATTACCCCGACGCCAAGATCGTCCTGTTGGAACAGAACTACCGATCGACTCAGAACATCCTCGACGCCGCCAATTCGGTCATTGCCAACAACCCCGGTCGCCAGCCCAAGCATCTGTGGACCGATGCCGGGGAGGGGCACAAGGTTCGCATGTACGAGGCGGACGACGAGCGCGACGAAGCCGCCTATGTGGCAGAGAAGATCGGCGAGCTCGAGGAGGAGGGATTCAACACCAGGGATGTGGCGATTTTCTATCGCACCAATGCCCAGAGCCGAGTGTTGGAGGAGATATTTGTCCGCTACGGCATTCCTTATCAGGTGGTCGGTGGCACCAAGTTCTATGAGCGCCGGGAGGTGAAGGACGGCTTTGGCTACCTGCAGGTACTGGTGAACCCGGACGATCAGGTGGCGCTCAAGCGGGTACTGAATACTCCCAAACGGGGTATCGGTGACACGACTGTGGGGCACCTCGACCGGTTTGCCCAGGCTGAGGGGATCAGCTTTCATGACGCCCTGCTCAAGGTCAACAACAACGAAAAGGTCTCTAGCCGGGCTGCTAAATCAATCAGCGAGTTTCTCGGGCTCATCGACTATTTGCGCGAGAAGGCCGAGGCCGGGCCCCGCGCCGCCATGGAGGCGGTCCTGGCCGACAGCGGCCTGGTGGATGCTCTGGAATCGGAGCGCTCGATTGAGGCCTTGGGCCGAGTTGAGAACCTGAAGGAGATTCTCTCAATTGCCGAGGAGTTCGAGGAGAGTGGTCCCGGGAGGGAGAACGCCCAGGGAGTGCCCTGGGTGGAGCTCGGAGGTCTGGAGAAGCTGCAGATGTTCTTGGAAACAGTCAGCCTTGTGAACGAGGTCGACGAGATGGAGGAGAACGCCCACACCGGCCCTGTCACCCTCATGACTCTGCACAACGCCAAGGGTCTCGAGTTCCCCGTGATCTTCGTGGTCGGGCTCGAAGATGGGGTGTTCCCTCACATCCGCTCGCTGGGGGAGCCGGCTGAGATGGAAGAAGAGCGACGGCTGTTCTATGTGGGGATCACTCGAGCCCAGCACAGACTCTTTCTCGTGAACGCAACTCAACGGTCCCTGTGGGGGGCTCCCAACTTCAACGGTCCGAGCCGGTTCCTGCGCGAGATCCCCGACGGGCTCATAGAGAAGGAAGAGACCAGGCCGGCCCGGCAGGTGACGGACAACCGGCCTCAACCCCTGGGGGATGTGCGGGCCGGCGAGACTGTCATCCACGACCACTGGGGCCGCGGCACAGTGCTGTCGGTGGAAGGCGCCGGGGATAAGGCCGAGGCGACGGTGACGTTTGAGGGTGAGGGCACGAAGACGCTTCTTTTGGCGTGGGCTCCTCTGAGGAAGGGGTAGGCGCCTCGGCTGGTTGATGGGGCTGGGGCCCCGTCAACATTGTGATGAGGGCTGCCCGTAGGGCAGCTACGAAGAGCCAGAGGTAGGCCGAGGCGACGGTGACGTTTGAGGGTGAGGGCACGAAGACGCTTCTTTTGGCGTGGGCTCCTCTGAGGAGGGGTAACTCCTCCCCC
>Ga0255057_10000029_pt1 | contig 71132 bp, 67 predicted proteins | sample Cases_109_6_MG_FD_189022 | JGI IMG/M metagenome (GOLD analysis project Ga0255057, IMG submission 189022) | Seawater microbial communities from Amundsen Gulf, Northwest Territories, Canada - Cases_109_6 | ecosystem: Environmental > Aquatic > Marine > Gulf | place: Canada: Northwest Territories... | reverse complement strand
CAGGCCGCAGGACCCGCACCATATCACCGGCGCTACGCCGGGCGCTCGAGGCGCGTGACCGTGGCTGCCGGTTTAAGGGCTGCGGCCTGCGCTTCACCGACGCGCACCATGTAAGGCACTGGGCTGACGGAGGCGAAACATCACTGGGCAACCTGCTGCTCCTGTGTGCCTATCATCACCGACTCGTACACGAGGAGGGGTGGAAGGTGGAGTGGTGGGGCAGGGAGCGGTTGCCGGCGTTCATCGATCCACGAGGCCAGGTCAGTCTTAACGCGGGGTGGAAAGCGCCCGAACTGCCTGAGGATCCCGTGACCGCGTTGATCGCGGAGAACAGAAGCCGAGGGGCAGAGCCCGACTACTACACCGCCGGCGCACGGTGGAAGACCGAGTGGGACATCCCCAAATCCGTCTACTTCAACGCCCTCGAGGCACTGGCGTAAGTGCCGAGGCAGAATCGGGGTGTCACGCGGGACGGGAACTGGCTGCTCGTCGTGTCCCGGTGATCAACCTTTTTGTCAGTCCTAGATCGCCGGCAGCGCCTCGAGCGCCTCCACGTTGGCGCGCATGACCGAGATGTAATCGCCCGACTCCGGGCGGTTGCCGCACGGGTCGAACACGACGCTTCCGACGCCGTATTCGCCGGCGAGGAGCTGGCGCGTCTCGTCGAGCGGAGTGGCCTCCCACAGCATCCACTCGGCGGTGTGGCTCTCAAGCCGGGCCGCCAGGTCACGCCGTCCCGCAGCCGTCGGCATTTCGTCCGGCTCGAAGTGCACGCTCCGCAGGTTCAGGTCGTAACGCCGGGCCAGGTACTGGTACACGGGATGTGAGCCGAGCAGAGGCTGACCGGCATGGTCAGCAGCCCACGCAGCCAGCCGGGCGTCGATATCGGTCAGGTCCGTCTCAAGGGCCACAAAGCCCTCCTGGAGGTCCGCTTCGGCGCCCGGCAGCTGCGCCGCGAGTGCGTCCCGAATCGCACGGGCCTGCTCGATCGCCAGCACCGGGTCGAGCCAGGTCGTGAACGCCAGGTTCTCATGCTCGTGCTCGCCTGCGGGACCGTGCGTGTGGACAACGGCTTCCTCGGATACGATGTACATGTCCTCGAACCCGGCGGACGTGTTCACAAGTTTCGAGTCCGGAAGCGACGTCTTCGCTACCCAACCTTCGTAGCCTGCGCCGTTGAGGAGGACGACGTCCGCCACCTGGTACGCCGCAACATCCTCGGGAGAAGGCGACCAGTAGGCCGGATCGATCCCGGCAGGAGCGGGAAACTCGACCCTCACCCGATCGCCTCCGATTCGCCCGGCAAAGTACGCCAGCGGGTAGCTCGTCGTGAACACGACCACCGCATCGCTTTCGACACGCGGCTGGGCGCCCCCGTCGGCCTCCGTCTCGGAGGCCGGGCCACTACACGCGGCAATGGCGCAGGCCAGCGCTACCCCGGCGGACTTCATTCTCGAGATCATGGGTCTTCTCCTCAATCGGATCACCGGATCACTGGATCACCGGATCAGGGCCCGGATGATCACGTCTCCGTATCGTTGCGTCAGGAACGTCATACAGAGCGCCAGCAGTACGCCTACGGCCAGTACGACGATGATCTCCGAGGTCATGACCGTCGCCACGGCGGTGCGGGAGCCCCCGATCTTGAACAGGGTCTCGCGTTCCCGGCTCCGCAGGCGCAGCGAGAGCGCGAACACGAGGAACGCGGTCGCGAGCGTCGCCAATCCGACCGTGACCGCTCCGGCGATCACGAACTTCTCCACGGTCAGGATCGTGTCCAGCAGCTCGTCCATCACTTCGGTTGGATTGACGATCTGGCTCAGCTCGGCGCTCTGGTAGCGCCCCTGCAGGAGGGCTGACGAACGCTGGTCCGGCGGCACCGCGATCACCGCGGTCAACGGGAAATCCGACAGTTCGCCGTGAAAGTGGAAGCTGTCGATATTGTCGGGCGTGATCTCATTGAACTGCATCACGGACGCGTTGCCGACGACCATGTTTCCTTCGCGGCGCAGCACACCCGCCGCAGCCTCGGGCCGCGACAGATCCTGATGACCGTGCCCGAGTCCCTCGATCACCCAGGCCGTCTTCACGTCTACGAACACCGCGTCGTCATCGGCGCTGTCGGAAAATTCGAGCACGCCGACCACGGGCATGCGAAGCGGATACACGCCGGCGATGTCGAACACGCTCTCGGGCGACGAGATCACGTAGTCGCCCGGACCCACGCCAAGCTGCTGGGCGGCACGTGACCCCAGTACGGCTTCACCGAGGATCGCGAGCTGCCGTCCCTCGACGATCCTCAGGCCCCGGAACTCGAAGTACTCCAGCGTCGTGCCCACGATCGGTCGATCCCGGACCCGGAACCGCACGTACATCGGGATGGCGTGCGCGAGACCCGTCTCCGTCACTTCGGCGGCCGCGGCGTACGTTGTCCGCGCGGGCACGTCCGAGCTGAAGTACAGCGTGTTGAGGGTGAGCTCGGTCGGGCTGCCCTTCGCCCCGATCACGAGAGGCGTCGCCTCCGCACGAGCCGTGAGCTGCCGGGAGCTCTGGTTCACGATCACCCGGAGGCCCACGGGAAGGAAGACGATCAGTGTGATCGCCGCCACCAGAATCGCCGTCTTCACGCGGTGGAACGCCAGGTAGCGCAGGGCCAGGTAGAGAGTGTCCCTCATGACGCGCTGCCTTCGGGCCCGGACCCGGCCTCACCGAACGCGTGGAAGTCGCGGAAGTCCGTCACGCGGCCGAATCGTTTCAGGATCTCGTGGTCGTGCGTCACGCTCACGAGCGTCGTACCGCTGTCCTCGACGTAGTCGAACAGGATGTCCAGCACCCGTTCGCGGTTAACCGGATCGAGATTGCCCGTCGGTTCGTCGGTGAGAAGGAGTGGCGGATCCGTCAGCACGGCGCGGCATACGGCCACGCGCTGTCTTTCGCCCTGCGACAGGCGCCTCGGGTGACGATCCAACTTGTCGGAAATACCGACCCGTTCGGCCAGGCTCCGTGCGCGCTCCCGGACTGAGGAGTCGAGAGTGAGGGCCGAGTGGATCCGGTACGGCAGGAGAATGTTGTCCAGGACCGTCAGGTACTCGAGCAGCTCGAATTCCTGGAACACCAGCCCGACGGTCGTAATCCGAAAGCGTCTGCGTTCCTCGTCCGACAATCCCGACACTTCCACACCCCGAGTCTCGACGCGTCCCTTCTCGGGCCGGATGATCCCTGCGATCAGGTTGAGAAGCGTGGTCTTGCCCGACCCCGATGGACCGATGAAAGCCGTGGTCGTGCCGGATTCGACGACGAGCTCGGGAATCCGGAGCTGGAAGTCACCCTCGCCGTACCGGAAATGGAGACCTTCGATCCGGATCATCGGTCACATTCCGCCCGCGTTACAGCCCGACCGACAGCACCAGGCCGTACACGTACGTCACGCGAGAGCCGCCGATGTCCGCGTTGAATTCCGGTGATATGGACAGCCCCGGCCTCAGTGGGAACGAGTAGGCGAAGGTGAGACGAAGCAGCGCCTCGGTTTCTTCGACCGTGTGCTCCTCGCCGTCCTCGATCTCGTCCTTGTTGACACGCTCCGTACCGACTCCGACGGCGAACTCGACTCTCTCGACCGGCTCGAACGCGACCGCTGCCAGGAACACGAAATCCCGCTCGAGGCTGCTGGAGGCGTACTCCGCCTTCAGGCCCACCGCCCACTTGTGGGAGAGCTTGTACGCGTAGGAGATCCCCAACGCGCCGCCCGTGTCATTTCTCTCGGTATGGGTCGAGAGTCCGCCGAAGAAGCTGACGACATGCCGATAAGTGAGCTCCTCTGGGTGCTCTGCGTGTTCGCCATCCGGTTCGTGCCCGACCTCCTGGGCCAGAGCGACCGGCGCGGCAACGAGCGCCGCGCCGACCAGCAGGAACAGGAACACCATACGGCGCCGAAGCAAAGATTCTCCAGCCGCTTTCTTCATCGACATGTCGCTGTATGTCAGGAGTTCAGCGTTCAGAGTCACATGGCCGGAGCCGCGGCCGACTGCATCTCCTTCTTCACGCGCCGAAGCTTGAAGCCCACCATCAGCTGCAGGATTCCGAGGGCGAAGGCATAGATCGCGATGAGCCACACGAGGGCCAGGGCCCCGGCGCCCGGGCGGACGAGAATGAACAGGCCAAACATGACCGAGAACACTCCGCTGAGCGCGAGGGCCCATTCTCCTTCAACTTCCTTGCGGATCTGGATCGCCGCTACGATCTCCGTCACTCCCTTGACCAGGGCCCAGATCCCGATGACAAATAGCAGAGCCAGTGCCGTAGCTCCGGGCCGCGCGATCGCGATCACGCCCGCAGCGACGCTGATCAGCCCGAGGAGCACGTACCCGGACCACTTCTTCTCGCCGATGCCCATGACCAGCGCCGCTATGCCATCGATCAGCGCGTAGATGCCAAAGAAGATGATCAGCACGAGCACGGTGAGCCCCGGATATGACAGGGCTCCGAGGCCGAACAGCAGTGCGAGTGCCCCCCGCAAAGCGAAAACCCACCAACTGTCAGATAGTGCCTTGAGCATGAGCCTCTCCTGTTCTGTGACTCGTGAGCAACGCCGCCCCCCCCACTACCTCCCGCGAGACAAGTCAATGTAGCATGACCTGGGGGTTTTACCGATGCATCGCTGCAACGAGTGCGTGACAGGAATATGTTACTCGAACGCGACTCGCCCAGCCGCGGAGACCCGGGTTTACCGCGATTCCAGAGAGAGGAAGATCCATGCAGCGCATATTCATGTTCGCGATGGCCATCGCTTTCGTGGCGCTGTGGGCCATGCCGGCGCAAGCGCAGGAGGATAAGGTGCGCTTCGGGCTGCACGGCGGCGTGACCGTCTCGAGCCTGTCCGGCAAAGACGTCGACTCGGACACCCGGACCGGTTTCTTCGGTGGTCTTTACTTCAACTTCCTGTTCTCCCCCAACTGGACCATTGGGATCGAGGGCAACTGGCTATCCGGTATCGGCGCGAAGAACGTTACGAATTCCGATCCGACCGGTATTCCCGTCGACATTCCTGTCGATCTCAAGATGTCCTACGTCGAATTTCCCCTGACGTTTAACTACGTTTTCCCGCTGGGAGAGAGCGAAAAGACGTGGCTCAGACTGCAGTCGGGCATCACCCCGATGCTGAACCTGACATGCAAGGTCTCGCTGGCCGGCTCTTCGAGCGAAGTGGACTGCGACGACGAGGAGAGCGTCATGTGGGCCGTCCCGTTCGGGGCGGCTTTCGGCTTCAAGCTGAGCGACGCCGCGGTAGCGTGGCTGGGCGCCCGCTATCAGCTCGGCCTGTCGAACGCGTTCAAGGAACTCGACGCCAAGCACCAGACGTGGGAGTTCCTCGCAGGAGTGGGCTTTCCAATCGGCTGAGCGCCGTAGGACGATCTCGCCCCGGGCCCGCTACGACTGTCAGAAGGATCGGACTTCGGCTTGCACCGTCACCGGGCCCGACGTCTCGAACTCGAGGACGAGGCTGACGGTCTCGCCCTCCGTCAAGTTCCGTGTGACCCCCATCAGCATCAGGTGGTAGCTCCCCGGCTCCAGGACGACGGTACCTCGAGCGGCCAGGTCGAGGCCCTCCACCCTGCCCATGAGCGCCATGCCGGCTTCGTCAATCGTCGTCCGGTGAAGCTCGGTCGCTGTGGCGAATTCCGCCGATCCTCCGAGCAGACGATCGGGAGCCTGTCCGGAGTTATGAACGGTAAGGTATGCCGCACTGTTCGAGCCGATCATCGCGGCCCTGACCCAAGCGTCCTCTACAACGAGATCCGGAGATGCGGACTCTTCCTCCGCGCCGCACGCCATGACCATCGCACACGCGGCCAGCGCGATTCGAACCTTCCGGTTGGGCATCAGAAAGCCTCTCCGAGGCTCAGATAGAATCCCGTGGACCCTTCGCCGACGGCGAAGTCGGCCCTGATATTCAGTCCTTCGCGTTTGGCCAGAAGGAAGCGAAGGCCGGCACCGCCACTGACCCAGAACCGATCGAACCCGAATTCCGAAATGTCGGGCGCGACCTGGCCGAATCCGACGAAGCCGGCCGCCCCGAACCTCCCGAACAGCGGCAGCCGGTACTCCCCCTGCAGGGCGAGCAGGCTGCGGTCGCGGTAGCGGCCCTGGAAGTACCCGCGCAGAAGCGACTCTCCGCCTAGCTGCGGATACAGGTCGAACGGCGGCTCGCCGCTCGTGGCGATCCCGAGCGCCTGGAGCGCCAGCACGTGTGTGCCAGCCACCGGGAAGTACCTGCGCAGATCGAGCGTGTACACGCCGAATCCGTTGTCCCCGAACCACACTTCTGCGAACAGGTCCACGAGGAGCTTGTGATAGGACCCTCGTCGCGGGTAGACCGTGTTGTCCCGGCTGTCCCGGATCAGGCTGCCTCCCAGGCCGAGCGCCTGCTCGTCTTTGACCCCGGGAGCCAATCCTGAGTCGATCAGGCCGCCGTCTGAGACCTCCGAGATGCGTCGATCGATGATGTTGGCCGCAAGGCCCGCGTACCACCCGGATGCGATTCGCTTCTGTGGCCACAGCCTCAGGATAAGGGCCTTCGGGGTGTAATCTTCCTCAGCCGAGTCGGGCGTGTCGTTGCCGATCCCCCAGTATTTGGTCGGGAACTTCGAGTAATTCACCGCAGACGAGATACGCCACCGGTCCTCATCCAGGAACATGTCGCTCCAGACCGCGAGGATGATCTGGTTCTTCGTCGTATAGATCCCGACCAGTGACATGGAAGAAGGCGGACTGATCGTGTCCCCGGGCGTCATGCGATAGTAGTTGATCAGGGTAATCCCGAAGCCCATGCCCGTTTCGGGTTGATAGAAGATCACCGGGAGCGGGATCAGCGAGCCCCCGTCAACTTCAGTCGAATCCGCGGACGGCTCCTCTGGCGAAGCGTCGGGGGCATCCGGCTCTTGGGCATGCGCCGACCCGAACGCGCCGAGCAGGGCGGCGAGGAACAGACACGTAGCCGTCTGTCTCCAAACGTGCTGCATTCGAACCCTCGCGATCCAGGTCGCTCGGTGCAAAGTGGCAGTCCAATCCTGCAGTTTATCGCTCAGGGCCGCTCGGATCGACCCCGAGCGGTGCCGGGCTCGCCCTTTCCTCCGATTCGCCTGCCGGCGACATTCGCGGAAAGATGAAGGACCGAAAGGAGCCTCGATACATGCGCACACGCACATCACTGCTTGCCCTGGCGGCCTGCGTTCTCGTCGGCCCGCCGACCGCCCTCTCGCAGACATTCGCGACAGATGATCCGGTCATCGAGCGCATATGGGAGGAGGGAATGGGAAACTCCCACACACAGCGGCTGGCGCAGGCGCTCATGGACTCCATCGGGCCCCGACTGGCGGGCTCGCCCGAGTTCGACGCCGCCGGCGCGTGGCTGCTCGCCATGTACGAGGAGTGGGGCGTGCCGGCCCGCAAGGAGGAATACGGCACGTGGCGAGGGTGGCGGCAGGGAACCCTGCACGTGGACCTCGTGGCCCCGCGTGTCCAGACGCTGGAAGCGGAGCTGCTCGCCTACAGCCCGGGCAGCGGCGGACCGGTCGAGGGTGAGGTCGTGGTCGTACCACCAGACCTTTCAGAGGAAACGCTTCCGCAGTGGCTGGAGACGGTCGCCGGCAAGTTCGTGCTGACTTCACCCCCGGAGCCGATGTGTCGGGCGCCCCAGGAGTTGGAGCGCTTTGCGAGGGAGGAGACGGTGGAGCGCGTCGACTCTCTGCGATCGGCCACGGCGCGGGAGTATTTCACTCGCGTGCGCACGATAGCGAGTGGCCGGCGAGCCGGTGTACGCGCCCTGGAGGACGCGGGCGCCGCGGGCATCCTGACGTCCCGCTGGTCCGGCGGATGGGGAGTGAACAAGGTGTTCAACGGGGGCACGCGATCGATCCCGGCAATCGATCTGTCTTGCGAGGACTACGGGCTGCTGTTCCGCATGGCCGCCCGGGGCCAGGCGCCTCATATCCGGTTGGACGCCCGCTCAGAGGATCTTGGCGAGGTGCCCCAGTTCAACATCATAGCGGAGATAAGGGGCTCGGAGCTCCCGGACGAGTACATCGTTCTCTCGGCGCACCTCGACTCTTGGCACGCCGGCACCGGGGCCACGGACAATGGCACCGGGACGATCACGATGCTGGAGGCGATGCGAATCCTCAACGAAACGTACCCTTCTCCGCGTCGCTCGATCATCGTCGGGCACTGGGGGGCCGAAGAGATGGGGCTCATCGGTTCCCGCTCGTTCGTGGAGGATCATCCCGAGGTCGTCGAGGGACTGCAGGTGGCGTTCAACCAGGACAACGGCACGTGGCGGATCGAGCGGATCGAGGGACAGGGCTTTCTTCATGCGGGAGAGCACATTGCCCGCTGGATCTCGATCGTCCCGTCCGAGATCAGCGGCCACGTCACCCTGGAATTCCCCGGGGCGCAGAACAACCGGGGAAGCGACCACTCGTCGTTCGTGTGCTCGGGGGCGCCGGCATTCAGGCTCCAATCGAACTACGAGGAGTATCGACAGTACACCTGGCACACGAACCGTGACACGTACGACAAGATCGTGTTCGACGACCTCAAGGAGAACGCGACCCTGGCCGCGATGCTCGCGTATGCGGCTTCCGAGGATCCGAACCGGGTTCCCCGCGACCGGGCCGCGCTGCCGATCGATCCGAACACCGGAGAGCCCCGTCCGTGGATGCAGTGTGGCCGCGCGCGGCGCACCCCGAGACCCGACTGAGACTGACTGCCGCACGACAAGGAGAACAGCATGGCTGAAGACGGAATCCGGATCGCCGTACTCAAGGGATCGGTACGACCCGGCAATTTCACGGGCAAGGCCGCGGCCCTGGTAGTAGACGAGCTTCGCTCACAGGGGATCCACGTGGACGTCATCGATCCCGCGGAGATGCACCTGGCCGCGCCGGGGACGGGCAGCACTCCGGACGCGGAACGAATGCAGGAGATCGTCCGGAGGGCCACCGGCCTCGTCGTGTGCACGCCCGAGTACCACGGGGGTCTGTCCAGCGTGATCAAGCAGGTGATCGAGAACCTGGGCTTCCCATCGGTGATGAGCGGAAAGCCCGTGGCGCTGCTCGGCGTGGCATCGGGCCAGATCGGAGCAATCAAGTCACTCGAGATGCTGCGGTCCATTTGCTCGCATGTCGGCTGCCTGGTGCTTCCCGGACCGGTATCCGTGGCCAGGGTCCACGAGGTGTTCGACGCGGACGGAAACGTAGCCGACGAGGCTCTGGAGCAGAGGATGCGGGCCGTAGGGACCCAGCTCCTCCACCACATCCGGGAGAACGTGTGTCCGCGCGTCGCCCTGGAGGCCATGGTACGCGAGGGCGCGCCAGTTTGACCCCCCGGTCCGCCGAGCCGACCCGCATTCCCCGCCCAGCGGATGGGCGGCCGGTCGTCGTGGTCGTCGGCGCGGGGTTCGGGGGGCTGGAGTTCTGCAAGAAGTTTCGTGGAGACGCCCACGTCATCCTGATCGACCGCCAGAACCACCACTTGTTCCAGCCACTGCTGTACCAGGTCGCGATGGCGGGTCTGTCCGCCCCCGACATCGCCGCACCGATCCGCAGCGTTCTGTCGCCCTATCGCAGGGTAAGCACGCACATGGGCGAGGTGCTCTCCGTCGACCTGTCGCACCGCACAGTGCTCGTCGACGACCTCGCGATCGAGTGGGACTGGCTCGTTCTAGCTATCGGCGGCGTCACGAGCTACTTCGGACGCGACGAATGGCAATCTCTGGCCCTCGGCCTGAAGACCCTCGATGACGCGCTGCGGATCCGCAGCCACATCCTCACTTCATTCGAGCGGGCCGAGAACGAACCGGACGCCGACGAACGCCGGCGCCTGATGACGATCGTGGTCGTGGGAGGTGGTCCCACCGGCGTGGAGCTGGCCGGGGCGATGGCCGAGCTGGCTCACCGTGTGTTCCGCAAGGACTTCCGACACATAGACCCGTCGCAGTCGCGAATCGTACTCGTGGAGGCGGCCGATCGGATTCTTGGCGCATTTACTCCGGCCCTGTCGGAGAGCGCTAAGAAGCAGCTCGAGGAGTTGGGTGTGGAGGTCCGGCTCGAAAGCCTGGTCCTCGAAGTCCGGAGTGACGGGGTTCGGCTCGCGGGCCCCCTTGGGGCGGAGACGATCGAGACCCGAAACGTGCTGTGGGGTGCCGGTATCGCCGGTCATCCCCTCCTTCGATCACTCGGCGAGCCCATCGAGCTCGATCGTGCCGGGTGCGCCCGGGTGCTTCCCGACCTCAGCCTGCCCGCGCACCCACGGGCCTTCGTGATCGGGGACGCGGCGGCACTCGACATCGACGGTGAGCCCGTGCCCGCACTCGCTCCCGCCGCGCTGCAGATGGGTCGTCACGTGGCGAAGATCATCAGGAAAGAGCTGGAAGGGGAGCCGAGGGACCGGGTCGACAGGCCCGCGTTCTCATACGTGGACCAGGGGATCATGGCCACGATTGGTCGGCGGCGCGCGATCGCGATGTCCGGTCCCATCCGGGCCAGCGGGTTCATCGCCTGGCTGATGTGGCTGTTCGTCCACTTGATGACGCTAGTGGGCTTCCGGAACCGGGTGGTCGTGTTCTTCGAGTGGACGTGGCAGTACGTGACCTGGCGACGGGGAGCCCGGATCATCACGAAGCCGGAGGCGCGGTAGGCCAATTCGGGCTGACAGGCTGCCCCGCCCGGGAGCGCGTCTCAGGCTAGCTTCAGGCAGGCGAACCCCCCTCCCCGCAGCCCTTGCTCTGGCATTGTCGTATATACACATGTATATTTTATAGCATGAACTTCGCGTGGGATCCCGAGAAGAGCGAGGCCAACCTCAGGGAGCGCGGGTTCGACTTCGAGTTCGCTTCGCGGATCTTCGACCGTCCCACGTTGGAGAAGGAGGACCGCCGTCACGACTACGGGCAGGCTCGAGTGATAGCGGTGGGTCTCGTTGATGCCGTGGCACTAACCGTAGTCTACACAGATCGATCGGACGAGAAGGGCGTCATTCGCCGCATCGTCTCGGCCCGCAGGAGCAATCGCCGTGAGCGCCAAGCGTACGAAGAAGCCGTCGAAGACTGAGCAGGCACACCCTCGGGGTCGTGCCGACCTCAAGAGGCTGCAGCACGTGTCGGAGGAGGAGATCGAGCAGACGTCACCACCCGAGCTGACGGACTTACCCCCGGGTTTCTGGGACGATGCGGAGGTGGTCTATCCGCCGGCAAAGGAGGCGATCTCCCTGCGAGTTGATCGAGATGTGCTCACCTGGTTCCGGGAGCGCGGACCCAAGTATCAGACTCGTATGAACGCGGTCCTCCGCTCCTACATGCAGTCCATGGAGGGCCGCAAGCGGACGAGGCCTCCATCCTCTCGGAAGTCCCGTAGCAAGACCTCTGAGGGGGGCGCGTCTTGATAACGACTGTGCCGTTGGGTCTGCACGTATCCGCACCCGGTCAGGGAGCCGGATCGAAGCGGTAGGCGCGGTTCCCGGCCAGGACATAGATCTCGCCGTCCCCGTCCTTCCCGAACGAGTACACGCTGCCGATGTTCGGAATCGACCACTCGCGCTGGTCGACGGCCGTGCCTTGGACCGGGTCCCAGCGGAAGCTGCGCAGCCATCCGTCACAGAAGTCCGAGTAGAAGTAGACGCCGATCAGGTCCGGAATCGCCTGGCCGCGGTAGACGTGACCACCCGTAATCGAGCAACCGTCACTGTGATCGTACGAGATGACCGGATCCCGGAGGCCTGCCCGGTCGCAGCCGGAGCCCTGGAAGCACTCCGGTCCCTCGACGATGTTCCACCCAAAGTTCACTCCCGCTTCGTTCAGGGGGGCGACGCTCACTTCCTCCCACGTGTTCTGACCGACGTCGGCGACGTAGATGAACCCACCTTGGGCATCGATGTCGTTGTGCCACGGGTTTCTCACACCGTAGGCCCAGATCTCCGGGCGGCCACCGCCGGCAGCGAACGGATTGTCGGGAGGAATCGCGTACGGATCCCCGCCGTTCACATCGATCCGCAGGATCGCGCCGAGCAGCGTGTCGAGGTTCTGCCCGTTGCCCTGCGGATCGCCGCTCGACCCACCATCGCCGAGCGGGATGTAGAGCATGCCGTCGGGGCCGAATAGGAGCTGGCCCGCGTTGTGATTGCCGAACGGCTGATCGATGAACAGGATTTCCTTCGCGCTGGCGGGATCCAGGGAGAGCCCGTCGGCCCGCTCGGTGTACCGGACCACCCGCGTGTCGCCCGACCCATCCGTGTAGTTGACGTACGCGAAGCCGTTGGACTGGAAATCGGGGTGGAACGCCAGGCCGAGGAGTCCCCGCTCGTTGCCGCCTGAGAGTTGGCTGCTGACATCCAGGTACGGCATCTCCTGCAGCTGCCCCCCGGACAGCACCCGAATGCGACCGCGCTGCTCGACGATGAACAGCCGGGGATCTCCTGGAGCATCGAGCAGCTGGACGGGCCGCTCGAGGCCGCTCGCGACCTCCGTGAGGACGAGCCCGTCGGACGTGGGCGGCGGATCGGCGGTTACCCCGTCGTCGCCGCAGGTGATCGGAGTGGCGAGCAGCGCCGCGATCGCCACTATGTTGGCCGACCCGGTGATTGACCTCACGAGCCCTCCTGAAGGTTGCGTTCCGAGCCCGTCACGGCATACTCCGGACCGGCGCAGGCGTTCTTTGTCCTAACCTACAGGGCGCTGACGGTTTCTCCACCACCTGCAACTTCCTCGCTGCTTCCGTTTACCACGTTCGCAGTACCGATGCGACCGTTCCATCGACCAGTGAGGATACAGCATGAGCATCCTGAGAATGACATGGCTGCTGAGAGGAATCGCAGGGTGGCTGTGGGTGGCCGCGCTCGGGGTGTCCTCCGCAGCTGCGCAGGTTCGCGTGGACGCGAGCGAAGGGATGATCGCGTACAGAAGCGATGTGGGCTTCGCCGAGACCATGGAGCGGGCGGAGCCGGCGATCGAGGCTCGCGGCCTGTTCGTCATGAGGGTGATAGACCACGCCGCTGCGGCAAAGCAGGTCGGCCGGGAACTCAGCCCGAACACGGTAGTGCTGTTCGGTAATCCCAAGATCGGGAGTCAGGTGATGACGTGCGCCCCTCGCGCCGGGATAGACCTGCCGCAGAAGCTAATGGTGTGGGAGGAGGACGGAGCGGTCTTCGTCGCTTACAACGACCCGCAGCATCTCGTGTGGCGTCACTCGATCGAGGGTTGCGAAGATCTCCTGGCTCGTGTGGCCGAGAATCTCGACGGGCTGGCGCGCGAAGTGGCGGGTGGCGGCTGAGATGATGCGATGCGCCGTACACGACGCTTCACCGGATGAAAGAACACCACGAAAGGAACACGTATGAGCAGGATGGCTCTTCTAATCATCGTGGCATGTTCCGTGGCGAGCCCGGCGTATGCACAACACGAGCACGGCGAGTCGTCCTACGCCGGAATGGAGAGCAGCGAGATTCCATCCCTCACGACGCAAGAACTCGAAGGCCTCCGCACTGGCGCGGGCATGGGCTTCGCGAAGCCGGCGGAGCTCAACCGTTATCCCGGACCGAAGCACGTGCTCGAGCTCGCGGAACCCCTCGGGCTGACTGACGGGCAGCAGAGCGAGATTCTCGGTATCGAGTCAGCGATGCGGACTCGGGCCATCGAATTGGGAAACGCGATCATCGACGCGGAGCGCAAGCTCAACATGCGTTTCGAGCACGGTCACATGGACGACGAGACCCTCGCGGCGGCGACCGGAAAGATAGCCCGCCTGTATGGCAAGCTCAGATACACCCACTTGCGGGCCCACCTGACGACAAAAGACGTCCTCACTCAGGAGCAAATCGCCGAATACGATCGTCTGCGTGGATACGAGCACACGGAGCATTGAGAGGCACGCCACCCAACCGCACTAGGCGTCCTTGCTGAGCGGAAGGAGATCGACGGCCGTCCGGCCTTCTCGAACCGCCTCGGCCTCGCGACCCAGTCCGGCCAGGGCGATGCCCAACGCGCTGTGTGCCCTGGAGTCATCCGGATTCTCTTGCAGCCACGACTCGAGGATGACGCGTGCAGAGTCGTATGAAGCCCGGGCCAGCTCCGGCCGACCCAGCCTGGCTAGCATGCCGGCCGCGAGGAGCGACCTGGGGTAGAAGTGGCCGAACCATTGCAGGATGTCGGGGCCATCGTCGAGCCTGTCGAGGGCGACCTGTTACTCCCGGTCCAGGCGCTCGATGTCGAACCACCTCATGGAGAATTGGGATTCACCCGTGAGATCCCAGAGAAACGGCGCCGCGAAATCCCATACGGGACTACTCAAGCCCTCGACGCTGCGGTCCACAACGAGGTATCCCGACTCAACACTATCGTCCGGATCGGCCGCGCTGCTGACGGGCGCCCGCGCGGGTGCCGGGCGATCAGCCCGAGCTACTCACCACGTATGAGGTGTCGCCATTGAGTGACACAGGCTGATAGGTGATTCCGTTGTACGTATACGTGGTCGTGCCGTCTCCCTTGTGCTCCTCGGCCGAGTCGGGGATGTAGGGCACGATCGCCCCGGTCGGGGCCGAGGTGATGATGTACTTCCCGTCCGCTCCCTGGACGTAGAAGTCCCCCTGGTAGTAGCCGTAGTCCTTTCCGTTGGCTGTCACCGAGGTATAGCCTTCCGGTAACGACTCGACCTGGGCCCCCTTCGGCGGCGGGATGGCCTTGTAGCCGTCGGAGGTGTTCTCGTAGTACACGCCCTGGTCGTAGTACACGTTCCCGCTGCTGGACGCGTTGCCGTCGTCATCGACGATCGAGACGATGATGGCCGTCGTCGCGAGCGCCGCTACGAAGAACCCGATCGGGTGCCAGGCCCAGATCGACGGGCCCCGGAAGGCCCACGGATGCATAGCGTGGTGCACATGGTGGACGTGGTGGACGTGGTGCACGGAGGGTCCTCTGGAGGGGCCTCTCGAAGGGCCTCTGGAAGGGCCCTGTCCCCGCGATGGGCCCGCTGACGGACCGCCGGACGGACCGCTTCTCCCCGCCGAGTGGACGCTACCGCGGTTCCCCTTCCGCTGCGCGGCTGCCTCTGGAGGCGCGGTGAGCATGGTGACAGTAAGCGCGCAGAACAGCAACATGAAGAGCCGGAACGACTTCTGTGTCCGGGTCATCGGTCACCTCCCACCTCGATGAACTCGACCGGAGTGAAACCGATCGGGGTCTCAGCCGAAAACAGCGCGTCCGGAGCGCCGTCAGAAAGGTCCCACTCGGACATGATCGCCGTGAACTGGGGGCTTCCCGGCTCGTCCTTGTAGCGAATCAGCACCTTGCCGGGGAGGGGACGGCCGTTGTTGGCGATCCATATCTCCCAGTCTACCGTCGCCTGGGTGAACGCCAGGTGATGATACTCGTCTCCGTCGACCAGGCGAATCCCTATGTAGGAAGCCGTCTCGACGTTCCTGATCGCCGCGCCATACGGGTCGTCAAACGCCAGCTCGGCAAGTGGCACGACGATGCCGAGACGATCGATCAGGTCGTTCACCGTCGCCTCGATGGTGGCCTGCGCCGCCGTTTCTGCGGCCGTGCCGGTGGTGTAGTCCAGCAGACGAGCCGTCCGGCCGTCATACAGAATCCGCTTGTGCCCGTCATCGCCGGCGAGGTCTACCCAAAGGCCGTCCGGCCGTCTCACCACCATATCGAGGGTTTGCCCCACCGCGACTAGCTGGCCGGTCTCGACCTCCTCGTCCGATGTAACCTCGGCGCGCACCCTGAAATGGGGCAGGCTCCCGAGGTACTCGCCCATCTGCTGCAGGACCTGGTCGGCCTGGGGGTCGATCGTGTCCGCCTCCTGGGCCACGGCGAATGACCAAGGGGCGAGGAGCGCGAGCAACAGAACGAGGCTGATGTGTCGGATCATCTTCAGTCTCCTCGATGTGCCACCGCCGGATCAGGGGAGTAACAGCGACCGGCGGCTTCGAGTTGTGGCCGTGAAGAACGATGCTCTAATAGTGCGTGATTATCAAAGGCGGAGCAAAGTGCCTCTGGTGTCATGGGTTGCCAGTGAAGCGGCTCTCTCTTCCGGCGATGCGAATGGGATGCCGGAGGATTTCCAAATCCGGCTGATGGCAACGTGATAACCAGTTGATGATAAATGACAAATTCGGTACGTTCTGCACCCCCTTGCGCACGGCCCTGTGCACATGCACCGCTACCGCAGCAGTTGAGGGCCGAGAGGTAGGCCCGCCACCGCCGCGGTCTAAACCACCACGTTGGCAGTACTCAACACGAGGGAGGACTCAATGAGCGGAATGAGACAGACAGCATCGACGGCGGGGGTAGCGCTTTCGCTGACGCTACTGCTCGCGGCGTGCAGTGGGATCTCCACGTCCACGGACTACGATCCGGCGGCGAACTTCAGCTCGTATGGCACCTACAGCTGGGTGGAGACCGAGGGCACGTCGACGGACGATCTCACCGACGCACGTGTCACGAGCGCCGTCGACGCGACGCTGGCGGCGAAGGGGCTGAGCAAGGTGAGCTCCGGCGGCGACCTGGCGGTCGGATACCAGGTCACGACGGCGGAGCGAAGCACGTACAACACCGTCAGCACGGGCTGGGGCGGCGGATACCGATACGGTTGGGGCGGCGCCGGCATGGGCATGACGACCACGACCGAACAGAACTACACCGAGGGCACGGTCATCCTGGCCATGTTCGATCAGGGAACGCAGAGCCTGGTGTGGAAGGGAACAGCCTCTGGCACGCTCAATCCCGGCGCGAGCCCGGACGACAGGGCCAAGAACATCCAGAGCGCGATCGACAAGATGCTCAAGGACTTCCCGCCGGGAAGCTGAGCGATGCAGAGTCGCATCCTGGGTTGTGGAGCGGCGCTGCTGTTGATCGGCCTCGCCGCTCCCCTTCACGGGCAGGAATCAGAGGACGACGAGGAAGAGCGCCTGAACGCCGTCGAGCTGTTCCTCGGCGGTGTTACCGAGACCAGTGAGTCGGCGACCGGTTTCGGAGCTGGGCTCGGCTACGTGCGCCGGCTCTCCTCGCTCTGGGGCCTGGGTGTCGCCGGCGAGCTCTCGACCACGGATGTCGGGCGTGCGTGGTTGTTGAACGTCCCCATCTATTTCTACCCCGCGGGGGGCCTGGGCCTGAAGGCCGGACCGGTCCTCGAGGGTTCCGACGAGGCGTCGGAGGACGGTGAGGATAGCGAACGAGCCACCAACTTCGGCGTGCGGTTCGGGGCCGCCTGGGAGTTCGAGGTCGGCGAGCGCTTCACGCTGTCACCGGAGGTCAACCTGGATCTCGTCGACGGGAGCGTCACCTGGGTGTACGGCCTGTCTTTCGGAGTGGGCTTCTGAGGGTTGACACAAGGGAAAGAGGAAGCGGCAGGCATATGCGAACTTCGATGAAGGAGCATACGGCAAGGTTCGCGAAGCTGGCCCTCGCCGGTGCCGCGGCAGTCCTGCTCGCGGCAGCCCCCGCACTGGCCCAGGGTGAGGATGAAGCCGAGGACGCCAGGGCGCTCGCGAAGAAGTCCCAGAATCCGATCGCCAACATCTACAGCCTTCCGCTGCAGAACAACACGTCGTTCAACGTCGGCCCCAACGAGGCGACGAACAACACGCTGAACATCCAGCCGGTGCTCCCCTTCCCGGTCGGCAAGTTCAACCTCATCAACCGGTTCATCCTGCCCGTGCAGTGGCAGGGAGAGGTCGTTGAAGGAGTTGGGAGTGAGTCTGGGTTGGGAGACCTCACGTATCAAGGCTTCTTGTCTCCGGCAAAACTGAGCGCTGTCACCTGGGGCCTCGGTCCGGCGCTCATCGTTCCGACCGCCACGGACGATCGACTGGGCAGCGGCAAGTGGTCCGCCGGACCAGCGTTCGTCGTACTCACGACGCCCGGAAGTTGGGTCATCGGAGCGATCGTGCAGAACACGTGGTCGTTCGCCGGCGATGATGAACGGTCCGACGTCAACCTCTTCTTTTCGCAGTATTTCGTGAACTACAACCTCAAGAAGGGCTGGTATCTTTCGTCCGCACCGATCATCACGGCGAACTGGGAGGCGGACAGCGGAGACCAGTGGACAGTTCCTCTCGGGGGTGGAGCCGGCAAGCTGCATCATATCGGCAAGCTCCCGATGGACTTCCAGGTCCAGGCGTTCTATAACGTGGTGAAGCCAGAATTCGGAGCGGACTGGAGCCTGAGGGTGCAGGCCAAGGCCCTGTTTCTGAAGTAGCGTGTCAGATCGGCTTGCCTGGTCTGAGGTCCGGGTCGCGAGTGTCGCGGGAAGCAGGCGGAATGGGGCAAGAATGTCCCCGATCCGAGATGCGTCGTCAGCTTCGGCGTGGGAATCATTTTCTAGCGGGATCGAACATGGGCAAGGTCAACCGACTCGTGGCGCTCGCGATTACACCCGGTCTCCTGTCGGCGACCGCACTACACGGACAGACGCTTCCACCGGATGAAGGCGGGTTGGTCACGTCGCTCGGCCAATGGCTCCGCCGCGTGATGAAGGATGCCTTGTAAACACGGAGGAGTCCGTTTCCGCCGGCCTCTGATCCGTCTCCCGTGGTGGGACGGCGCCGGGCGGGCCGTTCTGCATCTGTTTGCCGCAACGCTGGCGCTGATTCTCCTTCTGGCACTTCCGATGCGCGCCACCGCCCAGGACGCGAGCGGCCAGGTATGGGGCGACCTGAGGTTGCTGTTTCCTCAGAAGAACGACGATTGGTTCTTATACGTAGACGTCGGGCCCAAGCTGCAGGTCAGTGGGGACGAGCGGTGGGCGAAGATCGTGATCGACCCGGCTGCCGAGTACTCCGCCCTGCACCTGCTCGATCTGATCGGCGACCTCTCCCTCAGCTATACGGTCCAGAATGACGATGTCGAGACACTGGAGCTGGTGCCACGCATCGGCGCCAGGCTGCACCTCATTTCCGATATTCGGGATGTTCGACCGGCCGGCCGGCTCGCCGAGCGCGTGGGGCTCGGCACAGAGGTTCGGCTGGAACACCGGCATTTCTGGTACTATGGCTCTGGGGCGACGGAGCCCTACTCGAACGATTGGCGCCTCAGGATCCGCCTCGGCACGAGGGTCGGGCTCAACCACGCGGATCGGTCGCGTCCGGGAACCTGGTACCTGTTCGCGGATGCTGAGGCGTTCATACCGTTGGACGACCAGAATCCCGAAACCTTCACCACGAAGTGGAGATTTCGCGTGGGCCCCGGAATAACGGTGGATCGCATCTGGCACCTCGAGCTGCTATTCATCCGGGACATATCGAGGAACACGATGGAGGAGGAGTTCGAGAACAGCGTGAACGCGATCGATCTGCGGGCCAAGCACTACTTCTAGACGTGGCCGCGTTTGTTGACAACATTGCGGAGCGCTCGCACGAGAACCGTCGAAGGAGAGCTGAAATGGAGACCAAGAAGACTCGTCGGCTGCCACCCGCTCTCGCGGTCCTGGCACTGGTGATCCTGGCGTTCGGTCTCGGCTGGGCGGCCACGAACGCCGGCTGGCTGGGCGCGGACAAAGCAGGTGCCCAGGACGCTTCCCCCACGGCTGCCCTGGCCGATCGGGACGTCTACTACCCGGGCTCCGAGAACCTGGCGCCCGACGAGATGCGGATCATCGCGTGTGGCACGGGCATGCCCAACGCTCGCCCGAAGCAGGCAGCCGCTTGCTGGATCGTCGAGCTCGGAAACGGGGACAAGTTCATTTTCGACATCGGACTGGGGTCCGCAGAGCGGATCGCGGCGATGAAGATCCCCTACGATTACCTCGACAAGCTGTTCATCGGGCACCTGCACGCCGACCACATCGGTGACCTGGACGCGCTGTGGATCGGTGGCGTGATCTCGAACCGCCAGGTCCCGCTGCGGATCTGGGGACCGAGCGGGGCGACGCCGGAGACGGGCACGGCGTACATGGTCGAGCACCTGAAGAAGGCGTACGCGTGGGACATGGCGTCGCGGCAGGGAAACGTGAACACCGAGGGAATGACGATCGAGGTTCACGAGTTCGACTACAAGGCGGTGAACGAGGTCATCTACCAGGAGAACGGGGTGACGATCCGATCGATCCCGGCGATCCACGCGGTCGATGGGTCGGTCAGCTTCATCCTGACGTGGAACGGCCTCAAGTTCGCGTTCAGCAGCGATACGTATCCGAACAAGTGGTGGATGGAGTACACGAAGGACAGCGACCTCGCGATCCACGAGTGCTTCGCCAATCCGTCGATCATGGTGAACAAGCAGGGCTTCGCCGTGGGTGATGCGCTGAACGTGGCCACGCAGGTGCACACGTCGCCGGCGATGTTCGGCAAGGTGATGAGCCAGATCAAGCCGCGGATGGCCGTGGGCTACCACGTGTTCAACGACTTCGACACCCAGCCGGGGATCGTCGCGGAGGTCCGTTCGACGTACGACGGGCCGTTCGAACTGGCCGTTGACTACATGGTGTTCAACGTCACGAAGGACGACATCAGGGTTCGTATGGCGGCCGTCGATGAGGACATCTGGCCACTGCCATCGGTCTACCCGCCGAAGGCCGCGGATCCGTCGCAGAGGGTCGGGTTCTCGGACTACATCAAGGGCGGGCGCGTCGTATACGAGGACGTGATCAAGCAGTACTACGAAGAGACGAACGCGCAGTTCGGCACGAGCTTCGAGCCCCCGACGTACTGAGCCCGGGGCAAGCTCGTTTCTCAAACGGTAAGGAGAAGCTCGTGAATCGCCTGACCACCGTCTGGACTCTCATGGCCGCTTGGCTGGCCGTGAGCTGTGCATCCGGTAACCCCTATGCAGGTGCAGAGGATATCACCTACAGCACCTGGAAGGGGACGATAACCGCGACCGGAGCCGAGACGATCGACATCTCGTATGTGATCAAACAGGAGGCGTCAAGGAACGTCGGTGGTTTCCATAGTGTCTTCGGGAATACCGGCCATATCCTCCTCCCGTCTTCCGAGCAGGTCGAGATGACCGACATCGAGTGGGACGGAACAACGCTCAAGTACTCGTGGACCAATCCACAGGGGACGCAGCTGAGCTGCGAACTTGTGAAGCAGACTGACACCCTGCTGAGCGGTGACTGTCTGGACCCGGACGGCGGGACCAGAGCGCAGATGTCGATGTCTCCGCCCGCAGGTAAGCTGGACGGCAACTGATCGGGGTCGCTTCATGGAGCAGTGGGTGGAGTGACAACGACTTACGGGGCGCTCACGTAGTTCGCGCAGGGCGGCACAGAAGTCGTGGCCGAGATGGAAGAGATGGCGTACGGCCGGTTCGGCTGGTTTACGGATCGGGAGGGCAACAAGGTAAGTTGTCGGAGCCCGCCAGTTGAGCGACACCTGACACGGACAGGAGCGAACCCTACTCCAGCCCCACCTTCTCCAGCAGCAGCTCCCAGCGCGGGTCTGACTTCAGGGGGCTCCGCCACCTCTTAAAGCACGCCGCAGGCGCGCGCAGAGGACAACCATTCTGACCCAAGAGCCTGGGGAAAGTACCGCGATACCACCGTCGTGCTTCGATAAGACAAGGAGATGCAGCAACTTGTAGCAACACGCCCGGAGGGACTCGAACCCCCAGCCTTCTGGTCCGAAGTCGGCCTCGAAACAGGCCAAAATACTGTGAAATACAGTAGGAATGGGGCTTAGCTACTGTATTCTGACGTATCCCGAGCCCGGTAATACGTCAGAATAACGCATCCAAACAGACCCAGATTCTGACCCAGGCTGATCTTGCTGAACTCGCCCGCCGCCGTGCAAGCAAGTGAAGCGCCCGGCGTGCCGCCGCGTAGGCAACGGCGATACAACCGGGCGCTCGGAGCTCGCAAACGAGACTACAGTGCCGTGTGTCTACTGGGCCGTGATTGTCGCCCCCAGCATGTCCGATGGGTGAACCTCGCAGAAGTACTCCCACGTGCCGACGACATTGGGCACGAATCTGAATCTGGCGTTCGTACCCATCAAGCCGCTGGCGAACGCCGTGCCGCCCGCCGGCTCAATGTTTGAAGTCGCGGTGTGCTGGACGCCATCCCGGTTGACCCACTCGATGGTGTCGCCCACCGCTACCGTCACTCCGGAGTTAATGCCCCCGTCCGGATACACGAAAAGGGTGTTGCGCATCTCGATCACGAGCACCGTCGTTCGGGCGGTGAATGTGATCGGGGAGCCGCTCAAACCGCTGACGCTGGCCGTCACCATGCTCTCGCCCAGCGACGCCCCTGGAGTAAACGTCACGGACGCCTGGCCCTGGCTGTTCGTGTCTGACGAGGATGACGAGAGGCTCCCGTCGCCGGCCATGATGGCCCAGCTTACGGTCACGCCCTGCGTTCCGGCCCCCTGATCGTCAGTTATCCTCACCACGAAAGGACTCGACAACGACTCGAGCGTCTTCCCGTTCTGGCTGTCTCCGGAAACGAGGACGATAGTGGTCGGCGTCGGAGGGTCTGTTGCGGTGGCGTTGAAAGTGACGGGAGATCCCGTCAGACCCGATACGGACGCCGTCACCGTGTTCGCACCGGCTGCTGGCCCGAGCGTGAGGCTGACGGACGCCTGTCCCTGACTGTTCGTTTGTGTGGCAGCCGCGGACAGCGAGCCACCTCCCGCCGTGACATCCCAGGCGACGCCAATGCCTGACACTCCGCTTCCTTGATCATCCGTGACGCGCACAACGAAGGTGGCGGCGAGCTCCGTGCCCGCAACGCCGGTCTGTCCGTCACCGGAGACTCGGGTAATCGTGGTCGGCGTCGGAGGGGCTGTTCCGGTGGAACTGAAAGTGACGGGAGATCCTGTCAGCCCGGCGCTGGAGGCGGTCACCGCATTAGCGCCTGCCGCGGGTCCAAGTGTCAGGGTTACGGACGCCTGACCCTGACTGTTCGTCAGTGTAGAAGCAGCAGAAAGAGAGCCGCCTCCCGCAGTTACACTCCAGGAAACGCTTAAACCGGATACTACATCGCCTTGCGCGTCTGTGACCCGCACGACGAAGGGGGCCGCGAGGGCGGTGCCCGCGACGCCGGTTTGCCCGTCCCCGGAGACTTGGGTGATCGTGGTGGCGGTCGGTGGCGGCCCCGTCCCGTTTCCATTCCCACCGTCGTCTCCACCACAGCCCCACACCAGGAGCACGGGAACCAGCACACTGGCTACTGCCAAACGGGGTGTCATCGGTTCTCTGCCTCACGTCAATCGTGAACATCACGGGCGTTATCGCCCCCAAGACAGAACAGGCAGGACCCGAAGGAAGTTCCTGGGGCGCGCCGGACTCAGTCCGGCACCCTGACCCGGTAGATCCGTAGTCCCCGCCCGCCGCCGTCCGATCAAACGCCCAGCGGTATCGTGAATTTTACCCGGGATCAGAAGGCCCGCTCGGTCGCTCCAGTCACATCGAGTTGTGAGTGCTGACTCTAGGGTCGGTTGTGCAGACTGACGGGTGCCCCGCTGGGTCTTAGTCGGGGTCTGGTCAGCCCTCTGGTCGTTCATTTCCGTTCTGACTCTCCCAGCCGCTTCCTGCCTCCGGGCAACCGCTAGGCAGCCGACCTGGGAAACCCGCCCGGGCAGCCGACCCTGCGGCCCTCCTTTTTTGTAACCCGTAAAAACTGGCGGCTGGCTGTATTCTCGACACCCGATACCCGCAGCAATTCCGTGGCTGGCGAGGGTGGCACCGGACACCCGGGTCGAGCCAGGGGGGCCCCAACGGTCGCAATTCTGAGGAGCGGCTGCCCAAGGTGACACACCTTGTTAGCGTGGCTGGTTTGCGTGGTTTGGGGACATGTCGGAGCGTCATCTGCGACCTTGTGTCCGCATCTCTGGCACTCGACTAGAGCCACAGTTGCCTCTCAGTGAGGGGGCTAAGGCAAGAACGTGCCTGTGAACCAACCAGACATCAGGAAGATGCCGGCGGCTCCCGGTGGTCACTTATAGGTCACTCAAGCGAAGGCCGGCCACTAAAGGAGCGGCCGGCTTCGCCGTAACATACTGTCGTTTAGTGCTCTACAAAGCACGCCCGGAGGGACTCGAACCCCCAGCCTTCTGGTCCGAAGCCAGATGCTCTATCCAATTGAGCTACGGGCGCGTGAGGGTGGACGAAAATGCTAGTGGTGAGAAGTGCATCGCACAAGATAGGTGAAACCACCCCGTCGCACGGGACGTAGAGAGTCGGGTCCGAACAGCCCATCGATCCGCGCACACCTCAGAGGAACGAGTCGATGCCGTACGCCATTGCAGAGCTGCTTGCCATCCTGGCGATGTTCTTTCTGGTCGGGACCTTCATCATACTGTTCCCGATCAGCCGGAGGCTGGGCAAGGCGATCGAAGAGTGGGTCAAGATCCGGCACGAGAGCTCGCCGGAAAGAGACCTGCTGGCCCGGATCGAGGTCGAGCTGCTGGAGCTTCGGAACCAGTTCGACGGCCTGGACCAGCGACTGGATTTCATAGCCGAGCGGCAGGAATTCACCGAGTCCCTGATCGACCAGAAGCGCCGGACGGCCCTTCCGCCCGACGTCGATCAGACCACGTCGGCGTGAACTGAAGAAGCCCGGCACTCGGGCACCGGGCTTCCCTGCAGTACCACGGCCTTCCGGAGATCAGTCGAACGCCGGGATCCCGGTGATCTTCATGCCAAGGATCAGGCCGTGGATATCGTGCGTTCCCTCGTACGTGTAGACCGACTCGAGGTTGGCCATGTGACGCATCGACTGGTACTCGATGAGGATTCCGTTCCCGCCCAGTAGCCGACGGGCCTCCCGCGCACACTCGCACGCCATGTCCACGTTGTTCCGTTTCGCCATCGACACCTGCTCGGGCGTGTACGTCCCCGCATCCTTGAGTCTGCCGAGCCGCAGGGCCAGCAGCTGAGCCTTGGTGATCTCCGTCAGCATTTCGGCCAGCCGCACCTGCTGGATCTGCGTCGCCGCGATCGGCTTGCCCGCGAACTGAATGCGGCTGCCGGCGTAGTCGACAGCTTCCCGGAAGCAGGCCATGGCGGCCCCGATCGCCCCCCACGCGATTCCGTACCGGGCCTGGGTCAGACAGGCGAGCGGACTCTTGAGCCCGCCGCTGCTTGGAAGGAGAGCCGAATCGGGCACACGTACGTCCTGCAGAACGAGCTCGCTGGTGTCGGAGGCCAGCAGAGAGAGTTTGCCTTCCTGGTCCTTCGCGCTGAAACCTTCGCGATCGGTCTCGACGACGAAGCCGCGGATGGAGCTCACGTCGTCGATGTCGCCCGTTTTGGCCCAGATGATCGCCACATCAGCCATGGAGCCGTTCGTGATCCACATCTTGGTCCCGTTCAGCACCCACTCGTCGCCGTCCTTCAAGGCGCGGGTCAGCATGCCCCCCGGGTTCGAGCCGAAGTCGGGCTCGGTGAGGCCGAAGCACCCGATCATCTCTCCCGTCGCCAGCTTCGGTAGCCACTCCCTGCGCTGCTCCTCGGTGCCGAAGGCGTAGATCGGGTACATCACCAGCGAGCCCTGCACGGACGCGAACGAGCGCAGGCCCGAGTCACCACGCTCGAGCTCCTGGTTGATGATCCCGTAGGCGACGTTGTTCAAACCGGCGCAGCCGTATTCTTCCGGAAGGTTCGCCCCGAGAAACCCGAGCTCGCCCATCTTGGGGATGAGCTCGCTGGGAAAGGTGTGCGCCATGTAGTGGCCGTTGATGATCGGCATCACTTCCGCGTCCACCCAGTCGCGCACCATGTCCCGAACGGCCCGTTCTTCCTCGCTCAGCAGGCCGTCGATGTCGTAGAAGTCCACGCCTTCAAAGCTCATGTCACCTCGTCGCGTTTGCTCCGCAGGTAATTCCGGATCAGGACCCGGCCGATCCGGGAACCCAGATAATAGGCCGCCAGGAGCGGCAGGGCCCAGGCGTACGTGGGGAGAACGATCCCCGTACCTTCGATGAGAATCCAGACGAAGAACGGAAGTGTGATGAGGGCCGCGATCAGGTGCTGGCCGCGGCGGGCACTTCGCTCGAGCTCCGAGCTGCAGGAGGAACACCAGAGCCACTCATCCAGCGATGCCTCCGGGTACGGCTCGCCGCAGTGGCGACATGCCGGTCCGTCACCACTGTCGCCCCGGACGACGTCAAACGGTCTCGACACCGGCCTGCATCCGCCCGATTGTCATCAGCCGCCGTCCTTCACGTAACGTGTGCTATACTCGTACTCGGCGGTCTCTTCGCCGTACTCGATCAGGTCCAGGATGTAGCTCGGACGATGCGTGCCCTCGAGTCGCGCCTTCCCCACCAGGTCCGCGGCCCGGGGCCACGTCAGGCTGTTCAGGGTGGCGCGCGGCAGCATGGCTCGCGCGACCAGCCGGCCTCGACCATCGGTCGTCGTAACACGAACGCCGCCGACCCCCGACCAGGTCTCGAAGATTTCCCGGGTCTGAGGCGAGAACAGGTAGATGAACGGACCGACCTTGGCCCATGTCGAACCACCGCGTCGCAGCTGGTCCGCCGGTTGATAGACTTCGACGTCGACGACGTTGCCGTTCAGGGTGACCGTCGGAGCTTCCCCATACAGGCCGGTCAGGTCGGTGTCGGTCGGAAGGGTCAATTCGGCTCGCTCATCGCATCCGCCGGTGATCGCGAGCACGAAAGTGACGAACGCGCCTCGCCTCGCTGTTCGCAGGCTCATCACGGAGCGAGCTGCTCCGCAACCTGGTTCGCCAGTGTCGCGAGCAGTGAGCCGGAGTCGGACGTGCCCGGGTCACCCGAGAACTCTCCGAGCCACAGGACCTGACTACGCCGAATGTCCACCATCGCCGCGAGGAGATACGCTCGATGCGCCGGCGCCACCGCGTCGCCGCCGGCGAACGCGACATCCGCGCCCGAGCGCGCCTCGTCGACGGGCTCCGACTCGACGGTAAGCCGCAACGGCACTACCACGTAGCGCGTATCGAAGAGAGCGGCGAGCGTACGGAGCTCGGAGTGCAGAGGCTCGGGGATGTACTTGCGTTGCTCGATCGGAACGAGAAGCGGGCTATAGGCCATCCGGTCCGGCTTGATATCCATGGACGGGTTCCGCTCCATCGTCCGGCGAAGATCGCTGGGGAGGACCCAGTCCTCCGCGGACCGTCGCTCACCGAACGCGAATTCGAGCTCCGCGTCCATCGCGCGCAGCGCGTCCTCCTCGGTGCGCGCCAACCCAGGCCAGCTTCCGTCCTCCAGAGGGAGCGTCGATTGAACCGGCACCAGAACGACTGTGGTTCCGTTCGGAAAGTGAGGCATGGATGCCTCCTGCGCCGCCACCGTCGATGGTCCGACGAAGGCGAGGCATAGCGTGGCCGCACCCAGCAAGGCGTGTCGCCCGCCGTTCTGTACTCTGGTCATATTCATGATACGCGTGGTTACACCGGGAATTCGGAAAGGTACCATCCTATCGGGTCCGTCAACCCGCCCCGGCCGGAATCGCACGAAGTCCGAGAACGCTGAGTCCGACCCCGGCGACCGCGAACACTCCCGCGAGTCCCGGGCGGGAGACCGCGACCAGGGTGAGCGACGCAAAGACGGCCGTCAGGCCCAGGAAGAACGTCGTCAGGCCGGCGAGGCGGCGCACGTGCATCGCCTCACGCATCGGAGACTCCCTCACTCGACCCCGGGCCTCCCTCGCGGCAGGCGGCGATCTCGTCCTCGATCTCGACCCGGGTCAGTGTGTGATCGCTTCGCTTGGCTAGAGCGAAAACGATATCGCACAGTGTCGTATCGCGCGGATCGTACCCGTGCTCGTTCAACCAGTAGCGTACGTTGCTGAGGCCCGAGACAGGAGAGACCTCGATCGTCTGCTCGAGACCGAACAGGGACGCGGGAACCCCGCTGTACACGCGGTCCACGAGCCAGTCGTCCCCCATCTTCATCGCCTTGATGATCGCCGAGGCGTGTACGCCCGTTCCCGTCCGGAACGCGTCGCTTCCGACTACCGGATACGAGTGCGGAATCTCGATCCCACAGATGTCGGCCGCGAGCGAACAGTAAGCGGGGAGTCGGCTGAGGTCCACGTCGTGCATCCCGAGAAGCTTCAGGTTCACGAGCAGCAGGTCCATCGCCGTGTTACCGACCCGCTCGCCGATACCGAGCGCCGTTCCGTGGACCCGGTCAGCCCCTTCCTCGATCGCGGCCAGCGCGTTGGGCATGGCCAGTCCCCGGTCGCGGTGCCCGTGCCAGTCGATCTTCACGTCTTCGCCCGTGTCGAATATGATCTTCTTCACGAATCTCAGGAGCTGCCGCACCCCGAAAGGTGTGGCGTGCCCGACGGTGTCCGCGAGGCAGATGCGCCTGGCTCCGCACTCGATCGCCGTCGTGTACAATGACTTGAGCGTGTCGGGCCGCGAGCGGGTCGTGTCCTCCGTGACGTACATCACATCCAGGCCCTCGTCGGAGGCAAAGGTGACCGCTTCGGCCGTGTTCCGGAGGAGCATCTCGAGCCCCCACCCCTCAGCATACTGGCGGATCGGGGAGCAGCCTATGAACGCCCCGACCTCCATCTTCAACCCTGTCTCTTGCGCAACGTCCACGATTGGAGCGATGTCGGCCTTTACGGTCCGCGCCGCGCAGTTCGGAGCTATGGGCAGACCCTGGTCGGCGATCTCGTGGGCGAGCGCCAGCACCGCCTCACGGGCTCTCGGACCCGCGCCGGGAAGTCCGATGTCAGCGGCGTGGATTCCCATTTCGACGATGAAATGCAGCATGTCGATCTTCCGCTCGATCGGCGGATCCTTCACGGTGGGATTCTGGAGACCGTCGCGCAGGGTCTCGTCGTTCAGCTCCACGTGCACCCCGGTGTACGCGAAACTCCCCGGAAGGCGATTCCAGTCGTAGATCAGGTCGTTGGGGTCCACAGGCGTTTCTCCGGCTCCGGTTGGCGGCCGAGCATGCGCGCGGTCAGACGTCCTGGTCGATCACCGTATGGTCGCCGAGGGAGACCGTCCCGGTTACACCGCGTACGCTCACATGGTCGCCGATCAGCGAGTCGCGCAGGTCGCAATCCGTCACAGTGCTGCCGGCCCCGACGATACAGTTCCGGAGGCGCCCACCCCGGATCGTCGAACCAGCGGCGATGCTGACATCGGGGCCGATCTCCGTCTTCTCCAGCACCACGTCAGGCTCCACGCACACGGGCCCCACCACTTTGACTCCGTCCCCTGCCGTTGGAGCGCGCTGCCCGCCGGCGAGCAGGACCTCCCGGTTCGTCTCCAGCAGCGTCTCCTGTTTGCCGCAGTCCCACCAGTGATCGACTTCCGCGGTCAGCAGCCGGGCTCCGTGATCGATCATGTACTGGAACGCGTCCGTCAGGAAGTATTCTCCGAACTTGGGAGGCTGCGCCATCACGTCTGAGATGCCCTCGAACATCAGGCGCCAGTCCCTCACGTAGTACAGACCGATGTTGGCGAGGCGAGAAATCGGCTCCGAGGGCTTCTCCACGATGTGGCGCATATAACCGTCCTCGTCGGTGACGATCACGCCGAATCTCTGATAGTCCTCGACTTCCTTGGCCCAGATGATCCCGTCGACGTCGGGCCGGGACTGAATGAGACCCAGATCCGCGTCGAACAGCGTGTCCACGAACACGATCAGCACGGGCCCTTCCACGTAGGGCTCCGCCAGGCGAATCGCATCGGCCGTGCCCAGCTGCCGCTCCTGGGGAACCGGGCGGAATCGGACATCAGGGTGCCTTGCCGAGAGCCAGGCCTCGATCTCGGGCGCCAGGTGTCCCGTGATGCCGATGATCTCGTCGACTCCGACCGCCTCGAGCTGACGGAGCACGTAGTCGAGAACGGGCCGATTCGCCACCCTCAGGAGGGGTTTCGGTCGCGTGTGCGTATGCGGGCGGAGCCTGGTCCCCTTGCCCGCCAACGGGAGTATGGCTTGCATGCGGCCTTCTCAGAGGTTCTCATCCGTAAGTGGAATCCCGAAACGTACCGAGGACTCCACGAACCGGGCAACATGTTCCCGGTGTCCGCGCCGTCTGATGGCGCGTCTCCACCGGACGATCATCGAATGACCATCACCTCTGCGAATCAAGCAGGTCGCTCGTCGACCTTCTCGTCGGTGGATACCCGTTCACACGCGGGTCCCGACGGCCGTCTGTACACGGCATCGTTCGCCAGCGTGTGGGACCACCTGCTGGACGAGATCCGCTCGCGGCGCCTCTGGGACCTGGTTCACTGCGATGAGGATCTGGGGTTGATTACGGTGAGCTGCAGGGGATTCCTGACGGCCGGTAAGGGTTCGCTCACGATATGGGTAAGCCTCGACGACAACGGTCTTACACGGGTGGACCTGCGCTCCGTCCCGAACACGCGGCTGGATCTCGGCGCGAGCGAGCGACGGGTGCGGAACCTGCTGGACCGCCTGGACCGGAATCTTGGACTGGGCACTCGCGTGACGCTCTAGCAGGACTTATCAGCAGCCTCCCTGCTACCTCGAGCGGCCTCCGCGCAGGGCATGCTCGTACTCGGATCGCTCGATCACGGCCGCGGCCGTCAGGTCTCCGGTCACGTTCACCGCCGTCCGACACATGTCGAGGATGCGGTCCACGCCGATGATGAGTGCGATGCCCGCCGCCGGATCGATGCCGGTTCCGGCCAGCACGCCTTGCAGCACCACGACCAGGATGATGATCCCCGCGGAGGGAACGCCTGCGGCTCCGATCGAAGCCAGCGTAGCCGTCAGGACGATTCCGAACTGGGCCGCGATCGAGATGTCTCCTATCAGCACCTGCGCGATGAACATGGTGGCCACCGCCTGATACAGGGCCGTGCCGTCCATGTTGATCGTCGCGCCCAGGGGCAGAACGAAGCTCGACACTTCCTTTTCGATTCCCAGCACGTCCTCGGCGGTCTCCATCGTGAGGGGAAGCGTGGCATTCGAGCTCGAGGTCGAGAACGCGATCAGCTGTACTCCCCTGATCTTCTTGAAGAACGCCAGCGGGCGCCGCCTGGCGAGCAGCTTCAGCGCCAAGGTATAGGTAAGCGCCAGGTGCAACATGAGCCCGACGAGCACGGTCACGACATACACGAGAAGGCTGCGCAGCACGTCGAGTCCGAACCGGGCGATCACGGCCCCGATGAGCGCGAACACGGCGTATGGCGCCAGCTTCATGATCCAGTGGATCATGACCATGCACGCCTCGTTCAGGCCGTCGAAGAAGCCGACGATGTGCTCGCGGCGTTCCATCGGGAGAGCGGATATGGCGGCGCCGAGGAATATGGCGAAGAAGATGATCGGGAGCATGTCCCCGCCCGCCAGCGCCTCCACCGGATTGCGCGGGATCATGTTCAGCAGCACGTCCACCAGCCCGGGCGCCTCCTGGGCCAGCTCCACTTTACTGGCGCCCTGTTCGATGTATGTCGACCGCAGGGCCTCGAGGGCCTCCGGGCTCATCTCGCTCCCGGGCTTGATCAGATTCGAGATCAGGAGTCCGATCGACACCGCGATCGCCGTCGTCAATATGTAGTAGACGATCGTCTTGCTGCCGATGCGGCCGAGTTTCGTGATGTCGCCGAGGCTCGCGGTACCGACGATCAGGCTGGCGAACACGAGTGGCACGACCACCATCGTGATCAGTTGGATCCAGGCAGTGCCGATGGGCTCGATCGCCAGGAGAAGCCGGCTCAGCGGATCGATATCGAAGGCGTTCGCCACCAGGCCGGCGACGACGCCCAGAATCAACGCGATGGTGATCTTCGTATAAAGTTGCATTGCGAACGGTTCGTGAGTGAACGAGGCCCGCCCGCGTGGCGGTAGCCCAAGATAGATGAGCCCGACTGGCGGTGACAGGTCTTCCGGCCGCGGGTACTTTGAGGGCCGTGCGGAGGCAACGAATCGATCATGACTGTTAGAATGCAGCGACAACGGCGTCGGTGGCGTGCCAGGCGGCCGGGCTACGGCGCCTGCACGTCAGTCGCCGCGCTGTGCGTGGTTCTCGCGGGATGCGGTGAGCCCGGCGAGCAGACGCCACCGGAGAAGCCGGCACCCACCGTCTCCGAGAGTCGCTCCGCCGAGCCGCTCCCTGGAGCGTTTTATCACACGGAGCTGACTTTCGTAGGTAGAGGGGAGGCACCCGCCCTGTTGCACCTTCGGTTCGACAATCGCACGGATTCGGTGAGCATCCGGCTTCGATACAGAGGCTGGTTCGGCGGCGAGCAGTGGACCGAGCTCATCGACCACCGTGACTCGCTTCCCGTCCCCCGTGCCGCGTGGCGGATCCTTCCCACGGGACCGGTCCGCATCGTGGCGGGAGAAGGCGGCGAGCCATCGTCCGTGATCCTGCAGCTGCAGGACGCGGATCTGCGCCTCGATTCACGCGGCGCGATCGGCTCCTGGAACAGCAGCACCGGTCAGCGGGAATCCCTGCGCCTGGCCGAGCTTCTGGTCGAGGCCGGCGCCGAGACGGGGCTCCTCCTCGCCCGCCAGCGTGCTCGCCGGATCGAGGCGCCGGCCGAAGAAGACTACGGCCAGTACTTCCTGTTCTCCGACACGACGGGCAACGGGATTCTTCTCATGAGAGACAGCACGTCTCCCGATGCCCCGGTCACAGCCTGGACCTGGTTCGATGGCATCGAGGGGGAATGGGACGACGCCATGATCCTCACGCTGGCCGCGTCTGAGGGCACCCCCGGCAGATGGTCCTTCGAGCTCCCGGAGGCCGGAGTCCTCGGCGAGCTGCGCGGCGTCCCGCCGGAGCTGGCCGAAGTGGCGGATGACGGGACGGGGTTCCATGCATTCCGGGTAGACGCGGCCCTCATCATCGAAGGCGAGTCGTGGACGATGAGCGGGATCGGGGTCCAGGAGCAAATCCCGTGAGCGGAGTGGCCATGCAGTGGCTTCGCGACGGGCTCACCGTCCTGTTCGGAGCTCTGGCGGGCGGGCTGACGAACCGTGTCGCGATCACGATGCTCTTCCACCCGTACCAGCCGCCGCGGATCCTCGGGCACACGGTGCACTGGCTGCAGGGCGCGGTACCGAAGAACCAGACCCGCATGGCGCGCACGATCGGCGACACCGTCGGAAACACCCTGCTCACACAGGCTGACGTAGCGGCGGAGTTGCAGGATGAGAGGCTGCGTGAGGCGTTCCAGGAGCAGCTGCAGGGCCTCGTACAAGACCTCCTGGAAGGCGAGAAGCCGGCCATAGGAGAGCTGCTCCCCGAATCGGCGCTCACCGAGGTCAGGCGCATACTCGAAATGCTGCTCGACTCAGCGCACGATCGGGTCGTGGACGCGCTCGCCTCGGAGGAGTTTTCGGAGAACGCTGCCCGGATCCTCGGCACCCTCGCGGAATCTCTCGAAGACGAGTCCCTGGCTGATTCGCTTGGTGACGAGCGAATCTCAGCCCTGCGCGAGCAGGCCGGCGAGTGGCTCACCCGACTCGTCGAGTCCGACTCGTTCGCTGCTACCATCCGGGGACATCTCGACCGCGCCGCCGTTCGACTGCTCAGCCCCGGGCGGTCGTTCGAGGAGCTGCTTCCCATCGTCCTCGTGACCGCCGTGGAGCGCGCGATCAGCGACTACCTGCCGCTGGTCATGGAACGACTGGGCCGCCTGCTGGAGGACCCGCTGGCCAGGGCCCGGGTCGAGAGCACGATCCACGACCTGCTTGAGCGGTTCATGCAGGATCTGCGCTTCCACCAGCGCGTCGTCGCGAAACTCATCATCACCGAAGAGACGGTCGACAAGGTCATCGACACGCTGGAAGCGGAAGGGGCGAATCGCCTCGGCGACCTGCTGCGCGAGGGCGATGTCCAGGACGCGATGGCGCGGAGCGTGAACGAGGCGATCGTCGACTTCCTCAGGCGGCCCGTGATCGATGTGCTCGGCAAACCCGAGGATCCGCAGGTCGAGAGCGCGCTCGAGTCCATTACCGAATGGGCCGTCGACGCCACTCGGGACCCGGAGGTGCGCGAGTTCCTGCTGGACCGTGGTGAGGCAGCCGTGCTCAAGGCGGGCGAGCGAAGCTGGGCCGACGTCGTTCGGCTGGTGCCGGCCCATCGCGCGGGGGGCTGGATCGCTTCCGGACTCCGTTCGGAGGCCGGGCGCGACATGTTCGGGCAGTTCAAGGAGTGGCTCACCGACCGTATCCTGAGCCAGCCGATCGGATCGTTCGAACGATACGGTCGCGAAGGGGCGGCACGCCGGCTGACGGAAGCGCTGGCCGATCCCGTGTGGGAGTGGATCGCGGGGAAAGTGCCGGAAGTCGCTGCCAACATCCGGATCTCCGATCGAGTGGAAACGAAGATCCTCGAGTTTCCGATTCCCGAGCTCGAGCGCCTCGTCCGGTCGATCACGGAGAAAGAGCTGAACCTGATCGTGCGGCTCGGCTACTTCCTGGGGGCGGGGATCGGTCTGGTTCTCGTCCTGATCCGACACGTCATAGGGTAGCCGAAACGCACGTCTCTAAGAGAGTTGCGCGGCGCCCATTGCGCTACTTGGCGTCCAGCAGCTCGCGGGCCTTCAGGTACGCCTCGGTCGCCCGCTCCGGTTCGTGCTTTCGGTCGTACAGGATGCCCATCGTGTACCAGGCCCTGCCGTTCCCCGGCTGAATCGTCACGGCCCGCTCGAGCGCCGCGAGGGCGGTCTCGATCTGGCCGAGCTGGTTGCACGCCTCGCCCAGGTAGTAGTAGGCGGATTCGCAATCGGGATCGAGCCGTATCGCCCGTTCGAGGGACTCACGGGCTGCGTCATAAAGTCCCTTCCGGAAGAAGACGAGCCCCAGGTTCAGGTGGACATCGGCGTCCTCGGGCGCGAGCCGCTGAGCGTTTCGAAGGCTCTCTTCCGCCTCTCTGTAACGGCCGAGCGTGCCCAGGGCTCCGCCCACGTTGGTCAGGAGCTGAACGTTGTCCGGCTCGATCTCGAGCGCGGCCTGATACTCCTCGAGCGCCTGGGTTGGCTCCCCCAGACTGTCGTAGACGTACCCCAGGTTGTTGCGGGCCTTCAGATGCCTCGGGTCGCGCCGGAGAACTTCCCGGTATCCCTTCTCCGCCTCGACCAGCCGGCCGGCCTCGGCAGCGGCGCGGGCCCGCCGGTAGATCTCGTCCAGCTCCTGCCTGTCCTCGTGGGAGAAACCGCTCGCGGCACCTTCGGAGACAGCGGTCTCCTCCGGCTCATCCTCGTCGACCGAGGTCGGGACCTCGTCGGGTGCCGCCGAGGCCTCCGCCGATTCCTCGGGCTCGGGCTCAGGCACGGGCTCGGGCTCAGGCACGGGCTCGGGCTCAGGCACGGGCGCATCCGGGGCCGAGGACGCGAGGTCGAGCTGTGGATCCTCCGACGCCCCGGTGTCGAGGGTCGTCGCATCTTCCCGGGGTGGCACCGGACTGTTGCCCCGCCCTGCCGGTCGTCCCCGCCCTCTACGTCTGGCCATCACCGCCCCCTGTGGCTACCGACTCTCTTACCCACTGCAGGTAGGCCGGCGAGCCTTCAACGACCTCCAGCGCGACGAATTCCGGCACCTCGTACGGGTGCAGCTCGGTCATGCGAAGGCGCGCGGCCTGAACGCAATCCTCCGTCGTCTTGATCACCGCAAGCGCCTCCGAGTCGGCTCGGATCTCGCCTTCCCATCGATACACCGATGTGACTCCGGGGATGATGTTCACGCAGGCGGCCAGCCGCTCTTCCACCAGCACGCGACCTATGGACTCGAGCGTCGCAGGCTCCGGGCCCGTGACCAGGACTACTCTCACGCCGCGCTCAGGCATGGGGCTCCCCGTCGGCCTCGGCCAGCCGGTAGATCTCCTCGATACCATCCGCGTACCGTTGTTCGATCACGCGCCGTTTCACCTTGAGGGTAGGAGTCAGCTCGCCTCCCTCCACGGTGAACGGGCGCCCGACGAGCAGAACCCGCTTTGGGCGCTCGTGGCGAGCGCAGGAGACCACGCGCCCGAAGACTTCGTCATCCATCAGCTTCTGCAGCTTCGGGTGATCGGCGAGCGGCTCCATATCGTCTACGGTGATGGGCCGACCCGGAAAGGCCACCTTGTAGGCCTGGAAGCTCGGCACCACGAGCGCGAGGGGAAACTTCCGGCGATCCCCCAGAAGCACGGTCTGATCGACGAACGGCGAGCGGGCGATCAGCTCCTCGATGGGTTGGGGCGCTATGTTCTTGCCCGCCGCGGTCACCAGCAGGTTCTTCTTGCGATCGGTGATCCGAAGATAGCCGTCGGCGTCGAGCTCGCCTATGTCGCCTGTCCGGAACCAGCCGTCTTCGCTCAGCACCTCACGAGTCTCCGCCGGACGACCGAAGTAGCCCTGCATCACCTGTGGGCCTCGTATCAGGATTTCGCCGTCGGTGGCGATCCTGATCTCGGTTCCCGCAACGGGCGGGCCGACCGTGCCGAACCGGAGGTCCTCCGGAAGATTCACATTGGTTACCGGCGAGGTCTCGGTGAGCCCGTACCCTTCGAGCACGACCAGCCCACCGGAGTAGAAGAACCGGGCGATCTCCTCCGACAGGGGCGCCGCTCCGCTGAGGAAGAAACGCACCCGGCCGCCGGTCCGCTCGTGCAGCTTCCGGAACACGAGACGGTCGGCCACTCCGTAGGCTCCCTCCAGTAGTCGTCCCACCGGCTTCCCGGCGAGCCTGTGGGCGGCCCGCCGCTCCCCGACCCACTTCGCGACCCAGAATACGGCCTGTTTCGCGGCCCCACCTTCCCTGACAGATTCCAGCACCGCGTCGTAAAACTTCTCGTACAGGCGCGGCACGCCGATCACGAACGTGGGATGAGTCTCGACCATGTCCCGAGCCACGGTCGTAACGGACTCGGCGTAGCAGATCTCGGCCCCGGAGTACCACATCAGAAAATGTCCCGCCAGACGCTCGAACGCGTGAGACAGAGGCAGCCAGCTGAGGGCCGTGTCGCTCTCCGTGATCGGCAACACCATCGCTGCCGCGATCGTGTTGGTGAACAGGTTGTAGTGGCTGAGAACCACGCCTTTCGGGTCAGCCGTGGTTCCCGACGTGTAGATCAGCGTGGCCGTGTCCTCCGGCGCCACTGTCTGCGCCGCCTCCAGCCAAGCGTCCCGCGGAATGGCCCCGGCCCGGCCAGAACGTTCGAGCTGCGCTAGAGAGCGCACGCGCAGCCCCGCATGTTCCGTTCCATGGTCGTCCGCGGGAGGGTCGAACACGAATACCCTGCTCAGATCGTCCAGGCGATCGTGCACCTGCAGGACTTTCGCCAGCTGGTCGCCGTCCTCCACGAAGATCGCCCGCACACCGGCGTCCCTGAGGATGTAGAGAACCTGGTCGGCGGGAAGCGTCTGGTACACGGTCACGACCACCAGACCTGACATGATGCAGGCCCAATCCGCCAGGGCCCACTCCATCCGCGTGTGCGACATGATTGCGACGTGGTCGCCGGGCTCGAGGCCTGCCTGACGCAATGCGACCGAAATGCGCTGCACGCGGTCGGCTACTTCCCCGGCCGTCCACGAACGCCAGTGGCCGTCCGGCTGGCGCACCGTGTAGGCCCTGCGATCGGGATTCAGACGCACGCCCTGGAGGAAGACGTCCACCAGGGTGCCGGGGCCAAAGTCGAACGGCTCTCCAGCTTCTCGAACCGGCGGGGACGTGCTATCCGGCATCAGGCGCGGGACTCTGCGAGGACTGGTCGGCCTCCGCATCCTTCTGCCGGAGTCCATCCAGGGTTTCGCGGGCATGGCTGGCGTGCTTCTCGGACCCCGGGATGTCGGCCCCGGACTTCAGAAAAGCGTCGAGATGAACGGCAGCTTCCGTCTCGCGACCGCGATTCAGGTAGAGGAATGCGATTCCGTAATGCGCGCCGGCGCTGTCAGGGTCTTTCTCCAGCGCCCGCTGGTACATCTTGATCGCCTCGTCGGTCATACCCATGCGCGTGTACACGATCGCCATCTGCTCGAGCGTGGCAACGTCGCCGGGATGTTCCCTTAGGGCCAGGCGAAGCGAAGTGAGCGCCTCGTGGTACCGCTCCTCGGATGCGAGATCGAGGCCCTCGCGAAAGTAATCGGGCTTCTCCTGATCCTTCCCGCTTCCTCCGGCCAGAAAGCTCCACCAGGGCATGGTCAGCTCTCCTCTCCCGAGTCCGTGCCTGCCCGGTCGAATAGAGGCGGCGCCGGGGGAATCACGGCAATGTTGTAGGCGAAGGCGAATGCGGCGCCTATCATGAATCCGTACGCGTAGGCCCACATTGCTCCGATGAACGCTCCCTCCACACTGATCGAATACCCGAAGAGGGCTCCCGCCAGGAGACCCGGGTCCGTGCCCCGACCGAAGACGGCCAGTTCGAGCAGCGTCACGACGAAGACCGCGGCGCTGGTCAGCGCACCACCCGCCATGGCGAACGCTCTCGTTTGAAGGCGCATACGGCACGTCCTCGGTCCGTGAGAAAAAGGGCCTCGCCCGATCGCGGAGACAAACGCAAAACTAGATGCGGCGTATTCCTGAGGCAACGAAGTCAGGACGCCGGTCCCGCCCGCCGAGCGGCTACGATCACGCGCGCATCCGCCGCGAGGACTCCCAGTCCGGCTTCCCGAACAGCCTCTCCGGCGGCGGGTCCGGGACTCACGATCGCAAGTCGGCCCGCCTGGCGGAGGGCAGCGGCCACGTGCCGGATCTCATCTACGCCCACATAGCCATGCATGGCCGCGGCGTCGAACCGACCCGGCAACAGCGGCAAAGGCTCGCTTTCGCCCGTGATCAGCCGGCTGAGAGATTCCAGGTCCTCCGTTCCCTCCGCGGCCCGGCGACCCAGTGACACGACTTCCCAGCGCTCAGCGAGGGCGGCGACGGGCTGCGCGAGTCCCTCCAGGCCAGGCCCCAGCAGGACGTAGCCGCTGCCCCTCTGGAGCTCCAGGACCGCCGCGATGAGCGTCGCGGAGTCCTCTGGAAGCGGACCGACAGGCGCGCGCGCCATCGCCTCGGGTCCCGCGGTTCCATCGGCCGGAGTGAAGTGCACTACCCCCGCGATGATCTCGAACCGGGAGTCGCACGCCGGGCAGGCGAGAAAGCCGGTGATCACCCGGTGGCTCTCCGATTCGTGTACCACGGCTACCATGATCTGCGGTGGTCCGCAGACCGGACAGGCGAGGATCTCGGACAGCTCGAGCAGCACGCGATGCTACCTCTCTACTGGGTTCTCTCTACACGGTTGCTGAAAAACCCTGCTCCGCTCAGGAGATGAACTGAGGCGCGAGCACGAGGCGGAGGAATTCCTCACGCGTGCGGTGGTCCGATCGGAATCTCCCCCGAACCGCACTCGTGATCGTCTTGCTGTTCTGCTTCTCGATTCCGCGCATCATCATGCACAGGTGATAGGCCTCTACGACGACACCCACGCCGTCCGGCTCGACCGCTTGCACTATGGCATCGGCGATCTCGTCTGTCAGGCGTTCCTGCACCTGCAGGCGGCGAGCGAACACCTCGACCACGCGGGCCACCTTGCTCAGCCCCAGGAGTCTTCCGTTCGGGATGTACGCTACGTGTACCTTGCCGAAGAAAGGAAGCATGTGATGCTCGCACATCGAGTAGAGTTCGATGTCCTTCACGAGCACCATGTTGTCGTGATCTCCCTGGAACACGCCGCTGCCGATCGCCTCCTCCACCGTCGAGCGATAGCCGCTCATCAGCCACATCATCGCCTTCTCGACCCTCGCCGGCGTCCCCAGGAGGCTGTGCCGATCCGGGTCCTCGCCCAGGCGGCGGAGTTGTTCTCGCACGAGGTCCTCGTACGGTACGCCGCTCAGGTCCGTCGTGTCGGTCCGGTCGTTTCCGTCCGCCATGCTTTCGCCTCCAGTGGAATCACTCGCCACGGTACTCGACCGAGTTCCGCTCGGTCTCCCACAGACGGACGCTCACGAGGTTCACGCCAGGCAAGCCGTTCTCGAGTCGCCCCCAGATAGCCACGGCGAGATTCTCGGCCGTGGGAATCACTGCGTCCAGCCACTCGACGTCCGTGTTGAGGTTGGCGTGATCGACGTCGGAAAGGACAGTCGCCTCGAGCAACCGCTTGATCCGCTTCAGATCCAGCACGTAGCCGGTCACCGGGTCCACCTCGCCCTCGACCGTGACCTCGAGGTCATAATTGTGTCCGTGGCCGCCTGGATTGTTGCACAGACCGTACGTGTCGCGGTTGGTCTCGTCCGAGAGCGCGGGATTGTGGAGTCTGTGTCCGGCGGAGAAGTGCACCCGCCGGGTAACGCGGGCGATCGGCATCTAACAGGCTGCTGAACAACCCTGGGCGGCCGCGTTACGAGCGCCGACCCGCTGACGCGGGTGCCCCGGGCAGATGTTAGGCGGCGCGACGAATGCGATGCCGTGCGCATCGGGGAGAAACGCTAACGCAGCAGATGCCCCCACGCCGCCGTAACCCGTAGGGCGCATGGGGGTAGCCGGTCGATACTGCGTCACTCGTCGTCGAAGATGCTCAAGCATCGCCTTCCTCCTCGTTCCTTGTCTCGCCTCGGCAAGACCCATGCGCGCGACCACCCAGGGTTGTTCAGCAGCCCGCTAAGATTTCCTTTCCCGGGCAAAAAAAGGGGCGACCCGCGGATCGCCCCTGAGGTTGACATGAGGGGGTTTTTGTGAGACCCGTCAGCTACGGTTGACCTTCACTCCCGGTTCTCCGCCTTCCCTCAGGGGCCTGACGTCCGCCGGAAGATCAAAGGCTCTCACACCCATGTGTTGGCTCAAAAAACACTCCTCACATCTTCCTTCGAAGAAGCTAACCGCCCCCCGTGGCGGGGTCAATCTGGCGAGGAGTCCACCCGGGTATTGGGGCGAGCCGCGTTAGGAGTGCTCCAGGGCCAGCCACGCTCCCGTTAGAACGAAACCCAGGATGGACGCACCACCCGCGACGAGGACATACGGGATCTGCGTCCTGACGTGTTCGATGTGGTCCGAAGCGGAGGCCAGCGACGACACGATCGTCGTATCGCTGATCGGGCTCGAGTGGTCCCCGAAAATCCCCCCGGACAGTACCGCGGCGACGAACGGCGCCACGGGCAGACCCAGCGTGGTCGCGATGGGAACGGCCATCGGAAGCATGATGCCGAACGTGCCCCAGCTGCTTCCCGTGGCAAAGGCGATGCCGCCGGCGACGAGAAACAGCAGCGGCAACAGAAGCGGCAAGGGGACCCGTCCCCCCACGATTCCAGCCACGTAGTCACCCGTCCCCATCTCCACGGTCACCGCCGCGAGCGTGATCGCCAGCAGAAGCACGAGGGCCATTCCCGTCAGGGCTCCGGCTCCCTGGAGGCTGACGCGGCTCAACTGCTCCAGGTTCAGGAGGCGCTGGCCGAGAGACAGCAGCCAGGCCACACCCACGGCGGTGAGAACGGCCCACAGCACGGACGTGGATCCGGAGCCCGCCATGATGTCGCCGTCACCCGTCACGTACATCGAGACCGGCATCATCAGCACCATCACCACGATGGGGAGGACCATGTTGATCGGTCGCAGAGGTATGCCCTCACGGGGAGGGGGCGCCATGTCCTCGGGGTCGGCGAGGGCCACCGCGTGTTCCCAGTGCAGCTCGCCGCCCGCGGTTCGCTCCTGCGCGGCCCGCATCGGCCCGATGTCCAACTGCCGGAACGCGCTGACTCCCGCCAGTGCCAGCGCCGCGATGGCGTAGAAATTCAGGGGTATCGAGGCGACGAGAACCGAGACGGGTTCCGACACCCCCAGGGTCGCCAGGACTCCGAGGATGTAGGCACCCCACGCATTGAACGGTATCAGGATACAGACGGGAGCCGACGTGGAGTCGATCAGGTAGGCCAGCTTCTCTCGAGAGACTCTGTACCGATCGAACAGCGGCCGGCTGATCGAACCTGCCACGAGGACCGTGATGTTGGATTCGATGAAGATGATCACGCCGAGCATCCAGGCGAGAATCTGCGCCTTCCGGCCGTCGTCGACCCAGCGCCTGTCCTCGACCCACTTCACGAACCCCCGCACGCCTCCGCTCGCCTCGACGAGGGCGATGAGCGCGCCTATGGTGAACGTGAACATGATGACGCTCGCGTTGCCTCCATCGGTGAGCGTCGTGACCGTCCCCGCAATGGCCCCGGCCAATCCGGCGATCGGGTTCCAGCCCAGGATGATGGTCCAACCGATCCAGATCCCCGCGGCGAGAGACAGGTAGACCTGGCGCGTATAGATCGCGAAACCGATTGCGAGCAGCGGCGGAAGCAGAGAAAGAGCCCCAAACTCTATGGTGTCCTCCCATGGTGTGAGGAATCGATCGCCTGCAAGAAACCGATTCGCGCTGACTGCGTCAATCGATGTGACTCAGTGCGGTGGTTCAGCAACCATCTATCAGCGGCGGGACACCCATTCGCTCCGCGCGTCGTAGAAGCGCAGGGGAAGATTCCCGCCACGCCGGATTCCGATGCGCGTCGTCCGGACGAGAGATTCGGGGGGGACCGGAACGCCGGCCTCGATCCATACGGGCGGACGGTCCAGGAGGTGACCCTGGAGATCGGGCCCGATTCCCAGCGCCTGCACCAGGCGAGCCGGGCCGTTCGTAAGCTCGTCACGCCCCCTGCGGGAACGCATGCAGGCCTCACCGGTCACCGGCTCCAGCCCGCGGATCAGCACGCCGTGCGGCACGCCTTCGGCAGCTGTTACCGCGTTGAAGCACCAGTGAACACCGTAGTTCAGGTGGATGTACGCCGTTCCGGGCGGGCCGAACAGTGGGGCGTTGCGGCGCGTGCGGCCGATACTGGCCGACGCGTGAGACGCGGCGTCCTCCGGACCCTCATATGCCTCCGTCTCGACAATGCGACCGGCGGTTCGCACACCCCCGAGGTCGGAAACGAGCAGCGCGCCGAGAAGATCCGGAGCCACGACACTCGCCGGCCGCGCGAAAAAGGGCGCCTGGAGCGCCCCTCTCGCTTCTAACAGGCTCACTGGTGCGTCGCTCGCGCTCATGACGCGCGTGACCTCAGCTGTCGCCGGCTGCCTCGCGCTCGGCACGCCGGCCGTCGATCACGGCCTGCGCGCGGCCCCGCGGCAGGATCTTCTCGATGCGCCCCGGCTCGTTGTCGATGACGTCCATAACGCTCTTGCCGAATTCCGCCACCAGGCGCTCTGCCGTCCGCCGACCGACGCCCTGATAGCTGCGGGCCATCCGTTCCACAAGCTCGGACCGGTCTGGCGTCAGGCCGGCGGCGGACGAGTCAGCGGACGAGTCAGCAGGCGCGTCGGCGGGAGCAGCGGCTGGCGCCGACGCAGAGCCATCCGCACTGACATCCGCGCGCTCGACAGGCTCTACGGCCTCGGCAGTGCTGGTTCCGCCGGATCCGCGTGAACCGCGCCGGTACCGCCCCATCGACGGGCTCGTGGTCTTCTTCGTACCTGCGTCCTGCTTCGCGGACGTCCGCGGCTCTGCCTTCCGGGAGCTGTCCCCCGAGTCCACCGGACCGGGCACCACTTTCGCACCAGCCTGGGGCTTCGGATCGCGTCGCTTGCGGCCCATGAGACGCGTCTGCCTCTGTTCCTCCGCTTCCTTTGCTGAGTCCTCGCTTACTTCCGGCTGATCGGCCGAGCGATCGATCGCCCTCTCGGAGACCACCGGCTTCGCCTCGACGTCCGACGCGAGCTCACCGGGATCCGCTCTGGGGCCATCCCTGCCGCGCCTGCCATCCGACCGCTCGTGACGGTCCTTACTCGCCCGACCCCGGCCACGCTCGTCACCGGAGACTTCCTTCTTGTCCTCGGGCTCCTTCGGCTCTGGCTGTTTCGCCGGTGCTTCCGCGACGCGATCCGACGCCACCGGAGAGACGCTGTAGTTGCCTTCGCCCGTTCGCTCGAGGTTGATGATCTCTTCGTCGTGCGCCTGGCGCAGGAAGCGGGAAAACTTCCTGAAGCCGAGTGCCGCTTCGTCGAAGTCGGGGTACTTCGCGACCAACTGCCGCTTGACCTCGGAGTCGCGCACGGCGCCGCCACGGCCTGCCTTCTCGGCCACCACGGACCGGAGAAGCTCGTAGGCCTCCCGCAGGCGATCCTCGTCTACGGATGGCGGGGCCTCCCCGGAAAGATCCCTGTCGCGCCGTCCGCGTGTCCGACCACGTCGGCTGGAGGAGGTGTCCGCTCGATCGGCTTTCCGGCTATCGTCACGCCCTCGGCGACGGCCGCGGCTCTCTTCCCGCTCCTTCTTCGGGGTCTCAGGCGCCAACACACTGCCCGAGACCTTCGAACTGCCGGCAGACCCGGAGCCACCGTCGGAGTATTCATCGACGCGCGGCCCGAGGGTGACTTCGTACTGCCCGTTGGCCGCCTTGTGCAGACCGAGAATGCCCCGCGAAGCCGACTCCGTCAGGAACCGGTTGAACTTGCTGAACCCGATCGACTTCTCGCTGAAGCTCGGATCGAGCTCGAGCATCACCTGCTTGAAGCGGTCAGATCGCATGACGTCGCCCCGCTCGGTCATGCGCTGGATCGCCTTCGCCGCCAGCTCCCACGGATCGTGCTTCTCGATGTTCTTCATGTCGGAAGCGGCCGTCAGTCCCGACAGGCTGGTGTAGCTGTAATACTCGTCGCAGTTCTGGACCAGCAGGTCGGAGCTCGATTCCTGAATGCCGACGCCGATCACGTACTTGCCGTATTCCTTCAGCTTGAGCACCAGGCTCGAGAAGTCCGAGTCGCCAGACAGCAGGATGAAGGTCCCGATCTCCGGCCGGATGAACACGATCTCCAGCGCATCGATCGCGAGCCGGATGTCGGTGGCGTTCTTCTTCGTCGACCCGTACGCGGGAGCAAAGATCAGGTCGATCGACGCCTCCGATAGAGACGCGATGTACTGGGGATAACGGCGCCAGTCAGCGTACGCGCGCTGAACCGACACCTTTCCACGGATGATCTCCGAATCCAGTAACTTACGGAGCTCCTGGCCCAGGTTGGACCGGATCCCCATCGTGACGTTGTCGAAGTCGATCAGGAGGGCCGCGTGCGGTGAATGCGCGTCGGCGGGCGCGGCCGGCCTATGCGGCGCGCGCAAATTGAATTCGTTCATTTTCCTCTCTTCTACTGCTCGTTTGTTTCTCGGCAGAACCCGCCGCTCGGGCGGGCGAGAGGCCCTTCGACCTCGCCCCCGGCTTGCCCGGGGGGGATGGTGCGAAGAGTCTCCCCGTCTCTCAATCGGCCTGTTCGTCGCGTCGGGCTGCGAGCTCGAGCCGCATACGGCGGGCGATCTCGGCGCGTCGCGAGCTGCCTGTCGTGGATTCCGGCAGTTCCTCCATGAAATGAACCACGTCCGGCAGCTTGTACTCCGCGAGCGTCGGCCGACATAGCTCGCGAATCTCGTCCTCCGTCACCAGCGCGCCCTCAATCAGAACGACGCAGGCGCACACCAGTTCCCCCAGCACCTCATTCGGGATACCGACGACGGCCGCATCGGCGACCGCGGGAAGGGATCGGAGGTGGTCCTCTACTTCACGCGGATGGACACTGTATCCACCGCGTATGATCAAGTCGCGCTTGCGACCATCGATGCGAAGATAACCCTCATCGTCCAGAGTTCCAAGGTCACCCGTCTTGAAGAAGCCATCCGCCGTCATCGCTCCCCGCGTCGCCGCCGGCTGACCGAAGTACCCGGACATGAGGTTGAAGCCCCGGACGGCGATCTCTCCTTCCGACCCCGCGGGCACCTGCTGCTCCGCTTCGTCCAGGATACGCACGTCCACCCCGGACAGCGGCCGACCCACGGTCCGAGCCCGTTTCTCCGGCGGGTCCGTCGACAGCGTCATGGAGACCGTCGGCGAGGTCTCGGTGAGGCCGTACGCGATCTCGAGGTCCGGCACGATCCGGGCCCGGATGTCTTCAGCCAGTTTCGGGGAGACAGGTGCGCCGGCGATCACTCCGGCGCGCAGCGACGACAGGTCGGCCGTGTCGATATCGGGATCCCGGAGCAGCATCACGAACATCGTCGGCACGCCGTGCAGGAGGGTCGGGCCCGTGGTCTCGATAAGGTCCAGCACACCGGCCACCTCGAATCTCTCCTGAAGCACGAGGCCCGAACCGGTCACGATCGATGTAAGGAGCGCCACCCCGAGCCCGAAGATGTTGAACAGGGGCACGGTACACAGTGTCAGGTCGGCAGGCGTCATTTCGAGGCCGGCGGCCGTCGCTTCCGCCGTCCGCAAGAGGCTCTCATGCGACTGCACCACGCCCTTGTACTTCGTCGAGGTTCCCGCCGTGAACAGGATGGCGAACGGATCCGAGATCTCCATGTCCGGCAGGATCAGTGCGTGCCCCCGGCCGGCCGACACCAGGTCCTCGAACTGGAATATCCGGTCATCGTACCACAGGTCCTCTTCGCCCACGGTGACCAGGTACTGCAGGCCGGGTAGCTTCGAGAGCAACGACTCGAACAGCTCCAGGTACTCCACGCCGCCGTACCGCTCCGCCGTCACGACCAGGGAGGCATCCGTGTTGCGGAGGACGAACTGGATGTCGCGCGCGGAATACGCCGGGTTCAACGGAATGATGACGGCGCCGATCTCGGCCGCGGCCAGGACAGTGAGGACCAATTCGGGCCAGTTGGGCATGATGATCGCGATGCGATCGCCCTTCTCGACGCCCAGTTCCTGGAACGAACACGCGAGCGCGTGCGCCTGCGCGGCCGCCTCCGCCCACGTCCAGGAGCGGGGGCCGAATCGCAGGAACACATCGTCGGGCCGCTTCTCACGCTGCGCGTAGAAAGCTGCGGAAACCCCGGAGGCTTCTTGTCTTACCTCCAAGAAGCCCTCCGTCGGCCCGTTCGGTCTCGTCGTGTCGCTCGTTCCAGTCTGAACTCCTCTGGAAGGCTGTTGAAGAACTACAGCCTCTTCCCATCTACGCCGTGGAATCTGCGGCCTCAAAGGCGATACGTAAAGCGTCGCTCAGTGGGTCGCGGCATTCCTCGGCCCGTATCTCGTGCGTGAATTCACCATCCTCCGCCAGTGCCACGGCGCCGAGATCCGAGAGCAGAACCCAGCGCAGGGCACCGCCTCTCGCCTTCTTGTCGGGGCGGGCTCGCTCCAGCAGCTCATCGACGTTCAGCGGTGGCTCCAGGATTTCCGGAAATCCGCACCGGGCGAGGACATCGTCGAGGATCTCTCCAACGCCCGTGGCAGTGACCCCGAGACTCTCGCCGAGACGAGCTTCCATCCGCATCCCCGCCGCCACGGCCTCCCCGTGCAGCACGGCGAATCCGCTCAGCGACTCGAGCGCGTGACCGAAGGTGTGGCCGAAGTTGAGAATCGCCCTCAGCCCTCGCTCCTCGGGATCGGCGACGACGACCTCGGCCTTGATCCGGACGCTTCGCTCGATCATGGTCGTGGTCGCTTCCAGGTCACCGCTCTCCAGGGCCCCGGATCGATCCGCGATCCAGTCGAAGAACCCGGCGTCCCGTATCGCGGCCGCCTTGACGGCCTCCGCGATTCCCGACACCCGTTGATACTTCGGAAGCGTGGACAGCAGTTCCGGATCCACCAGGACCGCCGCCGGGTGGTGAAACGTCCCGATCGCGTTCTTGACCTGGCCGGCGTCGATACCGGTCTTGCCGCCGACGGAGCTGTCGACCATCGAAAGCAACGTGGTCGGGACCTGGATCACGGGGACGCCCCGCATGTACGTCGAGGCTACGAACCCGGCCAGGTCTCCCGTCACCCCACCGCCGAGCGCGATTACGACTGAGTCCCGACCGAACCCCTCGCGCATCAGATCGGAGCACAGATCGGCCCACTGATCGGCGGATTTGTTCCACTCGCCCGCCGGAAAGGCGAACATCTCGGCGTCGAGGCCGCCCGTCTCGAGCGCCGAGAGAGCTCTCCGGCCGTAAAGCTGGGCCACGTGACTGTCGGCGATCAAGGCATATCGGTGCGCGGGTGCGGCGGCACACACATCGGCCAGACGATCCAGGCCCCCGGGTTCCACTCGGACCTCATAGCCCGTCTGTGCGGTCGCCGGAACCTCGACCCGGATTATGGTCACGGCACGGTCCGGGGGGAGCTCAGCTCTTCGAGCTCGAACTCCGCCACGCTGTCGAGCTCGGCTTCGTCGCTGGGTCCCGCGGGAAGGTCCCACACGACGACTACGGGGCGCTGACCCTGGGATCCCCGCGTGACCCTGAGCTCGCGGTCCGCCGCACGCGGATTGCCGTCGTACCGCTGCATAAGGGCTTCGCGGACCGCCGTTTCGAACTCGAGAGCGTCCCGGTCCGTGTCCCACACGGATACCCACAGAAGGGACTCGCCGTTCGGGCCGTCCAGCAACCGGAACCTGTCGCCGTCCCAGCCCGCGGCGCCACGATCAGCCTCCTGCCGGCTGGACAGGAACTCCCGCAGCAGCAGGCGCGTCTCGAGCTCCCCCAGATCGTCCGTCAGCACTTCGGTCCAGCCGCCCGGAAGGGCCTCGCCGAACCAGACGAGGGTGGGCATGTCCTCCTGTCCGGGCGCGAAACGCTCGGGGTGGAGGATCTGCTCGGTGGACACGGGCATCTCGCTGCCCAGAGGAGGCACACGGCCCCACGGCCCGGCCCAGTGCTTCTGCAGGTAGACGAGACCTCCCAGGTATGGAAACAGTAGCGACTCACGGATGACCGCGGGAGCCTCGCTCAACACGGGCATCTCGAGCCCCGCCGCTGCCAGCGGGTCGTCCCCGAGCAGGCCCTCGAAACCGGGCAGAGTCGTGAGGTCCGCGTCACCGGCCATACGGGCGAGCTGCCATTCCAGCATGGCGAACGTGGCGTGGCCTTCCATCGCCGCCTGGGCCGCCGTGCCGCGGTCATTCCGCTCCCGGTGGGCCGCCATCAGCGAGTCGAGGTCCACGTACTGGTCCTGCAGTGCGTGCACGATCTCGTGCAGCAGGACAGGCTCGACCAGGTCCGGGTCCACGCGGTCGACCACGTACAAGGTGTCGCGGGCCGGGTCGTAGTAGCCCACTACCTGCTCCAGGAGCAGCGATCGGATCAGGGGCTCGAGATCGAGATCGTCCGGCACGAGCCCCAGGCGCGCGTAGGTTCGCACGACGGCCACAAGGCGGTCCGGGGGCAGTTGCCTGGCCATCTCGGCCACCAGGAACGCTTCCAGGTCCTCCCTGGAGCGCGTGGCGAGCCGGATCGGACCCCGAGCCGGAAGACCCGACCGCATTTCAGCGGCCGGAAGAAGCTCGGCCGCGAGGCGCTTGAGAGCCGTGTCAGGCTCGACCCGGTCGGTGTGGCTCGAGTCTCCCGCCTGAGACCCACACGCCGTGAGCGCCACGAGTGCGACCATGACCGCGGGCGCCAGCGCGCTCCACACGGATCTGCGCCTGCAACGTTCGCAGGCCTTCTGCTTCCCGTATCCGTTCATCGTGCCTCGAAACTGAACCTGGTGAGACGCACCCCGGTGCGATCCACCCGTGCCGCCAGCTCGCGAACCGTGCCGGGCACGCTGTCGGCCCGTCCGGAGACTATCCACTCGGGAGCGATCTCGGCCAGCGGCACCAGCACGAAGGCACGTTCACGGATCCGGGGATGCGGGAGAATGAGGTGGTCGCTCTCCAGCGTCTGGTCACCATAGAGCAACAGATCCAGGTCGAGCTCGCGCGGCCCGAACCGCGGTCCGCCGCGCCTTCTCCCGGCCCTCCGTTCCGCGTCCTGCAGCTCGGACAGCAGCTGAAGTGGAGTCAGCCGCGTCCACCCGACGCAACACGCGTTCAGGAACGGCGACTGATCATGGTAGTGCAGCGGCGCTGTTTCGTACACCGCCGACACTACGAGATCGTCCGCGTGTCCGGCCACCGTCCGAAGTCCAAGGCGGAGATTGGCGAGGCGATCGCCCAGGTTGCTCCCCAGGCCGAGCGCGAAACGCTCGCCCGCCGTGCTCGCACTCATCATCGGCCTGCGTCCTGCTCTCGTAGGGTCCAATGTCCCCAAAAAACGGGAGCCCCCGGACTATCCGGGGGCTCCGCGTTTCCCATCAGATCGGCCACCTCGTAAGAGGTGCCGCCGTTGCAGGTTGCCTAGTCGATCGTGACGATGACCGTGTACGGCTGCGGATCGGTATTACCCCCGAACCCGGCAAAGTCATCGGCCACCCAGATGTGCGTTGCAGCTTCCAGATCGATCTGGAATGTGGCGGGTAGCTCGTCGATCGCGAAAGTGCAACCGAACGCCGCAGTGCAGTAGAACCAGTCGATGTCCTTGATCGCAGTCCACTGCGGAGCGAGCGTCACACCGATATCCGCCGCGCCTCCGAGCGCATCCTCAGAGATGTCCGTGAAGAACCAGTCATCCTGCGGACCGGACAGCGTCCCGTTGCACTCGAGCGGGATCGACACAGGCACGAACGGTCCGTCGAACCCTGGCTCGTCCGGGAAGTCCTGCGCAACACAGGAATTCGTCTGCGTCCACACCACGAGCTCCACGTTCGCAATCTCGTTCACCTCGACCGTGACCAGGTGATCCCCGGGCGCGGCCCACGTACCCACCTGCGCCGTGATCTCAGTATCGGACACGACCGTGAAGTTGCCGAGCTGCTCGCCGTCCATGAAGACGAGAGTGTTGAAGCCCGCGGCAGTGAGTCCGACGCCCGTGATCGTCACGGTTTCCGCGAAACCGCCGCTGGTCGCGCTCAGTCCCGTTATGGAAGGCGCGATCACGGTGACCGTCGACGGACCGAAGGCCATCGGCCCCTCCGTCGTGGTCACGATGCCACTGATGTCGCTCGTTCCTGGACCGACGGCCGTCACCGTAACATCAACCCTCACCGGGTCAGTGGCCTCGCCCCCGGGAACGACTTCGCACACGACCGTGGCGACCAAGAGATCCGACGATAGCACCGCGCAGGCAGTGATCTCGGCGGGGTTGGTGTTCTGGTTGCCCAGGACATCCAGGACGAGCACTTCCACGGTGGCCTCACCGGGAAGCCCGAGTCCGGGGAAATCGGCCGCGAGCTCCGCCGAAAATGGCACGTTCGCGAGCACTGTCAGGACATGGGTATCCTCTAACCCGACACCCGGGACGTTGGTTCCGTTCGCCTCTTGCCCGATCCAGGTCACGGTGAAGACTGCCGTACCGGACACTTCAGTGAAGAAGTTGCCGTCCACGGGGTCGGTGAAGTCCGCGACGTCCGAGGACTCGGAAGTCCACCCGGCGTCCGCCGGATCGTACGGCAATATCGGATCGCCTTCAGTGTCGAACAGACCGGCCGTCATCAGCCCGGTCTCTCCGGCGCGTAGCGTGTCGGGCCCGGACGTAAACAGGATTGCCTCGGCCACGACGGTGACGTCGACCTGCTCCGTCTGACCACCCCCCGTGAGTATGACGCAACTCTGTCCGAGTGTGGAGCCGGCCGTGACGTTGAACCGGCCCGGCGGGATCACTCCCGCCTCGATAAGGGGGGCATCGTCCGGATCATCGGTCACGGTGATCGCCCCTCCACCGCACGTCGGGTCGATCGCAAACGTGATAACCTCGAAAGTCGCCGCCCCGCCCTGATTAACAGTACGGCTCTCCAGATCGGCTGTGCGACCCGCCGAAATGACCATCTCCGACGGATTCGTCAGAATCGCCGTGGTATCCTTCACGTCGAAGGACAGAGGATTGTCATCGCAGGCCGCAAGCCAAACGAGAGCCAACGCGCTGATGCCAAGCCCAAGATTTCGCACCAAGCCAGGTCTCATGATTGCCTCTTCTCTCAGTGTTCGTCGCTGCGCGGCTACCCGCGGACGATACTTACGATTATCGGTCTTACCGGGGTTGAAGGCCGAAGTTTGTCTGCAAGTCCCTCAGTGCTTCCGGACCGACCCGATTGTACCAGTCGGCCAGCGACACCATGTCCACATCCGTCGTGTAGACCAACCGCCAGGCGCCGAACCGATCCTGCTCAATGAACAGGTACACGAAGCCCGTGTCATGGTACTGCCATATCTCGTATGGAGGCTGTCCGGCGAAACCGCCCGCCCCGATCACGCCCTGGGGTGTTCCAAGATCGGAAGGGTTGTAATTCACGACCCGTTCCTGCGGCTCGCCCAACCTCAAGTAAAGCCTACCGCGATCGGTCGTCCAGGGAGCTCGCTCCTGCCTTCCGATGCTCTCATCGTAACGTGCCCGGATCGTCCCGATGCGCTCCAGATATTCCTCGAGAAACGTGTTGCCGGGCTTCAGCGGATCCGCGTCCCATGCCCGGAAGAACGCTGCCAGATATCGCCGTTTCGCGTCGGGGGGCAGCGCTTCGTAGATCTGCCTCTCCGACTCGGTCACCAGCACCGCCACCCCTCCGAACGTATCTTCGAGTTCCTGGTCGGACAGTGAGAAGAAGTACTCCGACTCATATCCCCCCTCACTCTCGCCCGCGACCTTCACGCTCTGGCGATCCAGCATCCTGAATTCCGCCGCGCGTCGGGTGAACGCTACACCGTCCACCTCCACTGCCAGGGCCAGCTCGTACTCTCCTGGAGGAAGACCCTCCAGACTCAGCGAGCCGGTGAACGGCATGCTCTGGTCCGATAGATCGACCGACGTCGGTGGCGTCTGATACAGGCGACGTCCCCCTTTGTCTACGACCTCCGCGGTGATCCGCGCGCGTCCTGTCTCAGCATCGCCGGAGTACAGCTCGAGGTAGTAATAGAGGTTTGGATCATCGGGCAGGACTACCGTTCGTGGCGCCGCTCCGATACCGAAACCTCCGTGCGTGATGGACCAGCTCCCTCCTCCACCTCCCTCGGCGATCGGTTCGACCCCTCCTGCCAGGAAGAGATCCGAAGCCGGGGGACGATCCGCGAAGCCGGCAAGCGGCATGCGGAGCCGCGTGCCCAGGTCCGGAGCGTCGATCGGATACGCTGCGAGCTCGACCTCGTATTCGCCGGGCCGTACTCCGAAACGGAAGTACTCGAACAGGTAGGACCCGTCGGTCCCGACGTACGCCGCTGCCCGGTCACTGATCTCACGTTCCCAACCGTCCCTGAACAGCGGACTTCCCGACGCGTCGAAGACGGTAAGCTCGAAGCGGTACTTACCCTCCACGCTGCCGGCCAGCATGCCAAGGGGCACATTGGCCAGCCCATCCACGATCGTCACATTCTCCGCAGTCCATGTGCGCAGCAGACGTGCCTCGATCTCGGCCTCCGCCTGTACAGCGGTCGCCGCACCCCCGCCCGATAGGACGAGGGTGAGCAAGAGCGGCAGCGCCGCGCGGCCCGACATCAGCCTTCCACGAAGAACGGACAAGTCGCCACTCTCAATCAGGATCAGTCGAAGCCGAGTGTGACGCTGAACACATCCGCGCCTCCGAGCACTCCGAGGCTCCTGTACGTGTAGTCGAACTGCAACCGGTAGCGCTCCGCGAACCGGTAGTACAGGCCGCCGCCAAAGGCAAAACCGTCCGAGCCCTCGCCGGACGCTTCGATCGCACCGGTGAGGTTGTTGTCGGGCTGCGTGGTATACGAGCCTCGCACGGCGACGCCGACGGGCGACGCAAGCGAGCCATAAGCATACTCGGTCCCGAACCCGAACTTGACGTTCGTGTTGTTCGGTTCAACGAAGTCCGCCATGAGCGACCAACGGCTGCTCTCGGACGACACGACATCGTATGCAAGCCCGACTCGGAACTGTGTAGGCAACGGGAAGTTATCCGTCGCCGTGTTTGCCGCCGCCGGGTCGACGCGCTGATCCGGAACGCTGGGGTCGGCCGTGCTTCCGTCCACGTCCGAGAAGCGAAGCGCGTTCCCTGAGTGCTGGAGTCCCCCGCCCAGGTTCTGCACCACGAAGGACAGGGCGATCGGTCTGTTCCCCAGCTCGCTGTGGAAATTGACGCCGAAGTCGAACGCGAACGCGGTCGCGGAGGCTCCACCCAGCGAGCCCGTGGCCAGATCGTCGTTAATGAACTTCAACGTCGCACCGGCCGAGAACCGATCGATGAAGGCGTGTGCGAAGGAAATTCCTCCGACGACCTCGTTGACCCCGTACGTCGCCCCGGAATCGCCGTTCGGATCTGCTTCCGTAGTGACGGGCTGGTCTCCGAAGCCGAAACGGCCCAGGAAGAACCCGATACCGAAGTCGCCGTCAGAGAATGGCAGCGCGACCCCGGTCCAGAAGTAGTTCGTGTCGGCAAAATAGGGCATGATCGTGAGCGCCACCTCGGGGCCATCCAGAAAGGTCAGGCCCGCGGGGTTATAGTGAATAGCGCTCACGTCATCGACGATCGTGCTGAAGGCGCCTCCAAGCGCCATACCTCGGGCGCCGGCCCCGAACTCGAGAAACTCAGCCGACACCCCACCAAACGACGTGTTGTCGCCGGCGATCTGGAGCGGATTGTCAGGATCTGTAAAATCCTCCTGACCCCTCGCCTGATCGGGCAGGGCGACCATCACGAGGAAGGCGGTGGTCGCTAGAATGACTCGCCGCATGAAAACCTCCTGAGGGAGCTGGTCAATCTCCCGGGGCGCGCACGCCCCGGGAGCAACGTTACATCAGTTTTGGCCGGCGAAGTTCACAACGGTGAACTTGCCCACGTACTCATCCTTGTCGGGCGTCACGACGTGGAAGAAGTAGACGCCGCTCGCAACGAACTGGTTGTTGCGGTTTCGCACGTCCCATCTCGCCCGTCCCCCACCGGTGGAATCGTCGTGGTCGATGATGGACACCAGTACGCCCGTGAGCGTGTAAATGCGGATCGTGGCCTCCGGCGGGAGGTTCACGAAGTTGATTTCCTTGTTTGTCGGCGATCGGTCGAACTGACTCGTCGACAGGTACGGATCGGGCACGGTGTGCACTTCCCTGAGGTCGAAGTCAGCCACCTGGGAGACCCCGGCTTCCTTCACGTCCAGCGTGAACACCAAGCCGGGTATCGCTGGCGACCGGTTCGAGCCACTGCCTCCGCGCAGCTCGTAGCTGCTCGGGTCGTCCGTCAGCGGGTCCTGAGCCCGAATCCGCCCATTGTAGGTGCGGTACGTCCACACCGTACCGGACGCCGGAAGGTTGTCCGTCAGGAAGATGTAGCGCTCGGCGTTGATGTACATGCCGAACCCGTTGCCGAGGGCCGGCATCGGATCCCCCGCGAGGGGGCTCACGCCCTCAAATGACACCGGCTGGATCGTCGCCGTCGCCTGGAGCACTGAGCGGGCCGGATTGGTGACGCCGTTGTCAAAGAACTCGCAGAACCCTTCGGGCGCCCCCCTCACCGTCGACGACCGGATCACGTCGATGTAATCGAAGTCCTGCCAGTCGAGCACCCCGTTTCCGTTCCCGTCCGTGTTCAGGAAGCCGTAGCTCATCTGCGGCGCTTCCTTGAAGTCCACCGGCACGTTGTGCGTGATGTCGCGCACCGTGACCGCTCCACCCTCGCCCCACGTGACCTGGAAGTCGGCCGCGCGTGACAGGATCGCCATATAATATCCGAAGCACTGCATGTTACCGGACGCCGGGTACCCCCCGGAATCTCCGCTCCCGTTGGGATCGCCCACGAACCGATCCGTATGGTGGATCGGCGCCCACACGCTGTCGATGCCGTCGATGTGACCGGCCCCGATGAACCTGGTCGGGTCCGGCGTCACCTCCACAGTCCCATCGAACCAGCGGTTGCCGCCCGGCTGGTACCTGCCGGTGGGGAAGCGGCGGACACGCTGACCCAAGAACGCCGGGTCACTGATCGTCATGTCGAACGTCCCGGTCAGACCGGCTGCAACGCCCGCGCCTGCGTCCGGGGGAATGCCGAAGTCCGCTAGCCGCTCGCCATCGAACGGATAGGCACCGGCGCCAAGGGCACCCGTAACCGTAGCGTCCTCTCCGAACGAGTCCCAAACTGTTCGGGCGATCTCCAAACTGGTGCTCGTGACCTCGATGCCGTTGTCGAACGTCATGTGCACGACCAGGCACGCGCCGCGGGCATTGCCGCCCGATACTGCGCACCCGAATGAGACGTCCTCCGCGGTCACGCTGTCGAACACGCCCACCAGCGAACCGCTGGTCAGCAGGTCGGCCACTTCGGCCGGCGCCGGATTGATCAGGAGATCGAGCGAGCTCGTCGGTGGCTGCGGACCCGGGAAGATGCCCGTGTCCACATCCGGCGCGATATTCGACTGCGTCAGATCCAGCTGGACGCCGTCATCACCCGAGATGATCACGTCCGCATCGAAGCCTGCCTGAAGAGCAGAATTCGAAGCCCGCGGCACGGTCGCCGCCGCATTCCTCAGCGATCGCAACGAGTGCGGGCCAGACGCCTGCGAGTTCACGTCGAACGCCGAAACCGCGTACCAGTACGTGAAGTTGTTCAACGGACTGCTGTCCACAAACGAGAACGGAATCCCCGTATCCGTGGCTGGCCGACGCGGGCCTGCGTCGTCGTCGATGATCACGTTGAGCACGCTCACCGCTACACCCGGTCCGGCGGCCGAACGGACCACCCCTGCACCCGGCGATCCACCGTCGGAGCCGTTGTTGAACACCATTTCACTGTTGATGGACACATCGAACGGGTCGGCCCCGTACGGGCACGGCTCGCCGGCCGCGTACCCGTCGCCAACATCACTAGCAGCATAGGCGTAGAAATCCTTCGTGGCCGGCACGGTCTCGCAAGTGTTGTCGGTGAAGTTAGAGCCGGCCTTGTCGAACTGCTCCAGCAGCTCCAGTGTGCCCGGATCCAGACCTCGCCACACGCGGTAACCCTCGACGTCGAACTGCCTGTAATTCGGGTTAAACAGCGCGTTATCGGGATCGCTTGCCGCTACGAAGAACGGATCTCCCGTCTGCTCCGTCGGGCTTTCGTCCCAGATGACCGTCACTTTGTTGTCGCCGGGAATGAGATAGAACGGCGGCGCGTCGGGCGCGGAGCCGAGCAGGAACTTGCTGTCGAACACCGTCTGGGCCACCAGGGCCCGCCCCAGCAGGCTGCCGGGAACCACCGCTATGTTGCGTTGGTTGACCTTGTTCGCCCCCAGTTCTATCGCATCCGGATTCTCGAGATTCCGGTCGATGTAGCCGATCCAGCCGGCGCCGAGCTCGATCGGCAGAACGGCGTTCACTGGATCCGACACGACACAGTTGGCGCCGTTGGCGTCGCAAGCTCGCTCGCTCGGAAACGTCGGGTGGAAGGACGGCACGCCCGGCGGGTTCGTGTTCGGAGACGACTGGGCAGTGATCTCGGGCACGTCCACCGTCGGTGCAGCGATGTAAGCCACGACGATGGTTCCTACATCACCCGGCTCGACGCTGAACGGACCGGAGGCCTGGTAGAACCGGGTGTCCGCCGCCTGCTGGAAGATGAAGCACAGGGGCCGGACCGTCGTGCGCGGATCGGCCGTAATGATCGACGCCTCCACGTTGCAGGGGGGGTCACCCTGGGACGGATCCAGACGTCCCGACAGGTAGCGCCACAGCTGCTTGTCGCCGAGCGGGTCGATGAACTGCGCCCCCGGCGAGCTCGGGTTCTGGGTGTTGGAGAACAGCGTGAGGCCGACCTCCTGGCCCGTATTCGGGTCGACCGGGCTCTTCAGGTACTTCACCCCGATCAGTCCCGGTGCGTCCGTGAAGAACGGCGGAAAGAACAGGTCCGGAGGATAGATGAAGTCCGGAGCACTGAATCCGCCGTGATACGACAGACCGATGTCGAACGGCAGAATCGCGGTGGAGAAATTCTCACCCGCAGCCAGCGACACGTCCATGTCCGTCGCGAATGCGGCGAACATCTCATTGATCCCGTAGCCGCCGACCGGGAGAACGTTGTCGCCCCCGAAGAACGCGGCTTCGTTCAAGCTCTGGAACCCGGCATCGTCCGTGACGTTCGCGAAATCGTAGATGAAGTACAGCACCGACTCGTTGCCCGACGGGAAATTCCAGGCCAGGCTTCGCTGAGTGACCGTGATTCCCATCGGGTGCTGCCGGTTCGTGATCCGGACCGGGTCGCCTTCCCAGTACTGGACCCACGAGTCCTCCTGAGACGCGAACCGATTGTCATCTCGATTGATCAGCGATTCGTCGAACAGGTCCGTATTGGTGACCCTCGCCTCCTCCGGCCAGGCCTCCGCATCGTCCGGGTCGGTCGACACGAAGATGTCGGTCAGACTCGTTCCGGACCGCTGGTTGCCGCGCGCGTCGAAGAAGTAGCCCGCGACCGTGTCGTTGGCCCACGGCCCGCCATCCTCACCGATGATTCCGGCGATCTGGAGACCTGTGTTGAAGATATAGCCATCGGGCGATCCGGTGGGCCAGAAGCCGCCGTTGCCCGTGGGGCTGTCGAAAACGTCCTTGCAGACCTCGCCCTGGTTGACGAGCCCGCACTGGAGCTGGTTCCCTGTGAGCACCGCCGTCGGACCGGCAAACAATCCGAAGGACTCGGGACGCTCACCTTGCGAGCGCTTCACCTCGTCCGTCACGTCTCCGATCGCGGTCGTTCCCGCCGCGACCAGCAGTGTCAGCAGCGCCCCACCCCAGATCAGCCGTCTACCGCCCCGGCTGAGCCATTCAAACGCTCTGAGTCTCATTGCCACTCCTGATCTTTCGGGTGGTGGGGGCAGCCGTTGGCGGCTGCCCCCCCTTATTTTCAACAGCCATTCCGTTCGCTCGGCTAGAAAGCCACCCGCAGGCCGAGCCGGAGCTGCTGATCCGAAGTCTTGAACGCCACGTCGCTACCGCGGAGTACTCTGTGGAGCTCGAGGAACGCCGTCTCCTGCTCCTCCACGGTGAAGATGCCGTTGCCGTCTCCGTACCGCTCCTCGGCGCGAAGCAGCATGTACTTGTTGAATTCGTTTTCCGGAGACTCGGCGATGATGTCGAAGTCACGGATGACGTTATCTCCGTCCAGCTGCGTGTCCGTCAGGCGATCGGACAGGAACTTCGTCCTGAACTGGTCGTTGAACTCGTTGCCCGTCTCCAGGAAGACTCGCGTCTGCTGTGTCAGGTTGAACGGGTTCCGCCAATCGACGAACGCCTGCAGGTTCCACCCCCTGCCGAGCTGGAAGCCCTTCGTGAACCGAAAGTCAATCCCGGTCGTCCACGGGGTTGTGGTGTTGTTGATGCTGGTCTGAAGCTGCGCATCGAGACCCGCGTTGCTGGGCGGCCCAAGCTGGCCGTTGCCCGAGTTGACGAGGAGCGTGACGGGAAGTCCGCTACGCACCCGCAAGACGGCGAAGAAGCCAAAATCGGATAGGATCGCACCTATCGTGCTTCCCTGCCTGTAATCCACAGGGAACGCCAGGCTCGAGGTGAACCCAATGTTGTGCCTCCGGCTCTGATCGAGCGTCAGCATCACCTCGGGCGGGTTGGGGGGCAGGCCCGTGAGCACGGCAAAGTTGCTCACCGCCCGCTGCACCAGGTTCTCGTACGTGAACGGGTCGGAAGAGGTGCCGCGCGCGTCGATGAAGGTGTACGTAAGGCTCCCGATGAACAGGTTGGTGATCGCCTTGTCGAGCTTCATCTCGAAGCCGTTGGTCTCCGTGAAGTCCTTGTTGGTGACCACGTTCATGAACACGGTCTGGCCGGCGACCGGGTCAGTGAACGGCAGCTTGCGTGTGGTCAGCGCACTGCGCTGCTTCTTGTTGAACGCCGACACGTCGATCACCAGGTCCTGCCCGATGAGCTGCCGATAACCGAACTCGAAGGTCCGGGTGGACGGCATATTCACGTCACGCGCAAACGTCGCGTTCGTGTTGGTGCTGGTCAGGTCCGTATTCGAGTCCTGCAGGAAGCCGACCGTCTGCGGCGCCGTATTCGCGATCCCCGTAGCGAACGAGGAGGTCGTGAAGAACGCCGGCGTCTGAACGAATCGCCCATAGCTCAGACGGAACGTCGAAGTCGGCGTCACCGGGAAGCTGGCGCCGATCCGGGGGCTCCACTCGGACTTGGTCTGTGTCGGGACGAAATTGGACTTACAGACCGGTGCACCGTTGCACGGCGTGTCATACTTGTCCACGTACGTCCCGTCTGAGGAAAACGCGACGAATCCCGCCTGCAGACTATCGGGAACGTTGAACACGAAGCCGGGCGTAACCGGTAGCTCGGTGTCCGGATCGAGGTAGTCGTAGCGAATGCCCCCTTCGATCACCAGGTCACCGATATCCAGCCGATCCTGCAGGAACGCTCCGATGCGCGTCGGTTCCGCGGCCTCGGGCAGCGGGACCCCGATGTACAGCGGCACGTTGTTGGCCTGCATGTCGATCTTGATGTACTCGCCGCCCAACTTCACACGGTTGAACCGGCCGATCTGCCAGTCCAGGGTGCCCCGGAGCTGTAGCCGATCCTCGTCGACCTTGCGCAATCCCCCGTTGCCCGGGTTGCTGATATCGTAGTCGATCCGGGTGCCGAACGGGTTGGCTCGCAGGTTCCGGTCCAGACCCGGGAGAGACTGGGCGACCCCCAGGTCGTTGCGCTGCGGGAACGCGATCATGCTGTCACGCGGGATCGCGTTGGAGCGGTACGCGTTCAGGTAATCATCGGTCACGTCGAATGCGCCGAAGCCCGTGACGTTCTGGCTATCCGGCAGCAGGAAATCCACGTTGCCGAACGCGAAGCCGAGGAACGGATCCTGGTTGTCGAGCCACCACCCCGAGTCGAGCATCCCTGACGTGGTGCGATCCGTCTGATAGCTTGCCCGGAGGTCCATGGCGAGCTGCTGGTCGGCCGACTGCATGAGCGTCTGGAACCAGCCCAGCGTGAACACATTGTTCGTCGTGAGACCCCCATCGACGTTGTCCGGATTGAACATGCCGTTGAAGCCGGCGCTCTGTCCGAAGTTCTGGAAGCGGTTGCGGTTGTACGAGAAGTTTATCCTCGAGCCCCGCGGCAGCTGCCAGTTCACATTGGCCGTGAACAGGCCCGTCTGGCTCCAGTTGTTCGGGAACGTCCGCCCGTTGTCCCACGGCACGAAGTTCGGCGCGCCGACGTTCACGAAGTCGACGGCGCCCGCCGCGTTCGACGAGCGTGCCTCGCTGAAGATCGCCGGCTGCCCGCCCTCACACAGCGTGGAGTAATCCGCCCCACCGCTTCCACCCGTCGGGCAGGTCTCGATGCCGTCGACCACCCAGCGCGTCGGATAATCCTGTGTGCGATTGCTGGTCAACCCCTGGACCGTGCCCGCGAGGAAGAACGTCACTGGACCGGCGATCGGGCCGCCGAGCGAGAGCTCGGCACGATTGAAATTCCTCCGCCAGGAATTGGTCACCTGGTCGGTCTGGAACTCGAGCGCGCCGGTGAACTTCGGTCCCCCGGAACGGGTCACGAAGCTGATGACGCCGGACTGCCCCTCGCCGAACTCGGCGGAAAAGGCACCGACGTTCACGTCCACCTGCTCCAGTGCGTTCGTCGGCACCTGAAGGTTGCCGGCCCGCCCCTGTCCGAACGAGCGCACCAGGACGCCGTCTACGAAGACGGCTTCCTCGTTCACGCGACCACCGCGGATCGTGGTGCCCTGGTTGGTCTGGACCACGCCGGGCAGCAGTATGACGATGCTCATCGCGTTGTCCAGCGGCAGCTGGTCGATCACATCGCCCCTGACGATCGACTTGGTCGAAGTCTGGTCTCGCGGAACCAGCGGGTTCCGCTCACCCTCGACCGTGATCGCCTCGAGCTCGACCGCCGTTTGCTCCAGTTCGAAGTTCATTGTGGTCGTCTGACCCGCCAGGATTCGCTGGCCCTCAACGACGAACGCCCGGTAACCGATGAACTGAGACCGCACGTTCTGCAGGCCCGCCGGCACTTCGTTAATGAAGTAGAATCCCTGGTCGTTGGTCAGATTGCCCAGCGTCGTGTTGTCTACAACGACCTGCGCACCCGCGATTGGAGCGCCCGTCGTCGCGTCCGTTACACGACCCTGGATCTTCCCAGTACTCGCCTGACCGAACAGCGGACTGGCCACGAATAGCACCAGTGCGGCCGTCGCCAAGCCCGACCTAAAAGCCCCTCTCAACCAATCACGAAGCATGGATCAACCTCCTCAGGGCAGTCAAGGAGAAGTGCCGACCGCACCACCACACCTCCACGAGGCAGAAAGTCCACCTCGTGGCGCTTACACCGCGTTGGTGCGCACGAATCGGCCAGTAAATGAGAGACGACTGAATGGAAGGCCGGGGTGGCCTTCTGGGTACAAACGAAGCTGGAACCGATAACACCCTCCCGTCTGGAGGAATCGGATCACCGGCGGCAGCATGCCGGCCGGCTCTTCCTTCTCTTCGCACCTTCTTGTGTCGACCCCGAAGTGGAGCCGCGATATTATTGCGAGGACCCGGAAAGGTGGCTGGGGGCCCTTTATCTACTTTGTCGTGTCGGGAGAACTGCAGTCCTGTTCTCCGCGTGGGAAGCATATGGACCCACCGTATCGGTGTCAATAGCCCGCGGCCTCCCCGCAGCGCCCCCGACGACGGCATCGCGAACCGGCGTAAGTAACGCTGCCTCATGTTGGTTCGGAAAGCTGAGGCCCCGCGGTGTCCGTGTCAACCTGGGCCGGTATCCCCGTCCGTTGTAGAGGGGCAATTGTCGGGTCCCCCGGCAGCTTCGACGACCAGTCGCAGGAACCTCCGCTTTCCTCTTTGCATAACGTACGACCCCTGGGAAACGTGACACTCTGGATCCTGGACGACTTCGCCGTCGAGCTTCACGCCTCCCTGCTCGATGAGTCGCCGCGCCTCGGAAGTTGACCTTGCCAGCCCGGAGCGTGCCAGTACGTGGCCGATCCACAGCGTTCCTTCGTCTCCGGCGGAGAGCACGCACGTCTCGAGCTCTTCAGGCACGTCGCGGCGGCGGTGCACTCGGTCGAACGCATCGCGAGCTTCGGCTCCCGCTTCAAGGCCGTGATACCTGGCCGTGATCGTCTCGGCCAGCCAGCGCTTCACGGCCAACGGATCGTCGTCCGCCTTCCCGATCCACTCCACCCGCTCGACACCGGTCGCGCCCGAGGCGAGCCGGACCCACTCCTCGAGCAGGGAATCCGGAATCGACATCGTACGCCCGAACATGTCCGCCGGCTCCATGGTGAGCCCCACATAGTTGTCGTACGACTTGGACATCTTGCGCTCGCCATCGGTACCGCGAAGGAGCGGGAGCAGGACACACACCTGTGGCTCCTGTCCCGACCTCTCCTGGAGCGTCCGGCCGAGCAGGAGATTGAACTTCTGGTCCATTCCCCCCAGCTCGATATCCGCCTCGAGGGCGACGGAATCGTAGGCCTGCATCATCGGGTACAGGAACTCCACCAGGGAAATCGGCTTCTCGTCCGCGTAGCGGATCGCGAAATCGTCGCGCTCGAGCATGCGGGCGACCGTGTACTGGGAGGTGAGGCGCAGAATGTCCTCCAGCCTCAGTCCCGCCAACCACTCGCTGTTCTGGCGGATCTCTGTCAAGCCCGGGTCGAGGATACGGAACACCTGCTCCCGGTACGTCTGCAGGTTGGTCTCGATCTCGGACGTCGTGAGCATCGGCCGGGCGTCGCTCTGCCCGGACGGATCGCCGACGAGGGCCGTGAAGTCGCCGATGACGAACACGACACGGTGGCCAAGCTCCTGAAAAGTCTTCAGTTTGTGGATCGATACGGCGTGTCCGATGTGGAGGTCGGGCCGCGTCGGGTCGAAGCCCTGTTTCACGATCAGGGGTTTCCGCTCGACGCGCGAGCGTTCCAGCTTGGCCGCGAGCTCGGATTCGGGGACAATCTCCGCGACCCCGTCGCGGATAAGGTCCAGCTGCTCATCCACCGGAAGAAACATTCGCCGTCCACGTTCGTAGAAGTGGCACCGTGATGCATCAGGTCACCTGGAAGCGCACAGCATAGATATGGCGGAGAGCACAGGCAACAAGATATTCCGGCTATCCTGGCCGGGTCCTCGGGCCCGCTGGATCGCCCTGACCGCAGTGCTCGCCGGCGTTGCCCTCTGTGGCGGGCTCGCGTGGGGCGTGTGGTCGCACATCTGCGATCAGTGTCCGTCGATCGCCCAGATCTACGCGTTCGAGCCCAAGGAGGCCACGCGGGTGTACGCGGCGGACGGCACCTTGCTGCGCGAGTTCGCGATCGAGCGGCGCACCGCCATCCAGTACGCCCAGATCCCGCGGCACGTCGTCGACGCGTTCGTCGCCGTGGAGGACAAACGTTTCTGGTCTCACCAGGGAATCGATTACCTGCGCTCCCTCCGGTCGGCCGTCGTATTCGCGTTCGCGGGGTACGGAGCGGCCGGTGGCAGTACGATCACGCAGCAGCTAGCCGGGAACATGTTCGCGTCCATCGTGGACCGGCAGGACATCTCGGTCCGGCGGAAGCTGCGGGAGATGAAAGTGGCGCGCTCGCTGGAGCAGGCCTACACGAAGACCGAGATCCTCGAGGCCTATCTCAACCAGATCAACTTCGACGGCGTGTACGGCGTCCAGAACGCCGCACAGCGTTACTTCGGAAAGAACGTGCGCGACCTGAATCTGCCGGAGGCGGCCACGCTCGCGGCCATGCCGGTGGCGCCCGCCCGGTATTCTCCGATCCGCAATCCCGAGCGTGCGGTGGCACGTCGGAACCTCGTGCTCAGCCTCATGGCCGACCAGGGGATGATCACGGAGGATGAGCAGGCCGCAGCCAGGGCCTACCCCCTGCTCGTCCGACCGAACGCGCGAGACAGGATACCTGCCGCGTACTTCGTGGAGTGGGTGCGCCGCATCCTGATCGATCGGTACGGAACGCAGATCTATGAGGCGGGACTGCGGATCTACACGACGCTCGACCCTGACATGCAGGCCGTGGCCGATTCCGCCGTGCAGGCACAGCTCGAGTGGATCGAGAGACAGCCGGGATTCGTGGCGCCGACATACCGCGAGACGCGTGCGTGGCCGACCGACAGCCTCGCCGGACCGAACATGCCTTACATCCAGGGCATGTTCATCGCGGTCGACCCCACGAACGGCAACGTCCTCGCCCTGGTCGGCGGACGTGACTTCCAGGACTCCGAGTTCAACCGTGCGACGCAGGCCGAACGCCAGCCCGGCTCGCTGTTCAAGCCGTTCGTGTACACGGCGGCCATCGAAAGCGGAATGCCGGCCTCGGAGATCATCTTCGACACGCCGATCGAGTTTCCGCAGCCGGATAGCTCGATCTGGTCTCCCAGCAACTTCACGAACGACTTCAAGGGCCCGGTCACGATCCGGGACGCGCTGGCCGCATCCATCAACGTGGTCGCCGTGAAAGTCGGCCTGCGTGTGGGCCTCGAGACCGTGGCCCAATACGCGCACCGCATGGGAATCACGTCGCACATCGACAGGGTACCGTCCACGTCGATCGGCTCTCCCTCGGTGAAGCCGATCGAGATGGTCGAGGCCTACACGACGTTCGCCAACATGGGCATCCGGGTCACTCCGCGCCCGATCCTGCGAATCGAGAACGCGGATAGCGAGGTGCTCTGGGAGGCCCCCTTCGAGAGAGAAGAAGTCCTGGACGAGCGGACTTCCTGGATCATGGTGTCGATGCTCAGGGACGTCGTCGATCGGGGCTCCGGCATTCGGATCCGCTCATTGGGCGTGCCGTGGGAAGTGCCGGTCGCGGGCAAGACGGGCACGACGAACGAGAACACGAACGCGTGGTTCATCGGCTTCACGCCCGAGATCGTCACGGCGACGTGGGTCGGATTCGACCTGCCCGCGCGGATCAGGGACGACGCGCAGGGAGGTCGGGACGCAGCACCGGTGAACGCAGAGGTACTCAAGCATTTCTACTCAAACCGTGAGGCGCCCGCGCCTTGGGCCCGGCCGACCGGTCTGATCGAGCGGCGAGTCGACCGAACCACCGGAATGCTGGCGACGATCTGGTGTCCACCCGAGGCCGTGTACACGGAAGTCTACATACCGGAGACGGAGCCCCGTGAGAGCTGCGACGTACACGGACCGTCGGGGACCCGTGAATGGGCGGACAGCCTGGGCATCGCGGCCGACTCGCTCGCGCCACCGGTGGCAGACGACTTCGAGTTCTAGGAGCTTGCTAGTCCGTCGTCACCCGCTTCCAGACCAGCGGCGGATCCTCGGGCGGAGCATCTCCGAAGCCGTACGCCTTACCCAACCGCCGAGCGGCCAAAGCCGCCGACTCTTCGGAGCGGGCGTGAATGACGGCCACCGCCTGGCCTCGCTCGATTCTGACTCCTCGCCGCGCCAGCAGCTCAATCCCCACGGCCGGATCCACGTCGTCCTCCAGCCGGCGTCGGCCGGCGCCGAGCTCCACGGCCGCCACACCGATCTCGTAGGCGTCTGTGCAGGTCACGTATCCGTCGACCGGAGACTCCCACGTCACTCGAATGGGTGCGTCCGCGAGTGTATCCGGGTTCGACACGACGGCCGGGTCTCCTCCCTGCCGCTCGACCAGCCGGGCAAAACGCGCCAGCGCCCGTCCGTCGTCCAGCATGGAAGCCAGGTCCGAGCGAACCTCCTCCCTCGGGGCTCCGCGGTCGACCGCCAGCACGCTCTCCTCCGCCAGAGCGAGAGTGACTTCCCGAAGGTCGGCTGGACCATCCCCGTGCAGGCACGCCACCGCCTCTCGAACTTCCAGCGCGTTGCCCACCGTCTCGCCAAGCGGCTGCTCCATCGCCGTGAGTAGCGCCGTGGCCCGCACGCCCTCGGACTCCGCCAGGCCGACCAGTGTCTCTGCCAGGACGACGGCCTCGGCCGGATCCCGCATGAAGGCGCCGGACCCGTACTTGACGTCCAGAACGAGAGCCTCGATCCCCTCCGCGACCTTCTTCGAGATGATGCTGGCGCAAATGAGAGGGATGGAGGGCACGGTCGCCGTCACGTCCCGCAAGGCATACAGCCGACCGTCCAGCGGGGCGATCTCCGGAGTCTGGCGAATCATAGCGCACCCGACGTCCGCGAGAACGGCCTGGAACTCGTCCAGGTCGAGGGCGGTCCGGAAACCGGGGATCGACTCGAGCTTGTCCACCGTGCCCCCGGTGTGGCCGAGGCCGCGGCCGGACATCATGGGCACCCGCAGTCCGTATTCGGCCAGGAGCGGGGCCAGCACCAGGCTGACCTTGTCGCCGACACCACCGGTCGAGTGCTTGTCGACCGCGGGCGGGCCCCCATCGGAACGGAAGTCGAGTCGTCGCCCCGAATCGATGATGGATCGTGTGAGCGTCGCGAGCTCGGCAGCGCTCATGTGGTTCAGAAGAACCGCCATCAGGAAGGCCGACATCTGGTAATCAGGAACGTGGCCGGCGCCGTACTCGGCGAGGAAACCTCTGAGCTCCTCGTCGGTGAGCTCGGCGCCGTCCCGCTTACGAGCGATCAGCTCTTGGGCGAGCATGAGCCTCCCGTGTGGGGAGTGATCGTGTGCAGGCGATCAGTGTTGCAGCCGGTCCCGTCCCTTTTCGACGACCTCGGCCAGCCGTTCGCCGGTGCGGTCAGCTCCCTTGCGCGCCCGCCTGGCCAGGCGGCGAGTCTCGCGCGACGCCCTGTCAGCCAGATCACGAGCGTCATCTCGCGCGTCCTCGAGGGTCTCGCCCGCAGCCTCCGTCCAGTCCTCTGCCTTGCGTACGATCTGTCGGCGAGCACGGGCTCCGCTCTGCGGGGCGATGAGCAACGCGGCGGCCGTTCCGATGACGGCTCCGATGGTCAGGCCTGCGAGAAAGCCGATGGCTTCCCGGTATTCGTTATTCTCCATCATATCCTCCGTGCGGTGCGAGAAATGAGGTCAGGCAAACTGGTGCAGTCGTTCCCATATACCAATAACCTCGGTCGGGCTGAAAGTGCCCCGGCTTGCCCGGCCGCGCGCTTGCTCTACTTTCAGGTCGCTCGATCGAACACATGGAGATGGAAGGTCCAATGAGCGATTTTCGCCTCGAAGGTGAGGTTCGAATTCCGGTTCTCGCCCTGCACGCCCTGGTGGCGGCGGCGGAGCGAGGCGGTGAGCCCGTCGCCGCGGCCGTCCGCGAGGCGGGACGCGCCGCGGGCGAGGACATCACGCGCCGCATCACTCAGGTCGTGTCAATGTCCGAGCTCGACACGAACGACTTCTGGTCAGCTGTGAACGCCGAAACGGGCGCGAGGGGCCTCGGGACCTTCCAGTGGACGAGCTCGGTCGGCGGTCACGCGGAACTGGTCGTGTTCGATGCCGCCGACGCGGAAGACGTGGTTCGTTCGCCGACAGGTCATCGGGCCGCACCCTTCACCGAGGGACTGATCGAAGGCTTGCTCGGTGCGGCGGCAGAGGAACCCGTGGGCGCGGTCCAGGCTCCACCCGACGGGGGAGAGGGAGTGCGGTTTGTCGTGGGCTCGCCGACGGCCCTGCGGCATGTACGCATGCGGCTTCAGGCCGGCGCATCGCTCGAGCAGGCGCTGGAGGGAATCTGAACTCGGTCCCCGGTCGGGTCCTGGCGCTGGACTACGGTCGACGCCGAATCGGCGTCGCGGTCACCGACCCGCTGCGCACGATCGCGTCTCCACACTCGACCGTGGCCAACGCAGACCCTGTGACCGAACCTCCCGAGGGGCTCCTGCGACTCCTGGTCGATCTCGAGCCTGCGCTGGTTCTCGTGGGTGTTCCGGTCCACATGGACGGATCGGAAGGGGAGATGGCATCCGAGGCGAAGCGGTTCGCTACCCGGCTGGGGGCCGTCACGGGCCTTCCAGTCGTGGGACGGGATGAACGGCTGACCAGCTACGAGGCCGAGGAGATGTTGCGCGAGATGCAGCTGCCCCGTCGCAGGAGACGTGACAAGGGGTTGAAGGACATGCTCGCGGCTACTGTGCTGCTCAGAGACTACATGGCGGACGAGGAATGAAACGGTCCACGCGCGCCGTCCTCGGGGTCCTCGTCGTGGCTCTGCTTGCGTCGGCCGCGTGGTTCGCCACGCTTCCTCCACCCGGAGCTCCAGCAGCCGACGAGGTCGTCGAGATCGTGGTCCCCGCAGGGGCCGGCGCGCTGAGCATCGGACGCCAGCTACGCGAAGAGGGACTGGTTCGATTCCCGCGCCTGTTCGCCCTCGCGGCCCGCGCTCGGGGCGTGGAGGCCTCACTCAAGGCGGGGCGATACCAGTTCAGCGGAGGCGCCGGCTGGGAAGAGATCCTGGACGCGATGGCGAAAGGGGAGGTGGTGACATACCCGCTCACCGTCCCCGAGGGCTTCACCGTCCGCGAACTCGCGCCGCGCGTGGCCAAGGCCACGGGAACGACCGCCGATTCCGTGCGCCGGCTCGCCATGGACTCGGCTTTCGTGGCCGAATCCGGCGTGCCAGGACCCACGCTCGAGGGATACCTGTTTCCCGAAACGTACCGGTTCGCGGAGGGGCTGGACCCCGCTACCGTACTCCTGGAGATGACGGGACGGTACCAGGCCTACTGGACGCCGGAGCGGCGCGCCCGACTCGACAGCCTGGATCTCGACGAAAGGGGCCTGGTAACCCTCGCCAGCATAGTGGAGGAGGAAGCCCGTATCGGGGAAGAGCGCCCGGTGATCGCGGGCGTGTATACGAATCGCCTGGAGATCGGGATGCTCCTGCAGGCCGATCCTACCGTTCAGTATGCCCTCGGCGAGCCCAGGGGGCGATTGCTGTACGCCGACATCGACCGTGTGGCGGACGACCCGTACAACACGTACACGCACGCCGGACTCCCACCGGGTCCGATCTCCTCACCGGGAGCGGCAGCGCTGGACGCCGCGTTGTACCCGGCCGACGTTCCCTATCTCTTCTTCGTCGCGGAACCCGACGGTTCGCACGCGTTCACGCGCACCGCGCGCGAACACATCAACGCCAAGAACAGGATCCGCGCGGCGACGGACGGCCAGTGAGCAAAGGCGGACGCGGTGGTTCGTCGAACGGACTGGCGGCCCGCATCCGGCTCATGGTCCTGACGACACCCAGCCCGGCGTGTGGAAACTCGTTGTCATCCGTCGTTTCGGAGTGCCTGGAAGCGGGATGCCGCGCCTTCCAGCTCCGTGACAAGGACGCCTCCGGATTGGAGCTGTACGAGCAGGCCCTCGAGCTGCGCGAGCTGACCCGGCCCTTCGGGGCGCTTCTGTTCGTCAACGATCGGCTGGACGTGGCCCTGGCGGCCGGGGCCGACGGTGTTCACCTGGGGCCGGATGACATTCCGGTGGAGGTTGTTCGGAAGCACGTGCAGCGGCCCTTCCTCGTTGGCTACTCGACCGATGACCCGGCCATCGGGCGGGCCGCGGCCCAAGCGGGGGCCGACTACCTCGGAGTGGGGGCCGTGTACGGCACGAAGTCGAAGATCGGGCTCGAGGAGGAAGCGGTAGGTCCGGCCCGCGTGGGCGACGTAGCCCGGGCCACCGGGCTGCCGTGTGTCGGAATCGGAGGCATCACACCGGAGAACGCGCGAGCCGTGGCCGCGGAGGGAGCCGGCGTCGCGGTGCTCAGCGCCGTGATGCACGCCGAACGCCCCGGAGAAGTGGTCGAGCTGCTGCTGAGGGCGGTGACCTCGGCCACCGCCCTCCGGGACACCCAGGACGTCTAACAGCTTGCTGAAGAACCCCCGACAGCCGGGGTTCTTCAGCACCCTGCTCCGCTCAGTAGGCGTCGAAGCCGAACTTCTGGCCGCCGACCGATGCCTCGTACATCAGGCCGCCCTTGGCCATCGTGAAGACGGCCACGCCGTGGCTGTACCCGGCGTCCGCAGAGGCGCCCGCCGTCAGCGCGACAGCCGAGACCTGGGCGTTGAACTCGAAGTTGCCGCCCGTGAATTTGTCGAGGTCCTTCTGGGCCTTGAAGAAAATGATCTGGCTGAATGACTGGCCGCCCAGCTGCAGGCCCACCGTCACCTGTGTCATGGACGTCTTGCCGATGGCCTGGCCTCCCGTGATCACTTCGCCGTTGCCGTGCGCTCCGCCGATGCCGATCCCGCCCTTACCGATGGAAGGAAAGACCGCGTACCCGGCCGCGTTCGAGAACCAGCTCCCGATCCCCGAATCCGTTTCCTTGAACCACTCGATGGTCTTCTGGGTCTTCTCGCTCGGCGCCTGCTGAGCCGCGACGTCTCCGTAGGTCGAAAGCGTGATGACGGCCAGCCCGGCCGCGACCTGCAACATCTGCTGCATTCTGAGTCTCCATGTTGGTGTAGGCGGACCATTGTCTCCACAGACAGCACGTCCGTCAAGCCGCGAGCGGCCCGAAACACTTCAAAAGTCCTGAAATACGAGCGCCCCGTCCCGGAGCGAGTCCGAGCGGGGCGATCGAGATGAGAGCCGGCGGCGACCTACTCTCCCACGGCCTGAAGCTGCAGTACCATCGGCGCTGAG
>Ga0255057_10000027_pt1 | contig 75628 bp, 134 predicted proteins | sample Cases_109_6_MG_FD_189022 | JGI IMG/M metagenome (GOLD analysis project Ga0255057, IMG submission 189022) | Seawater microbial communities from Amundsen Gulf, Northwest Territories, Canada - Cases_109_6 | ecosystem: Environmental > Aquatic > Marine > Gulf | place: Canada: Northwest Territories... | reverse complement strand
AGGATGGTGGAACGTGAACGCGCCCGGTGACAAGGTCAGCTTCGACCCGGAGCAGCCGTATGTCGAGACGACGTGTATGTGCGGCGCCATCGTCATCGCAGGCTCCATGACGAACGGTCAGCAGGCCGTGATCCATAAGCAGCCCATGTGCCCGGAGTTCGACCGGCTCGAACCCCAAGACTTCTTGGTGTGGCTGCGGACCAAGAAGGAGGAGGGCGGTCATGCCTGAGCCACGCGAGTTTCAGGGCCTCGCTCGTAGCAATCTCGTTGAGCTGTGCCAGAGACTACGAAAACGCGTACGGGACCGCGGCCGACAAGTCACCTACCTTCATGGCCTGATGGGCGTGAAGCGGACCGAGCTCGTCCGCCGGCTCATGCGTGCCGAGGAGCTTTACCGCGGAGCCCGGACCCAATGCGAGCGGCACCTGCAGCGCATCCTGGAGCTGGAGAAGAAGCTTGTAAAGACTACTAAGATCGAAGTCACAGATGAGCCCTGCTATGAGGTGGGGGACGTGCCAGGTAAACCGTGGATGCGAAGGATCTGGCGCCTCGGCGCGCTGTGGGAATGCGACGTACCTACGGAGCAGGTCAAATACAAACTGGAACAACTCCAAGGGGGCAACGGATGATCCTCGACGTCCACAAGTACTGCCGCAACAAGCTCCGGTCATTTCGCGACCGCGACGCCGAGCAGTACGCCGAGCTGCTTCGACACGCCCGCGCGATGATGAAGATCCTCAGGGTCGGCAACGTCATCTCACCGTTTTGGGTCCGGCGCGGCGAGGACTTCATTCCACAGGAGGACCGCTGATGGGACGACGCCAAGAGGGCAGCGTCGAGTTCTTCGTCGACGAGGAAGCCGACCTCGAGGGCAAGATGCGCACGGGGTGGCGATGGGCCATCATCGACCCCCAGGACTCCAGCCACTGGCTGCTCGCGTCCGAGCTGTTCCCGTCGCTGAAGGAAGCCAACGACGACATGTGGCTGACCTACTACGCCACCAAGTCCGAGACCACCATGCAGATCAGCCGGCGCGGCCGGTACGACGAGAAGAAGGAACCATCATGAACATCCGAAACAAAATGAAAACCCTGGTCGCGTCCATCGTCCGCACGGTCCTGGTGGACGCGTTCGAAAAGCGCATCTCCCCCGAGGACGCCGTCGACAAGCTCGCCGACCTCGTGCTCATGGCCAGCGAGGAGGCTCCCGAGACCGAGTCCTGTCGGGCCTGTGGGTGGGGCAAGTCGCGTGATCCTGCAAAGGACGAGGAGCCCCCCATTGTCCGTGGGGCCCTGGACGCCCAGGAGCGTGCCGAAATCGAAGCGCGAGCTGCGAAGGCCGCTGCCAGAATCCTCGGCGAGGCCTTCGGGTGTGAGCATAAGGGCAACAACGTCGACTGGCGCAGCGTGGCCATCGACATCCAGCAAGTGCTGCCAGGCAAGATCGGATAGCGATGGGACTCGTCTTCAACGACTGGACGATGGCCCGCGACGACCTGGTCGACGCCATCCAATCTCACAAGGAACACCGCGACGACGCGCGTACCGAGCGCGAGCTCCTCGACGCCGCCAAGCGGGTGCCTGAGCTGAGCGCAGAGCCGTACACGGAGCAGGTCATGAAGATGATCAAGCTCGGGAACCCCGACCGGGCCCTGCGCATGGTCAGCTGCTTCGGTTCACTCGAGGAGCCCGCGCTCACCATCCGCTGGTGGATCAAGATCCCGCTCCTTATCATCGCGTGGCCCTTCAGGGTGATCTATCGGATCATCAAGATGGGGATGCCATGAACATCTGGTGGGTGAAGCTGCTGTTTTTGGCCGCCGTATGGATCGTAGCGTTCGTGGGCGCCTATCAGGGGGCCTCGTGGGCCCAGCGGAGAAGCAAGCGATGAGCGACTTCGACTACCTACGCAAAATCGCGACCGAGGTCGGCGAACAGCACGAGGCAATGGAGGAGGCTCAGGCGAAGGTCGTCGACAGTACCCGCTTCGTGCTCGAGCAGCTCCGCACTGCCGTGGCTCCCGCCGTCGGCTTCGCCCGTCTACAGGAACTTGTGGCCAAGGTGTTCGCCTGCGAGCCGCGAGAGCTTTCGCGCAGCGAACAGCGACTTCTCGTGCAGGGGGACGTCTGCAGGAAGGAGGACGAGGAATGAGCTACGACATCTCAATGTACATCGACACCGGCGGTCACGAGCCGGCATTCGTCTGCGAGATCGGCAACTACACCAGCAACGTCGCGGGCATGTGGCACCAGGCACTTGGCTACTCGCTGCGGGACATCCACGGCAAGACCGGTGCCGAGGTGCGACCAGACATCACTCGCGCTATCGACAACATCCAAAATCCGGACACGCGCCACGAGTACCGGGCGATGAACCCGGAAAATGGGTGGGGCACCGTCAAGGGTGCGCAGGAATACCTGCAGAAGATCCTTGAGGCCTGCGACAAGCACCCCAAGGCGACGTTCTCGGTGTACGCATGAGACGCTCGCAAGGTGCTCGCCTGGCGGCGATGGCTCGAGCCAGGCGCAACCGAGACACGTACGGATGGTTCATCCTCGGCCTGTGGACTGGCGTCGTGGCGTACCCGATCCCAGTCCTGTTTTGGATCACCGTCGGACTCGTGGTGTTCCAGTTCCTCGTCTGGTCCCTCGCACACTGGGCCGAGGGGCAACGATGAGACAGCTCAAGCTCTACGGGACCGCAGTCGCTGTGATCGTCGGCTTCTTATGGGTGCTCCTCCGAGGCACCCATTGCCAAACGCTCAGCATGCTGTGGCGTGACGAGTGCAAGGGCAGCAGGGTCACGTGCTACGACAAGTCGGTGACCGTCCTTTGGCGCTGCTTTACCCTTCGGGAGACGCCGCCGCCATGACCAACTTCGACGCCATCGCGTACTGGGTCCGCCGCCAGCGCCACGCGGACCATTCGGGCAACACCAAGTACAGCCACGGCCAGCGACGACTCCAAAACCGCTACAAGCGCATGGTCCTGATCTCCGTGCTCGGCTCCCACGCCGGCATCGAGCGCATCGCAGACCTCGGCGCCGGCGGCGGGTGGGTCACCTCTGACCTGCCGTTCCCCGTCGAGGTCGACCGCCTCGACATCAGCCCGGACGCCGTCGCCCGCATGCAGGCCATGGGACGATCAGCTCGCGTGGGTACGGCCGAGGCCCTGGTGCCGGTCGACCTGGTCGTGGCCTACGACGTGCTCTATCACATCATCGACGACGAGGAGTTCGAGGCAGCGGTCGATTCGATCCGCCACCACTCCCCGTTGCTGCTGGTGTCGGACGGGTTCGTGTGTCCCGTTTGCATCACCGGCAACGGCCACACCGCACCGCACTGTCGCCACCGCAAGGTGGCCAACTACCCGGGACACGAGATCGGCTCCTGGCGCTTCCCGCCATCGCTCCCCGACATCGACATCAACCGGATCAAGCTCCTCCGGATGGACCGCTCGTGATCGAGTTCCTGCTACAGCTTCTCGTAGTGGTGCTCCTGTCCCTCTCCTTTTTCTGGATAGGCCTCGGTGTTGGCGACCTCTTCTGGAGGCAGCACAAGTGATCACCCCGCCGCTCACTCTACGCCAACTCGCGCCGAGGCTGGAACGCCCGACGGCCCCGGAGCCTGGCGAGCGCATCCAGCTCGACTACTACTTCGTGGAGGCCCGGCGCTGCAGCTGCTGCAAGGAGCCGGTGACGCGCTACTTCGTCCGCAATGTCCGCGGCGACGTGATCTCGGGCGGCCGAAACTGGGCTCGGCTGTGCCACTTCCTGGGCGTCTACGAGCTGCCGGCCGACGAGTTGTGGCCCGAGCCCACGCCTGCGACACTCAAGAAGGTCGCGCCCTCGGCAGCATGGACGGGCTCTCCAGCTCGGCATACCTCCCCCACAGGAAAAGTGGGGGCCGAGGAGCGGCCGTCTCCCAAGCAAGAGGAGCTGTTTTGATGGCACCGACGATCGAACGACCACCTGGACGCATTTGGGCCGGACGCCGCAACAAGTGGGTCAGCCCCCCGTACACGATCGTCCGCCGAGGCCGCTGGTGGAAGATCCAGATCGACACCCCCAAAAAGGTCGTCCGACCAGAAGGTCGCTGGCGCGTGCTACAGGACGCGATCGACGCTGCGATGAAGCACACCGGCGAGGAAGCGCCAGCTCAGAAGGAGGACGCCCAGGACGAGAGCGCCGACCTCGAGGATGCCTCCGCAGATGCAGCCGTTCAGCACGAGCACGTCGAGGAGAATACCTCGCCCATCGAGATCGACGCCAGCGACTTCGACGACCAGGCCGAGGACGACGACGCGATCGGCAGGGCCGAGAAGGCCATCGAGGACGACGCGATCGATGCGGACATCGAGCGCCAGGACGCCGAGGCTCGCGGCGAGGAGTAGCCAGTGATCGTCGACGATGATGGCAAACGCCTGACGCCCACCGACGCCGCCAAGCTCATCCTGATCAGCAACGCCCAAAATGCCGGCTACTGGGACGAGCAGGTCACGGTACCGTACGAGAAGATGACCACCTCCGAGCGCCGCCGCGTCAACGAGGCGCTCCGGAAGCAGTTCGACCGTCTCCAGAAGCTCTTCGGCCACTCGGGCTGGGAACTCGGCTAGAGCTCCTCGATCAGCTTCTTGACGACCGCCCGGCGCAGCCTCAGGATGTCGGTGCGCTCGGCCGGCGAGCCTGCGACCGTCTCCTCGTCGCCTACGGATCGGGTCACGACGGACCCGGCACCGACCGTCGCACGTACACCGATGCGCACGTTCTCGAGCGAGCAGGCGTTCGGGCCCACCCAGGCGTGGTCCTCGACCACGACGCCGGCACCGAGCTCGGCGCATGCGACAATCACGCAGTGCCGTCCGATTCTCGCCCCGTGGGCGATGTGGCACAGGTTGTCGATCTTGGAGCCATCGCCGATGCGGGTGTACTCCATGACGGCCCGGTCGATCGACGTGTTCGAGCCGATCTCGACGTCGTTGCCGATGAGGACCGCGCCGACGTGCGGCATGTGGACCAGCTCGCCGCCAGGGGCCCGGACGAAGCCGAAGCCGCGGCCTCCAATGACGGTGTTGGAGCCCACGATGCACCGGTGCCCGATGATCGTGCCCTCGTGGATGACGGCGTTCGGCTGGATCCAGCTGTTGCGGCCGATGTGGGCGTTTGGACCGATGTAGACGTTCGAGCAGACCTCGACGCCTTCGGCCACGATGGCTGTCGGGTCAATGCGGGCACTGGCGTCGATCCGGGGAGCACGGGGGAGGCCGGGGATCTTGGGCTCGTTCCCTCGGTCTGGAAGGAGCACGTAGGTGCTGAGCTGCAGGTGCGGAAAGCAGTGGTCGACCAGGCTCGCGAACATGAGGCGCGGATTCGTGGCGATCAAAACGACGTGCTGCTGGCGCAGCCTGTCGAGCGCTTCCGTATCGGACGCGTCGATGACCTTGGGCGCGACGACCGTACCCGTCGGCTTGTCAACGAGTATGTCGAGTAGCGGACTGTCCCAGGCCTTGAGCCACGTCAGCGAGCCCTCCGCCTGAATGTCTTGCGGACGTTCCGGGCGCAGAATCTCGGGATTCGGCAGCACGTCCTCGGCGCTCTTGCCCTCGGGCCACTCGTCGACGTTGGGCCCAGTGGCCTCGAGCTTGAACTCCAGCGCCAGCTCGCGCGCAGTGAACGGGACGTCCGGGTCTCTTGGTGGGGCAACGAAGTCTTCCGGATTCAGGTCTTTCATCGAACGATTCCTCTCACGACCTCGAAGGCCTCGGCGTAGGGTACACCGATCTGGGTGCCTCGCATCCGGGCTTGCGCTTCGATGAGCTCGGGCTTGGCGTAGTAGCGGTCCTTCTGAGACTCGTAGCACGCAATGGCCCGCAGCTTCCTGTTGAGGTGACGGCGATGGAGGCTCACGAACAGGTCGCACGTGAACTCGGGCGTGTTCCAGAAGATCTCGTAGGACCACACGTTCGCATGCCGATGGAAGGCGCGGACCCCCTCCTCGGCCACTGTCTTGTGGTCCTGATGGATGTCGCGTACGGATGGGATCAGCACGAGCTGGGGCTGAACCCTGCGCTGGAACTCGACGAGGTACTCGAGGATGGCCTGGCGCCACGCCGGCAGCTGCCGTACCGGGTGGTCCTCGATGTAGAGCTCCGTGTCGAGGATCCTCGCGGCGTCCTGAGCTTCCAGGACCAAGGTATCGGGCGGAGCATCTGGTGGGAGCGACTCGATGCAGCGCGAGAACACCACGTGATGGACGATGACGCCGGCCTCACGGAGTCGGGCGATGGTCCCGCCGCAGCCGAACTCGCCGTCGTCGGTGTGGGCCCCGACCACCAGCGCGAGCTTGAACGTCCCCAGCATTCGGCCATGGTACGCTCGCCGTATGAGCGAGACCATCTCCGGAACCGTCAAGGAAGTACGCCAGTACGTGGCCTCCAAGAGCCTGAGCGAAGACGCCTCCGCTAAGATTCTCGACCCGCTGGCCGAGCTCGCGGAGGACCGCCACGTCATGTTCGAGGTCGGGAGGACCGGAGAGGTCGACTGCCTCCACCAAGGCGACACCCAAGAAGAGTGCTCGAAGCAGCACGTTGCACACCGCCGCGAGAAGTACGGCGCCGACAGAGTCCCCGGCTAGTTCGAGGCGCGGCCTTCTTGTTTTGCCATCTGGCGCCCGACCTCCATGATCGCGCAAGGCTGGCAGATCGTTGCCAGGCCCATGCGGTCACCCTTCTGCATGACGCGGGCCACGTCGACGGCCTCCCCGCAGTAGAGACAGGTGCGAGAGATCGTGAAGTACTGGACGCGATCGAAGAGCACGACCCGAAGAGAATACCCCGGCCGACACCATTGCCGACCGGGGCATGTTCATCCGAAGTCGCGTTTGCCCCCTGGGGGAAGAAGGACCCCAGGTGAAGAGGGGCAATCGTACTACACGCCCGCCAAGAAGCGGGAGGCGATGGTCTTCTGACGCGCAGCTGACGCGCCTGTGCTGGCCCCTGCCTTGGGGTTCTTCTTGCGCGGCGGAGAGGCCTTGGCCTTGAGCCTCAGCTTGCGCCCTCCTGCGCTAGCACGCGGCGCCCCAGGCCCGCAGACCTTGGCGGGGCTACGTCCGTAGCGCTTCGACGCCACGGCACAGGCGTCCAGTGACGTCTTGGACGGGCGTCTCTTGCACTTGACCGCCGTGCGTGGGCGGCAGTCCTTGGGCACCCGACGGCTCGGGGCCTTCCGCTTCCCACGACGCTTGGGCGCCTTTGCCGCGACCTTCCGCTTGGCCGCGCGCTTGGGCTTGGCCCGTTTCGCTGCCGCGAGCTGGCGCTTGAGGGTCGAGATCTCCGTCCTGCACTGGCGCAGATCCTTCGACTTCCTCTTGGTCGCCTTCTTGGCCTTCTTGACCTTCTTCTTGGCCGCCTTGGTGACCTTGGCGATCGCAGTGGCAGTCCCAACACGCTTCCCTGCCGCATGGGCCTGAGCGATCCCGCGAGCCGTAGCGGCTCGCTTGCGCTTGCCAGGTCCGCGCCTCGGCTTCATGGCCGCGCCTCGAGTTGCCCTGGCTCGGCGAGTGGCGCCAGCCCGAGCAATCCCCTTCGCTCGCTTCTCGCGCGCGCGTTTCTCCGCCATCGCCTTGCGACCCTTGGCCAGGGCAGCCTTTTGCTTGGCGCTGAGCTTGCGCTTGCCCTTCTTCTTGGTGGCCTTCTTGGCTCGCTTCTTGGTGGCCTTGCGTTTCGGCGCAGCGCGACGTCTGGTCGTGCGACGCTTGGTGGCCTTTTTCTTGGCCTTGCGTTTGGTCGTCTTCTTCTTGGCCTTGCGCTTGGTGGCCTTCTTCTTGGCCTTGCGCTTGGTGGCCTTTTTCTTGGTGGTCTTCTTGCCACGCCGAGCCCGGATCTTCTTGAGAGCCGATGGCGTTGCCCGCTTCTGCGTGCGCTTCTTTTTCTTCTTCTTGGCGTTCTTCTTGGGTTTACGTGGATTGACCACGAGTCCTCGTCGTTTCTTGGCTGCCATCGTCCTATGCTCCTCTCAGGAATCCCGCCATGATGCGGCGCTGTTTCTTGACTCGCTCGCCAGCTCGGGATCGAGCGGCGACGCGGCTACGGGCCTTTGGACGAGCCTTCTTCTTCGACATGCCGTGGCGACGGTAGGCGCCGTATGTCGCGCCATACGTGCTCGGCCACGGGTTCGTGAGCGCGTCGAGTTCATCGAGCTGGGCGTCGGTGAGCTCGAGCTTGGCCGGATTTTGGATGAGCTGACCCTCGAACATCTCGGGAATCGCGTCCCAGCTTCCGGTGTCCCCCTCAGCGGGATTGCGGATCTTGGCGCCAGTGTACTCGCGAACGAGACCTTTCCTGAGCTCGACCACCCTGGCCCGAGTTGGCCCCTTGTTGATGTTCTGGAGCAGCATGACGCTGCCGAGGGCGGAGCGGTATCCGTGCTTGCGCGCTGCTGCGAACACGATCCTCCTTTGCTCGGTGTGCGACTTGGACATAAATGCCCTGCCGCCAGCTCGTTGGGGCGCTGGATTTTTCTTGCGCCGTGAGGTTTTCTTCCTGGCCACTTTTCTTCCTTTCTGCTTGGGGTTTTGTCTGAACTCGGGAAGCTTCTTCTGGATAGTATCGTCGATCCACTTGAGGCGCTCGCGCAAGGGTTTTCCGTAGAAGTAGTGCAGCTTCTTCGCGTCGTCCTTGTCGGTACCACGCATGTACTCGACCGTACGGGAGACCTCGGCCCGGGTCAGCGGACGCCCATCCTCGTTGGTCCAGTCGATGGCACGCTCGATCACCTCCTCGCTACCCCTGAACTTGCGCTGTTCGAAGGGCTCGAGGTCGAGCACGTAGTCGGCGTTGTCGATCCAGACCTTGGCGTCCTTGAGCGCATCTTGCTCGGTGTCGCCGTAGCCGACCGCCTCGATATTGTCCTCAATCCAGACGTATGCCTCCCACCCCCGGCGCCCGCGGACCACCTCGACCTCGTAGCCGTGGTACAGCCAGATGGTCGACCCCTTGGTCGTGCGCACGACAAACTTGGGGCGCTTCTTGCCGATGAACACGTTCGGCTTCGGATTGCGGGAGCGCCCAGCTCGCGCCGCCTGCTGCCGAAGCCACTGGCAAAACGCCCCGGGGTCGTCGACCTCACCGTGCATGTGCTCCATGCAGAAGGTCATCTTGTGGCGCTGGCCTTTGGTCATCTTGTCCCAGGCCTTCTTGGCCGTGGCCGGTGTCCATCCCTTCGGCAGTGCGTTTTGCTCCCAGACCGGGACCAGGCGCTCGGCGCCTCAATGGTTGCGCCGAGGCGCACGTTTCCTCCTCTCCGTCATACGCTCCTCAAAAAGGCTGCGGCGACCTGGCGCTGTCGCGCGAGTTGGGGGCGCGAGTTCTTATTGACCTGGCGACGTGGGTTCTTACGGTGCTTAGCTCGAGCCTTCTTGAATCTCCGGTTCGTCTCGATGTCAATCAAGATGTCGTCGAGCAACGACAGGCGATCCTTGAGAGACATCTTGTCGAAGGTGAAATACGCACCGGGGCTCAAACTCCTGTCCCGTTCCCTTTCGAATAGACGTGACAGCTCCGCCCGTGTCACTGGTTTGCTCACGTCCCGGCTCATGCTGGCCCTGTTGTAGACATCCCAAAGAACGGCCACGACGACGCTGAGCTCGCGCTCCTTTTTGTCCGGCAGACTGTCGCGGTACTCGATCCAGTCGATCTTCCTCTTCGCCCTCCCAAGTCCCTCCTGCTCGGTGGCAGCCCCGATGAACTCGTAGTCCTCGTTATCGTAGAAGATCTCGGCTCTTCCTACTCCTTTCGTCTTGCCGGTCACGATCTCCTGGCCCTTGTACGACCAGATGGAGTCGCCGTCGGGCTTCGACACGATGAACTTCGGCTTCGTCTTCCTGACCCACAGGTTGGAGCGTGGCTTTCGTTTGCGCCGCTTCACCGGCCCACCCCCATCAAGAAGCCGGCGGCGATGCTCTTTTGGCGGCTCGCCTTCGGGTTCTTCTTGGCCTTGGCCTTGGCCGGCGGTTTCTTCGGGTTCAAGTGCCAGCCGACCTTGACGTCCTCGATGACCTCGTCGATGAGCTCGGTGCGCTCCTTGACCGATATACTCCCGAAGGCGCGCCCCTGTGCGTCTGTCATTCTGGTCTGGAGCTCGCGTGCTACATCGGAACGTCGAGGCGTCTCGTCCGCGCTGGCGCGATCATTGGCCAGCTGCTCGAGGATGATGATGATCTCGCGTAACCGCATCCGTCTCGTCGCAGGCTTGATCTTGTGGAGGAAGGCTTCCTGATCGACTCGGTACTTGGCCGTCGCTAGCGCATCCTGCTCGGTCTTGCCGGCCGTGTGTCCGAGTCCCGGTTTGCGGGGATCGCTACCGACGACCTCCGCCTCCCATTCGACGGGTGAATCCTTGAACGTGTGAAACTCCCAGTCTTTGCCGTACTGCCACACGCGCCGGCCACCTGACCGCATCAGATACTTCGCCTTCTCCTTGGTGAGCATCGTGTTTGGGCGTCTCTTGCCCTTGGGGTTGGCCTGCCCGCCCCCACGACGTCGTTGCTCCGCGGTGGGCAGGATCTCCCACCAGCTCGCGCGCTTCGTGTATTCGTTGACCTCATCCATGATCCCCAGACGCTCCTTGCTCGGCAGCGTCTCGAAGTACTGCCAAGCGATCGCCCCCTTTGAAGACAGGCCAGACTGTTTGGGGTTGAGCCTCTGCCACTCTCGCGCAAGATTGGCTCGCGATAGCTTTTTCCGGAGGACTAGCTTATCGGCGGTGTTTTCAAGCATACCGATCGCCGTCATGAGCTTCTCGGCGTCGTCGCGGTTTTTGTGCCACATGGCCCAGAACAACTCGTACTTGTCGACCCAGTACTTGGCGATCCAAAGCGCGTCTTGCTCGGTCTCACCCGTCGGACCCGTGAGCTCGCCCAGGTAGGCGTGCTTGTCCATGATGATGCGCTGCCCACGGGCCATGATAGGCCCAACCTTGAGGGTTGGGTGTCTGCCCTTCCACGCCCACTCGGTGTTGCTGCGCTGGGTGATCCCGATGGTCCACCCGCGGTAGTTCCACACCGTGTCGTAGCCGGCCTGAAGGAGGTACTTCGGGAACACGCCCTTCTTGCGGATCGGGTTCTTCTTCTTGTTGGGCCTCTGCTTCTTCTCCAGCTCGAAGCCGAGGTCCTTGGCCAGGGCCTCCTCCAGCCTTTGGCGGTGTATGACGTAGTAGCGGGTCCCGAGCTTGCTCAGGCCCCAAAAGCCCTGGCCCATGGGCTCGACCAGGTCGAGCTTCTCCATCTCGCGGCGCACGATGACTGGCGGCTGCTCGAGCCGGTCCGCGAGCTTGCGCGCGGCCGGGAAGATCTTCACCCGCATTCGAAGCGGGAGCTTCTTGATGGCGAGCTCGACCGCCTCGACGTCGAAGACCTCCATCTTCGGCAGCCGCCTTTGGGTCGCGGGCTTCTTCTTCTTGGCCGTCTTCTTGTCGACGCGCCGCTTCGCCGCGGCCAGGGCCTGCTCGGCCGTGTAGCCCGGGAAGGCTGACGCGTGCGCGCGCTCGAGTCGACGCCCCTTCTTGCTCAGGACGTACTCGTGGCTCCCGGTCTCACGACGCAGGATCTCGATCTCGTAGCCCTTGTACCGGTACTTCATCGAATGCTGCGCAGGAACGAGCTTGCAATACGGCGCTGGCGCGCGAGCTTGTGCTTGGGGTTATGCTTGGCCGGGTTCTTGGACTTCTTCTTGGCGTTGGCCGAGAGCGGTCGACCGCATACGGTGCAGCAGCCTCGATTGACATCGTAGGCGATGCAGATTGCACATCGCAGGCAGGAGCCGAACTTGCGGCCCGGGAGTCGCTCGATGTCGACCGTGCTGCGGCGGGGCCAGGGGAGCACCGGGACCTTCTTCTTCTTGGGGGCGGCGGTCTTCTCCTCCTCCGGTGGCCCCAATGAGGGCCAGAAGATCTTCTCGATCTTCTTGAGCCTCTCTTGGGTGTTCGTCCTAGTCTTGCCGGTCATCTCATCGGTGGCATCCAGGTCGACGATCGCAACAATCCGCACAGTCAGGCCGTTGTCCTCGATGAACTCGCGGATGCCCCTGAGGACTACGGGTGACCAGTCCTGAAGGTCGTCGAGGAGTAAGATGCCACCGTCCGCCTTCCCAACCTCACCGTGGAATGGCGGACCGTACATCCCCCTGCGCGAAACCGTTTGATGCGGCGCTCGGAACGGTTTCCCGGCCTCGCGTGCGTCGCGGGACATCTTCGCGATGAACTTTCCCGGCTTGCTGCGCTTTCGCCTGTAGAAGATCTCGGCCGAATAGCTATGGCGCTTCTTCTTCTTCTGGGGCATTCATACGCTCCTGAGGAACGCCGCCGCGATCTGCTTCGCGCGAGCTGGGCTTGCGGTGCCGGTATCGACCTCGGGATTTTTACGGGTCCTCTTCTTCGAGTTGGAGTCCTGGACCTGGACCAGGTAAGCGAACCCTTCCCCGGGTCGCTGCCGTCTCGCGCGCGACGGCTTGGCTGCTGCGCCCAGACGAGCCGATCGGTTCTTCTTGCCCTTCTTCTTGGCGCGCCGTGGAGTGCTCGGGTTCGCCACTGCCGTTGCGACCGCCGCACCCAGGTGGGCCGTCCTGGCACGGCGGTTCTTCTTGCCCCCGCGCGCCTTGAGAAGCCGAGCTCGCGTTGCGTAGGAGACTTTGACGACCTTTTTCTTCCCTCGCTTGACCTTCCGATGAGGAACGCCTTTGATGAAGTATTTGTCGATCGTGCGACGAGCTCGGCGAAGCACGATCGCCCGAGTTGAGCCGGTCACGAAGTCCACGCTCGTGTTGCCTTTGGTAATGTCAGCCTCGTAGAAGCGACGTCCCGGGCTGGTCGTGCCGACGATAGGGAAAATGGTGTAGCCGCGGTATCGGACGTCCTTCAGGGCCGTCCGTGGCCCTTCCTTGGACGCTTTCTTCTTGCCTCTCTTGGCCAGCTTGGCACGGCCCTTCGCCAGGGCGGCTCGCTGGGCAGCTGAGAGTGTTGTTTTCTTGGCCATCAGCGCTCGAGTCCCCTCTCGGTCAGCCGCAGCCGACCGCCCGTGATGTACACAGCGTTCGGAATCTTGCCCGGACCCAGTCGTACGCGCACGCCCTTGTCGAAGTGGTGGATGTAGTCGATCTTCTTGCCGGGCGAGAACTTGTCGGATCGGTACACGACCGCAATGGCGGGCTTGGCCGCGCTCACGTTCGGCACCGGGAAGTCGACCTCACTCGCTCCTCGGGGTCGCTCGTTGCCGTCGCGCCACTGGGTGTAGACCCGCGCCGCCTTTGGGGCCTCGTAGGCGTTGAGGCTCGGCGTCGGGATCTTGAGGCCCGGGTAGGCGTAGACCGAGCCGCCCGCGCGGTCCTCCTTTTGCGATGCGCTCCACAAAAGCGCCGGCGGGCTACGGCCGAAGCTCTGCACGAACACCTGGCCCTCGGTGAGCGCATAGTGGACCTCGAGCATGGTCCCGAGGTAGGTGGTCGCCCCTTGCCACGGGAGCTCGACCTTGCCCTTCCCAGCCGCGGGCATGTTGCGCCACCCCGAGGCCACGTAGTCGGCCACGTCGTGCGGCTTCGCCCACCGCAGATCGCCGTAGGCCCGCTCGGCGGACTCGTAGGCGTTGAGCCATACGAGCTTGCCCGCGTCGTTCAGGTAGCGCGGCGCGTCGTCGAGGTCCATCTCGCGCGTGGAGGCGACGTAGCCGGTGGGGTTATGCGTCCCAGCCATTCTCCTCCCACTCCCGCTCGATCTCGTCGACGGGGTCGATCTCCTCGACGACCTCTTCGAGCTCGGGCTCCTCCTCCTCCGGGTTGAGCCGCGGGAACTGGGGAACTTGCGGGAAGTTTGGTTGCTGAGGTTGCATCATTTGCGGAGCCTGGGTGTAGACCGGGAACGGTACCGGCATGGGCACCGGCGGTGGAACCGGCGGCGCGACCAGGAACTGCTGCGTTGGCTGCTGACCGGCGACCATCGCTGGGTTTTGCTGAGGCTCGGCGGGCAGCGCCTGTTGCTCGGTCTTCTTGGAGAAGTACTTGTCCATGGCCCGGACCGCCAGCGCACCGATCACGCTGGCGGCTGCGATCTCAGCGATCCACCTGAGGCGGCTTTCTTTGGCCATGGTCTAGTACCTCGAACGGGGGGTGCCAGGGTTCGCCATTGATGGCGCTGGACGGCACCGACCGTCGGCGCCGCGGGTCTGGCCGACCGGGCACCTGGGCACAACGCCGGGGGGACCCGCGTTCTTCGGGCCGGCCCTGTGGCGCCCGACGCGGCCCTGGGGCTGCTGGTGCTGCGGGTTGTGACCGGGGTGTCCTTGTTTACAGGCGCAAGGGAGGTTCATTGCTTTTTCCTTTCAGCCGTTGTTGACGAAGTCTCGCGCCCTTTCGTTGGCGCTGGCAAACCGTTTTAGCACGTCGTCGAGGTCCCCTCGGTGGGCGCCCTGGGCGATGCGATTACGCATCTCGGCGATGGTCTTCGCGCCCGCGGCGAGCTTCTTGAGGATGTCGAGCAGCTCAAGCAGCACGCCCCGGTTCTTCCACACCTGCATGAATGTGCTCACTGCTTGGCCTCCTTCGCAGCCTCGATGTAAGGCCGCAGCGCACCGTAGGCCTCCGCGAGCTGGCGCAGGCCCTCGACGATCTGGTCGTACGACTTGGACGCGAGCTCGAGTTGGGGCTCGACCTCCTTGCCGCGGGCGAAGATGCCCAGGCAGTCCTCCCGAGCCTTCGGTGTCGGCAGGTTCTTGGCCCGACACAGGGCGATCTTCGCGTCGACGGCAGCGGCCCACGCCTTCGCTGCCTCTTCGAGCGCGATGTCGACCCCGACGAGGGCCTTGTTGGCGCCGTCGAGCGCACCTGGGACCGTGGGCTTGCAACCACAGATGAAGAAACCGACGGTGAACGTCAGGAACGCGGCAGAGACGAGCTGGCGCAGTCGGTTCACTCGATCAGCACTTCCCATCCGCCGTCCAGTCGGCGACGTGCTTGGCGACGGCCTCGCGTGCCACCTGCTCGGACGGATAGATCGGCCCCGAGTTGAAGGGCTCGGGGACCTCGCCGGCGGTGGTGATGGCATCGAAGCCGAACATGTTGCCCTGCTGGTAGAGGACCCAGTTGCAGAACTCGCCCACTCCGGCGCTGTCGACCGTGACCCTTTCGCCCGTTTGGGGCCCCTTGTCTGGGAGCTTTTCGTCGGCCGGGACCCCTGGTGGTGTCACCTTCTTCTTGCGGGTGAAGTAGTAGACCCCGGCACCGGCAGCGGCCAGGAGCGCGAGCGCGTAGAGGCGACCGTCGGGGTTCTTGTTGAGGCGACGAAGATTGATGGCTTTCATGTCGTTGGTCTCCTACACGATCTCGATGTGACCCTTGGTAGCGCCCACCTGATCGATGTGGGCATTCCACATGTTGCGTACGCCTTCGTACGTCTCGTTGGTTGCAAGGCTGAGGTTTTGACCGACCGGTAGCGGACCCTCGGCGCCGAGGGCCATCGCCTGGTCGAAGAGCAGGGCCATGCGCGGGAACTGGCGTCGCCAGGCCGTGTAGTCCGCAATCCACTCGTCCGAGTCCTCGTAGTCCTGCCATCTCGGCGGGGCGCACTGCGGCGCGAGCTCGGCGAGGACCTCCTCGGCGAACGCGAAGGTGGGCTCCGGTATCGTCTGTGGGATATTGGGAGCGGGCTCCGATGGCCAACTCGCGAAGCGACCGGGGAAGAAGCCCGAGATCGCGTCGCCCGGTTCGACGTGCCAGGTCCACAGCTTGAGACCCTTGACGAACTCGGTGCCCTCGAGACCCTCCTCCAGCGCACGCTTTTGGAAGTACTCGCTCCACCAGTCTCCCCAGTCCGGATCACCGCGCTGGACGAAGTCCACGAACCACTGGTAGGCGTCCTTGTCACCTGCGACCGGGAACCACTCGCTGCCGTAGATGAACGCCTGGCAGTCATCCGAGACCCAGACCTCGTTGGTCTTCATGCCGGGCGGGGGTCGATAGCCGCCGCCCTTGGGGAGGTGTCCGCCGCCTGAGCCCGGCGGTAACGGATCGCTCGGCCCCGTGCTGGGCGGTGGGATCTTGCAGTTCGGCGGTACGCATGGGCCGGTGATGACGCCAGGCGGACGCCGCTTCTTCTTCTTGCCACCGATGAGCCATAGGACGAAAGCAGCGCCCCCGATGAACAGCAGCGAGGCTGGGTCGACGGGGTTTCGTCGAAGTTTGCGTAGGTGGGTTCCGATCGGGGTCATTTTTCCATCACCTTGCTCTCAGCGGCCTTGAGGTCCTCGGTCTTACCTGCCACTGGGATGCGTTGCTTCTCCGCGAGGTCCTTGAGGATCTTGCGGTGGTCTTTGCCCTGTTCGATCTGGAGGTCGCCGACGGCGTCGATTCGCTTGTTGATGTCGACGTGCTCTTGGGCGGCCTCGCGGCCACGGATCTCGATGGTGGTCTCGATGTCCTCGACCTTGGGGGCGGTCTTGGTCTCGTAGAAGTCCCGCTGGCCGCGCTCGAGCTCGTTTTGGAAGTAGTACTGGAACCCCACGATGAGCACGCTGCAAACGGTGACGACGACGGTGATGAAGACCCCTGGGTTCTTGGCGAGCCACGATCGGTCTCCGTTGGCCTCGGCCTCCTTCGCCATGACATCAGCGATCGTCTGCATGGCGGTGCCGGCCTTGCCAAGCTCGCGGGTGGCAGTGCGAAACTCGTCAATCCCAACTTCCTGGGTGACTGCTGCATCGCCATTCTCAGCCACCATCTCCCTCCGCCTTGTAGGCTCGCCGCAGCCAAAGGGTCCGGATTGCCGTGAGCGCAGCGCCGGCGAAGCCGGTCAGCATGGCGACCTGGTCCGCGTCGAGCTCAAGCTGGGTGAACACGCCGAACACTCCCAGGCCGCCGAAGAGCGCGCCGACTAGGGTCGCGATCGTGGGGTCGATGGGGGGCTTCTTCACGGCTGGATGTCCTCCTTGAGCCCGACAGGTAGGGCTTCGACGTGCGCCTTCATGATGTCCTTAGCCTCCCCCTCCGTACCGGCGTTGTCGACAAACCACGCCTCGGGGATCGACTCGGTCGCCAGGTAGAGGAACGGGTTGGGAGCAGGGGCCCGGACGTCGGCGACCCAGACGCCCCAGGCGGCGAACTCGCCCACCTGATGCTCACGGAGTGAGAAGAACCATTTGCGATAGCTGCCGTGGACACCTGGTTCCTTTTCTGGATCCGGAACCTCCTCCTCCAGATCCTCGGTTACCGCCGGCGCGGGCTTCTTCTTGCGAAGGAGAAAGAAGGCACCCGCAGCTGCGGCGGCCAGGTATCCCAGGATTCGCGTCTCGCGTTTCATGCGGCCTCCTCAAAGGTCTCCCAGACATGGTCGACCAACTCGTAGCGAGTCATGCCCCCCGGCGACTTTCCGATGTCCTTGAAACCGACCTCGGCGTCGGGGTCGAGCCCCACGCGGGCTGCCCGTCGACCGAAGGCCCGCTGGTAGTACTCGGCGTTGGGACCGTTGGCCGGGCAAAGCTTCCCGGCGAACAGCGCCCGGTGCAGGTTTCGCCAAGTCGGTCGCACGCGTACCATCTCGCCCTTGCATCGGATCGGACCGCGAAGCTTGCGGAGCTTGTAGTAGGCCGCGCGGTAGAGCACGACCAGGTCGACGACCGTGTCGCAAAGGACGGCGGGATTCGCAGTCTTGTCGAACACCGAGAGCCAAAGCGCGCGGTTCATGCCGAACACGCCAGCGCCTCCGTACCAAAGCTCGACGTCGTCATAGTGCGGGTTGTCGGCGTAGCGCTTGGCCAGTCGTCGCCAGGCCCGATACGCACCTTCGACGTCCGGGTTGAGCCGATGGATGACGCCCTGGCCGTCGAAGCGCGACTGCGAGCCCTGCATGCTCGTCTCACGCATGGCCGCCAAGGCCGTGAGCTTGAACATGTCCGAGCTCGCGCCGACCGTGCGTTGGAAGTGGCGTAGGAGCTGCTTGGTGCGCCGCTGCTCCTTGCGGCGGAATCGTGGCCGGGACTTCGTGTGGTCCATGCACGCCGTCGACCAGTCCGTGGTAGGGTCAGGGGTCACAGTACTGGCAACTGGGTCCGCGGTGATACCAGTAGCGATCGGCGCGGGCTTCGGCTCGCGCCTTTTTTCGACCTGGAGCGCGAGCTGATAGACGGGCACACTTCCCTCCTGGCTCTGCGGCGCCTCGGGGCATCCGGCAGAGCAAAGGGTGAGGGCTGCTGCGAGCATCTTCTTCACGCCACCAACTGCTGCAACTGGTCGTAGAGAACAGCTCCGTTTGACGGGAGTGGGATGGATGGAACGATCTCGTCGATGAGCGAGGGATCTTCCGCGGACTTTTGGAGCGCGTCTGCGAAGAAGGGCCGCACGTTGGCCAGGCGCTCGGCCTCGCCCATCCGCGATGGGTTGCCCCAGCCCGACCACAGGTTCAAGAACGTGGGCTTCTTCTTGAAGTTGGACCACCCCATCAGGCGCTTGCCGTAGAACAGGCCCATGACGACGTTGGCAATGGGGTCGAAGACCATGCGCGGGTCCATGCACTCGTACTTCGTGCCCCAAAACGCAGCAAGACCGTTCGGCGGGATGATCCCAAGGTAACCGCCGCTGCCGAGCTTGTAGCGCGACGGGGCCCACGGGCAGCCCACGTAGCGCTCCAGGTTGCGCTCGTAGGCTCGCGAGCTCGCGGCGACCTCCCTGGGATCGTCGTTGTGTGCGGTCGGGAACCATCGGGACTCCCGATAGGCCCGCGCGACCAGGAACTCGAACCACGCCGCGTCGGCCGGCGTCTTCGACACGATGTCCATCAGCAGCTTCTTGCCTTCAAGCTGGGTCAGCTTGCCTCGCGGCGGCGCGACTATTCGACCAGGAGGAGCCTTGGTGGACGTCAGCTGATAGATCGCCCCCACCCCGATGGCCCCGAGGGTCATCAGCATGAGCGTGGTGGGTGGCGACATCTTGGCCATCTAGTGCGAGACCTTGCGGAGCAGTCCGTGGATCTTCCCAATGATGAACGGGGCCGCGGCCTTGCCGACGGGCCCCATCTCTCCCAGCGCAGCGTCGGCGATCTTCCTGATCGCATCCTCGTCCTGCCGCGGCGTCTTGTTCCTGGGGTCGCGTCCCTTCTGCTCGACGACCCTCGGCAACGTCGCGTCGTCGAGGATCTCCTGTACGCAGCGCCACACCGAGAACGGGTCCTTCCCGCATCGCCTGGTCGTACCCGTCGCATCGACGACCTGAAACGACCCGTCCTCGAGCTCCTTGAAGCAGACGATGGCGCTGCGCTTGGCCACCTAGAGCGGCCATCCCTTCTCGATGGCCCGGTCGATCATCTTCTTCTTGGCCTTGAACCATGCGGTGGTCGCAGGAGTCGCCTTGTTCGGGTACTCGCTCTCCCAGGCCCCGATAAGGACGCTGCCAGCATTGGCGGTCGCGCCGTTGGGCCCTACCAGGATGGTATCGATCCATGTCCAGGCGTTCTTCCCGATCGAGACCACGCGGGCGTTCGGGTTGACGCTGAAGAAGATCTTGTCGCGGTACTTCGCGAACCGGCCCATGATGACCTGGTTGACCCGGACCCAGGCGTCGGCGTACTGCTGTCGGTCCGCGTGCTGGTCGTTCCGGACGTTTTGCTTGTTGGGGATCCCGCCGCCCGGCCACTCCAACGTGTTCGGGTAGGTGATCCAAAACGCCACATTGGTCAGCCACGAGCTGAGGTTCTGACCATCCTTGCGCTTGTGGCCCTTATGGGACGCCGGGCGGGTCGCGAAGACCAGCCTGGCGTTGGACGCCTCGCTGCCCTTCATGGACTCTTGGATGTCCCCCCACACGACGTCGATCTTGATCGACGGCGGCTTGGGCCCGGGCTTGGGGACTGGGTCGGGCTCACCGGGGTCGACGGTCTCATCGTCGTCGATGAGCGGAGGTGCAGCGCCTGCAGCCTTGGCCTTGCGACCAAACAGGAAGAACGCCGCGATGGCGGCCCCTCCTGCGATCAGAAGCGCGGCCTGCTGCTTGGTGGGGTTCATACGGCGCCGTCCTTTCGGGGCCAAACCCTGGATCATGGTGGAGATGGTGCTCATGTCTGCTCCTTACTGCTGTAGCGTGGTGGGTACAACCCGCTCATCGATGCGCTGCACGACCCATGCGGCCAAAGCAGCGAGGAATCCATTGACGCCGGGTGTGTCATACCCGACGCACATGCCGATCTCGGTATTGGCAATCATGTCGACGATCTCGACCGCGTCGCGACGACCTTCGTTCCATTGGCTGTTGAAGATGGCGATCGCGGTCGTGTCCCACCAGGCGACCGGGACCGTCAAGACCGTGCAGTCCTCGGTGACCGCGACGTCGGTGGGATCCGTCGGGATCGGGTAGTCGGTCGCGCCTGCCGGGAAGACCTGAATCTTCCCGAAACCCTCGAGACTTGGCAACTCGCTCGGGTCTGGCTCCGGCTCCGGGGGCTCCGGCAACGGCCCTGGCGACGGCGTCAGCGTCGGAATGTCCTCCGCGGCCTTCTTGGGCTTTTTGCGCGTGACGAAGTATGCGCCCGCGCCTATGGCCACGAGGCCGAGCAGGAGGCCGAGTTGACCGTCCGGATTTCGCCGAAGCGCCTTGAGGGGATTGCGGATGCGGAGTCGTCTCATTTGGCCCTCGTGGTAATGCTGACACGCTTGGTTCGCGTCAGGATGATGAGGCCCGCCAGGACACCTATCCCGAGTGCGACGTACGGGAGGACTTTCTTGGCGGCGGCGGCGATGGCCTTGAACAGGTCCTCGGCCCCGTCGGCGATGTCATCGAGACCGTCGCTGATCTTGTCCCGTATCGTGGGGTCTTCCCCAGGCGCCGACTCGCTGAGCTGCTTTTCGGCCATGATGATGGACTCCGCAATGACAATATATCCCGGCGGGTACTCGCGCATGGTCTGCGCGTTCAAGCGCGCGACCTCGAGTAGTTGGTTCCACATGCTCGCTGCCCAGGTCACGACCGCCATCTGACGCATCCAGGGGTCCGGCTCCCAGTAGGCCTTGTGCTTGCCGTACAGGAGCGCACCCGCGATGTTGTCGCGGAGCTCGGAGATCGGAATGTCCGACTCGTCGGGATGCGTCCCGACGTCCTCCATGATGCTGTTCAGATCGGCCCGCAGCGCGGTCATCCTGGGGTCCCATTGGCGCTTGAGCATCTCGTTGAGCGCCGGGATCATAATCTGTCCCCGGAGCTCGGTGATTCGGCCGGTCAGCTCGACAAGGACCCCCAGGATCGCCAGCAGCGCGGTCATGCTCGGCGCGAGATCGTAGAGACTCCGCATCGAGTTGGTGAATGCGGCGACGTTGATGCGTTTGTCTTCGAATCCGTGTAGACCGTTTGGCATGTCAGCCTCTCAGGTTCGTTCCTCGATGAACTGGTGGATGGCCTTGCGCAGAGGTTCCCACACCTTGGACTTCTCGACAGCCTCGTCGACGAGCCGAATCGAGCGGCTGTGGAACCCATGCGCCGCGGCCTGGGTGGCTCGTCTGGCCGGGCAGTGGCCCTTCGGGGTGCCCTTGGCGATGCCGAGGTAGACGCGCGCGAGCTGGAGGTCTTCCATTCATGCTCCCCTCCACGAGTCGCGCTCGTAGCCGAAGGTCTCGAAGTCCTCGTGGGCATACTCCCACACCGCATCGGCCATGGCCTCGGTGTAGTCCTCGCGCCACTGGTCGTCGATGATCGTGTTGAGCTTGGGAAGCTCCAGGTTGAACTCGCGGGCGAAGTCGAGGTCCTCGAAGCAACCGGGGAGATCTTCGAATCGCAGGAGCTTGTCGATTCGCACCGGGCGCAGGTACTCGGCCATGGGCGTGTCGAACTCGAGACCCTTGCGAAGGCCCAGCCACTTGACGTAACCCTCGAAGTCCATCGTCTGGGCGGCGATGACGGTCCCATGGTTCCACTTGCGCGCGATCTTGTGGTCCCGGCGCAGCCTGTAGACCGAGTACTCGCGCGCGTAGGGATTGCGCACGGTCGCGAACGTGAAAAACTCGCGCCACTCCTTGACCGGAATCTCGGTGTGGTGGGAGGTCTTGCCCCTGGACAGGCGGATCGCGCCTGGCAACGTCAGCAGCACCTCCGCCATCGACGTCGTGGCCGTGCGTGGGACCTCAATGAACAGGAGCTGAAGCTTCTCTGAAACGATCATCGAACTGCTCCCAGGGTCCATGTTGGCGAACGAGTTGACTCTGTTCCTGGTCCTTTTGGCTGTACCGGGTGTAGATGTCCCCTCCCTTGGGGTCCTTGAGGGTCTCGATCCATCCGCCGTCGTGCGCCAGGCACATCATGGGGACGCTCTGGCGCTTCGCGGCGATCCCCATCCAGATGTCCGCCATGTTGGCGGACGCAAAGTCCTCGGTCGAGAGATCGATCGTGCTGGAGTGGTAGGCGATTACTCCGGTGCCCAGCATGTTGACGCGCGCGTCCTCCTTGAGCTCGTGGCGACAGGGCAAGACGGCGCGATTGCGGTAGTACGATCCCGTCGGTTCTTCCGGGAGCAGAATCCCATGGATGCCGACTACGGCCTCACGCTTGTACCGTTCGATCGCCCGGACCATCCGATGGACGTAGTCGGGCGGGTAGACGATGTCGTCATCGCAATGGAGGTTGTAGCCTCCGTGCTGGCCGGCCCAGTGGAACTTGCCGGCGTCGCCAAGCTCGTTGGATGGATCGATCTTGGTCTCGATGCGCTCACGCCCCACGCATACGGGGAGCTTGTCACCGGGCTTGTAGCCATTGAGGTAGATGCAGAGCTTGTCGACGTGATCGTAGAGCGAGTCGACGGTCTGTTCGAGAAGCCTAATACGCCAGGGGACCGTCGCCATATGGGCCGTAACGGGCTCATGCTCGGCCAGGATCGCATGCATGCGCTCGCCCTCGACGAATCGCTCGGCCCCCAGCGGATTGGCACGGCGCAGCTTCGGGTCATTCATCACCGAGATCGTGTTGACGTGGACAGCCAGCGAGTCCTCGACGCAGTACATCTCCAGGTTGCGCTCGGCCAGGTGCCGCGTCACGGCGCCGCCTACCCCCGAGCCGCGCTTGGAGTTTTTGCGCCACTGCCGGTCGCTGACCTCGGCCACCCGATAGCCCAGGGCCTTGAAGAAGAACTCTTCGGAGAACTGGGAGCAGTCGTTCCAGCCCGAGTTGATCCAGCCGTCGCCGAGCTCGACCTGATGGCCCTCGTTGAACGAGGCCTTGAGGGCCCGGTGACAGCGCACTGTCGTCAAACACACCTTGCGGCGCGACGCGATTCTGGACCAGAGGCTGATCGCGCGCTTGAAGAAGCCCTCGCAGAGCCGGTAGTCATCTGCGACCACGTACCAGAAGTCGGATTCGACGCTGCGCTGGTCGTTGTACATCCGTCCGACCCACCGCCAGAAGCCGCGCTTGCCGTGGTTGTGCCCAGCTCGCACGTAGTCGAAGCCCTGGCGCTCGCACATGGCCACGATCTCGGAATAGTCCTCGTCCGAGGCATCGTCGTAGACCGCGACCGAGACCTCGTAGTCGTCGGCCCACGCGAGCACGTCCGACAACAGCCGGCGAACCGTGTCCGTCCGGTTGTAGGTCATGACGACGACGTGGATCCGCGTCGCCCGACGCACGATGGGCACATTCGCCACCTAGTCGCCGCCTCCTTCGACTTTCTCCAGCTTGGGAGACTCCCAGTGGATCTGCTTGAGGAGAGGCACCGCGATGCGGGCCTGGAAGTACTTGGCCACGCACTCCTCGATCATGTCGACCTCGGTGACGTCGACGTCGATCTGACCGTCGTCCTCGCACCCATCGAGACGGTCGAGGAACTTGTTGCGCTCGCGGTAGACCTTGACCGCGGTGTTGTTGGGCGGCGTGGGTGCCTCCTCGATGGCCCTGAAGATCAGCTCGCCGACCGTCATCGGATCTCCCTTGGGCGTGTCTTCGTCGCCCTGGTCGTCGAGCTTCTTCTTGAGAATGGGCTCGCCGTTTCTGCGTACAGCAACTCGATTGAGATGGATCTTCATGGACTTTCGCTTTCGTTTCAGAACCTTGGGCTCTCGCCTCTTCCAGCTCATTCCTCGCGTGGCCTCCCGACGCGAGCTCGGAGCCGCTCTTCGGCCTTCTTCTCTTCGAGCGCAGCGGCAGCAGCTCTGGCCTTGTCGTTCGCTGCTTTCGCCGCCGCCTCAGCCGCCTCTCGCTCGGCCTGGGTCGCAATCGCAACGCGCTCGGCCCCCTCCGACTTGATCCGGTCCGCATCCGCTGCCTCAAGGGCAACCTTTCGGAGAGCCCTGGCCGCCTCTCGCTCGGCCTGCCTTGCAATCGCAGCGCGCTCGGCTGCCTTGGCTCCCTCCTTATCCATCTCGCTAGTGTCGACGGCCTCAGGCTCAGGGTCGACCACCTTATTTCTCGCCTTTAGCCATGTGGCGAGCTCGCGTAGACAGTTGCGCTTGTTCCGGTGAAGCCTAGCAATGTGTCTAAGCTGCCGGATTGCATCGACCATCTCCACGTCCCCAAGATCCACGTCGGCGAGATCGACCTCGAGGGTGGCATCGGACTCCTTATAGTAGGGCGAGATCATGTTGTGTGCGGAGCCTCCCATGAGCTCCAGTTGGTACCGAGCAGGATGAACATCGCGACCGCGGCCGAGCCGATCGTCACCCCGGCACCGGCCCCATTGATGGTATCCGCGCCGACAGGCGAGACGGTCGTGCTGGCCGCGAGTTGCTGGTTGTCGACTGCGTAGACGCGACCTTCGGTCGCAGCCGCGCTGGCCGGGAGTGTGACGGCAGCCGCGCCGGTTACGGTGAGCAGGTAGTCGGTCGCGTCCAGGATGACGCCAACGCCGGCTGTCGTCTGGGTGGCGACGTTTTGGGACTGGTGAAAGACGTTGCCCCACGGGATCGTGGAGTCACCGAGGGAGGTCCCTCCGGCAGCGTTCGGGGTGAGCACAGTACCGGACAACCGCATGCGCGCGTTGTTGTTGACGACCCACGTCATCCGGTTGGACGTGTGTGTGTAGGTCCAGCGGCCCGGATCGGCGAGCGCCGCATCGGCAAACGCGACTGTGCCGACGGCTCCCTGGATCGTCAGGCCCGCATTCGCCAGCGCCGTCGTTCCGATAACAAAATCGTCGGCGGCGGCGTCAGCATTTGCTGGATCGGCTCCAGTAACACCCATTCGGGTATTGCAGAAGACGTCTCCTGTGATGCCAGCACCAGCGGCGGTGCCCGCATCGAGGTTGATGCTGCCACCGTCGGCGCCGCTGCCGGCGTTCGTCACAGAACCGGCCGTCACTGTGACACTGCCGGCTGGCCCGACCGCCGCGGCATTCGTGATGTCGCCGGCAGTGGCAGTGACGTTACCGCCGGGTCCGTTCACCGAACTCGAGGGGGCTGCCGACAGCGCGATCGAGCCGCCGCCTGACGTCGCGGCGTTGTGCGCACTGTTTTGTAGGGTGACAGTGAAGCTGCCCGAGGGGCTGTTCGTGCCCGTTCCTGTTCCGGTCTGGGCGCCTCCTGTGAAGAGAAAGCCGCCAGCCGGGGCCGAGGTCGCCCCTGCATTGTCGCCGCCGGTGAACGTCATGCCGCCAGCGTCGACGAAGGACTGCCCCGTGTTGGCGAGGCTTCCGCAGGCCAGCGTGATCTGGCCGGGGCCTGTCCCTCCGGTCGCGCCCACGGGCACGTCGCCCGTCTGGATGTTGATGGTGCCGGTGTTCGGCGCGATGCTGCCCGTGCCGACCGTGTCGATGTCGATGTCGCCGCTTGAACTGCCGGTGTTGCCCCCACTGGGGCTCGGACCAAGTGCGGTGGTGACGTTGGTCGTGAGGCGAACGTCGCCCGACGAACTCGACGTTACCGGGAGGCCGCTGCGCAGGAACAGGTCGCCGCCGTCCGCGATGAGGCGCCCTCGCCCACCTGCGACCGCCGTATCGCTGCCGATGTCGTTGCTGCTGCCGAGGACGGCGTCGCCGCCTCGCACAAAGGTATCGCCCGCGCCTCCCGTGCTGTCGTTGTCTCCGCCGTGGAACGTGGCCAGGCCGCCTACATTGCCGGAATGGACGGTCCCCGCCGCAAACTCGGCCGTGCTCGCCAAGTTGCCCTCGCCGGAGCGGAAGACAGCGTTGCCGCCGCGGTTGTTGCCGGTGCTGAACAGGTCACCGGCTCGGACCGTCAGATCGCCGCCTGTCGAGAAGCTTGCTCCGCCGAGACCTGCATCGCCAGCTCGGAACAGCCCGGAGCCACCGTCGTCCCCGGCCGCGACGCCCGAGTGGTCGCCGCCACGCACCACGATCGGGCCAGCCGGCCCAGCGGCTGCCGTGTCCTCACCGGCGAGGTCGTCGCCGGAGGTCATGACCGCATCGGTGCCGCCTGACGTGTTGCCCACGGCCAAGACGGCATCCCACGCCGCAGCTACGCCGCCGCCGCCGCCGGCAAGACTGTTGATCCCGCAGCAAAAGCTCATGCGGTCTCCTTCCAGTGCCAGACGTACTCGCGCTTGCGGTGGGCGTTTTTCGGGTGCTGGTAGCCGCGCGTGATGCTGCCGTGAATCCACGGGTCGAGCGCCGAGCCGATGTCGATAATCGGCTGGCGGCGAGACGGCGTCTGGGCGAGCCAGTACTGGTGGACGATCACGTTGGCGAGTGGTCCTGCCGCCACCAAGATGGGCCGATCAACTTCGAGCAGTGCCTCGACGGTGTCCTTGGGGTCGAGCTCATACGCATCCTCGGTTGGGATGAGCAAGCTCGTGTACCCCTCGTTGTCGGGGATCGGGCTCGACGTGACGATGCACGTGTCCTTGGCCATCCGCTTCGGCACAGGCATGCGGTGGTAGTTGTTGTAGGAGAAGATCTCCGCGAAGGTCCGCCGCTCCATGGGAACGCCAGCGCTCTCGTGCAAGTAGATCGCGTGCGGGTCCTCTGGTCCACGGCGCCCCAGGAGTCCGAGGTAGTACCCCTCGGCATCGCAGCGCAGCGCCTGGTCGAGCAGCTCGCGGAAGCTCTCGGGCACCTGGTCGCTGCGCCAGCGCTCGCTCGCGCGCTCGACGATGAACGGCGGATAGCCCGCCTGCTCGCGACGGATGAGCACCGCGGCCTCGCCGTCGCCGAAGCGGGTGAATGCGAACGGCTCCTTGGCCTTCCAGGCTTCGAGCAGGTCGCCGAGGTCGCCTCGGTAGTCTTGATAGAACTGCAGGCTCATGCGGCCCTCCAGATGTAGGTTGGGGTCAAGGCGTAGGGGCCCTCGGACCGGTAGCCCAGCTCGCGGAGCTTGTCTTCGGTGTCACTGTATTCCGCACCGGTGCGCGACTCGATGACCAGGAGCGGCGTGTGCTCACGCAGAAGCGGCAGCGCATCCCAGAGCACGACGGGCTCGCCGCCTTCGATGTCGATCTTGACGACCGCGGGTACGCGGCCACCAAGGATGTCGGCTAGTGTTTTGGATGGACGGCCGTCCCAATCGGTCTGCACGGACTGCATGCCAGTGTTCCTGATCTTGTGACGCACGATCTTGACCGGTAGCCCGTCGTAGCAGGCGTACGGAACTGTCTCAAAGGTCGTGTCGCAATGCGCTCTGCATCCCTGCAGGTTGTCTTGGCAGATTTTTGCTAGTTCCGGATCGGCCTCGACGGCGATGACATGGGTAGCGGGGCAGTACCTGGCGAAGTAGACCGAGTGGTTTCCGATGTGTGCGCCGACGTCGACGTAGAGCCCCTTGATGCCGAGCGCACGGATTCTCTCGAGCAGGTCCAGTTCGTAGAAGCGCTTCTTGCCGATGATCTGACCGGTGATGTGGTCGTTGATGCCGGCAGTCAGCATCGCCACCATTTGGCCCTGGTAGCGAAACTCCACCGCATGCGGACGAAGCTCGCCGTCAGGAACACCACGGGCCACACGACGCTTGCGCTCGTCGCGGCGCCGTCTGGCCTCCTGTCGTTTGGTCAATCGAAGCATCAGCCTGGTCCTGTCTCGACTCGTCCCTTCCCGAAGCTAATGATGAGGCTGGCGTCGACGGTCTTGCCGGTCGTGATGAGCTGCAGGGGCCAGATCGTCCCGAGCCCAGGAAACTCCCTTGGCACGATGATCCGACAGCCCGCCAGCTCGAAGCCGGCCGTGTCGACGAGAGGACCTCTCGTGGTCACCTGCAGCCGCTCGGTCGGGCCGCCGCCAGGACGCTGGAAGAAGCAGTTGATCGTCGTCCCCGCGACCGCGCCTCCGTCGGTCCACTTGAGCGCAAGGTTATAGACGATGCCGCTCTCGCCCTCCCCGGCCAGCGCGAGCTCGGCGAAGTCGATGAGACCGGCACCTGCCAGCCCAGTGAACTGGGAGGCGCCGGCGACTGTTTGAACGACGGTGATCATGGCTGTTTCCTATGGACCGCCCGGCTCCGGTTTCGGTTGGGCCTGCAGCCCTAGCGGCAACCGCAACTTGTAGACGCATTGCTTCAACCTGTGGCTCCAAACGGACCCCTTCGGGCACTTGAGCCTGCCATGGCGCCGCCGACCGAGTATGGGTGGCGACCGCGGGACCACCTGGCCCACGCGGCCGTTTGGTCGCCCTCTTCCTAGCGGTACCACTAGGCCTTCTCGCACCGGCCGGAACTCTTGTTCCAGTACCATCCGGCTGCGCACTGCCCGAGAGAGAGTCTCCCTGGACTGCGGACGGTCTGTCGCTTCGTCTTCATCTTGAAGCGCGACCGACGAAGCCCGTAGTAGCCGACTCGGCCCTTGGGTGCAGTGCGATTGGTGGTGGTGTTACGTTGTCTTCCGATCGGTGCCATTTGCTTTTCCTCCTGCTCCTTTGTTGGTTTGACGGTTTCATCTAGCTGGGTTGACGAATCGTTTTGAGCCCAGCCGGTGGTCCGGGAAGCCTCGGGAGGCGTTCACAGGTACATTTCCTGGTGTACCCGGGGGGACACGGTACCGGTTTCGGCACCAGTCCAGGCTTGGGCTTGGGCTTCTGCCTGGATGCAGGCGCGGTGTTACGTCTTCCGATCGGTGCCATTTGCCTTTCCTCCTGCGTTGACGATCGCCTCTTCTTTGGTCGCTCCGAGACCGACTCGGCCATCGAGACCGATCGCGACCCATTGACCCTGGAACATCTTGAGAGTCCAGTCCCCCTCGTGGACATGGCCGAGTTGGCTCAGCTGCTTGAGCGTCATCGGGACGTCGCCGGGCTGGGGCTTCGTCTTTCTGCGCGGCATAAAGCCGCCTGTTGCTCCTCCTAGTTTCATTGGTCTCCTCCTACGCGGGCAGTGCGGATCGCTCGGGCTCGCAGCCCCAGGACCCGACGGGTACATTTTGGGTACCGAGCTCGATGAACTCGGTCGGTGGCCAGCTCCCGCTCAGACCGTTGGGCCATGCGTTTCGCTGGGGAACGATGTCGTTGGGCGACGCTGCCAGGCGCTCGAGATCGAGCAGCGGGATCCACATCGTGGGCAGGAAGCCGCCTTGGCCGTTGTGCTCGGCGTAGCGTCCGTTGTCGCGTCCGCCGTTCGTGACCGCGCGCTGCGGCGTGTTCCCGTTGCGCATGCGGTCGCGGTTGTCGGCGTGGACGCGGTTGAACGAGATGCCTCGGTTGTGGGGCGCCCAGTGGCCGAGGCCGGGGTTTTGATTGGTCCCGAGCTCGGACTTGGGGCTCGCCAGGAGTGCGTCGTTGATCGGTGCGCACTCGATGACGTTCATCATGGCGATCACCCTAAATGGGCTCCCGTTCTTGTCGACCTGGTCGACGAGCTCGGCTTCGTGGCCGGCCTCGATGAGGGCGGCGGCGAGCGCCTCCCGGGCCACATTGGCCATGCTCTCGACCTCGGTCCACGACGACTCGCCGGGCGCATGCGCTTGGTACCAGCGTGCTGTGCGGGGGACGTCGCCGGAGTCCCACGCGTCCGCGAGCTCGGCGTAGTCGATCCCTTCGCGCGGACCTGGATTCGGGCAAAGCGCATCCTCGAGAGTTGCGATCTTGGCCCGTACGCGCAGGCGAATACGCTCCCACAGGCACAGCACCGAGTCGGGCATCCCCTCGTCGAGGATCCAGGGCTCAGCCTTGGGCCACGAGATCGCGTCGCCCGCAGGCCACACCGGGTAGACGAAGTCGGCCACGTGTGCGCTCATCTCCTCGGGATCGCAAACCTCGGCCGCGAGGGCGGCCTCGATGGCCTCGTTGACCAGCTCGCTGCGCCACGGAAACGGCGGACAGTCCTCGATGACGTCGGGCAGATCGGAGACGACCCGCGGACGCTTGCGACGCTTGCGGCCGAGCCACGCGGCGAGCAGAAATCCACCGATCGGTACGAGGCCAAAGGGGTCCATCTACCTCCCCCTCTGAAACGGGATCTTAGGCTTCCCTGGATCGGGCTCCGGCTCACCCTTTTGGAGGGTGGAGACCCTGAGCTTGCGCTTCGAGCTCGCGGCGCCGATGGCACCTACGACGATGAGCGCAATCGGGATCCCGACGACCAGGGCCACGAGGCTCTTCTCCGCGCGACTCGACACGCTACTCGCCTCCTCCAGCCTGGCCCATGACCTCGCCCGAGAACTGGGCGATCAGCTCTGTGACGCTCGGGGCCTCGGGGCCCACGGCCTCGAGTCCACCGACCTTGTCAATCCACTCCTGCAAGGTCGAGGTGTAGTCCTCCCAGGTCAGACCGCCGACCGTGATGGCCTTTTGCGGCGGCCACGGACACATCGGAAAGACCGCCTTCATGATTACGGAGCCGTACTCTTCGGCTGTGTGATCGTCGATCTGGTCGGTCGTCTGGAGGTCGGGAAACGCTGCTTTCAATGCCGCTTGGGCACGCTGGAAGTACAGGCCGATCGCACTCGGCGCGATGCTGAAGTGATCGCAGTTGCCCTGAACGATGAAGCCGGGCTTCTTGTAGGGCTTGCGGAACAGGAGGTAGAGTCCTCCATAGAGGACGACTGCCCCGACCACGTAGGTCGTCTTGGAGATGCGGGCCACCTGGACTCCTACTTGAGCAGCTTGCAGATGAACAGCGTCGCAAGTATGCCGATGCCGACGGAGGCGAAGGGATTGCGCTGAATCCACATGCCGACGGCCTCTTGGTTTTGGCGGAGCTGGCCGCGGTTGAGGATCTTGATGGCTTTCATTGGTCTAAGGGCCTCCCAGGCCCGGCTCGCCGGCAAGCCGACGCAGGTTGCGACGATGTCTGGTCGCGGATTGGCTCATGGATGGGGTGGGGCCTACGTCGAAGCCGCCGGTCCCCGTCCTCGACGAGCTGGGGTGCTGCGAGCTGCGCGGGCCCTCGTCGATTTCGAAGACGATTGGCACCCTGTTAGCGGGCGTCGCCGTTTGCTCACGTTGGAGCATCCATCCGTGTGGCGGCGTCGCCGGCACAGTCGGCTCCACCGGTATCTTCATGATCGGCTCCTTGGTCAGGAACTGGATCGCCTGCTGCTGAGGCGGCGGCGTCATCTCCGTGAAGTAGTGCGAAGGGTACTTCCCCGGCAGCCCCGGCGACGTGTTGTAGAAGGAGACGACCGAGCGCAATGCCCCCACGCTCCCGCGAGTGCGGAAGCGTCTACCAACAGGCGCGCTCATCTAGGACCTCCGCCGGCGGAACGAGCTCCCGATCCGCGCCATGCCGTAGAACTTGTCCCAGTACGAATCGCCCTGCTTGGCGCCAGCGACGGGCCCCTCCTCCTCCTCGGACTCGCAGCTATGGCCGTGCGCACAGCTCGAGCAGCACGCGCCGACCATTCCCTGCTTGCGCTGGAGACTACGGCTTCGCTTACCGCACTTGCTGCAGTTGCCGACGGCGCCCTTTTTGCGCTTCTTCTTCATGAGGAAGACGGTTCCACCGATGACGGCGGCGACTTTGATGATGGCTGGGAGCATTCTCCTGTTCCTTTCGGTGAGGCCGACCGGCCCCGGGTTACCTACTGCCTCACGAGCCCCCGATGGGGGCGTGCTGATCCGGAACGTTGTAGTGCGCTTGCTGGTCGCATCCTCCGGCGAGCGCGAGCTGTTGCGCATCGTGATGGAGACCGAGGCTGTCCATCACCGTCATGTGAAACTTGCCGTCGACCGGGCGCTCGTACGAGTCGTACTGGTCGTCGATGAGGATGTGCGCACCGGGATCGCCTCGGTGACGCTTGAGAGCGCACAAAAAACAGGACAGATCGAGGCAGGTCCCCTTTTTGAGCTTCACCAAGATGTTGGCGGCGTTGACCGGCTGACACTGCGGAAGCGGTTTGTAGCGTCCGCCCGTTTTGATGAAGCACGTGGGCGCATCGACGTAACGAATACCGCCGCAGCCGAGGCAGTGCGGATAGAGGTCGGGCTCCGCGTTCATCATGGCCACGTTCATCTGGACCAGGCCATCGCACAGATTGACGATGTATTGCTTGTTCCACTGTTCGTGACCCTCTAGTCGGAAGCGAAACTCGAACAGCATGCGTCAGATCTCCAGGTGAGAGACAACGGTGATGACGCGATCGTCGTCGATGTCGGCCGGACCGGTTGCAATGCCCTCCGCATTGCCAGGGCGAATGAGATCGAGCGCACGCAGGTCGGCTCCGCTGACGACAACGGAGCCGAGATTGAACGCGACCGCGGCCGGGGTGCTCGTGAGCGACCAAAAACCGGTGATCGGATCACCGACCCCGGTCTGATAGATCGACACGCTCCGGGTGCCGGGCGGCAATGCGATGAACTGGTCGACAACGGTCTGCGGGATCGTGATCGTCTGCGTATGGGTTGCGCCCGGTCGCCCCACGAGCGACGTCGTTGGCTGGACTTCGACGCCAAACAGCGTGTCGGTGACGACGCCGGCGAGCGACGGCTGATTCGGATTCCCGGGTTCCGGGTTGACGAACGACGCATTGTTTGGCGGCAGCAACGTCGACACCGTGATGAACCGCGACGGCGTCGAAATGCGGAACGATTGGCCGAAGTCTACGTCGCGAATGTTTCCGCCGCCCCATTCGACGCGCGCCTTGTAGCGCGAGAAGATGCTGCCGCGCCGAATCTCCGAAAGCCCGAGGGGGTTCACCGGCGCGCCGAGTCCGGCGACGCGCTCGACCTCGAATGCCCACAGGTTGACGATCCACGGCAGGATGTTTTCGCCCTCGCCGACGTACTCCGCCTTGATCATCTGATCGACCTTGAACGGCGGCACCGGTGACGACGTGCCAGTCGAGAGCGGATCGGCGTTGTACTGCGCGAAAACGAGACGCGCCTGCCCGTTTGCGCACTGCCTGGAGACCCCGAGCTTGCTGTGCGGGTCGCCCGGCATGTGCTTGGCGCCGCCTGGGAAGATTTCGGGGACTGGCTTCATGGAGACTCCGTATGCGCACGGACCCACGTCGAGCCCGTGCGCAAGAATGCGACTAGAAGTCGCAGCAGCCGCCCTCACAGATGACGTACATCTTCATGAGGACATGGATCGCACCGTCGTCGATGATGTTTCGCCAGTCCAAAGTGAGCTGGCATCCCGTGATCGACGAGAAGCTGTGCCAGTTTGCGCAGTTGAGCGGCGCCTGATCGATGTCCGTGAAGGTGAACGCAGCACCAATCAGGATATCGAGCTTGTTCGGAAACACCCCGCTACGCGAGTTGACCAGCAGCACCGGGCACGGAGAGCAGTCCTCGATGAGGTTGGTTGCATCCGAGTCCGACGCACGGTACGCAGCGGCCTGCATGAACTTCGTGGTCATGCAGCGACAGCTGCCGGAGCCAACGGTCACCTGACCGTCCGCACCGATTGCGATCGACGAGTCGCCGATCGTCACGATCCCGTGGATCGTGCAGTCCTGGGGCGGTAGATCGTACCGACCCGTGAGCGCACGGGGACCCTCACCGGGACTTCCGCTTCCCGGAGCGACCGCGCCGACCGGCCCGGTCTTGCGCTGGCCGGCACCACTTTTGGCCATGCGCGCGTGCGTGGCCGACTGGAGGTACGCTGCCTTCTCCTTGGGGGAGTTGAACGTACGCCCGTGGTACAGGTGTCGACCGCCGTGAACACCAATGATGTTCCCTTGGCCGAGCTCGCGGTGGATTGAAACACGCTCGCTCATGCGTGCGTGGATCTTCTGGTAGCTCTGCAGATTCTGCATTGCCGTTGCCTTTTGTTTCGACGTTTGACGGAAGCGTCGGGATCCTGAGCCCCCAACTCGGCTCACCAGCGTCACCACCTCGGCCTCTCATCCTCTAAGGACACGGGCGAACCCGTTGGGCACTCCTCGGACGCTTGAGCAAAGACCTGGTGCGCGCAGCTAGGCAGCTTCGCTAATCGAGCTGTCGTAGCCCTTGTCGAGCCCGGCGCCGTAGAACGCCGCGCCCAGCGAGCCCGCCGCAGCGTGCTCGACGACCATGCCCACCGTCGAGCGGTCGGCATCGCCCGCAAGGCCCGTGAGCGCAACGCCGGTGAGACCGACCGCGACCACGATGTCCTTGTTAACGCCGAACCACTGGGTGGGATCTCCGCCGGCCGCCTCGAGAGCAGCGTCAGCCTGCTCGGGGGTCGTCGTGTTTGGATCGAGTCCTGCAGTCTTGAGAATGGTTTCCTTCTCGTGACGCATGCCGCCCATCCAATACCCGAGGCCGTATCCGGTGCCCGCCGCGATGGCCGCCCCTAGAACCCGGTTCGTGAGCCTCTGTGCGTTCTGCTTGAGGTTCTTGGACTTGCTGCGCACCCGGTGCAGGAGGTCGATGACCTGGGGTTTGCTGAGCTCGTTGAGAGTGCTTGACTTTTTCATGCCGCTTTTCGACTCCCGCATCGCGGTCAAAGATTGCTTTTGTTGCGGCCACCGAGCACCGGCGACCTGCGCAGTAGTCTGGAACATGGTTTAGCCCCATTGCAAACACCGTATTTGGAGCGTTTTTCTATGCTCTAAATGGTGTCTTTCTATGCTACGTATTGTAGCGTTCCGGGATGACCTGGAATATTGGAACGATTTCGGGAACGACTTCCAGGAACCAAAATGCGCATCAAGTACCAGATCAGCGAAGAAATCGACGAAGAACCCATTGTTCCCGACGACTTGCGCCGCGAGCTGGAACGACGGTGGACCGGCTGCTACAGCATTTCGGTCTGCCGGGTCACCGCCGAGGACAACGAGCCGGCGCTCAACGCGATCTCGCTCAAGTGCGCAAAAGAAAACGACGACCCGAGCGAGGACTTCGACGACGTAGCGGTCGCGGTCTTCCGCATCATGATGCAGCACGCGGCCGAGCAGCAGGCCGAGACCCCCGGCGCGCGCCTGCTGTTTCGCGTCTACTGCTACAAGCGCACCGACACGAAGGCGACTCGTAAGAAGTCGCGGTTCAGCTACGTCATCCAGCTCGACCAGGAGGGAGGCTTCGAGGACTCCGCGCCGTACATGAGCCCGGCCGAGATGGAGCACATGCGCATGCAGATGCAGCTCGAGACCGAGCGCGAGCGTAATAATGCGATGCTGAGCGTCATCACCAACGACCGCGAGTGGCAGGACAGGCTACTCGCACGCGTACTCGAAATGTCGCAGCTCAACAATCAGGCGATCGAGCCGTTGCAGAACCTGATGGCGTACATGGGCTCTGTTGCGCTTTCGGGCTGGCAGACCTCCTACGCCAACATGCAGGCCATGTTCGACGCCAAGCAGATCGACGCCGAGATGAAGTTCAAGACGCGACGCAGCGACAAGATGCTCGCGATGTTCGGGAAGGTGCTCACAAAGGGGAAGGCCCAGTTCGAAGCGCACATTGCCAAGCAAGGTGCCAACGGGAGCGCATCATCCATACTCGACGGCCTCTTCGGCGACGACGATGATGAGGTGGTCGAGGTCCAGCCTAAAAGCGGCGTCACTGTGCAAGCCGGTGGCGTGGCCGAGGAGGAGCAGGGCTCGGCCGACGCTGAGGACGATAACGAGCCGCTGGCAAAGGCAGCTCGCTACATTGGGACGCTCATCCTGCCGGAGCAGTGGTTTGAGATCATGGACGCCCTCCGCAAGCCCGAGCTGCGCTTGCTCAAGGCCGTCTTCAGCTCGCAGACCGACGAGGACTTCTTCGCGGCCTGGGACGCGCTCAACAAGCGCATCGAGAAGATCGCGCCGCTTTGGACGATCCTCGACGACGAGCAGCAGGAGACGCTCGAACAGCTCCGCGAGGCGGTCGACGCTGTGCGCGAGGGTGCTGACGCATAAAGGGGGTTCTCGAGCTCGCGCTGACTCGAGACACTCCTGCGCATGCGAATCAAACGGACCCCGGACGGAACCATCCCAGTCTTCACTCGCGAGGAGAAGGCGCTCATGCGCAAGGCCGCCCGGCTGATGGATCGCGTGGCGGACAAGTTGGAGCTCAGCGAGCTGGGCGACCCGGCGAACGACGACATGGTACCCAGGGCGCGGATGGTCTCGATGGACTTCGAGGAGTTCGACACTGCGCTCGGGGACGCCGGCGGCTAGAGTCCCTTGTGTTGCATGTACGACGCCCAGCGCGCGTCGACTGGCTGGAGCCCCTTCGATCTCAGCTTTCCCACAACCTTGCGGTAGCCGAAGATGGCGTCCTCGGATGCGCACGAGAGCCAGAGGTCGACGACGTGCCCCTCGACCTCGGGCTCGTAACGCTCGGCACCGGCCAGGATGTTTTCGATCGCCAAGGTCTCACGAACCATCTCGGCATATGGGAAGAAGCGCTCGGTCCAGGGACGCACGACGATTAGCCGTTCGCGGGCTCGTGTGACACCGACGTAGGCGACGCGACGCTCGGCCTCGGTCTCCCCGAACACGAACGCGTCGTACGTGGCGCGCGACATATCGGAGAGGAGGATGACGACGTCGGCCTCTCGTCCCTTTGCCCCGTGGATCGACGAGATGCGAATGAGCGGCCGGTCCGGGATGAATCCGTAGCGATCGATGATCCGCTCGATGCGCTTGCAGATCTCCGGCTTTGCTTTGACGAGTGGTGCTCCGGCACCGTCCCTGTCGATGACCTCGACGAGGTCGCGGAGCCCCCAGTCCTTGATGAGGCCATCGACTGTCACCGGGCCCTTGTTCTCCCTCGCGCGCTTCTTGAGCCCGCGAGCGAGACCCGGGGTGTCCTTGGTCTTCGACGGGATCTGCTTGAACAGCGCCCGCAACTCGACCGCATCCACCGGTTTGCGCTGCTGGATCTTGCGAGCGGCCCTGTACGCATCTACCACGGTCGGGTGACCAAGCGGGCTCCATCCCTTGCGTGCGCCACCGTCGAACGCGATGCCCAGGTCGGCGAGTGCGTTCGCGGCCTCCTTGAGGAATGCCCAGTTGCGCGCGAGCACGAGCGTCTTCTTGCGGGTGTCGATGTCACGCAAGGCGCCGTCGAGCTCCATGACCTCCAGGTCGCCGGCGTCGGCCCGTGGCCGGTAGCTCTTGGTCACACGCTTTCGGTTCTGACCGATGATGCCCTCCGCTAGCCGATGCACGCGAGCTGGGATGCGGTACGACTGCTCCAACACCTGGACGCGTTCGCACTCGCGTTCGAGTAGCAGTAGCCAATCGGGCGTGCCCCCCTGGAAGCCGTAGATCGCCTGGTCGTCATCGCCGGCCACGACGACCCGGCGACAAGGCCCAAACCACTTCTCGACGAGCGCCACCTGAAGAGGGCTCAAGTCCTGAGATTCATCGACGTAGGCGATCTCGACGTGGGGTCTGGCGTCCATGCGCAGTGCCCCTTCGAGCTGGTCGTAGAAGTCGAGCTTGTGGGTCTCCTCCCGAAATCCGTTGTAGCGCTCGGCGAACAGCATGAAGCGCGGCACCGGTATGTCGAAGGGAGCCTGGGCGGCGGTGCGGTCGAGGTCGAGCATCCGGCTGCGTCCCCAGTTCATGGCGGCCATGAGCTCGTCATCATCGGTGCGCAGCACGGTCTCCATGTCGTCCTCGAGAGATCCCCGGTTGTCCGACAGGTCGTACCCGTAGCGCTCGCAGAACTGGGCCCAGTCGTCCTTGCGCATCATGTCGTCCATTGAGGCGCCGATGAGCTTGAAGGCTGCCGAGTGGATCGTTCGAAACCAGATCAGCGCCTCACGGTCGAGCTTGAACTTGCGCATTGCACGCTCCTTTGCCTCACGACAAGCTGCTTTCGTGAAGCTCATAAAGGCGATCGCGTCGGGTGCGCACCCGTCGCCGAGGGCGCCCTCGATGTGCGCGAGGAGCGTGAATGTCTTCCCGGTACCGGGCGGACCGAGGATGAGGTGCCAGTTGGTACGCTGCTTCGGCATGGTACTTGCCGGGCCATTTTGAAGCAGCGCGTGTCACGCGTTTGCTTCGGTATTATAGGCGCGCGTAGGACTAGGAGTTGAACTGTGATGTTGAAGCAAATATCAAGTGAAGCGACATATTGAACAGAAGTGTAAGGGATTTACATCTGTGCTCACTTCTCTACGCGCGTATAGGGGAGCACCGTCAGAGCAACTTTTTTTGGGGGTCTTCGTCGGGCGCGTCGGCCGCGCGATTGAAGAACGTGACGCGCACCGTGGTCTTGCCGAACCGCTTTTGTCCGCACCTCGCGCCGTCCATTCTCGCGATCAGCGCCTGGAGGAGGGGCCCGTCCACCGTGGCCCCCCAGCGGTCGCTGAGCATCTTGCGCAGAAAGGTCGTCTTCGCGACATAGGTCGTTGCGTCGATCTGCAGGACCCGACCGCTGTTGAGGTCCTCGACGCGCTCGCCGACCGCCATCGTCTGCAGGATCTCGTCGAGCAGCTGGAAGATCATGCCCTCGTCGGAGCCGTCGTCTGGGTGGCAGTCCATCACGACGACGAAGCTCAGCCATGCGCTCACGAGCTCGTCCCAGATCTCCTCGGCCCCCTTGCCTCGCGGGATCCCTGGGAGCCGGTCCAACCGGGCCACAAAACGCTTCTTGAACAGCTTGGGGCTGAGCAGCTCGTCGATGGTGAGCTTGAGCTCCTCCGCACCGTCGATCTCGAAGTAGTAGACCGGGGGCACCGTGTTGAGCTTGCGCAGGCGGCTGACGCGAAACGCCACGATGCCATCGCCGACGTCGCCTATGTCGCCAGTGCCATCAGGAGGAGCTGGCGGGGGGACGTCGTCGGGCATGTCCGGCTTGGCCGACTTGGCCGGATAGTTGTCCCGCTTTTTCCCAACGATCCCACTCGGCTGCGCATCTTGGGTGGGCTCGGGTGTCCCGATAGGTGGGGCGATCTCTTCAGGCGGCTCGTAGGTGGGGCCGTGGTCGACCCCGTCGTCAGACGCAGTAGGAGCCTCGCTGAGCCCATAGGGCTCGACCGCACCCTCGGCTGGATGCGGAGGCTCGTCGCCACGGGTGTAGCCGCTATGCGTCCGGGACCCTGAGAAACCCCCCTCTCGTCCGGGCTCCTCCAGGCGGTAGCCGAAGGCCTTGTCGCGCCGGGCGTGGATCGCCTCCAGCTTCTTGCGCAGCTCCTCCTCCTCCCAGGGTGGCTGGCAGCGGTCGTTCCAGCGCAGCAGGATCGGCCAAAACTCGTCCGTGGTGAGCCCGAAGTCGCCGCCCATGCCGCAGGCGTTGGAGGTGTGGAACCATCCGCCGCCGCCCGCGATCGCGGGCTCGACGTGCTCCATGTAGGCCTCGCAACGCTTTTGGCGCTCGTCCAGCTCGTGGTCACCGGTGGGGGCTGGCGCCGGCCGCCTGGGTGGCTCGAAGGAGATCGCGTACGCCGCGACGATCGCGTCGAGCGTGTAGCGTGGGCCGGCCTGCGCGAGCTCGATGGTGACGAGCCTGGGCTCGGCCTTGCGATGGTCGAAGCCGGGGATGCGCATCACCCTCGGCGGGTCGTGGCAGGCCGGGTCGGCGCCGAACTTCCGCGCCAGGCGCTCTTGGACCACGCGCCAGATGCGGAAGTCCTGGTCCGGCTCAAGCGCCCAGTAGACGTGCTTGCCGCGGCCAGACTGGACCACCAGCGTCGGTGGTAGCGCGCCGATCCCCGAAGGCGGCTCGACGTCGTCGAAGTCCAGGAACACAGCTCGCGGCGCGATGCAGTTTTCGGTCCGGCGCCCGAGCCCGTCGGTGACGGCCATGCACGCGAAGATCCCGGCGCCCAGGCCGTTGAGCTGGTCGAGGAAGCTGGCGATCCGTCGAAACGGCGAGTGGAAGATCCGTGTCAGCGATGGGCCGCCGTTTTGGGCCTCCTTGTTGTCCGGGAAGGTCTGGAAGGTCCACTGCGCATCCGCTCGACCCTCGAAGTCGAGCGTGGATAGGAACTGGGTCGCGACGTCGGAATGCACGAGCGGGAGGCGCGAGGGAAAAGCGGGCCCCTAGGTTCCGGACGACCCGTGTGTGCCGGAAACCGTATGCCCTGTCATGTGAACGGCGGGGCCCGCCCGTTCAGGGGCTCTCCTCAGCCGATCACGACAAAGACCGAGGAAACTATGCGGTCGTGATCCACGGACGACCTAGAGACCACGGTGCGCATGGCCCTGTCAAGTTTTTCGACTTTTCCCCACGCTGTCCCCAGGTTGTTCACAGCTTGGTGAGGTCGACGCCGCGGTGCGCGAGCTCGAGCTCGAAGTCGGCGCCGAGCCTGCGCAGGCACTTCTCGTAGAAGCCCCACGCAGCTGCCACCAATGCGTCGCGACCCGGGCCGGTTTCGAGCGCGGCAGCGTCGTCCGCGAGCTGCTGCAGCAGGACGCCGGCGAAGGTGGCCGCACCGGAGTCCCAGCCGGCCCTGTGGGAGGTCATCCGCCAGCGCATGATCTCGACGGGCTTGGTCGGCTCCGGCGCCGCGTTCTCGACCTCGGGGACGCCGGGGTATCCGGCGAGGAGTTCTGTGGTCTCGTTGCTCATGCGTCCGGCTCCCACTCCTTGGCCTCGTCCGTCGGGTCGTCCCACTCCGCGTCGAAGCCCTCGCGCACTCGTTCGAGCACCTGATCCTTCGTGATGAGGACACCGTCCACGCTCAGGCCGTGCTTGACCGCGAACGTGGCAACGTGATGCGCAATGTCGACGAGTGCGATGCCCCAGCAAAACGGGTCCTCGAAGATGGCGGCGCGTATCACGACCTCGAGTCCGTCCTCTTCGTTTCGCCAAAGCCGAAGGATCTCCCTCGACTTGTCCTGGCTCGCAGCTCGCGGCGGCGGCGGCAGCGGTCCGTATTTTTGCTCGTTGCTCATTGGCAGGTGTGCCCTTCCAGGTCTTCGGGTCGGATGAACTTGACGCCGCAGATGTTGCAGGTCCACGGAGACCCCCCGGTCTCGGAATCAGGCACCGGACGGATCTGGTGGCCGGCGTGGTGGTCTGCGAAGTGCGGCATGAATGCCTGCATGATCTGGAGCTTCTTGGCTTCGAGGAGGCCCACCATTGTCGGGACCTCGAAGAGGCCAGCGTGGAGCAACGCCGAGCCGCCGTCGGCCTGGATGGCACAGACGGCGAAGCCGGTGATCTCCCCGGTGCGCACGCGTCGGAGCAACGACTCCGCGCGCTCGATGGCGAGCTTGCGTACTTCGTTCATAGCAGCGCCTGCCTCATCTGTTCCTGGACTTGAAGTTGCACGCCAGGCGTAAGGCGCCAAAGGCCCTGCGCCCCGCCGCACGCAATGGGCTCCGGCAGCTTGACGACGTTTTCGAGCTGCCAGCCGTAGGGGCCCGAGAACCACGGGTCGTCGCTTTCGGTGACGCAGCCGACGATGTCCGCGACCGCCACGATGGCACCGAGCGGGATCCGCTTCACCGATGGGACCACGACCTTGAAGTGGCGCGCGATCTGTATCGCGTGGTCTTGGTTGTACGTCTTGCCGGCATGGATCGCGATCCGCTTGGCGACGGACCACGGCTTCCACGGCCGGTTCTCGATGCGCTTGTCGAGGTCCGAGATCGCCCACGCCATCGGCTGCCAAAGCGTCAGCCCGCGGGACACTGCAAATGGGCTCGTCATTTCGGTTTCTCCTTCAGCCCTCATCGGGCAGTGCCCACCGACGGAGTCGAACCGCCGCATCATTGTCGCGGGCCCGAAGGATGGAAGGGCCCGCATCGCAGAGTCCAAGTGGGCATGTGAAGTTAGCCGCTGCGCCTCCCCTCCTCGGTCAGCTCGACGATATAGCCGTTGTCGGGCGCTCGCGCACGCACGAGCCGGGCGAGACCCTTGCGAGCGAGCGCACGTGCGAGCGCGACCTGGCCGCCAGAGATCTTGGCGCGGCCGCCGTTCTTGCGCAGCCATTCGATCGCAAGCTCCTGCGAACGGTAGTTGGTGGTGTTGATGATCTTGTTCATTTCGGTCGCTTCCTTTCGCCGAGGCCGGCTGCGTAGTTGACCCAAAGCTTGGCCTGGCCGATGAGGTCGTCGCCCAGTTGAGGCCCAGCCGGGATTTGATTCAACATCTGACGCACGACGATGATCCCGGCCCGCAGACCGTTGCGCAGCATCTGGTTGTCCCACGCCAACTCGCCCAGGTAGGACTCGAGCCAGCGTGGGCACGACGCGAGGCTCTCACCCCGGAGCCACTCTTTGAGCACCGTGCGCTCGTCGACGCCGAGGGCCTCGATGGTCGCGGCGACGTAGCGTTGGGTCTCGTCGCGGAGCATGGGTTGCTTGAAGCTCATTGCTCGGTCTCCACCGCATAGAGGCTGCCCTCGTCCTCATCGTCGAGCTCGACGCCCAGCTCGCGCAGCTTGCCCTCGATGCGCCCAAGCTGGACATGAATCAGCTCGACCGCGACCGCACGGATGGGCCAAAAGTTGACGATCTTGACGACGGTTTCGCCATGGTTGGCGCGGATGAACTCGCAGCGCACCCCGATGACCTTGTGGGTGGTCGCCTCGTTGGTCATCAGCTTGAGATCATCGAGCGACTGCTTCATGATCGTGCGCTCGCGTTCGAGGTCGGTGATGGACTTGAGGTCTTTGAGCTTCATCGTTTTCTCCTTTTGGGTTTGGGTTCGAGCCGGGCGAGCGCATCCTCTCGACGCTCGTACCAGCCCAGATTGTCGCCAGTCTGGCGCGCGTCCAACTGGTCTTCGGTTGCGTTGCAGATGTACCGAGACAGCCAGCGTCGGGTCTCGCTCCTGTGCCTCCGGATCCGTCGCACGCGCCACCACCCGTCGTCGGCACGCTCGACCACGTAGTGGCGCTGGCCTTTCCACAGGAGCGACGAGCGCATGAGGATCCTGCGCTTGCGGAAGCGGTTGAACTCGGCTCGGTTGCTCGCCTCGATGCCTTCGAACTCGGCCGCGGTCTCGGTGCGCTGTCCCATCAGCCGATCAGCTCCTCAAGCTTCGCGAGGATGGCCGCCTCGTGGCAGCTCGCGTGGACGAGCACCGACGGTGGGATCTCGTAGAAGCGTCGATCGTAACCGATCTCCTGCTTGCAGTAGGTGCAGCGGTCCGCGGCCATCATACGGGTCGCTGCGCAGTCGGTGTGCTTGCACGACGGCAGGCATGGGCCCAGGTCGGTGCCGGGTGCGGGGAGTCTACTCGCGGCCATCAGCCCACCACCTTCGGGTACGGGAGGCTCGCCGGCAGATGCCGTCGGTCGCGACGCTGCAGGGCCCACGCGTACTTGTGATTGCCCGGGTGACGCAGCGGTCGGCACAAGCGCTCGAGCCAGCGGTCGAGCCACGCTCGCGGCTCCTGCTTGCGTAAGGGCCTCGCGCCGAACGCTTCGAGCTGGGCCGCAGCGTACCGCCAGCCCTGGTCGCGCCGGCGGATCTTCGACAGCGCACGTGGGTCGAGCACGCGTCCGTCCGGTAGCAGCCAGCGACGCTCGGCCTTGGAGGTCCCGAGGTACCGCGCGTTGGTGGCCTGGTAGATGGTCCCTACGTGACCACCGAACACGACGTCGCCCGATGCGGACGTGCGCCTGGCTGGATCGGAGAACGAGACAACGCCGGTGATGCCAGCGTCGCGAAGCAGCTCGAAGCAGCGCGCGATGAACCAGGACTCGCCGTTGGCGGGGACCTGGTCGACGAGGACGAAGCGCCCGAGCACGACGCCCGTCATGCGGTCGCCCGGGAGCACGTCGAGGCATCGGGGCTGCGCAGGCACGGCGAAGACGGCGACGCCGACCAGCTCGCGCTGGTAGAGCCCGAAGCGGAAGCGCGACGCCGGGTACGTCCCACTATAGTGATGCGCGAGCACGAACGACTTGGCCACGCGGTCGGTGTCGATGCGTGCGACCTCGTAGTCCGCGGTGCGGATGGTCTCGCGCGCCGGCCGGTAGCTGTCTCGGCCCGCGCGCCATCGTTGGCAGACTGGGGTCAGCATGAGCCCTCTTCCCCCGCATGGCCGCAGTTGCTGCAACGCAGCTGCGTCATGCGGCCACCGTAGAGCGTCTCGGTCACCAGCGGTTCGTTCGAATCGCAGCCCGGGCAGTTGACGTCGCCCTCGCGCCAGGCGTCCGCGTCCACCGGTGCCACTGGTGGGTCGAGGGCATTGACGCGGTCGTCCAGCTCCTCGCCGAGCGCGTTGTAGCCCTTGGTGGCCCGGTTGAGACGCTGGCCGATCACGGCCATGCGAGCGTCGGTCAGCTCCTTGTGGTCGAGGTCGGTCGGGAGCTGGCGCGCCAGTGTGAGAGCGCCCTCCAACTCGAAGATCATGCGGTTGAGGTTGGCTTTCATGGCTCAGGCCTCCTCCACGATGTTGAGCAGGTTCATCATGAGCAGCTCCTCGATGCCGTAGACCGCGGAGCCTTCACACGCTTCGCAGTAGTAGCGTCGCGCGTCTGGCTCGCAGCCGCCACGCTCGGCGCCGCACTCCAGGCACAGGCCCAGGTTGCCATTGCGGGCGGCTCGGTAGTCCGCGTCGGTTATCGTGATGGGCTCGCGCACCCACTCGGGATGTTCGGGGGTCGCCATCACGCACCTCCGAACTGCTTGCGGTAGCGCGTGGTCATGGACGCGATGCGGCGCTCGATCTCCGCCTTGACCTTGGCGTCCGTCGCGGCACCCGGGGGGCCAATGCGCTTCGAGTTCTGAGAGGCTCCGAACGGCAGGCCGCGGCGCGCGGCCGTGATGCAGACGCTGACCGACTCCGTGCCAATGGGCAGAGCGTCCGCCTCGCGGTTGCGGTAGCCCCCGCTCTCGACGACCGTTACAATGCGCACGACGACGATCGCACCGATCGCGCGGCCCTTCTTGTCGTCCATGCCGAGGGAGTGGTGGGTCCTGCGAAGCTCGGGCCCGTGGTGCCATCTGTGTCCGGTCATTGCCTGTCCATCCTTCTTGCAGCGTCATGCTGCCCACGGCGCGCGAGCTGGGCTCCCGAGCCGTAGGCACCGCGACGTCACAGCCAGCGCGCCAGGTAGCTAGTGACGCTCTCGTAGCCGTCGCAGTCGACCTGCTCGTCGAAGCACCAGGGCTCCTCCGGGTCGGCGACGTAGATGCCAGCGAACACCGCTTCGTCGAACCGCGTTGGTAGCCGGGCGTCGTCGTGGAGCGTGACCAGCGTCTGCTTGTCGCCGTCGGTGCGAGCGAACGCCTGCGCTCCGCCGCCGGTGTCCTCGACGTGGAAGCCGGCCGCCGCGAACGCGGCCCGGATGCGCGGCGCCTCGTCGTGGCGCGGGCATGGTTCGCTGCCGCAGTCGTCGCAGGGTTCCAGCCAGCGTCCGCACTGCTCGCATTGGAACCGGGGCTCGCCGGTCCCGGTGTAGTCGGCGTGCGTGTGGTCGGTCACCTCCTGGCACCCGCGGCACCAAAAGTCAGCCTCGGCGCGGAACGGTTCGCAGGACTGTTGGCAGCGCCCGTTAGCGTCGACGTCACCGCCGCAGTTGGGGCAGCCCACGTCGGCCGGGGGGCCGTCAGGGTAGAGCATGTTGCTGCACTCGTCGCAGTGCAGGCAACCGGCCTCGCCGGTCTCGCATTGGTGGTGGGGACGCATGACGCCGCACTCGCGGCATAGGTGGGTCGCTGTCGTCATCCTTCGTCATCCTTCGCTGCGTGGTCACGGAGCCACGCTTGAGCATAGTTGAGATCGCGGCGTTCTTGCTGCTTTGCCTTGTCATTGGGTACAGGCCAATGGGCGAGCGCCCTGGCCATCACGTGGAGCACGAGCGGCGCGCGGTCGAGCAACCAGACCGCGAACGCCTGCTCTTCTGGGGTGAGGTAGCGTGCGCCGTTCATGCTGCCACCGCCGATGCGTCCATCACCTGCCGCACGAGCGCGGCCAGTCGCTTGGGCGTTCGCTTGCGAACCGGGTCACCGGTTCCGGTGAAGTCCCAACGCAGCGACGAGCGCTCCGGCTGGACTACCTCGATCACGTCGCCACGCTCCGACAGCACGGCCGACGTCACCACGACGCCGGCGGCGCCCAGCGTCTGGGCGAGCGTTGCCACCTGTGCCCGGGTCACGCCGCCACCACCTGCAGGTGGACCCTGCCGCTGCCATGGGCCGCGATCTGGACGTTGGACCGAGCGGCGGCGCTGGTGCCGGCGCACGCTCCACACTCGTCGCACTGCAGGCGGTGGCCCGCCTCGTCGCTGGCCGGGCAGACCATGTACCCCTCGCGCCGAGGCTCGGCGCCTTGCGTGACGTGAAACACCCGGTAGCCCAGGGCGCGAGCCTCGGCGGCGTCGCTGTCCGTCTCCACGCTGGCCATGCACAGATCGGCCATCGCGAGCCCGGTCCGCCATTGGTGCGTGTAGCCGGTCCAGCCCGCCGCGTAGGTGAGCAGACGCTCCCACACGGCGCGGGGTACCGCGGCCGGATCGCCGTAGGCGCCGAGCCTCACGTGTCGACCGGACGCAAGGTCAGCCAGCCAGTGCAGCGCGGGCTCGGGGTACCGGCCGCGCCGCCATGCCTTGTAGACGCTGAGCGGTCCATGGAAGACTCGCACGTAGCAGGTGCGGCCGACGTTGCTGCCGTCCTGCGTGGTGCCGCGAAGCGAGCAATCGCCGCAGACGCTGTCGTCGAGCCCGGCGTGTACGGCTTCGACGGGGGACATGTCGGCCGGCAGGATCCACACTTGAATCATGTCGCCGGTCTTCCGGTTGCGACTGTCCGTCGTGGCGATGGCCACGATCGGCGAACCGTCCAGCAACGACGGTCCGCGGTAGAGCACGTATCCTGGCATGAGGGTCCATCCTTCTGGAGCCGGCGAAACCGGCCCCACGCTCAAGCTACCAGCCCCAGGGCGAGAAAACAAAAGGGCGAGATTCTGGACGCTATGGGGCCCCCGGGGCGAGAACGCGATCGCGCTGGCCGTACAGGGCGAGATAGCCCACGCTGGGGGGCCGGATCCCTCAGGTGGGGTTTTCTCGCCCTGGACGCACCGTTATACCAGGGCGAGAAAAACCGCTCAGCGGGGCGCGTGTTGGCTCTCAGGCCACGCTGCGGGATTCTCGCCCTGGCGTGAGGATTCTCGCCCCCACGCTGGCCAGGGCGAGAAAGGGCCCCCCTGGGGGCGAGATCGTGGTAGCGTCTGGACGGGCGGCAGAACCGCCCCGAAGGATGGACAGGCCATGAACGCCACGATCACATTCGACTACGAGAAAAGCACCAAGGGGACGCACCGCTACAAGGAGCAAGGCGATCGCGCCGACTGGCTGGTGGGGACGCTGTACGTGAAACGGACCGCGTTCGAGAGCCCCGAGCCTCCCTCCACGCTCACGCTCACGCTGGCCACACGCGCCGAAGGCCTGAACCCTCCTGCCCCCGTGGCCGTCGCTGACCCGCCGCAACGTCGTCGACGCAAGGCCAGCTAGGCGCCACGCCGCCCCCTGCCGGACGCACCGCGCGAGCCGGCAGGTGGCAGCATGACGCTGCAGAAGGATGGACACGGAGGCATGGCACACGACCCATTTGGCAACACAACGCCGCCGATCGCCGCGAAGGATTGGAGCGCCGAACGCTGGCACACGTACGGCCACATCTGCCGCTGTGGTGAATGCACGCTGAACGCTGCACGCCGCAGCCTGTACAGCGGCGTTTGCCGTTGCCTTGCGTGCGACCCTGACGGCTTGCACGGTCCCGCCGAGCCCGTCGACACAATCGCCGTACCGCTGGGCCGGCTCGCACAGTCGGAGCAAGCGGACCGCGACGCTCTGATCCACCTTGCCACCACGCTGGGCCTTGTGTTCAGCACAGCACGCAAGCGCCAGATCCACAGCATCACGTGCTGGGCTCACGAGGTATCGGACGCCCTATGCGAGCTAGACGGACGCTCGACGCTCACGGACGAACATCACACCGAGATCGATCCCGAGGCCCTGTCGTGATCGCCGTCGACTTGTTCGCGGGGCTCGGTGGCTTCACGCTCGGCGCCGAGCGTGCGGGCTGCCGGGTTGCGTGGGCCGCCAACCACTGGCCGTTCGCGGTCGAGGCTCACGCTCAGAACCATCCCCGGACCACGCATGCGTGCCAGGATCTGCGGCAGTGCGACTGGGCGACGCTGCCCGAGTACGATCTGCTACTGGCCGCGCCAGCGTGCCAGGGCCACAGCAGCGCGGCACAGCCGAGCCGGGCCGCGAGCGGACGGACGCGACGCAAGCACGACGCGCTGCGTGCAACCGCCTGGGCGATCGTCGACTGCGTGGACGTGACCGAGCCCAGGGCGATCGTCGTGGAGAACGTGCCAGCCTTCCGACGCTGGCGTCTCTATCCACAGTGGCGCGATTGCCTGCAGTATCTGGGCTACTCGCTTTCCGAGCATGTGGTCACAGCGTCCCGCCTGGGCGTGCCACAGCGCCGCAGGCGGCTGTTCATTGTCGGGCTGCGTGACCGGGGCGCCTTGCGGGTCGAGGCTCCACGCGGCCGTGAGCCCGCCTTCGGGCCGTGCATCGATTGGCGCGCTGGCAACTGGCGCCCCATCACCGGAGCGTCGGCTGCCGTGCGTCGACGGATCGCCAACGGACGCAAGCGCCATGGCGACCGCTTCATCACGCAGCACGTCAGCAACCACCCAGGCGTCGGGCTCGACGAACCGATCCGGACCATCACCACCAAGGATCAATGGGCCGTCGTGCGTGGTCGCATGTACCGGCCCCTGACGCTCCGCGAGAACGCCAGGGCGATGGGCTTCCCGGATAGCTACGGCTGGCCAGACGACGCCACGCGGGGCGACGTCGTGTGCGGGCTCGGCAATGCGGTGCCGCCGGCCGTGGGCGAGTGGATCGCCACGCAGGTACGGGAGGCGATGTGATGGCCAAGGCGAAGCAACCGACCGCCGTCGGCATCCCCATGCAACGGCGCGAGGATGCGTGCGACGAGTGTCACCGCCTGGGCTACATGCCGTGCGACTCCGGCGAGCGCGGCCTGGAGATCCAACGTTGCGACAACTGCGGCGTGCTGGTCGACGACGACGAGGCGATCCGGTTCGCGTCGTACGACCTGGGCGTCTGGCTGACGGGCGCCGCACGCATGCCAGACGACGACTACATGCGCGAGGTAGCGCTGGCGCTGTCCATGATGGCCGACCTAGTCGAGCCCTTCGAGATCGTGGGGGACGACGCCCCGTGCGGCGTCGTGGCGATGGCGGAGGGGGACGCGGGAGCGTGACGGCGCCCGCTGGGGGACGCACCGTGCGAGCCCTCAGCGTGCGGCATGACGCTGCAAGAAGGATGGAACCCATGACGACCATGAGCAGGACTGTTCACCCATGGCACGTGCGCCGCGTCGAGCGGCTCGCGTACCACCATGCCCAGCGCTGGACCGACATCGGCGCCGACTCCCGCGAGCTGGCAGCCGTCGGGCTCCTCGCGCTCGCCGAGGCGCGCACACGGTTCGAGCCGAACCGGGGCGTCACGCTGTGGGCATTCGCGGCCCGGCGGATCGACGGCGCCATGCGAGACCACCGGCGCGGCATCACGGGCACGCGAGCCGGGCGCAACTCCGAGCGGTTGATCAAGGACGAGCGCGACACCGAGCGGATCGTCGACCCCAGGCGCGCCGACGAAGTGTTCGAGCTGGCGCACGATCTCGGCGTCGCCAGCTTGGCAACCGGGAAGGCCTGGCGCGACCTGGTCACGTCGTACGAGTACGGGGGGATCTCCAAGCTGGCAGAGCGCCGGGGCGTGAGCATCGCGACGGCGTCACGCTGGCGCACGGATGTCGTGGCCGGCCTGCGCGAGACCGTGGGAGCGGACGCGTGAGCGCGGAAGTCCACGCGGAGATCGTCCGGCTCTACACCGGCGGCAAGACTCTCCAGCAAGCGGCCGAGCTATGCGGGCGCTCAGCCACGATCGCGGGGCGTGCGGTCTCACGCGCCGGCGTGATGCGACCCAAGGGCCCGCGACCGGGCCGCGGGTTCAACCTGAAGCGACTCGCCGAGGCGGTCCGTGTCTCCGACATGCCGATCGGGGAGCTAGCTCGCGCGCTCGGGGTCTCGCGCCATACACTGTGGGAAGCCGCACGCAAACACGGAACGCTGCGGCGCAGGCAGACGCATGCATAGCGACGATACACGCGAAGCGATCGAGGCGTTCGAGGACGAGCACGGGCTCGTCCACGACCCGGCCGACTGCGCCGAGGTCCCCGATCTCTGGTACGACCGCTGGGGCAAGCACCAGGGGGGACCGTGCCCGTGGCTCGACGAGTCCGACGAGGGATTCATCCTCGGGACCCATCGGCCGCACTGGGCGTTCGCCGGGGACGCCCAGGGCCCCCTGTTTTTGAGCATCCGCCAGATCCGCCGGCGGATCACCGCCTACCCCAAGGCCACGGTCCCCGTCTACGTCGACAGCGGAGGATTCACCGAGCTGCACCAGCACGGACGCTGGACCGTGAGCCCCGAGGCGTTCGTCGACGAGGTCCTGAGGTACCAGCGCGAGCTGGGGACGATCGGCTGGGTGTCGATCCAGGACTGGATGTGCGAGGAGACGGCGCTGCGTGCTACCGGCCTGACCATCGCCGAGCACCAGCGCCGCACGGTCGACAACTTCCGGACGCTCTTCGCGATGGCGCCCGAGGTCCACTGGTTGCCCGTGCTGCAAGGCTGGGAGCTTGGCGACTACATGCACCACGTCGAGATGTACCGCGACGCCGGCGTCATCCTTGGCGACATGCAGCGCGTGGGCGTCGGCTCCATCTGCCGGCGCAAGAGCGTCCGGGAGCCCGTCGAGATCCTTCGCGAGTTGGCGGGAGTCCAGGGCGGGCTCGGGCTCCACGCGTTCGGCCTGGGCGCACAGGCGCTGCGCTACGCCGCTCCGTACATCGCAAGCTCCGACTCGCTTGCGTGGAGCTACGCCGCCAGGCGGGCGCCTGAGGAGGCCAAGGGCGCCACCGGTGGCCGGGCGGGCAACCACGCTCAAAACGACCAGGGCGTCGCCGAGACCTATCGCGATCACGTCAACAGCATCATGGAAGGCAAGCAATGAGAGCAGACCACACACGCTCGGAGATCGCAGCGCTCGACTCCCAGCACGTCGACGGCTGGGCTAGTGGCTACCCGGTCCCGAGGGATCAACGCGAGGGCTACACGCACATGATCCGCTCGATGGGGGACCCCGAGCGCTCGGCTCGCCCAGGTCGAGGGGACTACGTCATCGCCAAGTGGAAGAAGCAGCACGCACGACCGACGGCCGGCTTTGAGGTGGAGATCCTCGCGTACCTTGCCGACGGCCGCGCCCAGACCTTCAACCATATCTCGGTCACGCTGTACGACTACACGGCCGACGTCGCGGGTCCAAACATGACCAAGGCCATGTGGGATCTCGTCGAGCGCGGAGAGATCGAGCACACGCTCCACGCCCCGATCCGGTTCCGGAGGGTGCGTCGATGAGCCCAGCACAGCAGCGTCTCCTGAACAACTGCGCGCAAGCTCGCGGCTGGTTCCGGACCAACAAGGCCAACACAGCCTACGGACTCGTGCGCCTCGGCTATGTCCAGGCCAAGCGCGTATTCGACTGCAACGACCAGGGCTGCAAGGTGATCGCGGTCGACGTCAAGATCAACGCACGCGGACGCACTGCCGTGGTACGGTGAGCGCGGGTCGGCGGGACTAGGAAACTGCCGACCTGATCGAAGCGAGAGGAAACGGCCCCCGGGAGGTCTCGCCCCCGGGGGCTTTTTTTTGGGCTCGAGTCGGGCCGAGATTTTGCCGAGGTGGGTAGTTGGCCAGCGAAACTCGAAGTTAGGCGAGACCTCGTTGTATGCGCCACTACAAAACCGGGGGTGATCCGGTAGACTCGACGCATGGCTCGGGCTCGATCGAGACGCAATCCGAAGTGGTCGTTCCCGGCCACCGACGCTCCCGACTACACGGTCGAGACCTACCGCGAGCATGGCAAGTGGGGGTGGAAGGTCCTCGACGACGGCGACGAGGTCGTGCGCGAAGCTCCGGCCGACGAGTACGACTTTCGCACCGAGAACCAAGCGCTCAAGGTCGCGATGTGGCACGTCAACGACCTGCAGAAGAGTTGGATCTCGTTCCCGCTCACCGAGGCCGAGCTCGACTCTCTGCGCTACATCGCCGGTCGATACAAAAGCGGAGAGCTGCTCCTGGACGGATACGACGAGGAGCACGGCATCTCCTACAACGACGCTCACGATGCCTTACTCGCAACCGAGGGTGACGGCGGCGACTTCGGCACGGTACCCCTCGCCGGCGGCACGCTGGAGGAGAAGATCTGGAAGCTATGGGCACAAGTCGAAGAGCGCGATTGAGCCGGAATCCGAAGTGGACGCGCCGAGGGGTCGAGGCCGCGAAGGACTTCGAGATCCTCCGCGGATGTCGTGGGCGCGACTGTATCCGCATGCACCTTTACCGCACGACCCCCAAGTACATGACTGTCATCGATGGTGGTCTGCTCGAGAGACCCGTTCCTCGCGTTTGGGACGTCTTCAACGTCGAGGCCGGCTACGACAACGCAATCCACGAGGAGCTTCAGGCACGCGGCATCATCGGGAACTTCGACGAACTCGACTTCACGCCGCAGCGGGACGACGAAGGAGCGCCCGACGACTACGATGACGTTGACGCGGCCAAGGATGCGCTCAACGCCGGCTACACGCTCGTCAAGGTGCCCGATGCGGTCGGCTCCAAGTACTGGCGCCTCTATGTCCTCGATCCTTGGAAGCCGCACGGTAGTCCGAACGGATGGTTTTATGCGATGAAGACCAAGAGTGCAGCTCGCAAGGTGACGCCTGCTGCGCGGCCCGACCTCGACCTTATCAATCGTCATCGTCGCGAGCTCGGACAAGCGCGGCTCGATCCCGTAGCCTCCGGATGGACGGACGACGACATCCGCGACGAGGCACGCCGGATCCGGACACTCGCAAACCCGAAGCGCAAGAAGAAGAGCAAGCGCAAGGCCAGGGAGTCGACGATGCTCAAGGAGGACCGCGAGGCGCTCGTCCTCGGTCTCCTCATGCGGTACCGCGACCATACGCTCCGCGAGGGACGCATCGCCACAGGTCTCGCCGGGGGCGATCTCGTCAAGGAGTCGGGGCTCAGCTCAGCCCAGGTCACGAACGCGCTGCGCGCTCTGGAGCGCAAGGGCCTCGCGCGCAAGGGCCAGCTCGGCTTCATCACGCACCCGGGCCCGCGGGGTCGCGGATCGGTCAAGACCAAGGTGCGGTTTTGGAAGGCGAAAGTGGCCGCCTAGGCGCACGCTTGACAGCTCCCCCAGCTCGCGCGACGCTGCTCAGACGGAATGGACAACGTGCTCGTAGCGTACGTCGCTGCGGTCGTGATCGCGATCGCTTCGTTCTACATCGGGGCCAGAGCCCAGCATAAGGAACTGTCGAACAAGTTTCGGACGTGCCGAGTGCTCGACAAGGCCCTCCTCGAGGTTGCGCACCTGCACCGAGTGCAATGTCCCAACTGCAAGGGAATGGAGAGAAGATGACCGCCGAAATCGCGAAGAAAGAAGACACCTCCCTCGACAACGTCGCCACGATCCAAGCCGGAGCCGTCGACCACGTCATCACCCAGATCAGGGAGTACGCCAAGCTCCAAAAGGCCCTCGACGCCGAGCTACCGCAGTGCCTCGTCACGCTCGACGGCAAGCCGTTTCGCAAAAAGCAGTACTGGGCCGCCGTCGCCGTCGCCCTGGGCGTCGAGTGTGTGCTCGTCGAGGAGCGCCGTGAGGACCACGGCGAGGACTGGGGCTACTGCGTGGTCTACAAAGCCGTCGGCGGCAGACGCGAGGCGTACGGTGATGGCGCCTGCTTCCGCAGCGAGAAGCTCGTCTACCAAAAGACCTGGCACAACCGCAAACCCACCGTCACGCTCGACAAGGACGGTCAGCCCATGATCGACGTGGTCAAGAGCGCCAAGCAGGCCACCGTCCACAACGTCCGAGCGCATGCGCACACGCGAGCTCGAGGTCGCGCGATCTCCAACCTGGTCGGCTTCGGCGAGGTCACGGCCGAGGAGGTCAGCCAGGACGAGAACACGTTCGTGACGACCGCCGAGCCGGCGCCGGCGCCCGAGGACAAGGAGCTGACCAAGGCCAAGGAGGTCTTCGGTGGCCTGCTGCACGAGTGGGCCAAGCGCATGCACGCCCAGGTATCCAGCGTGTCGGAGGAGGCCCACTTCAAGACCAAGCGCGGGATGCTGACGCAGCAGGTACTCGGACTCGAGAAGTGGCCGGCTGACATCACGGCCGAGCAGATGAAGAAGGTGGTCAAGGCACTGGAGGCTGACCTGGCCGTCGTGATGGGGCAGCCCAAGGCAGAGGCCGAGCCGGCAGCGGCGGCGGAGGGTTCGGAATGAGATACGCACTCGCCCTCGTCAAGCTCTCCCAGGCGCGCGACCACGCCGACAAAATCAAGAAGCAGCTCGATATGGCCCTCACCCCCGATGCCCCCGGTGGTATCGAAGGGTGGCAAGATACGGTTGACGCGAGCATCACGGAAGCCCACGAGGCCTCGCATCACCTCACCGACCTACTCGGCGATGTGGTCGTCGACATCGAGGCGCACGTCACAGCCCAGGCCGCCCTCAAGGGTGGCGGAGACGCGCCGCTCGTGGCGTCATGACCATTGTCATCCCAGTGTGGTTCGTCTGGGCGCTCGTCGCCTACGCCGTCGTCCACACAGGTCTCACCATCAAGAGGATCGCGATCTCACGCGAGCAGGTCGTGCTCAAGCGACTTGAGATGAAGCTGATGCTCAATCGTCCGAGGTCGCGATCGTGAGCTGGACGCCGTGCGAGCACGGACGCGAGCGGTACTGCGAAGAGTGTGCCGCTCAAAAAGCCCACGCAGAGAGGCCGGGTCTCCTGGGCGAGATCGAGGATCTTGAGCACGAGTGCAAGGAGCTGAAGGCGGAGAACGAGCGGCTACGCGCCAAGCTCAAGGAGTACGGGCTATGACCGACTGTTACCTGTGCGACCAGGGCAACAAGCCGCACCGCAAAGGCACCCATGGCTTCGGTGCCGCGGGCCTCGGCATGGTCGACTGCGTGTGCCCGATCACCAGGGAAAAGCTCGAGACCATGATGATCGATCTGCGAAACGCCACGCTCGACATGGCCGTCTTGGACCCGGAGGTCCGGGCCAAGCTCGACCACTGGCGCAAGGCGGGGTTTCATCATCTGCCGATGTTCCTGGACCAAGAGCAGCAGCAAAGCGCAATCGAGCTCGTCCGAGACATCTGCAAGGAGGCTCCGCTCGTGTATCCACGCATGCCAAACGGTACGCCCATGTCCGTGCGGATCACCAACGCGGGCCCGCTTGGCTGGTGGTCCGATGAAAACGGCGGCTACCGCTACACCGAGAAGCACCCGACGACCAAGCGTCCATGGCCAGACGCACCGAAGGACCTGCTCGAGATCGGTCGCCATGCATGCTGGCAAGCTGGCATCACGTCGCCCGGCTTCGACTGCGTCGCCATCAACTGGTACGAACCCACCGCCAAGCTCGGCCGTCACGTCGACAAGAGCGAGCAGGACCTGAGCGCACCGATTGTCTCGATCTCGCTCGGTGACGACGCCGAGTTCCACATGGCGGGACCTGAGCGGGACGACCCTGCGCACAAGTGGATCCTCCAATCCGGGGACGTCTGCGTCATGGCGCCGCCGTCGCGCAACTGGTACCACGCTGTCCACCGCATCCTCCCTGCGATCACCTCGCCGCTGCCGAAGCCTGGGCGGCTCAACCTCACGATCCGGAAGGTCACCTGATGGCCCACGACCATACCCACGACGTTCAACCGGCCGGTATCCCCATCATCGGGGAGAAGCTGCACAAGTTCGAGTTCGCCGGCCTGGTGATGCAGTTCCCGTACACCTACCCCCAACTCGCGCGTTGGCTCGAGCAACAGATCAGCTCCGGCAACAAGGTCGGCCCCGACTGGATGCTGCTTTGGGCCGCGATGGTGACGCAGCGCGAGGAAGATCAGGAGAAGATCAAGAAGCTGCAACACCGCATCACGCTGCTGGAGAAGCGGATAACCAAGAAGAAGAAGGGCTAGAGTTCGACCCGCGCGTGCGGTGGCTGGTACGTCCATTCCGGGAAATCCGCATGCCAATAGGTCGAAGGCGCAGGGGGGCCCGGCCTTACAGGGGTCCCACTTTCTTCGGGAGAAGACCATGAAGCTCTACAAGATCTCGCAAAAGGCGGTGACAGGCTACGACACGTTCGACTCGGCCATCGTCGCTGCGGAGGACGAGGACGACGCTCGCATCATCCACCCGTCGAACAGCTTCTGTCCGATGGGACCGCGCTCCTGGGACGGCAACGCCACGTCAACGTGGGCCGACGCGACGGACGTCGCGGTCGAGTACCTCGGAGAGGCCAAGTCTGGCCTCCAGCGCGGCGTTGTCTGCAGCTCGTTCGACGCCGGGTGACCCCTGGTACCATCGACGCCATGGCCAAGCGCAAGCAAGCCGTCATCAGCATCAACCGGGCCAGTAGGCTCAAGCGTGCGCTCAAGCGCAACGTCAAACGCTCGCTGCTACCACCGGCGAACGAGGCCATGCAAGCACTTCGCGACGTGACAGGCGTCAGCGAGAAGACCGCCAAGCGTCTCCTCGAGTCCCACCCCTCCGGCCGCGGACTCGCCCAAACGACAGAAGCCGGCTTCCGCGAGCTCGGAGCCACCGCACTCCAAGCCCGGCGCCTGAGGGCCGCGTTCACCCTGGTCGACATCTGCGACGCCAACTGCGAGGTCCTCGCCCGCGGGACGCACCTGCGGGAGCCGCAGGATGTCTCGCGCTTCTTGCGTCGGATCCTCGGCCGCAACGAGCAGGAGAGCTTCGTGGTTATCCTGCTGAGCGGACGCCAGAAAGTCATCGACGTGCTCCAGGTTGGCATGGGGTCGCTCGCCCAGGTCGACGTACACCCGCGCGAGGTCTTTCGCGACGCCGTCAAGCTCGGCGCACACTCGGTCATCATTGCCCACAACCACCCCTCTGGCGATCCGGAGCCGAGTGAGGCGGACATCGGGCTAACGAGTCGATTGGTAGAGGTAGGGCGAGTCATGGGCGTGCCCGTGCTCGATCACATCGTCGTCACGCGCCGTGGGACCGTTTCTCTAGCTGCGCTCGGTATGGTGTGAGCTGCATCTGCAAGGACCCTGCGAACTGCATGCTTTGCCAGCTCGATCCTGGCGAGGTTGGGGTCTCGAGTAACACTGGAACGGCAGTGAGCCGCGCGTCCCTCGGCCGGGACCGGTCCAGTCACGACGAGGGTGGCATGGGCAACATTTCCGACTCGGACCAAGGTGACGGCGACTGGTTCTACGAGCGCACTGCCGTGTGCCCGATCTGCAAGCTGACCTACAAGGACATGGTCCACCACTATCGCAAGAAGCATCCCGAGCGCGAGTGCGAGTTGAAGCTCAAGCTGCGGCGGCCAGGACCTCGCGGAGCGACCGCGCGGTCTTCTTCGACTTGAAGTCCCAACGGATGACGCAGCCGTGCTCCTTGGCTGCGGGTACGATGACGGTCTCGATGAACTCAGCGCCCGGGTCCTGGGGCTTGCGCGTGTAGGCGCAGTGGCAGGTGATCTCGGTCAGAGGGTGACCTTCGCCACGACCGAGCTCGACCAGGTGGCCGACGTCTTCGAGGATGTCCTTGGCCGCCGGCGACTCCCTGGTGGAGAGTGCGTCCCAGGCCACGCCGAGGAAGTTGCGGTTGGAGGCGTTGCCGTGCCAGGTCACCCAGTCGAACGGCAGGTTGAGGTAGAGCACGGAGTTGGGTCCGTGGATGGCGTGGTAGGGGACCCCCTCGTTGAACTTGCGCGGCGGGTCCCCGAAGTAGCGATGCGCAAGGGCCATGGCGCGCGCAAGCTCGTCGGGCCGAGGCTCGAGACCACGCACGTTCTCTAGCTCGAAGCTCGCCTTCTTGCCGCCCTTGTACTGGGCGATCAGGCGACGGTCGACGCCGAAGCCGCCGAGCACGGCGCTGTGGTGGAAGCAGATTCCGATCTTCTTGGTGCGGCTCGTTCGGTACCACTTGCGCTTGACTCGAGTGGTGATGTGACGCAGGTCGATGGTGGCGAATAGGAAGTCCTGCGTGACGTCGTCGACCTTCCCCTTGGCCTTCTCCTCGTTCCAAAAGGAAATGGCCTCGGCGAGCCAGCGAGCTGTCTCGAGCGGGGTCGACCCCATTGGCGGCAGCGTCACGCGACCTTGGACAGGCTCGCCTGCGCCCTGAGCAGGAAGTCGGTCGGGTCTCGGAGCTCGGCCGGCGCTTTTTTATGCCATCGCCTGTTTTGTGTCGTGCCGAGAAAGTAGCTTTCGAAATGGAGCATGTGGCTCCCGCTTGGCCAAAGTCCGACACGTGCGATCGGTTGGCCCTTACCCACACGGTCCCCGACCTTGACCATGACATCGTCGACCTCGCCGTAAAGCAGCGTCCCCCATTGACTCGCGATCAGCACCGCACGCAGGCCGCCGGCGAAGGATTGATTGCGTACGACGATCCCGGCCTCCGCTGCTTGCACGACGTCGCCAGCTCGCGCGTAGAGATCGACGCCGGCGTGATGACGACTGCAGCCATCCCGGCACGCGCTGAACCGACGGCTCATGTTGCCGTGGAAGCCACCGTCCTCGAACGCGACCTCTCCGCCGCGGCTATGCTCGGTACGCACTGGCCACACCGGACACGGGTCGCCCTGGTAGAACGCGGGACCACGACTCCTCGGACGCGGCCCCGGGTAACTGCAGGTCGGCCGAGCTCGCCCGGTCGCACGCTTGAGCAGCGCGGCCCCGACTCCGAATGCCGCGCCGATCATGGCCAGCCGAACTGTGCTCGAGATCGCCATCTACCCGTTGGCAGCTCCGGGCCAACCATCCACCAGCTTATAGAGCCGCTGCCAGCGTAGCTTCCCGCAGCAGCGCGGATCACCGACTAGGTCGAGCCCGTGCGGACTCTCCCATCTTTGGCCACAGTCCATGCAGGTCACCGGGCCTACCCGGGGCCATCCGCGCCAGCCCCGCAGCAAGATGCGTCCCCAGAAGGCCCCCAGCTCGTCAGCAGCGACGAGTACCTCGGCGGCCAGGACGGCCAGGTGGGCCTGCTTCGCTGTGTCCTTGGCCTCACCGGCCTCCTTCCAGGCTTCCTGTAGCTCTGGAGGTGTCCGCCACCAGCAAAGCTTGCAAAGGAGCCTCCCGATAAGCCGGGTGCCGTGACAGCCCTCGCGGACACAGCGCAACGCCTGGACCGGCTGACTCCTGCTCACGCGACCTCGACAGCCGTGGTGTCGATGACGTCTGGGTCCCGAAGTCGGCCAGCCACAGCGCCGTCCTTCGTCTTCCTGCGCTTCGAGAACTGGAGCAGGAGGCCACCGTCGACCACGAGGGTCCCCGCCGCAACGAAGAGCGCGGCGAACTTGTCCAGGCGCGTGATCCGCGGATTCTTGCGAAAGGCCAGGCTCAGCATCCACGGCACGATGATCGCGACCGCAAAGGCCTCGGTCGTCATGTGGACGCGCTTTTGAGCGCGGGAGATGACGAGCTCGCCGCTTGGGATCTCGCGAACAGCCGGAATACTGGGCCATCTGCCGAGCGGAACGGGCATCAATCGAGCCTACCACAACCAGGTGGTAGACTGGCCACGCATGGCGAACCGTGCGGTTCCACTGCTATTGGCGGGCGCTTTGCTCGTCGTTGTCGCGCAAAGAAGCAAGCGCAAGCGAAGGCGTCGGGCGCTTCCGTCCAACATCGGGATCGTACTCGAGGGCTCGCTGCTTCAGATAACCGACTGGAACCACCTGATGCGCGAGGGCTCGCGCCAGGTCAAGCGGGCCGTGGCCGAGGGGGCCAACACGCCCGACGAGATCGTGGCTCGGATGTTCTATCGAGCGATGCCTCAGCACGATTGGCCGCCCAAGCCCGGGACCCAGCTCGCGGAGCAGTACGGCGCCATCGTCAACCTGGTCGCCGCCACGGTCGACGAGAAGCTTCGCCCAGGACGCGACGAGCAGACCATCCGCCAGGGCTTCCGAGTCGTGCGATAAGGTAGGTCGCCAATGGGCGCCATCAAGATCACGCCGCTGCAACTCGCGTACGACATCAGCGGCGACGGCACCATTACGGTCGACCCCGCGATCGGCCCGCTGACCGTCGTCGACAACGCCGCGCCGATCGGCAACGTCTTCCGCATTCGGGACAACACCCCCGACACGGTATTCGCGATCGATCCGGACTCCCCGGCCGTGATGGACTGGGGCCCGTCGGCGCGGCGCGTGTGGAGTTTCATCGACGATCCGACGAGCTACGGCAGCGCGGTATACATGCCGGACGGCGGCACGCAAACAACGATAGGGACCGACGGGGCTGCGTTCTCGTGGACGTCGAGCGTAACAACCGCGATCCCTGGCGGCGGCGGGATCGGCAATGACACTGCGCCCAACTTCGTGGCGTGGGCCGGCGAGTGCATCGTCACCGATCAGGGCAACCTGTTCAACACGCAAAGCCTATTCACGCAGGGCACGATCATCACCTGCGAGGGCGCCAACAGCGGGCCGATCTACACGCTGATCAATCAGCCGCTCCTGCGTACAGGGCCGGCCGGCGGGGCTCGGACTGTCGCGCAGCAAAATGCCGTTCGTTCGCAGCTTCGCGTAGGGCCCAATATCGCGGGCAGCATCACGGTCACGTCGCACGAGGCGTTGTTTTGCACGGCGATCGTCAACGCGTCGGTAGGTGCCGCGACGATTTTGCTGGTCAACTACTTTGCGCCGAAGGCCCCGTCGTTCACGGCCGGCGGCACGATCGGCACGCTCAACCTCATCGACTTCCCGGCCATCCCTGCGGCTGGCATCACAACACTGCGCGGCATCAACTCGGCGATGGCGGTGGGGACGTTCATCCGCCAGGCCGGCGTGGCGATCTCGACCTTCGCGGGCGACATTCACATGAACGACGGCGTCAGCCTCGTGCTGGGCACCGTCGCCGGCAACCGGGTCGAGCTCCTGCGCTCCTCAGCTGGGGTCGCCCGATTCATCGGAGTCGGCGGTGCCAACAACGAGGGCATCGACATGGACGTCCAGGCCACCGCCAACGTGGTCGAGTTCAGCTCGAGTACCGGCGCCGGCTTCAAGTGGTCGCCGAGCGGAGCGGCTGACGCCGCGGCCACACTCGTCTTCGGCGATGCCCTCAACCCGGACGGGACCGCCAACTGGTGGCTCGCATGGTCTCCGGGAGCCCGGACCGTCAACCTCGCTGGTGACTGGTTCGACGTCCTCTTCTCACCGGGCGCCAACGTCGATCTCGCCGGCAACGCGATGGGCCGCGTCGCAACGATGCAGCTCGTGGAACCGGGCATCACCCTAAGCGGCGGTACGGTGACGAACGCAGCGACGCTCATCGTGGCGAACGCTCCTACGGAAGGTACCGCTTTGAACGCGGCACTTTGGGTTTCCAGCGGACTCTCACGATTCGACGGCCGCGTCGACATCAACAACGGCATCGCGCTCGGTGGCGGAGCAGCCGCGACCCTTGGTACCATCGGTGGCGCTGGACCCACCGCAGCAGCTCAGGCCCAGTGGGTCGAGATCGACGTCGCCGGCGTAGCGCACTGGATCGCAGTCTGGGTCTAAGGACAGATCGCATGACACAGGACCAATGGAACAAAGTGACAACACGTGCCGCCGCAATGGCGACAGCCGCTGGCATCGGCCAGGGCGATCAGAGGTTTCTCCTCGACGCGATCCGGCAGCTCACCGAGCCGGCTGACGAGGCCCAGCTCGACATCGACAACGCAGCCGACGCCCGGGCTACCAAGGACGCCGAGATAGCCCAGATCGAGAAGCGGCTTGCGGAGCTCAAACGATGAACCAACCGAATCAACCGTCGAACGTGAAGATGCCCGTAGGCCTCGGCCAGCAGCTCGCCGACGATCTCCAGGCTGAGATCGCCCGCCTCAAGGCCAAGATTCAGCACAAGCAGAACATGCTCAATGCGCTCGGTGGTCTCCAGCCCATCGCGGAGGAGGAGGAGCCCGCGCCAACCGGTGTCAAGATCGTTGAGACACCCGACGGTACCGACCCGCCACCGGGAGCAACCGAGTAGCACGTGGGCACGACGATCCTAGTTGAGCGAAACGACACGAATGCCGAGATCTCGCTCAGCATCTCGCCGCAGTTGCCAGCGGCTGCAGGGGCCGTGTTCGCGATCCGAGACGCGAGCGCACCACAGGCTCCGCTGCCTTTGTATCTCGATTTCTCCGACAACACGTTCAAGACCGTCGGCTGGGTAACAAGGCAAGCCACCTTGACCGCCCTCGGTGGCAACTTCTTCGCCTTCGACGGCGGCCTCGACGTCGCAGCCTTCACCAACCTCCTGGCCACCACCAGGTGGCTGGTCGCCGAGTACGAGGCGACCATCGGCGCTCGCGTGCTCACGGACAACGACGTCATCGATCTCCGCGAGCTGGACACCCAGACCCACATCGGTGCGACCTTCCAGCCCCCAGCCGGTGGCACGACCAGGTTCACGGCGTGGCTCAACCGCAAAGGGACAACGATCACCGCCGGTCTCATCTCATGCACGATCGACTTCTTCGACCCGACCGGCGGCGTTTTGCTATTCACAGAGGTCGTGCTCGCCGCGGATGCCCAGGGCCACTTTGACGTCACCCACCTCGGGGACCTGCTCACGGCTGGCAACCCGTTTTACCTGATCACGACCATCGTTGACGCCGAAGGGTCCGTGGCCACCCATCGCACGACACCGTTCACCTGATGCCGTTTTTGACCGTCGATACGAAGGCGCAGACGATCTCCGCGACCGTCGACGTGCTCTACACGGTTGATTCACGCGCTCAACCGATCTTCGAGGATTTCGTCCCGCCGCCGCCGCCGCCGCCTCCGCCAGCTCCACCAGGCGGCGGCGTTGGGCTCCGGCCGCAGCCGCGGTGCCCGCCTGGATTCATCTGGTTCGACGGCTGCTGCATTCCCAGGGAGCGACTCCCCGAGGCTCGACTGCGCAGGCGCGAGGGTCTGCAGGCTTGCTACGTCAACCTCGAGGATGACGCCGTCGCCAGGGCAATCGCCGCCGCGATCGGGCTCGGCATCGAGGAGGTCGAGTACAACGTGACCATGGCCATGATCGGACTCGAGATCGACGATGAGGACAGTAACTAGCCACGAGGGATGGGTCGACCTCCTCAAGGAGGGCTACGAGTGGCAGTGCTGGCTCGCCGCGCGGTTTCGGGTGCGCGAGCTGGAGGCAGAGGTCGACGAGTTATGGATCTCGCCAGACTCCAGGCTCAACCACCTCTACACCGACAAGATCGACATCCGCGTCTACAGCCGAAGTGGCTTGTGCCGCAGGATCGCCTGCAAGGCGCGGCGCACCTACTTCACTGGACCGTCGGATTATCCCCATCCCAAGATCATCGTCGACGACGTCAAGTCCTGCGACAAAAAGCCCACACCCCATGCCACGGTGGTGATCAGCCAGTACACCTGCGGGATCCTGGCCATCCCGGAGGCGACGCGGCCAAGCTGGAAGAAGCATATCTTCCCAACGCCTCATGGCCCGAAGAACTGCTACTACTGCAGCAGCGCGGACTGCCGGACGTTTGACCAGTTGTGCGACTGGCTCGCTAGGACTTGAGCAGCTCCGCGATCTCGTCGGTCGTGAGCGCGCCGGCCAGTGGGGCACCGTCGTGATCGCAAGGCTCGACGCCGAGCGCCTGCCTCAATACCTGTGGCGCGTCATCGCCGTGGGCCTTGCGAAGCTCCGCCATCCCCGAATCGACGCAACGAGCCAAGTACGCAAGGATCCAGTCGAGCATCTCCCATGCCAAGTCGTACGCCTCATCACTTCGAGTCTGATCCATCGCGCCGATCGCCGCCCCCATGACAAAGCACTGGACGTGGACGTCCCCCCAGTGGGGAATAATCTTGCCAGTAGCGCCGCACTCGTCACAGTCCACCCGATCCTCGATGAGGTTTCCGTGCTTACTAACCCTATGGGTCACGAGGATCTTATTGCCCTCGCAGCGCCAGCACGTACGTGTGGCCATCTCGACGCCCTTGATCAGGGCCGCCTCGCCGACCTGATCGGCAAAGCTCACGGTCCGGGGATGTCCGGCGTCTGAAACTTGCCCTGCACGTAGGCCAAAAAGTCCAGGTCGTTCCACACATTGTGCTGCCACTGGTGGGCCGTTGCGTCCGGTGGCCACGCGTGGTTCGGGAACATCTCGTCCATGGCGCACAGCTTGAGCGTGCGCACGGCGAGGTCGAGGTCTTCCTGGTCGAGGCCCGCGCCACGTTCGAAGCAGCCATCGACGAACTGCTTGTAGTTGGCGAAGACCTCCTGGTGTCCCTCCGGGGCGCTGGGGTCGATGTCGATGGCACCCTTCGGCGGTCCAGGCTTGGTCGGACGGATCAGGCCGGGCCTGCCTGCCGCCGCGGCCTTTCGTGAACGCATGGCCCAAGCAGCGGCGAGGATTCCGAGGCCGGCTCCGATGAGCAGGACGTTGCGCCGTTTTCGCGCCATGGCCCCAGTCTACAGCACACGCCGGCGCTTGAGCGCCTTGTAGCCCAGGTAGCCGAGTCCGGCGCCGACGACCACGTACGGCAGGATGTTCCTGCGCTTTTTCCCCGGGGGGAATGCGCCTGGAGCTCCGCCCTCGATCGGCCCAGGTGTGGCGTCTGGGACCCCCGTGACGAATGGCCTGGGTGCGATTGTGAATCCGCCTGGGATCTGAGGAATCTTTCTGACGCCGGCGTCCACGAGCGCGGCCCGGTACTCCAAGTCGATCACGTCCGAGAGTCGTACCTCGAAGCGGGCCGGGTGCGTGAGGAGGATCTTACGATTCTCGATGGCCTTCGCTTTGAGCGCCTTGTCCTGAAACGCAGCGCCCTCGAGGTCGATGTACGCCAAGGTCAACTTTCCGAGGTAGTGCTCCTGGCGCTGGCGCAACTTCTTCATGGCCGGTTTGACGTAGGCCTGAAAGATCGTCTGGCGTCGCAGACCGCGGTAGTCCTGGTCCTGCCGGGCGAACCCGGAGCCCGAGTCGAACGTGGCCTTGAAGAACGGTCGTATCGCAGCCTTGAGCTCGGCGACCTCGATGGTTTCAGCGAACGCGGCGCCCGCTGCGACGTCGCCGGCGTCACGCGGCGTGAGATGATCGTTGACGTACTCGATCGCGGCCGAGACGTAGTCGTCCCAGGTGTCGCGCACCTTGTTCGCGTTCACGAAGTACATATAGGGACCAGGGTCATTGACCTGACCCCACATCGCTGTCATGAGCTGCGCGGCGGTCGGGTACCACTCGCCGAGGTTTTGTGCCCTGGTCTGAACGCTGCCCGAGTTGCCGATGGGTCCGACCTGGACGCCGCCGATAATCCGCTGCGTGCCGGGGACGTAACCGATGCCGTCGGATGACTCGGTGCCAATGAACATGAGGAGCTTGCCCTCTGCCCCGCGACGTTGGCTCTCGAAGCTCGACTTGAAGCGTGGAGCAAACAGCCGATTCCAGTCGCTCTCATTCATTTGCATACGCACGGTCTCGGCGACGGTCGCGTCGATCGCGTCCACGTAGTCTTGCGGCTCGGGGAACACCTCCATGCGTTCGATCGGATCCTTCTCGTTGAGCCCCAGTATCACGTTGACGATCCCGCCGACGGCCTGTGCGATCAATCCGACGATGGGTATCGGTGACAGCGCTTTCGTGACGATGCTGATGCCCATCTGGGCGAACTTGATGCCGAGCTGGGCCGCGTCTAGAGGAGTGGTCATCGCGAAGTCGACTACATCGTCGAGAAAGTTGACCGGGGCACCTTCAATGAGCAGGTTACTCGGGACACCGAACGCGACGGCGGCTCGCGCGGCAAGTGCAGCTCGAGATTCCCCCCAGTACTCGGCCTGACCTTGGGAGATGGCGTTCCAGCTGCCTCCGGACTCCTGAAGCGAGCTCGCCCACAGCGATGGGTTGCCAGCCTGTGCAGCCTTCATCAGATCTTCGGACAAGAGCGGGCTCGGCTTGATGCCTACGTTGATACCCTTGACGTCCTTCGGCTCCAGGAGCATGTGGCCAGCATATCACGGGCAGATCAAGCACCCGAGATCCTGGCCGGTCTGAACGCAGACGCCGTCCCAGGCGGTCTCGCAGCAGTAGTCGCTGACGGCGCAGACGCACGCCTCGATCATCGCGTCACCGCAGCCGGGGAAGATCGTCATATCGCAGCACGTGTGCTCGGGCTCGCCGGTCGACGACTCGTCGGTCGACTCCGAGCCGGTCTCGCTCGTCGACGAGCTGGTCGTGGAGCCAGTGGATGTTGACGGGTCGATCCCGGTGGTCGACGTCGACTCGTCCGAGGACCCCGACGAGCTGCTCGATGTCGTGCTGGTCGTGCCGCTGACCTCGTGGTCGCTGGTGTCCTCGAAACAGCCGAACAGGAAGAACAGGAAGGTCACCGACATCGCGACCGTCAGGATCGTGATAGCGAACCCCTGGATGAACTCGTGCTGGGTGTTCTTCATGGTGCCTCCGGGTCGACGCCGAACTCGGCCAGCTTGGTGCGGTAAACCTGCATCTCGCCGAGCAGGAACTCCTTGCAGATACCGGTGATGGTCCTGCAGACCTCCGGAGACGGAAAGCACTCGTCACGGGGTTGGTTGCGACTCTCTCGACGGACCTGGACCATGAGCTCGAGCTCGGGCTCTTCGCAAAAGGCCCTCAGGCGCATCCGTGCCGTGTCGTACCCACGGACGAGGTTGTCGATCTCGAACATCGCCTGGCGCCCAATGGGTGGTTCGGTGCGATAGGACATCTCACTCTCCACAGTTGAGCGCGCTGATGACCGCGGCCGACCCGAACATCAGGCACGTGACGGGGACGAACATGATGATGGTCACAATGATGGCGATAACGCTGAGCCCAGCAAAGGACTCGACCATGCTTGACCAAAGTCTACCGATCCCGTTGACCAGACTTCTAAGCCACGACATAGCGGACTCCCTTCGTCTTACCCTGCTTCTCGACCTTGCCGCCCTTGACCAGGCGCTCGAGCGAGCTACGCACTCGCTTGACCGACCCCTCGGTCTTGTCGACGAGCTCGTCGAGGCCGAGGCCTTTCTTGTGACGGCCGACGACTTTGAGGACCAGGTCGTCGAACTCCGCGACCGCACCCACCGGCGGCCGGCCCCGGTTTGTCGGCTTCTTCTTGCGAGCGGGCGCGCCGTTCTTCGGCGGCTTGGGCTCGGCATTGTATGCCCCCTGAAGGACACCGGCCGTGACGCCCTCCACGACCTGGGCCACGGGACTGGCAGCGATGACCATCGCCCCCTCCGGCATCACCAGCTCGCGCAGCGGGATCGTCGCCAGGATCTTCTCGACCTCGTCGCCCAGGTCCGACGTCGAGCACGTCTCGATCTCTTCGAGGATCGCCTTGAAGGGTAGCGACGAGTTCTCGCGGAAGATGTCGAGGAGGACGCCGCGTTGCGCGTCGAACAGGCGCTGCTGGATGTTGTTCTTCTTTTTCTTGGCCATGGGTTTCTCCTTTGGTAGCGGCAGCGCGAGCTGGCGGTGGGGCTCCCAAAACTCCAGGAGCCCGTCCGAGATGCGCGCGACGTGACAGTAGTTGCGGAAGACCTCCATAAAGGTCTGGACTCGCTCGGGCCCCCAAAGGACCGCGACACAGGCAAACGGTGCCGAGTGCTCGGCCCCGACGAACTCGATGGCCGGCAAGAATGCGAGCGCGTGTGCGGACCACACCGGCTCCCAGAAGTTTCGGTGATGGCGCCAGGGCCATAGACCGATGCCGTCGAGGCCCTCCTCGTAGTGGGCCTGGGAGCACTTCGGGATCGCGCGGTCGAGGATGTCGAAGCTCGGGTTGGCGAAGAAGGTCTCCGGCGGCGCGACGTCTGGATAGGGAGCGTTCCACGGGACGATGATGGAGTCGGTGGGAAGTGACAGGTGGACCCGCGCGTTGATGAGGCGCTCGGGGCTGGCGAACGGGTCGATCCCGAAGGGTTTGCCGAGCACGCGGTGACAGGCGTTGAGACACCAGTCGGGCGTCCCCCAGTCCTGCTTGCGGTCGTGGCCCTCGACGTCGAAGGTCGCGGTCAGGAGCGCCTGTGGGATGAGGGCCACCATCATCTAGTCCTTCTTGAGACGGTCGAGCACACGCCCGATCTCCTTGACCGGGTCGGGGCCCTGGTTCTCGATCGTCTCGGGAACCCCAGGCGCGACGCGATCGAGTCCCGCAACCGACGGTAGGCAACGAAACGGCCCATCTAAATGGATCGCACCGCACTGCCCGCACCAGCGGACGGTCGTGCCCGGGACCAGGAACGATGTCTCGTGCGCGCAAAACGAGCACGGCTTCTCGATGCCGTCGAGGTGCGGGGCGTAGTGGTCGAGTGGCGTCTTCATTCGAGCTTGCCCATGTTGAGCGCGGCGGTGAGGTACTGCTGCGAGCGCTTGGCGTTGTACTTCGCCTCGGCTTCGTCGTGGTAGCCCTCCGAGCTCGCGGCGACGATCTCGCCGTTATGGGCCTTGACGCGCCAGCGCCACTCGCCGGCGTCGTCCTCGTAGATCTCGAAGCAGTCAGCCTTCGGGGGCATCGTCGTCGTCCTCCGGACCGCCGCGGCGGTCCTGGATGCGGCCGACGAGGCCATCGACGTAGTCGGGGCCGTGCTTCTCGCCGAGCTTTTTGCCGACCAGGTCGAACAGGTCGGCGATCTTACGCGGGTCGTCGATCTCCGCCTCTTCGCCTGCCTTCTTCTTCTCGCCCTGGTCCTTGAGAACGTCGATCGTCGAGTCGACGATACGCATGAAGTCCTGTGCTTTTTGCAGGAGGTTGTCGTTAGCGGCCATTGTTGCAGTCTCCTCTGAGCCGGGCGATGTCACCCGAGGTTGGTTGTTCGATGCGGTGGATCCGGCGCAGCCACGCGGTTGCGTCGAATCGGATCGGGTGGAGCTTGTCGAGGTTTTTGAGCCAGACCCCGATTCCGGTCTGGTAGTTCACATTGGGCAAGCTGCGTCCGGGCCCTATCTGAGGTTGCATGGGCTCGCCCCGAAACGCTGAGCAGGGCATCTGGTAGATGATGCTCCAGCCCATGATTTCGATCTTCTCGACGAACCCCTGGGTGGCCATGTCCCTTCCGTCCATGTCGCTCGTTGCGGTGACGATCACGCTTAGCAACTCGTGCTCCTCCGAGTACATGTTCGGGGTGAGGTGGAGCGATGACATCGCCCCCGGCTTCACCACAATCGACTCGGAGAGTACGTAGGGATGGTTCTGCTCGGGGATGGGGATGTTGCCGGCGAACTCGCTGCGCGCGACCCCTCCCCCGGCGCGTAGGCCGATGATCTCGTTCTCGAGCCGGTCCACGCGCTGGAGCAGCTCGGTGACCAGCTCGCGCGTACCGACCTCCCTCTCCTGCTCAGGCTTCTTCACCCGGCGGATCGCGTAGTCGTACACCACGCGGTCGTAGTCGGATGCATCGCGCACCACCAACGGTGTCTCACGCTTCGGACGCGCCTCGACGATCTCGTCCTTGGGCGGGAGTTGGCTCGGTTCCTCGAGGATGACATCGAGTTCCCTCTTGCCCTTGCAGGTCCGGCACTTCTGCCAGCAGTTGCCGAGGCTCGTGGTCCAACCTTCACCGTTGCATTCTGGGCATCTCATAGCGGAAAACCTTTCATGCTTCCACGTTAGGGCCGGCCTTGGCCCGGATCCCGTAGGGTAGCGCGCCCATGCGCCGGTCGTCATCGGTTTCGCCGGGCACGAACTTTTCGACGTGTCCGTTGATGTCCTCGAACTCGAAACCGGCCGGAATGGACTCGTACCACTCCGCCGGGAACAGCATGAGCGGCCGCGGGCCGTCCTTGGTCCAGTAGGCGAGGCCCATCTTGCGGAGCTGCGGCGCCGTGAAACGCCTCAGCATCTCAAACTCTTCGAGCCCCGTGGGCGGCGACGCCGGCGTCGGCCAGTTCTCGGGGCGGTGGAATCTGGGGCCGTATACGGTGACGGTCATAGCGAGTTGGCCTTTTCCTCGCGGACGGTGGCCGCGCGGTCGTGCTGTTCCTTCAGCCCGTACTGGCACTCGGTCGCTAGGACATGGCGCCCGTCGTCGAGGCGGATGATCGTGCAATGCGGGTCCTCGGAGTCGTCGCGCACGATCGTGCCCTCGACCTGGTCGTGGGTGTTGTAGTGGAAGCACACGCTGACGCGCTTGCCAACCCATTTGCCCTGTGCTGGAAAGCGGTCACGGGTGATGTTTTGCTGCGTTCCCATCGTTCTTCTCTTTCTTCACGCGTTGAAGGCCTGAGAGGCGTAGTTCGTCGGCGTCGAGTCTATCGAGCTGGCGCTTGAACTTGTGCCACCCCGCCGGGTTGTCATGCCACGAGCGTGGGATGTCGTAGCGACCTGGATCACTCGCGCTCTTGCGGGGCTCTCCGGTGTACGGGCAGAAATCCCACTTGTCGGGATGCATCAGCTTCGCTAGGCAGTTTGTCTCGTAGCAGGTCCAGCTCATCTATGCCTCCAATAGAGTCTTGGCCAGGCGGATCGGGTCACTGCCGGCGGCGAGTTTCAAGGTGCGCAGCTTGGAGAGATAGCCCGCATACGTGCCGCTCCGTGCGCTGAGCTCGGCGGCCTCCGCGAGCTCGTCACGGTTGAGACCATCCGCACCAGCCTCGATGAGCGCGTCGAAGATCCGACGAACCCCTCCTTGCCCGAGCTGTCCCTGCCAGTACTCGACGAGAGCGTCGCCGGTGGGCAACGGGTCGAAGTCCCCGAGTGCCTCTACCCCTCCCTCGGTCGCGAACATGAGACCACCCTCGTCGACCATCCATCCGTTGCCGCGCATGGTTGAGAGGTAGCCAGCGAACGTGCCGCTACGTGAGCTCATGCCGGCCAGGACCCCGAGCTGCGATCTTTCGCAGCCGTCGGGGTTCTGCGCGAGTGCGCGGAGCATCCTACTCAGACCACCACGGCCGACGCTGGCATCGGACTGCGGTTTGTCCGGTTCTGGGGCTTGAGGTCGCGGTGTACGAGGAGGTGGACGCACGGCCTTTGGCGCTGGAGCACCGAGCGCAGCCTCGGGCGTGTCGGAATCGACGAGTCCAAGGATACCATCCTCGAGGTTCTCTGCGGCACGGTCGAGTGACTGGACACTTCGCCGTAGACCGGTAACCCGCTTGATCGATGTGGTGAGGCGCATCTGAAGTTGCTTGCGCTGTAGCTTGAGCGCGCGTGTGATGGCGGTTTGGACGTCGACGCCGTTGGCACCGTCTCTCCGAGCCTTCGTACTCTCGCGAGCGGCCGCAAGCGCCTCGCGCTCCAGCTCGCGGATGCGCTTGCGAGCCGAGGCCAGGTCGTTGGCTTCTTGCTCGACCACCTGGGGGAGCGCCGCGAGCTCGGGCAAGATCTTCTTGATCTTGGCCGAGGGCTGCGGCGGCGTGAGCTTGTGGCGCTCGCCGGCCTCGGGATGAGTGGTCTCGACCGCGGCGGTCTTGAACCGGATGACCCCTTCGGCTCCCTTGAACGCGGGGCCGAAGCCGAAGAACTGGCCCTCCTTGAGCGAGCGCAGGGTGCCCTCGTCCTTCTTGGCCAGGCCGAGGACATCCCGGGCCCGGCGAACGTCGACGTCGAGCATGGTCCGTCCGATCAGGTTGTTGACACACTCGGCCGCGGCGTCCTTGTGGAGCTTGGAGATCCGCTGGGTCACCAAGATGCCGCAAAAGCCTCGCTTGCGGCCCTGGCTCAGGAGCGTGATGACGGACTCGGTCGACTCGGCCTGGCCGCTGCTGCGCTCGGGGCAATACTTGTGAGCCTCGTCGAGGATGATGAGCGCGGGACGCCAAAGCTTCTTGGGTGCCGACATGAGGCTGTCGAGGAACGACCGGACAAACGCGCGGCGATCCTGCAGCTTCAGCTCGTAGAGATCGATGACGGCCGAGACGCCGAGCCTGAGCAACTCGCGCGCAAGCTTCGCGGCCGTCGGCACGGTCGGCTGCAGGTCCCCATCGGCCCCCACGATGAGGACGTCGACCAGCTCGCGCAGGCTGGCGAACTCGCCCTCGGGGTCGAGGATGATGGTCTGGATCTTGGGCGCGGCCTGCTCGGCGATGAGTCGGACCGCCCAGGACTTGCCGGAGCCCGAGTTGCCGACGACCAGCATGCGCGTGTCGACGAGCTTGCGGGCGTCGAGCTGGACGCCCTTGCCGAGCTGGATGGAGAAGGTCTTGCTAGCCATCTGTGGCCTCCCCTAGGAGCCAGCGCGACGTCGTGCCCAACTCCTTGATGATGTCGGCCTTCTCCTGGAGGTTGTCGAACGGCCTCTCGGCGTCGGTGGCCTCCACGAACTTTTCGAGCACCTCCTTGAACTTGGCGGTCAGGGCTTCGCAGCCCGGGCAGCAGGTCTCGCCCAGCATCTCCAAGTTGGTGGGACGGAAGTCGTCAGGGACTTCGTCGTCTGGGTGGGTCATCCCCCACCTCGCTTTCGGTCGCGCCACGCCTGGCCGTCAGGATGGGTCGTGGCGTACTGCTTGAGCGACGGCGAGCCTGAGCGCCGCTCCCGGCTTCGGGTCATGCGCTCGGTCTTGCCGGAGTCCACGGTGTGCTCGTTGATATGGGTGTGGGCGTGGCGGTAGTCGTTTTTGAGCTTCTTCGTTCCCATTACGCACTACCCTTCGGTCGGACCGCGCGTCCGAGATGCCCGGAGACCAAGGCCTGCATCCCCTTGGCGCCTGTCTCGTAGGTCACGAACTCGATGCCGATCTCGTCCATCGCATCAGCCCATTTCGCGAGCTGGGCGATCGCCTTGTCGCGGTCGGTGTCGACGAGGACGGCGAGGCACATGTGCTTGTGGTAGGCGTCTTCAGGCGCGGCCTCGGCGATGCGCTCGTCCTCGAAGCCTTCGATCACGTCGTAGGTGTCGAGGTTGATCGGGTTGTAGTCGATGTAGCTGTTCCCGTGCGTGAACCCGACACACTGGCGGCCGAAGCCGCACTCGCCTTCGAGTTGGAGCACGACGCCGTGCTTGTTGGCGAATGTCTGCAGTTTTGTGATGGTGTCGTCCATTGCTCACTCCCTCGCTCGGATCTTGCCCGCGAGCTCTTCGCTGATCGTGCGGTAGGCCTGCTCGCGGTAGACCTGGTCGTTGCGTTGTCCGGGAATGATCGCCTCTCGCTTGCAGCGGTCAACTAGCTTGGCACAGGCTTCGCGCTCTGCGAGCACGGCCTCGCGGATGCGGTCACGGAGTGGAGGAATCTCGACTAGTAGATGCGCCGTGTAGGCCAGGATGCCGTAAACCATCGTGGAGAACCCGACGATGAGCCAGCCGGATGTCGTCTCAAGCTCAGGCTGGACTGCGAGAATCGTTAGGATTAACCCCAGGACCCCAGCCGACACAGCAGAGAGCAAGCAGAAAACGTAGCGCCGCAGGCGAGTGGCATTCCCGTTCTCCTTCCGAGTGTTACGAGTGTCCTCATCAGCAGTCTTGACGAGCGCGATGATTGATAAAACGAGAGCTGGCGCAATGGATGCTCCCGAGATGATGATGATTAGAATGTCACTTGGACTCATCTGTTCCTCCTTCGAAGATCTGGTCGCAGCGTTCGAGGCGTAGCTTCAATCGCTCAGCGCAGGCCTCCAGGTGCTCGCCGTGATCGCGGATGCAGATCCGCTCCTCGTTGTAGGCGTCGTCACTGCACGCCTTTATTTGGTGCTCGGGGCAGTCTTTGAGACCCGCTCCGCGCCCGAGGCCGAATGAGATGGTAAGGACGAGAAATACGATCACCGTAGCGAAAGCGAGAAAGCCCATGCCAGCGAGAATGCCGGCGCGAGCTGGGCTCCACCAACTAGGTGCGTTCATGATTTCACCTTCTTTGCTACCTCAACGGCCTCGGGGAGAACCGACATGAAGAACTCCAGCTCCTCAAGGCTGAGGTGCATGCGGTCGTAACAAGGGTACTGGCGGGCTAAGAAGACGATCTCCTCCCCGTCGGTCGCGTGAATCTCGATTCCTTGTTGACCCCACTTGTTGTCGTCCATCTTCCACCAGGTGGTCTGAGGATCCGTGCGTCGCTCGTTGGTCGCGAGCTCGTTCTTGCGCTCCTGGATCGCCATCTTCAAGTAGTCGCACTTGTTCTCGAAGTCGTGCATGTCGTAGGCCTTCTTGGCCTCCAGGACCTTGGCTAGATCCTTGAGATGGCCCCGGATCGAGGCGATCGCCGTGGGCGGCGATGGTAAGGTTTTCTTGCTCATGGTTGCTCCTGTATCGATTTGCGCGGTACCCAGGCGACGCGGTCGCCCTGGTCGGGTAGCCGCAGCTTGATCTTGACGGCGGCCGTCTTGACGACGACACCGCGGTGGGCCACGGCGTACCCGAGGATGCCTCCGCGACATCCTCGGGTCGACTGTAGCCACACCACGTTGTCGCCTGGGTTCACGCCTGCCTCGCCTTTAGGGTCGTGGCTGCGGTCTGCTCCAAGAAGACGCCGGTCGTGCGCAGGAGCTCGACGAGTTGCTCACCCGCCGGAGTCAGCTCCCAGACGTCGCAGAGGTCGTCGTTCCAGCGCTCGAGGTGCTGACTCTTCGAGCGGCGCCGCTCCTCATCTCGTAGGATCCGCGTGCCGCGGTGGCGAACGAGACCACGGCGCTCAAGCGCGCCACGGGTTACGGGGTTGTCGGGCTGCGCGAGCCCCAGCGAGTGGCGGAACACGGTCCGATCCCAATGGACCTGGTCCGCGATGGCGCACAGCTGCTCAAGCATCGGCTGCGTCAGGACAAGGCAGAAGCCCGTACGAAGGGTCGACTTCAAAAACAGGGCGCGCCAGGTATCGGGAAGCGCGGGCACGAGGCTTCCCGTTTCATCGCGGCGACCTCCGTCGTCACTATGCTCGAACGCGCTGTGGTGCTGGATGTCGCCCGGCTTCCAGGCCTTGATGGCCTTTTTCCTGCGGCTGTTGTGCGCTTCAGCGCGCTTGCCGTCAGGCCCGTGGCACTCCTCCTTGGGCTTGGCGCCACAGTGGCTGCAAGGGTAATCCAAGAACTCGGCACGCTTCGGTCGCGATTCGATCTCACGAGCCCGGTCGCGCCGCGCAACGTGGCAGACCGACGCCTCGTTCCCGCCTTTCGTCCGGCACGGATCGCCGGGCTGGGCCTCGCAGGTGGGGCAGTGGCACAAGATGGTCGTCGAGTAGCTCATCGCGGGTCCTCCGAGCAGTCGCAGTGGCACGTGCAGTCGCGAGCCTCGGGCTCGCCGCCGCCCATGTGGAACCCGAGGGCGAGCAGGGCGAGACAGCCAATGAGGCAGGCGATCGCAGTCTTCGCTTCGTCGGCGCTCACTTTCTCGCCCTCCACGACCCGAGCGTACCGAGGCCGAGCTTGGCGAGAAACCGGTTCAGCTCGAGCCGCGAGCGCGTTGTCATTTTCTTGACCTCCTTTGGGGA